>Ga0209713_10001368_pt1 | contig 14520 bp, 10 predicted proteins | sample ArcOceMetagenome_3_FD_187444 | JGI IMG/M metagenome (GOLD analysis project Ga0209713, IMG submission 187444) | Marine eukaryotic phytoplankton communities from Arctic Ocean - Arctic Ocean- Svalbard ARC20M Metagenome (SPAdes) (version 2) | ecosystem: Environmental > Aquatic > Marine > Oceanic...
TCGGCAGTGTGGCTCGCCGTGCCAACGCATATCTCATAGCCCTCGCTAGCCGCTCTGCGGCGATGAGAGCCTGGGAAAACCATGCAGAGGACACCCACCGAGCGGCCCCGCACGCCCCGATCGCAGGTGCTCGACGCTGATTGTGCGATTCCGAGAGCCGATGCGACGCAATGACGATGCCTCGGGCGCGACCACGCCTCGTTGGATGCGGCAAGGTGCGAGTCCGCCAGAGCAGTGCCAACTGTCTCCCAACAGCCGCACCCTTTGTGCCCGCACACCTCTCTCTCGGCTGCGGAATGACGAGCAACAATGTACCATCAAAGTCTGAGACACACATGCGGTCAAACCATGCACCACCATCGTACCGACGACGAGAGAGACGCCCGCGCAGCCCTGCACATTCCACGGCCCTCTCAGCAGCATGCCCTGTGCACCGGGAATGACGAGAGAAATATGCATGTATTATCCAAGCAGAAGCTCTGCGGACACATATTAGCTCTACCCGACCCGACGCAATGTTGTGCCTCTGCAGATGCCGGCCCTGCTTGCATTTTACTCAGCATGCTCTGCACCCTCGCTCGCAGCTGTTGGGCCAAGACCAATCAGTCTACGGCCTGGTCTGCCGTCTCTCGACATGCTATCGACGCCATCGACGGCCCGCGATCGTGGTACGCCGTCGCCGATGACCATCGAGCATACGCGCACTCATCCGACGACCTTGCACGACCCTCTCCCGCCACGCTTGTTACCGCGGACAAACCCGCCTCGCGCGGTTGATCGCTATCTGCATTTGGCAATATCCACCAGCTCGGGCCATCCCGCCTGTCCAAGCAATGCAAGGGGCTGAGCGATTTTCAGCCAAGCGACACCCTCCTCCGCATGCACACGCATGGCATCGCCGCACGCGCCCTGTGGACCCTCTGGCGCTTTGAACGCAATCCGCGCTCCATCTCATGGGCCGCGTCGATACCTGCGTCTTTCTCAATCTCGCGCCAACAACGAGCCTCCTGATGCGGAGCCTGATGGCCCATGCTTGCTTGGCGGATTGCCGTGGCAGTGTGGATGTCCCAAGTCTCTCCGCACATTTCACCCCCCTGCACGCTCGGCCTGCCGCAGCCTCTGCCCTCGCCGTTGCCTTCTCAGCATGCCTTTCCCCCCGCCGTGCAGCCGTCACGATCTGCTGTGGAGTCTCGTCGCCGTCCACGTCGACTCGGCCGCTGGAGCATCCACCATTCCACTAGGTACGCACCGCCGGCCGTCGGCCGTCGGCTGCATGCGCCGCGTGCTTCCCCTTTTCCCGTGATGATCAGCGCACTTGGAATTACCGTCCGAGCCCACAAGCTTTGCGGAGATTTCGCTGGCACCAGTCTGAGGAAGCTCGCCCCATCAGCGCCCCAATCCCGCGGCCGTTGGCCTCCCCGATGAAGGTGAAACAAAAGCAATTTACGGTTGATGACTCATGAGAACAACCTGTTGTTCTGAGGGAGCCAGCTGACGCACCACCCTGATCCGCCTGCCGATCCCCGCACACCTTGGATGGAAGCGCGTGCGGGGCACACTCCGTACGCTGCCCCTGCGTGGTCCGATGGGACGCCAGCCTCACGGCAGTCGATGGCGCACAGCCCACACGCTAACATCCGAGAGCAAACACGGCTGAGCCTGGCTTCGGCAGTGTGGCTCGCCGTGCCAACGCATATCTCATAGCCCTCGCTAGCCGCTCTGCGGCGATGAGAGCCTGGGAAAACCATGCAGAGGACACCCACCGAGCGGCCCCGCACGCCCCGATCGCAGGCTTTGCTGTCGCTCCGGAACGACCGCAGCCGGACGAAGTTGACTCAGCCGATGCAATCGAGTCACCGACGGTAGCCATCGGTACGCAGACCACTGCCTTTGCGCAACCGCACGCGCACGCATGGCCGCACGCCCACCAAGATGCTGGCGCGATGATGATGAATTTCATTCGCAGTGACCCCCTTAGCGAGGGCATAATCCGCCATCGATGAAGGTCAAACTTCCTTGGATGTCCGAGCGCCTCAGCAGCATCAGAAGCACGCCTCTGCACATTGATCGCATCGCCTTCCGCGCCTGAGAGTATGCCTGCTTCGCTCTCTCGTGACTCGTCTTCCCAGCCAGACGCTGCGGCAGCGCACCTACCTGGCCAGCCGGCACGACGAGCTGCGAGGTGCGCGCCACGCCTTGCCGTTGCAACAGCTCCTCGCCTGGCCCTGCTGCTCCCTTGCGCGCTTGCCCGCTGCGGTCCGGGAATAAATGGTTCAGACAGCAGACGTGCTGAGAGGCACAGTGCTGAGCAATCTCCGTAAAACATGAACGCTTGGCAAATGAGACCACAGCGCAGCGCTGCACCTTGGCATGGCCAGCTGCCTCGCGCTGCACCGCACAGCACCGCACAGCGCCGCAGCTCGACGCACGCCCAAGGCTGCATGCTACAACTAAGGCGGCAAAGCATCCTCAGTTGTTGCGCCGTCGGAAATGCATGCCAGACGGAGCACAGCCCCATTAAAGCCATCGCAACGGCGATAATCAATGCTGGCGGTGGTGTCGGAGGGGCTGTCCATTGTCGCATTCTGCCCGCCTGGCCTGCACACCTCGGGCCCGTGAGGAGATCTGATCGACACAACCCGCTGTGATGATTACCACAACCAATTGATCCTACCGAGGCCCTCTCCTCTCCTCATCCCGCCCCTCCCGCACGAGGCTTCGTACGCAGCTGATCGTTGCACGCTTCCACCGGCGCTGCAGGTCTACATGCACGCAATCTACAGCTTCAGTCTTCTCACGAGGTCTGCATTGATGGCTGGCACTGCACTCTCTGGCTGACTCTGCCGCCCCGGACTATGCCGTGGAGGTGCGACTGCAAGGCTTGCACCATCTCCCTCGCAGCTTCAGCAGCAGCACGGCAGAAGCCGCAGCTTCCCTTCCGCAGTCGGCAGGGCCGGTGACGATACTATTCGACTCACTTAGTTGCGATGAGCGACCGGAAGCAGGCAGCTGTGCCGTCGTTGCGCTGTGCCACGATGCATTGCACGTCGCTATCCATGCCACGGTTCGGGACCGGCATAGCGCTGTTGCAGTGCCGTGTTGGACCCCGTTCCGTGGTTGCGGCCGCGGGCTGGTGCAGGGCGGCGGTGGCGCGTCAAGGCTCCTGTGGATGGGAAATATGCAGACCCATCGCGCCATCCATTTCCGTAGGCCACCTCGGTCCCAGCACTCCCTCCTCACCCTTGCACGAGCCACCCCGCCCCCGACCACCAGCCAGCTCAGCATCCCGGGCAAATGTTGACTTGTATTTGTCTCGTTCGTCGTATGCGCTACCAACCGCAATGACGACCACTTACAGATCACCACTCATCGTCTGATGCCCAGACAGCCAGCACCCCCACAGCACGCTCTTCCTTCACATCAGCACCCCAGCCTTCCCGCACGCGAGCCAGCCGCACGAGAGCACGCTCAGTTCGTCTTCGTTCCTTCTCCGACTATGGGGTCGGTTCTCCTTGGTAACTGAGCCAGAGCGGTGGGTGGTTTGGTTTCGGGGGGCCAATCCATGGTCAACCTGATCTGACGATCTCCCAACAAGCAAGCATCCAAACGCGCCCAATCGCAATTCCATTCGCCTGGCAGGTCCGTTGGCTTCTCTGGGATTTCTCTGGTTGATGGCTGCTCTCTACAGCTGTCGTGCGGTGCGTGCCTGCAACCCGAAGCGCCCCGAGCCCTGGCACATAGGAGACTGTTCGAGGCCGCGGGAGGAACGGGATGTGCAACATACTCTCCCTACCGAACCCACATGTGGAGAAACGTATTCAACCCAAAGACTTTAGTACTGATTCGTCCCGCGCCCTGCACCGCTGATCGCGTCTTGCTGCTGCGTGCACCGCCTACGCTGTTCTCACCCGTGCTGGTCCCACCACGCAGATGCCATGCGCTGCAGCTCCCAGCTTGCCGATGGCTGTTCGGAGATGAGCCGCACGTCGAGAAAGGTACGTGGCCACCTCTGAGACCTGACGTCACGGCACCCATCGATCCGCCCCGCGCGCTCTCCGGGTGCGGTCACCCGCTGATGATTCGTCTGTAAATCTGTCAATCCACCGAAACCTCGTGTGGATGCCTACACCATGTCTGGACCGCTGAGGGTGGCCGCACCCAATGCCGCACGAGCATGCCCGCACGCACGCACACGCGCCAACCGTGGAATTAGAGTCGGCCGTCCGCATGCACTCAACAGTGCGGTTGCGGTCGTGTCGCTTATACCCGCGGGAAAGGACACAGCGGCAGGCTCTCCACCGGGTCTTGTCGCTCTGCCGTCTATATCGCCGGATGCGACATCAATCCCTACCCGGCCACCCGGCGTCAAACATCCTCCGCACGCCTTCGCACTCGTCCCGCCTTGCCTGCTTCGCCTCGATTCATCGCCTCACCTGCCACCATGTCCTGCCCAATCTTCTGCGACAGTGCGTGGCTCTCTGGTCGCATCGAGCCGGATGTCTCAGTCAGCTGCTGCGCAGCAATAGGTGCGCTGCCCGCCCATCGGCACCTTCTGCGCGTGCGTGGCGAGCGAACCGCGCTTGGGATCGGCCCTCGTGCAATGAAGACATTCCCTTTCTTTGGGAGGGCCACAGGCCCATCACGTGATGAAAGATCACTAATTTCACCTCTCTCGTCCGAGCATCCTTCCTCCCGCCGCCTTCTGTGATCGAACTCATACGCTTTGACCGGAGCCAATGGCAATGATGGCCAAACAACCATTTTCAGGGAACTGAGAATGGCGCGCGGGACTGCCGTACTGACCCTGCGCTTGCTCTCTTTGGCTTGCGCAACACTGAGCCGTCCTGTGCCCTCGCAGGCATGCCGATTGAGATCGAGGAGACCAAGGCCTTCGCAAAGTATCAGCTCGGGCATCTGCAGCAGCAAGCAGCAGAGGTACGCTCCGGCACTGTGGCCCATCACGGCACCAGCCGCCCCGCCACACCCTGCACGGCCTCGACGCGCTTAAAGAAGCAGCGGCCCCGCCGCACATGCGGGCTGTCTGAAGAACACTGCGCCAAACCGAAGCAGCCGCGGAAACGCAGCGCGGGGTGCCAACGGTCAGCCGGAGGCAGGCCACTCGCCGGCCAGCTTCCTTGCCCGCCACGCCCCACAGCCCACGAGCGCCACCCAGCGCCACTCCGCACGCGTTCGCCTGCACACGCCACGGGAATGAAGACATGCAGTCGCCCCAGTCCGATGTCCATGACGTCTCGACTCTAAGCCAAACTCAAATTCGTCTGACCCACCGACCCACCCACCAGCCGGAGGTGGCCTGCGGCATCCCGTCGCCCATCGCCGAGCCCACCCCCACCGGGTGCCGCATGGGCTGGGCGCGGCCTGCTGCCTCCCAGAGCATGCGACCCTCCCACCAGGTTTCCCCTCCCTATCATTGGGCTGAAGGCAGAAGTATGTTTGGCACGGCACAGCACCCGTTTGCTCGCACGATGTGGCAGGTGGCTTCCTGGGGCGAAGCGTTCCGTCGTGGCCACTATACTGCGTTCCGACTGCGAGCAGCAGGCACGCCTCGCCGCTGCACACGACGCAGTACCAACCTTCTGGCCCGCCTGCCCGGCACGTTTGATGTCCGTCGCTCCACAATTCCATGGGGCTGGCGAGCTGTACTAGTGCAAAAGCACACCGGGCCGGATTAGAAGGCCCCGTGCGGGCCTCATCCCTGCGCGGGGTGCCAAACCGCGTTCCGACAGACCCTGCACCGTCCCGCCAGCCAGCCACCCGAGACGCGCGTGGAAATGCGGAAGCAATTGCATTCTGCCGACCCACGCAATGGGGATCAAAACAATCAGACTACAATTCTCTGATCCAGCGCACACGCAGTCAAGCGCACCAGCCCGCGGCCGTCGTAGCATCGCCTCCTAAGCTCTCATCTCGCACGTCGCAGATGAGACAGCGGCAGAATCGTCATGCACGAACGAGTGGCGACTGAGGAGACAGACATGGTGAGCGCAGCCAAAACGCAAACGATGGGCCCACTCCAAGCCTCCACACGCGCACACGCTCGATGACTGCCAATATCTGCGTTATTTTCTCGAAGCCCAGCGCATGCGTGTGGCTGGGACCGGTGTGGACACCAAAAGATCATGAGAGCGCCACGACTGCCTCCCACCTGCTGCACACGGCCTCCCGCCCAGCACGCCCCCAGCCTCTCCGGATGGCCCGCCAAAGGATGGAACCCGTGGTAGTCGTCTGCAAGACTGATGCCGCAACTGTGGCGTGATTGGATTCGCCCAAATATTCTGATGGGCTGTCAGCGCCTCCCGCCTCGCCTGCGCGCATCCCTCAGCGCCACCGTGACTTGCGACAGGGGCTGACCCTTATGGTCATGCTTCCTTACTACACGAGTGGCAAACCAAAGGTGGCCGAAAGTTGCGTCGGCGCGTGGCCGGTTGTGGGGGGAGCCCTGCTTCCGAACCGATGCGTCTCCGCGCCGCAAGGCCACCACATCCCGCACGACTCCACCCCCAGCACCCAAGCCCGACGCCTCCCCACATCCACGCGGCGGATGATCATTCTGCACGTCGTGCAAGAATTGAGCGTGGGCGATGGGCGGCCTCTGGTCGGCATGTGCACAGACACACCTACTGACGTCGCGCATGCCGCACGCCTGCCCTCTCGGCGCCTTACTAGGCCGGCGTTCGGTTCCATCCGAACAGCTAGTTTTCCTCCGGTTGCCCAGATCCGACCCCAGCCCCGCAGCTAAAGGGAGGGTGCTCGCCGCCCCTGGCGATGCGCTCTGGGAGCTTCTGCGTGGCACAGCATTCCCCGCATGCCCCGACCCACCTGCACTTGCGCTGCACGTGCCACATGGCAATGATCCTTCACCAAACTTTAATGTACCCTGACTCGTGATGAGACTCACCCGAAAGATGAGCCGGCACGTGTGACCCCATGTGACCCCATCCATGTTCCATGTGGCAGCTGACGCCGACGGACGCTTGACGGAGGCATCGAGTCCTGACGTCGTGCAATCGATTCGCGGCCGCGGTGAGCCACAGCACGCGTGTTTGCCTTTGGCGCCACATGCCGCCCTTGCCCGCCGCCCTGCACTGGCCGTGAAGAGGGCAGGATGTCACTTTTTACCTACGCGACCTACCCGTGGGTATTTGGATCGATAGGACTGACCCTCTCCTGCTGTGCACGCCTCCCCGCCCCGCCCCGCACTGCGCATTCCACGTCCTCGAAGGAAGATAAAAAGATGACGAGTCAGAGGTGGTGAGGGGGGACCCTTACCACCAGCTGATGACAATGAGGCATTTGTCTGACGAGGCACCTTCCCTGCCCCTGCCCCGCACACATGCGGCGAGGATGAAAAACTCACTCACAGACCTGTACTGAATCTTGATGAACTCCATTGAACATCTAAGGGACTGAGCCGCGCATCCCTGCCTGCCTGGCCTGCCTGCCTGCCGGGTCTGCTGCTCTCCTTGCCTGACGCGCGCATTGGCCAACTTGTGCAGGTCGTCTTCTCGTCCAAGCCGAGTCCGACGCGCGACTCAGCCCAAGGTGAGACACACCGAGCCGCGCAGCTTGCACCTGGGATCGCATGCGAGGGTGAGGGGAGGGCGGCCACGGCTGATGATTCGACACCGAGTCATGCACCACGCTGAGCCACTCTGTGGCGCGGAGGAGAGCTTCTCTACCACCAAACTTTATGAGGCTGGGCCGCCGGGGTTGGGAATGGGACAGATCGGGGAGTGGCACAGACTCGTGCATGGACGCCCCAGCCTCAGCCTCTCTCGTGCTGCCTGGCAGATTGCTCTGGGCTCATGTGGCCACCGTATCGGCGACATCCGTGCCACGTGCCGCGCGCATGTCAACCAGTGGACCCCCGCCTCCCCCTGCCTCGCACGCTGCCACACGGAGGCCAAGGACGATGCATCTTATATACCAAGATCTGTGCCGACGTGGCAACGCAGTGGAGATAACACGTGAACGAGGCCTGGCAGAGCCCCACACCGCACACCCCCCGCAGCACAGCAAAGCCCCTCCCTGCCAGCCGGCACGTGGTCGAGGCGGCCGGCCCCGGCTGAGGAATCTCTACGACGAACGATGCTGATCTCCTGATGAGACTCTGCACAACCCAAGTCTCTCTGACGGTGGCCGCCGTCGACGCCCTCGTGCCCGGACCCCACAAGACCCGATGAAGATACAACCCACCAAACAAGATATCCATCATCCGACGCGGCCTCGGCCGCCCTGCGGATAGCCTTTTGGCTGACGGGTCCACCACCACCACAAGAGACGCCTTGGCTGCGACGCCCCACACGCGACGATGCCGCACCTGACACCCAAGACGCTTTCCGCCCAGGCTCGGCTCGCCTTCCAAGATGATGGACCAACGGCGAGATGCGACAGAGCAACAAGCAGGCGCGTGACTGCCAGTCAAGATGTCTGCTGGCCGGGTCTTGAGACCACACGCCTGCCGTGCCGCCCAAGCCTGCGTGGGAGGGACGATAGCATACCCCGTGCAATGGCCTCGCGCCAAGTGGCGACATATCGCCTCGTCCGGCATGATCTGACCCACGCCACGCAGCGCGCCCCCTTCCCGCCTGCCTCGGGGTGTGCGATGACGAAATCCTTTCGGATCTACTGCCACCACTTGACTCGAGCCGAGCCGCCGCGCGGAAACGCAAAGCATGCACGGCTCGGGAGTGTAGATGGATTTGTTGCGAGCAAGACCCCTGGCCTGGCAAACGCGCGTGCTCATGCGACCGGTGCACGCTTGCTGAACTATGCTGCTCCGCCTCGCGCAGGTCTGTGCCGGCAGCGAGTGAGTTTGGTCCTGCATCGTAAGCGTAAAGAATACAGACAAACTTCCACACACACGCACACACACGGCCACACGAAACGCTACCCGTATTTTCACAGCGTTCGGTCGGTTTAACGGTTTAACTTAGCTTACCTCAACTACACACATCGCCTCCCATTACACGCACGACGTCTCGGCATGCGGCATGCAGCGCGAACTCGCGCGTGCCATCGCCGGCTGTGCATCATGCGGCGGAAGAGCAGCGTCCGCACCTCTCCCGACCAGCCGACTGCGAAGCCGCGACGGCGCAGCCTCGCGGAGAGCCTTGGTATACCGACGTCACTGACGGAGGCTGCGAACATGGCTCACAGCGGCTTCCGGAGGCAGGCTGCCTCAATCGAGGCACCTCCATCTCCGGCTCCAACGCCGACTGAGGCACCATCGACTACAGCGAAGCCAGCTGCAGTGGCGAAGCCGCGCCGGCGGAGCATCGACGAGATCCTCAACGCGGGTGGCATGCCGTCGTTGGCCGCTCAGACGGCCGCTCCGGCTGCTGCACCCGCCGGCTCAACCTCGACGGAGCCGTCCGAAGACGCCGTGCATGGCGACACGCTCGACGCAGAGGCACAGGCACGCCGCAGGCGCCTGGAGGCAGCCGAGCACACGGCGCGAGAACACGTGGAGTCCAAGGTGGCGGAAGCACAGCAGGAGAGAAAGGAGGCTGCGGCTGCCGCTGCCGCTCGCGCGGCGGCGGAGAGGTCGGCGCGCGAGGTGGAGGCAGCCAAGGCGGCGGCTGCAGCGCAGGCAGCGGCCAAGATCGAGGCTGCGCTGGCGGAGGGGAGGGCGGAGGCCGAGGCCGAGGAGGCCGAGGTGAGGAAATGTCTCGGAGAGCTGGCCGCGGTCGCAGCCGAGGCGTCGGTCGCGGCGACTGCCTTGAGTTCGACGATGGAGGGCGTCGAGGCGGCGCGCACGCGGTGGTGGCGGCAGCGGCTTGTGCTGAAGCTGGTGGCCGCCGCCAAGGCGACGCAGGCGCAGCCGGTGGAGAGCGGCGAGGAGCAGGCGAGCGATCTGCTCGTCGCGAGGCAGCAGCGGCTGCCAAAGAGCAGAACGGGCGGCGGCAAGAGCAGCAGCAGGAGCGGCAGCAGGAGCGGCAGCAGGAGCGGCAGCAGGAGCAGCAGCAGGAGCGGCGGTTCGTCGTCCTCGGCGCGTGCGAGGATGGCTGAGCTGCAGCGCGCGATCGACGAGGAGGTTGAGCAGCGCAGGAGGCTCGAGGCTGAGCTCGAGAGCAGCAGGCGCGGCCAGGCTGAGGCGGAAGCGCAGGCGGAGGCGGAGGCGGCAGCGGCAGCGGCAGGGGAGACGGAGGAGGCCGAGGCCGAGGCCGAGGCCGAGGCCGAGGCGGAGGTCGATGCGGCGGAGCTTGAGGCGGCTCTGCGGGAGGCGGGGCGGGCCGTGGCGGAGCGTGTGGCGGAGGAGGAGATGGTGGCGGGGCGCGAGACGACGCTTGGTGCGACGCGGCGAGCCTCGTCCCAGGAGCTGCTGCGGGCGCGAGGGCCGCGCCTCCCAAAGGGCAGCAGCCGGTCCAGAGCGGAGGCGGGGGCGTCGGCCGCATCGGTAGCGGAGGAGGCCGAGGGTGCTGCGCCGCCGTCGGAGGCCGAGCCGTCGCCGCAGCTCGGGCCTCTGGCGGCGTCGCCGCCGGGCTCGCCCGCGGGGCTGCGCGCCTCGCCGGGCTCGCCGCAGTCGCGTCGCGACCTCGCCTCGCCGCGGATGCGCGCGCGGGAGCTCGCCGCGCTGGCCGAGGACGCGGGGCCGTCGCCGATGCGGCCGTCGGCGCGCGCGAGCTGGGCGGAGCTGACGCTGTCGATGGCGGAGGCGGAGGGCGCGGCGCCGCCGCAGAGCGTCGCGTGGGAGGTTGTGCTGCGCGAGGCGCTCGCGTGCACGCGCGAGGCGAAGCTCGTCACGGCGCGCGAGCTCTTCGCCTCGGCGCACGCGCTGAGCGGCCGCCCCGAGTGCGCCGCCCTCGCCGCGGGGGCGGCGCTGCTGCGCGGCGACGTCGCCGTCGCGCTCGCCGAGTACGAGGCGCTGCTCGGCCTCGACGCACGCGCAGGCGACGAGGCGACGGGCGCGGCGGCGGCGGGAGGGGCGGCGGGAGACGGAGAGGCGGCGCTCAGCCCGCGCGCGCGCGCCGTCGTGCGGCGCAAGCGCGACGAGGCCGCCGCCGCGTTGCTCGCGACGGCGGAGGCTGCGCACGTCGCGCTGCCCGACTCGCCGGCGCGCCGCGAGTGGCTGGCGCGCGTGCAGAGGAGCGTGGTGGGCGGCGGCACCGAGCACGCGCCGCCGCCGCCACACGCCGTGGCGCTCGAGCTGCTGACGACGCACGCGCAGGCGGCCGAGTCGGCAGCTGAGCCCGAGCTGGCGCGGCTGCTCCGCGAGGCTTGCGCGGCTCTCCGCAGCGAGGGCGAGGCGAAGCGAGCCGCCACCCCATCGCCTCCTCGCCAGCCGACTGCACGTGGCCCCCTCGGCTCGCCGGCTGACAGCCGCACCGTCCGTGAACTCGCATTCGATTGAGCGTGGCCGAGTTCCGGCTTCTTGTGCCCACCTCAAGAATTTTGCGCGCTCGAGAGGATTCTGGTTTAGGTTGTTTAGGCTGTTTAGGCTGTTTAGGCTGCGCTGTGGGCGAGACGTAGCGTGTTCTTAGTAATAAACTACATTTGTCAAAAATCTCAGGCCGCGAGAGATCCATCCACCAGTGGATGGAGCTCCGATCTTGGGACCCGGGGGACTGACCAGTCTGCAGTCAGTCCCTGCATGCAGCCGGAGGGAAGCTGCAACCCCCTCCTCTCCAATGCGCCGAGCACCTTTAGCTAGCCCTATTGAGGGGGGGCGACTTTATTGCTAGCGACTACCCCAGCACTCTGGCACGGTACCAGAGCGTCCGCGGGTATTTATCTTGACGAGTGGTATTGTGTGTTCTTAGTTGTACTAGTAGTAACAAAGTCTACTTTTCTCAAACTTGCGCGCACGAGACGCACTAGAGTAGACCCCGACGCAGGGAGACCCCGACGCAGGAGACCCCGACGCCGCACGCATTATGGGTGCTGGCGAGAGCACACCAGCCGCGGCAGCGGGTCCACCGCCGGAGATCACGGACAACTTCACGCTGGTCGAGACGCCGGCAAACCTCGAGGCGCTGGAGTGCGGGGACGTGCGCTCCTTCCTCGCCTCGCTCGCTGCCTGCAGCCGCGAGGCGGTAGCGCCGCCCGAGGGTCGGCTCGCCGCGAGCCTGTTCAGCTGGTCCAGCGATTTCTACGTCGCCCGTGCGCCCGGCCGCTTGGATGTGATGGGCGGAATCGCCGACTACTCCGGGTCGCGGGTGCTGCAGATGCCGATCGCGGAGGCTTGCGTCGTCGCTCTCCAGCTGAAGCCCGACAGCCGGCTCGTCAAGGTGCTCTCATACGGCGCGTCGGCGGGCGGTCGCGCGCCGATGTTTGAGATCTCGCTCGACGAGCTCAGCACGCCCGACGGCAGCCCGCTGCCGCTCCACGAGCTGCGCGCCCGCTTCGCGGCCAACCCGAGCACGACGTGGGCGGCGTACGTCGTGGGGACGCTCGCGGTGCTGATGCACGAGGAGGGCGTGCGGTTCCGCCGCGGCATGAACTTCATCGTGCGCTCCGACGTGCCGGAGGGCAAGGGCGTCTCGTCGTCGGCGGCGCTCGAGGTGGCGTCGATGATGGCGGTGCTCGGCGCGCACGCGCTGACGCTCGCTCAGCCCGAGCGCGTCGCCGTCCTCTGCCAGATGGTGGAGAACCTGGTGGTGGGCGCCCCGTGCGGCATCATGGACCAGATGGCGTCGGCGCTCGGCCGGCGCGGCCAGCTCCTCTCGCTGCTGTGCCAGCCGGCGCGCGTGCAGGCGCCGGCGCACATCCCGGCGCACGTGCGCTTCTGGGGCCTCGACTCGGGCGTGCGCCACTCGGTGGGCGGCTCCGACTACGGCTCGGTGCGGTGCGCCACCTTCATGGGGCGCGCGATCCTGCGCTGGCTCCACGAGGAGCGCGGCCAGCCGCCGCCGCAGTACCTCGTGCACATGTCGCCCTCGCAGCTGGCGGCGCTCGCCGACCAGCTGCCGACGGCCGTGACGGGCGCCGTCTTCGAGCGCGCCTTCGGCGAGCACGGCGACACGATCACCGCCGTCGAGCCGGCCAAGTCTTACGAGGTGGCCGCGTGCACGGCGCATCCGGTGCACGAGCATTTCCGCGTCGAGACGTTTGCGGTCGCGCTCGCGGCGGAGAAGACGGGCTCGCAGCTGCCGCTGCTGGGCGAGCTCATGTACCAGAGCCACGCCTCCTACTCCAAGGTGGGGCTCGGCTCGGAGCGCACCGACCTGCTCGTGCAGCTCGTGCGCGAGCAGGGCGTCTCCAGCGGCCTCTACGGCGCCAAGATCACGGGTGGCGGCAGCGGCGGCACCGTGTGCGTGCTCGGCGATTCGAGCGAGGCGGCGGAGGCAGCGCTCAGGCGAGTACTGCGACAGTATCAGCGGATGACCGGCTTCTCGCCCTACGTCTTCCAGGGCTCCTCCATTGGCGCCGTCGCCTTCGGCGCGCTACGCCTCAAGCTCAAGCAGCCGTAGAGCAGCGGCGACCCACCGCAAAACGCGGCCGTGGGGACGCGCGAGGGCGTGGGCGGGGGCGGGTTGCCCCAGCCACTTCGCTGGAAGGGAGTAGAGGTGGAGAGGCCCCGTCGGCTGGGTGTGCTCGGCCTGCGTGTGCCGGCCAAGTGGCTCGTGCTGACACAGGCTATGCATGCTCCGACACAAGTGGGCGGTGCTGAGACGGCCGGAGAGTAGACTTGTGTGATTCCCTTGCAGAGAAGCTACGGTATATTGAGTTTTGGAATCAGGCGCGAGGGTACTTTGTGGAGGCTGATTGTGTGCTGCTGTACCGTCCGCGGACCGTGCGCAGGCTGGACAAGGCCGCGAGCGGCACCGTCTTACTCTACTCATGGAAGCACCACGGCACAAAAGGCTGGCTCGCGTCCCTCGTCCCACCGGCAGCCGCCGCGCGCCACGCACTCGGCCTCGGTGATGCCCGGGTAGCCGCAGTCGCGCCGCGCCCCGACCTCTTTGACCTTTTCGATGGGGCGCTCCTTCCATTTGCGCTCCCTCTTCTTGCCCAGGTTCTTGCCCAGGTTCTTGCCCAGGTTCTTGCCCAGGTTCTTGCCCAGGTTCTTGCCCGGCTTCGTGAGCTTTGGTTTCCGGCTCTGCGACTTCGCCGGGTCGCCTGCCCACATCGGCGCATCGGCCCGCCCACGCCCCTTGCCGTACTTGGCCTTTCTGCCCTGCCCTCTAGCGGGCTTGCTCGTCACGATGGTCGGCGGGATGGGCGTCGCCACGGGCGCAGGCGGCTTCGGCGGGCCAGGGTGATAGGCTACGCCGAGAGAAAAAGCTGCGAGGAAGGCAACCGAGAGTAGACAGGCCGAGAGCGTCGTAATCTGGCGGGTCCGTCTGGTGTCCTCGGTGGGCGAGTCCTTTAGCAAAGACGACGCCGCGGGCGTGGAGCTTGCCATGATCTGCCCAGGTTTACGAGGCGCTGGGGGGCAAGCTCGAGTTATAGCGAAGTCACGTTGAAGCACCCCCCCGCATGTGTCTCGATGACGTCATCTGGGAAGCAGCTGTGAGCTGCAGGGGGGTGCAGGTACCCCCCTGCAGGCGCCTCCCG
>Ga0209713_10001371_pt1 | contig 14514 bp, 7 predicted proteins | sample ArcOceMetagenome_3_FD_187444 | JGI IMG/M metagenome (GOLD analysis project Ga0209713, IMG submission 187444) | Marine eukaryotic phytoplankton communities from Arctic Ocean - Arctic Ocean- Svalbard ARC20M Metagenome (SPAdes) (version 2) | ecosystem: Environmental > Aquatic > Marine > Oceanic...
GCAGGCAGCAGCAAAGGGCCTGCTGGCCCGTCGCCGATATCGTCGCCGACTGCGCCGTGCCAGACTTGCGTGCACCACCGTCGCGGCGTTTGCACGCGGAAACCTGGCGAGACAGCAGTTTCTCCGCAGCTGCCAAGCAGCGATCTTGGTGCAGTCCAGTCTGCGTGGGCACGTGGCGCGTCGCAACCTCGCGACGGCAATCGCCGCCGCCCTCGCCATCCAAGCAGGATTCCGGCGGATGATGGCGCTGGGGCTGCTACGGTCGCAGAGGCACGCGGCGGTCGTGGTTGAGGCGGCTGCGAGGGGCCACGTAGCGAGGCAGCAGCTGCGTCTTGGCAGAGAGGCAGCGGTGGTGGCACAGGCGTGGTGGCGAGGACTCTTGCCGCAAATCGCGGACTGGAGGCGTGCGAGGGCAGCTGCCCGCGTCCAAGCCGTCGCGCGGTGCGGCTTTGCTCTGCACAAAATGCGGCGCGTCCAGCGGGCGACTCTGGTGCTGCAGGCGAGTGCGCGTGGCCTGGTGTCGCGGGGTAGGCTGCGGCAGAGGTGCGACGCTCAGGCACGCCTTGCCGCGGCTGCGAGGGGTCAGATATCGCGGATGCGATTGAGGCGGTCGCGCGTTGCCGCTGTGACTCTCGAGAGCGCTTGGCGAGGCGCATCGGCCAGAAGTCGGCTGCGCCTGCATCTGGTGGCAGCTCTGGCATTGGCAGCTGGCACTCGTGGGTGGCTTGGGCGACGACGCCTCAGGGAGGCGCGGTGGGCCACGACTGCAGTGGTGGCGCTCGGGCGAGGCTGTGTGGCTAGGGCGGGGCTGCGGCGCAGTGTGCAAGCTGCCGCCAGGCTCCAGGCGGTCGGCAGAGGCGTCGCCGCACGTCGCAATCTGTCCACGGCAATCGCTGCCGCTATCGCAGTCCAAGCAGGCGCCCGGAGGGTGATGGCCTGTGCACTGCTGCGGCGGCAGAGGCATGCGGCAGCCGTGATGGAGGCGGCTGCAAAGGGCCATGTAGCGAGGCAGCGACTGCGGCGCACTCGGCGAGCTGTCACGGTGCTTCGCGCACATGCAGTGGCGTTGCCTATTCGCAGGGTTCGGCGCGTTGTGCTGGTGGCGGCGGTGGCCATAGAGGCGGCTGCACGTGCGCGAGCTGTGCGGCGCAAGGCGCGCGAGCAAAGGCGAGGTTGCATCGTACTGCAGGCAGTCGGTCGAGGTATGGCACCGCGGCGACTGCTGAAGCACGCTCGCTCGGCGGCAGCGATGATGCAGGCCGAGGCGAGGGTGAGGCCCCCACGCAAGGCGCTGCAGCTTGCGATCACTGCGGCGGTGGCTGTCGAGGCGGCGACGCGTGCGCGGGCGGCGCGAGCCGTGCTAGAGCGACGGCGCTGGGCCTCTGTGCTAATGCAGGCGGGAGTGCGGGCAGCGACGACGAGGCAGCGGCTTAGGACGGTGCGACGAGCGGCAGTTGCGGTGCAGACGACGGTCCGAGCGAAGGCGCCGCGGCTGGCACTGCGTCGTGCGCTAGCGGCGGCCATCTGCGTGCAGGCGGCCGCACGCCGCCTCATTTCGCTGCTTGCATTTCATCGGTGCCGCCTTCGGCTGGCAGGCCGAGGTGCTGCGCGGGCGGCGGCCGACGTTGCGGCGGTGAGTGCGGCGTTGTTGCAGCTCGAGACGGGACGTGCGGCGGCGGAGGCTGCACAAGCGACGCGCCAGCAAGCGGCATGCACGCTGCAACACGCGGCGCGACGCATGCTCGCCGCAACCAGCGCTGGGCACGAGGTGCGACGTCAGCAGCGGAACGCAGCGGCGACGCGCCTCCAGAGCGCCGCGCGCGCGCGCGGCCGCAGCGTCCGTAGAGCACAGCGACGTTACGAGCACGGGCTTCAGGAGGCGATAGGCAAGCCGCGCACCTGCTCGCCATCGTCGTCGTCGCTGCCCCACGACGGATGGATTCCTCACAAGAGGCGGCCCGCGGGCTTGCCCACCTCGCGCACCCGTTTGAGCGCGGTGCGGCATGCTGAGCAGCTGGCTGCGGGGCGGGCACAGCAGGACCTGGCGGCAGAGCGGCGCGCCGAGGCGAGTGCGGAAGTGGCGTCACTTAAACGGGAGCTGCTGCGTGCGCAAGCTCAGCTGCGCGCTGCAACAAGCAGCGAGCGTCTGTCGCTGCGCCAGGCCACGCGCCCTGCACGCAACTCCAACGCGGAGAGGCGCAGTGCGCTAGTACATGCACATGCGCGAACCAGCGTCGCGGTCGCGGCGCCTCCTCCGTCTGTGCTGCCTCCACCACCGTCTGCTGCCACCACCGCAGCTGCAGTGGATGAGGAGGGTGAGGCCGGGGCTGGCAGGCAGTCTCGGCCACTGAGGACGCCAGCCGAACCGCGAGGTTCCGCTATGGCACGCGTGCATCGGTCGACGCCGTCGTCCACGCGCCGCTCGCCGCCCGCACAACAGCGATCGTCGCAAAGCCGGGTGCCGGGGCGAAGGGTGGCAGAGCTGCCTCCGCTGTGGCGCAAGGTGCAGCTGGGCGCAGCGGGCTCGACGACGCCGCGTTACGATGAGTGGGGCGAGATGCGACACGAGCTCGGAAGCGTCGTCGGTGCGAGCGGCGGGGAGGCCTTTCTTATGGCTGTGGCAACGCGCAATCAAAGGTCCATGTCTGCGCCGGTGCTGCCGGTGGTGATGGCTCCAATGGTGCGCCCGCACTTTCCCAGCCACGAGGACCTGCTTGCCCTGCAGTCGCCGCTCGCCTTGGTCCGCGCGTGGGGCTCGCGGCACGAAATGACCGAACTGGTTTACGGCGCTAGTTTGGCGAGGTAGGTACACTACAGTGTAAATCTACCTTCGCATGCGAAAGTATGCAGTGTTGCGAGGTTGTTTTCTCACGCTACCGAGCGGGCGCCGACCCGCGGCCGCCCTAGTTCAGGGTCCTGGGCCACTCCTGGGGTAGAAGCGCTGGCAAACGCGTCGCCTCAATAGCCTCAAAGCTCAATAGCAATCTTCGGGCCTAATCTCTCCTTTTCCTCCTCGACTGGCTATTTTCGCTGCTGACGTCAGCGACGCTTCTCTTCTTTTGCTGTAAGAAATCCATGTTCAGCCTTAACACCTCGCACGCCTAAACACCTCGCACACGACGCTCTCACATCCAACTCATCAACAGTGTCTTAACAGTGTCTCGACCAGAGCGTCCCACGCATGACACATCATGACGGGATGAAACGGGGACCCCCCAAACAAAGCAAACGCATCGACGCTGCACCCGCGTGCCACTCAGCGCAGCGTGTACTCGCCGTCGCCGCCCTCGCCCGGCTGGTTACCCGCCGCGTTGAGGAGCGCCGCCTGGTAGTCGCGCTGCATCTGCGCGTTGCGCCGCTTCTTCATCCAGCACCACAGGCCGGCGCCCAGCAGGCCGGCGCCCACGAGGCTTGGGAAGACGATCATGGGCCAGACCGGCGGCGGCGCGGGCGGCGGGTTGGGCGGTGGCGGGCTGGGCGGCGCCGCGAACGAGGCCTTGCAGTCGCAGTCGCCGAGCGCTCCCTCGACCGAGCAGAGCTGCGTGCCGTCCTGCTCGGGCAGGCCGGTGAGCGTGTCGTTGCACTGGCACGCGTACGACGCGCCCGCGAGGCAGTCGGCGCACATGCACATGTCGGGCTCCCACGCCGCGTAGTTGCACGCGGGCGCCGTCTTGGGGCCGAGCGAGCAGTTCATCGTGCCGTTGAACCGCTCGCACTCCTGCCCGTAGTCGCTGCCGTCGGCGAGGCGGCACTTCTCGGGCGCGTAGTTCTGCGCGACGCACAGCAGCGCCTCGCCCGTCGTGTTGAAGCACGTCGTGTTCATCACGCCGGCGCCGCACAGCAGGTCGCCGTCGACCATCGTCGCGTTGAGCGTGTAGTTCTTGGCGCTGCCCGAGACGAGCTTGCCGGCGGCGGTGATGTTGGCGTCGAAGGCGCGGCTCATAAACGTTGTCGACACAAACGACTCGCCCGGGCCGAACTCGACCACGAAGGTCTCGGTGGCGAGCTCTTTGCCGTTGATGTGGTTGTGGTCGCTCTTGTTGGCGGTGACCGTCCAGTTGAGCCCGGGCGCCTGGCGCGTCGTGCACGTGTAGAGGGCGTCGGTCGTGTCGACGTCGGCGACCGGGTGGAAGAGCGGGTGGAGCTCGAGCAGCTCGGCGTCGCCGTCCTTGCCCGTCGGCGGCAGCAGCGAGAGCTTCGTCGCGGTGATGTTGGCGACGTACGGGTTCCACTGCTCGAAGCAGCCCGCGAAGCCCGCGCCGTAGAGCGCCTTCTCCTCGGGCCACGTGCCGGTGATCAGGTCGAAGTCGGGGGCGGCGCCGCCGTAGGCGTGGCCCCACATCTCCGTGTAGGTCTTGGGCATCGGCGGCTCAAAGTGGAGCGGCTTGTCGCACGAGCACGCCATGCCGGCGCCGCCGTTGAGCTTGCGGCCCGGCACGTCGTAGAGGTCGGTGCACTTTGCGCGCTCGCCGCATTTCCACACGCCGGCCTTGGCGTCGTCGGGCGTGTCGGCGCACGTCTTGGCGACCCGGTTGCACCCAGGCTTCAAGTGTGGTGGCGGGCCGTGGGAATCGAAGATCGCGCACGAGCCGGCCGTCTCCGTCTTGTCGATGTCACAGAAGCGGACGCCGCGCATCGTCACGTTTGCCTGCGTCTTGTCGTGGTTGACGAGGATCATGTTGTCGTGGCACTTGGTGAAGTTGACAAACGTCAGGTTGAGCTGCACGTCCGTGTTGGCCAGGTAGAACTCCGACACGGCCACCGGGTTCTGTTGGTAGCTGTCGGAACCCTCGACCGTGCAGTTGAGCAGCAGCGCCGTGGCGCCCATCTTCTGGTCCATGTTCAGCGTCGCGCCGTTGGCGTCTTCGCTGGCTGTTGGATCAATCGGGTGGCCCCCCTCCGGCGTCGCCTGGGCGGTGTTGTTGGCAAACTTGCACAGCACGCACGTGAAGTCGCCCTGGTTGTCGACGGCGCCGCCGTACTGGTCGAACGCGAAGCCGCCCTCGAAGCTGCTGTTGTACACCTGGGCGATGCCGCTGTTGGAGATGATGCCGGCGTTCTTGGCCTTGGATATCTTGAAGGAGCAGCCGCTCAGGCTCATGTTCGAGTTGACACCGTTCTGCACCGAGCCGCCCGTCGCATTGGCGAAGTGGTGGTCGAACTGCGTGTCGACGATGTACGCAACCGCGGTGCGCGAGATCTGCAGCGCGCCCGCCGCCTCCTGCGCCACGTTGTCGGAGAAGGTGCAGCTCTGCATGCGCAGCATCGAGCCCTTGCCCGCGCTCGAGAGGCCGCCGCCGTTGAGCGCGATGTTCTTCACGAAGGTGCTGTCCGAGATGTCCAGGGTTCCACCGTCGTTGGCGACGGCGCCGCCGCTCGAGAGCGCCCGGCACGCGGTGAAGTGGCAGCTCTTGATGGTCACCTTGCCGGAGCTGACGATCGCGCCGCCGTTCCGCTCCAGGCCCGACGTGGCAGACGCCGCGGCGGCGCCGTGCTGGAAGTAGATCGACTCGACCTGCACGATGATCTCCTTCTTGATCTCTAGGAGGATGTGCGCATCCTGGCCGTCAAGGATGGTCTTCCAGCTGTCCGTGATGTTTGGGTTGGTCAGGATCGAGGTGTTTGAGTTGCCGACGATGGTGACGCTCTTCTGCTCATCGTACTGCTGCAGCACAGGGAGCGTTTTGGTGATGTTGATCTGCCCGGGCGGAAGCACGATCTCGATGGGCGTCGAATCCTTGGCCTCGCCCGCCTTGCGGATCGCCTCCCGGTAGGTGCAGTAGCGGCCGGCAGGGTTGGTTCCGTCAGGCGAGTCGAGGGGCGCGCAGAAGGGCGCTTCGATGGCGTCGGCGAGGCTGTTGATCACGTAGTAGGTCTTCGCGTCGGTCGCGGCGAACGAGAGCGCGAGCAGCGGCAGGGCACTCCGCATGATGCGTGACGCAGCGTCGAAGCCCAGCCAAGCGCAAAAGTATGTTGACAGCGCTTGAGTTCATCGGGCGTGCCGTGGGGCGGCCGTGCGCTGGTTGGGCTGGTTGTCCACCTTCAGAAGGTTGATCTGAGAAAAGGCGTCCACATACATACAAATCCGAGAAGCGGCTGCAGCACACCTACACCCCTGCGCCGCTAGTTAAGTGTGGGTTTCTATGATGCGTCTCGTCGCCTTCGGTGGAGGTGCCATGAGCAGTGCACTTCTCCTGGACACATCAACGCACACGCATCGTTTTGCATGGATGTCATTCAACCGTTGAGTCAGCAAACAGTTTTAGGAACAACATGCCCGCCATCGCCGTCAAATGGCCGTCTGGCCGCATGGCACGCGGCGACTCGATCGTGCTCGGCAAGAACAAGGCGGCGCAGGACCGGCAGCAGGCGCTGACGGAGGCACGGGCCGAGCAGCGGAAGCGCCTCGCCGAGGAGGCGGTGCCGGAGGAGCCCTCCGAGCCTGCCGCCACCGCCACCGCCAGCGTCGCCGCCACCACCGCCGCCGCCGCCGCCGCCACCGCCAACGCCGAGGCGTTGCGACTGCTCAAGTCGGAGAGCAAGCCGGTCGCGGCGCCGGCTGCTGCGCCGTCCGCCGCCTCGAAACGCGCCTCGCCGCGCGGCCCGAAGACGCCGCTCAAGGGCGGCATCTCGGCGCTGAGGCTGCTCAAGAGCAAGAAGAGCGAAGCACCCCCCGCCGCGGACCCCGCGTCGACGCCCAGCCTGAGCCGCGCGCTCACAGCGAGGCTCGGGCTCGCCTCGTCGGCCGAGCTGGCCGCGCCGCGCAAGTCCGCGTCCTTTGTGCCTCTGCTGGCCGCGCTCGGGCTGCGCAGGAGCCTGCGCGTGTCGCCCGGCAGCGACAAGCCCGCGACCGTCGAGGAGGCGGCGCTCCGCATGCGCGCGGCGGGCAAGGAGGACGACTGGGAGGTGCGGTACGCGGCGATCCTCGCGCTGCCCGACCTCCTCGCGCCGCTCGCGGCGACGCCCGACGCCTTCAAGCGCGCGGCCGAGTCGCTGTGCGAGCCGATGCGCATTCAGCTGAGCGACCTGCGCTCGGGCATCGTGCGTGGCGCCTGCTCTGTGCTGTGCGAGCTCGCGACGGCACACGGCGCCAAGCTGGCCGCGCTGGTGGCGCACGTGCTGCCGCAGCTGCTGTACAACCTCTGCCTGCTCAAGGCCTTCTCCAACGTGAGCGCGTCGACGGCGACGCTCACGCTCGGGCTCTCGCCGTCGATTGCCGCCTTCAAGGTGCTCGTCGAGGAGAGCAAGGACAAGCGCAAGCAGGTGCGCTCGGGCGCGCTCGAGCTGCTCGGCTTCCTCTTTGCCAACGGCGCCTTCGACATCCCGCCCAAGGCGCTCGCCGCCGCTCTCGGCGCGCTCGGCCGCAAGGGGGGCGGAGCCGGCGACCCGGACAGCGGCTGCCGCACCGCCGCCGTGCGCTGCTACTGGGCGATTCAGGCACGCTTCCCCACGGAGGCCGACGCGTGGCTCGAGAAGCTCGCCGAAAAGGAGCAGAAGCTCGTGCTGAAGCAGCGGCCCAAGCTGCCGCCACCGCCCGCGCCGGGCCCATTGGCAGCGTCCACACGCACGATACCTGCTGAGCCGGGCGCCGCGGCGGCAGCGACGCCAACAGGCGCGAGCCAGGACGTCGAGCGGAGCCTCGATCTCGCTCCTGAGGCGGAGCAGGGCGTCTCGGCACCCGCTGCCGCAGCGAGTGAGACGGACGACATGGCGCCAGAGGGGTGAGTGTCTTGCCGTGCCCCGAGGCTACTTTTCGTAATGTCCAGTATCGAGATTCAAGAGTGTTTACACGCGATAAAAATGAATCGCTTTGCATGCACAAGTTTTGGTTTTTTGCATGGCGCAAGAACAACTGGTGTTCGCAATCCGTGGAGTTCTGTTGGACGCATGGGCCGGTCGCATGCACATTGGGCAGCAATGGTCGCCAGCTGTGCCCAGGTTCTGGGCGTGCTACGACTGAAGCCCTCTCACACCATTGGCGAGGATGCGGGCATGGACAGTCCATCCTATGCGACCGTCTTGGCAAACGGCGACCTGTGCGTGTCAGACAGCAGTCACAACCAGGTGAAGGTGCTGTCCTCAGGTGGCACAACACTGCACACGCTGGGGTGCAATGTTGCTACTACAGACTGCACTGACGAACCAGAGGACGCTCCCATGTTCCTCCACCCGACAGGCCTCGCGAGCGACGGTGACGTGCTCTACGTGGCTGAATGGAGCCATCGAGTGCAAAAGCTGCGTCTACCCGGCGGGGAACAGTTGGCCGTGGCAGGTAGGAAGGGTCACGGTGAGAAGGACCTCATGTTTCCAGAGGGGCTTGTACTTGCCGGCGGCAAGCTCTTCGTCGCCGACAGCAACAACCACCGGATCGTCATCTACAGAAAGAGCTTGCGGTGGCACGCAGCCTTCGGAAGTCGAGGCCAGAAGCAGGGCCAATTCGAGCACCCGTCCGGCCTGGCCACGAATGGTGCCGATGTGTTTGTCGCCGACCGAAACAACGATCGGATTCAGGTGTTCACGACGCGCGGCGAGTTCAAGAGAATTCTCGGAGGCAAAGGTAGGCAGCCAGGTCACTTCGAGGAGCCGTGGGGATTGGCTCTCAGCAAGGACCTGCTCTTTGTGTCGGAAGGCAGCGGTGGTCGGGTACAGATGCTCACTCCTCAGGGAAAGCCGCTCCAGTCCATCGACAGCCAGCACCTGCAGCTGCCTCACGTGGAGGGCGGCGGGCTCGCAGGCCTCTGCGTGGACGAGGAGGCGCAGAGCCTCTACGTGGTGGACGAGAAGCTCGGGTACGTTGTTGTGCTCGAGCTCCGGGGCTCGGCCGAGTTCAAAGCGGCGCAAGTCGAGCTCTGAGACGATGTATTCAGTATTGGCCGCACAGTTATTTCAAAATTCAAAGTTCTGAGTGCTAGGTGCTGGTTCCACTGCTCTCACACGCTCCCGTGCTCGTCGGTGTGTGCTTAGTCAGGAACGCGTCGATGCGGACGGCAGCCGCAGCCGCCTGCGCCGCGTCGTCGCGCCACGACTCGATGAGCTCAGTGTTGGGCGCGAGCGAAGCCAGCTCGCGCGAAATCTGACTGGGATGGAAGATGTCTTTCCCCATCAGCACCTGCATCGGCGTGCTCAAGCCGAGTACGTCGTCTCGCGAGACCGAGAAGACGAAGTCCCTCTTGCCGAACATGGCGTCGGACAGCGTTCTCAGCTCGCTCTCTTCGGCTCGTCCCTGCCGGGCCAGCTCCTGCGCCCACGAGCCAAACCAGTGGCGGGTCGCTGCCGTGTTTCTGCCCTGCCACGGCTGTCCTGGCTCTGTGGTGTGATGCGCCAGGCCGATCGGCTGCATCAGTACCGCGGCGGTGAAGCGGTGCGGCTGTTCCCGCATCAGCTGGAGCTGGTAAGATGGTCCGATGCACGAGCCCACCGTGTGGCAGCGCTCGATGCCGAGGTGATCGAGGAGCGCCAGCTGGTCCTCAAGCATCGTCCTCCAGCCCTCGGACGGCCGCAGTGGGCCGGTGCTGTGGCCTCCGTTGCGCTGGTCCATTGCTATCAGCCGGAACTTGCTGGTCGACAGCTGTGTCCACGGGTCGAAGGGCTGGCCTGCCCAGTTTGCGAGGCAAGAGGTCATGCCGCCCGGCGCGATCAGCAGCACCGGGAACCCGGAGCCCTTTGTCTCGTAGGCGATCTTGGCGCCGCAGCGACGCGCGAGGAAGGGCATGTCCCGGCGCTGCACCCAGTGCGGAACAATTCTGCAAACTTCGCAACTTGGCCTTGCTGCTGCCTGTCACCCGTGCTTGGTACTCATCAGGTGGAGCCCCCGAGATGACGAGCAGCGTAGAGGAGGAGATCTCGCTCTCGCGCTTCAACCAGAACCTGCTTGCGCTGGCGAGCGAGCAGGAGCGGAACGAGCGCCGCGTTCGCGAGCTCGAGCAGTCGCTGCACGACGCGCACGAGGCACGGAGCAGGATGGCCAAGGACATGTCGGCGCTCGAGGGGAAGCTGCGCGAGGAGACGGGGCGCGGCGCGGAGCTGACCGAGGCCAAGCTGCGGGCCGAGAAGGCGGCCGAGGACGAGCGCATCCGCCACGCGCTGACGCGGCGCGCCCACGAGGAGCAGTCTTCGGTGGTGCTCTCCCGGATCTCCTCGCAGGGTCAGCAGATCCACGCGCTCGAAGAGACGCTGCGCACCAAGGAGGGCGAGTGCGCGAAGCTCAAGCTCGCCCAGACGTCAGCCGACGGCCTCGTCGGGACGTTCCGCTCCAAGCTCACCGAGATGAGCCGCGTCGCCGAGGAGGCCGCCGAGAGCGAGAGCACGTGCCACGAAGCGCTCGACAGGGTGCGCGACGAGCAGACGCGCATCCTCTCACTGCTCGCCGCGTGCCAGGAGCGGCAGCAGCGTGCCATCCCAGGCGCCAAGCTCGAGGCGCAGCTCCGGGCGGCGCGCGCCGAGGCCGACGAGATGCGGACGCGCACGGCCGAAGGCGAGCAGGCGCTGCTCGAGACGAAGGCTGAGCTCGCGCTGGCGCGGGAATCGGAGGCAAACGCACGCGCGTCGTTCGACGAGGTGAGCCAGCGCGCCGGCAAGCAGCACACCGGGCTCGACCGCGCCGAGCGACAGCTGGCGGCGCACGGCGAGCTGCTCAACAAGGCGATCAAGGGCAGCATGAAGGTGGGCGAGCGCAACGAGCAGCTCGTCGGCCAGCTGCTGCGCAGCGACGCGGTGGCCAAGCTGCTCGTGCGCGAGCTGATGCACGCCGAGGCCGAGGCGCACGGCACGCGGCAGCACGCGACGGCCGAGGTCGCCGCCCACGGCGCGCGGGTCCGTCTGGCGGAGGCACGCGAGGCGATGCTTGCCGAGCAGCTGAGCCACGCGCTGCGGCAGCTCGACGACGCCATCGACAAGGCGGGCAGGCTCGGCGGCGCGCTCGCCGCGATGCACGAGGAGCTGGCATCCGCGAAGCAGCAGGCGCGGAGCGCCACGCAGGCCTCTGCGACCGACGGTGCTGCCAGCTCGGCGGCCGCGCCCGAGGCGGCGGCGGTGGCGGCGGCGGCAACGGCCGCGCCGTCGCGTGCCGACGCGTCGGCGGCTCCGGTGGCCGCGGCGACGACCACAGGCGTCGCTCCGAGCGAGGCCGGGGCTCCGTCACCGAAGAAGGCCAGGGATGCGCCTGCAGCGCTCTCCGCGCCGGCCCAGACCAACCTGCCGCCCGCACCGCTGCAGGAGGTCACTCCGACGGCCCCGGCAGAAGGCTCTGGCGCGCCGCCGCAGCGCCCCATCGAGCTGCCAGCGGCCGAGGCAATGCCGCAGCGCCCCAGCCACGTTCCGGAGGCGCCACGTTTCGTCTCGAGCTACGCCGTTTGGAGCACCACCGCGCCATCATGCGCGCCACCGGCCAGCGGCAGCGCGCGCTTCCAGGCAGCGCCGTACACTGGCGGCAGCGCCTTCGAGGAGCCTTCAGACGCGTGGCACGGCGGCGGCGGCGGCGGCGGCGGCGGCGGCGGCGGCGGCGTTGGCGGCGGCGTTCGACTCGGCGTCGGTGGCGGTGCCGATGGCGGTGGCGGAGTGCTGTACGGCGCGTACAGCATGGATGCCACGTGGAGCGGCGGCGGCTGGATTGACGGTGGCGGCGGAGCCGAGGCCTCGGTCGTGCCCACGCCTCCTCCGATGCCGATGGAGCCGCCCGCAGCCCCTCCCGCCGCGCCTCCGTTCAGCCCTCCGAGCGCGTTCGAATCGGCCGAGTCCTCGTGCGCCAAGTGCAAGGAGGCGCTCTTCGGCGCCACGAGCCGGTGCGGCAAGTGCGGCCGGAGCTTCCACGCGCACTGCTCCAACCGCAGCGCGCAGCAGGTCGGCAAGGCGTTCACGTGCGCGACGTGCGCTGGCCCCAAGGCACGCCCGACCGACGCGTCGGCCGCGCCGCCCCCGAAGCGGCAGAAGAAGGCGGGAGCCAACCAGCAGGCCAGCCACCAGCGCCGGCTCGGCGCACTCTCGATTGTGTGAGCTGGCTTCTTGGCTGCACACGGCGGTCGAATGAGCGGGCAAGTCCGTCGTCGATGCACGGCGGCACTGCGGCCGCGAGGAGCCGAATGCATGGTACTGTTGAGCCGCGACACCGTGTCGGTCTGCACTGGAGCTTCTGAGTGCTGCGAGTCCGCGCATTCTACGGTACGTCGATCTCGTCGGTCGGTGTATATACGAGTATACGAAAAAGGACCTGTATACGAGTACGTCCGTGTGTGTGTGCCGACGCTGCTTCCCGCGTTGCGCAAGCCACTGAACTCGCAGTACTTTGACACGTTGCTAGCTGCACTACCACGGGGCTCACGCAGTTCAAGACCATCCTGTATTTCGACGCCGACGTGGTCCTTTGTATTCTAAAATTTGGCGTTTCAGAGCGAGAATTAACACCATACAATGTGAGAGTTCTCCGCATCTTCGCGTCCACGGAGCGTGCTTGTCGTTCGTCGGAACCCACTTGGCAATGCTGGCGCTTCTCTCCGCGAGCAGTGGCCTCCTGGCGGGCCAGCCTCGGCTGTCGCAGCCTCGTGTGACCACTCGCCACTCTTCGGTTGTGGCGGCGTCGGACAACTTCTATGATTTCAGTGCCCGTGCTCTCGTCACTGGCACCGACGTTCCTCTCTCGGATTTCAAGGGCAAGGTCTCGCTCGTCGTGAACGTCGCATCCGCATGAGGCCTGACGGACACGAACTATCGCGAGCTTCAGGCGCTGTACCAGCGCCTTTCGCCACGCGGGTTCGAGGTCCTCGCCTTTCCTTGCAACCAATTCGGAGGCCAGGAGTCGGGCACCGAGGAGGAGATCCGCGCCTTTGCCGATGGGTATGGCGTGACCTTCCCCATGTTCGCCAAGGTGGACGTGAACGGCTTCAACCAGCATCCGGTGTGGAAGCACCTCAAGAACGAGCAGGGCGAGCTCTTCGGTTCCGACGTGAAGTGGAACTTCGCCAAGTTCCTCGTCGATCCGGCGGGCAAGGTGGTCAAGCGGTACGGCCCGCAGCAGGGCCCGGCTTCCATCGAGGACGACATCGTGGCCCTTCTGCCCGCCGCTGGCGTCGTCAAGCCCACCAGCGGTGCCTCGGTGCCAGCCGACGCGAGCCTCTAGGCGAGGCTGTGCCCAGCCACAGGCCGTGGATTCGCCGGCACTCTGTCATGGTGGGTGGTTCACTCCGTCCGGTCTGGCCGAGCCTGCGCGCAACATGACGCCCTCGCCTGCTCTCCAGCTCGCTGGAATGGCGTGGGCTGATCGCAACGCGCGTAGCGCTCGATGCCGACGGCGTGGGACTGGACAGCACCGTGTGCAGCGCCTGCAGGGAGTCCACACTCAGAGAGATGCATGCATGCGTTTTTTGTATCGCTTTTTATTTTGAGTAAGTGTACCAGTGTAGCTGCTATAACACTTGAATGATTCGACTCACACACTGACACGGCACACCAACGCGCTGGAAAAAGTTTAACCGTCTCAACGAAACTGGCAGGAGCGGAGCACCTGGTGCAGCGCAAAGAAAGATTTGGCTTGCGCCTCCTCCGGCTGGACCGTCACCTCGAGTCGCAAGCCGCTCTGCTCCGCCACGGCATCGACGACGCCAGAGGGCACCTGCTCGACCATCTGTTGCGAGATGAGCGCGATCGCGCGCTCCTTGCCGAGTCGCTCGGCAGCTCGCTCTGCGCCGAAGACTGCGGAAACATCCAGGAAGCGACTCCACGCCGTTGCGGCCGGCGGCCCTGCGACTGTGCCGACATATGGGACGCGAATGCGTGAGTAGCAGCTATTAGAGGCAGATTGGTCTGCTAGTCGAGGGATCGGGCTCCAAAGTGGCATACTGCGCTCGACGAGGCCGCCCACATCCACATCGACGATGCGGCAGCGCAAGACGCAGAGGTTCTGTTCAGAGAAGCAGATTTCTGCTGTGGCACTCGCGCTCAGCTGCTGCAACATCAGCGGTAGCAGCTGCGCCACTGCACCGCCGACACCTTGACCCACCTCGCCCTCGCTCACGGCGGCTGCAGCGAGGGTCGCAGCGAGGTTGGATGCAGCGTTCGCAGCCCATGCCCCGACGTCACCGAAGCCACGCGTGGCAGCTGCCACCTCTGCATGCACCGTCGAGCCAACGTGTTTCCGCACGGTCTCCTCGCGATTGAGGACAACGATGTTCAGGTAGTACTCGGGCGCTGGCGTCTCTGCGGATGCCGGATTCTCGTGCAGGAGGCGGGCGGCACCGTTGAGCACGGCAGCGGCACAACGACAGAGCAGGGCGACGAGCCACGCGCAGAGCACACAGAGGGCGCGGACGGTGCCGAGTTCGGCCGAGTCTCGCTTCTCGGTCGGCATGGCACCTGTGGATTCCTTTGACGGCCGGGCTGGCCGGCGAGGCTTGAAGAACAGGGCAAGAGTTCTGCATGCGGCGCAGCTTGCTTGCTTTACCACACTCCTAGCATGGAGCTCGTGGCCCGCACAGTCACTCTAATCTAGACACCTACTTGATTAGTGCCGGCAAGGTTCTCTGG
>Ga0209713_10001372_pt1 | contig 14506 bp, 7 predicted proteins | sample ArcOceMetagenome_3_FD_187444 | JGI IMG/M metagenome (GOLD analysis project Ga0209713, IMG submission 187444) | Marine eukaryotic phytoplankton communities from Arctic Ocean - Arctic Ocean- Svalbard ARC20M Metagenome (SPAdes) (version 2) | ecosystem: Environmental > Aquatic > Marine > Oceanic...
GCTTTTAGAAAATTTTGAGGCCCTTGGGGAGCCATGGCAGCAATTTTCACGAGGAGGATCGGCCTTGGGGTCTTCTACGGGAAAAATCAAAGTTGGGCTACTCGTCGAGCTGAGCACGGTGGTACCTTTTACTCACTCTACTCATGATTCTATCCGACTGTACCCGAGCCCTCAAGATGAGCCTGGATCCCTGGAACGCTCAGGGTGTTGCTCCCCCCCGCCCGTCGCCTACCAGAGGCCAGCAGCCAGCAGGTGCGGCGGCGAGCGTGAATCTGAGATCAGCGGCGCCACAGCCGGCTGAAGAAGCCGCCCGACGGCTTCTCGGCCGAGGAAGTGCCGCGCCGGGGAAGATTGTTGCCGCCGCTGCTCGGTGGCGCCATCATCTCGGCCGTAGCGTGCTGCGTGCGATCGACCGTCGGCGTCTGCAGCGCCACGCGCGGCGACGGCGGCCGCTTCGGCGGCGACGGCACCGCGCCGCCGCGCGTGGGCGGCGTCGTGGCGCCCTCCGCCCTCCTCGGCGGCGGTGCCTCGACCACCACGACCTCCGCCGCCGCCACCACCCGCCTCGCCTCGGCCCTCCCGGCCTTCTCGGCCTCGACCTGCGCCAGCCGCGCCTCGGCCGCGGTCGCCGCCGCCTCGGCCTTGGCCGCCGCCTCGCGCGCCGAGCGCATCTCCGCGGCCTCCTGCGTGCGCCACCGCCGCAGCTGCTCGGCCTCGGCGCGCGCCTCGGCGAGCTCGGCCTCGAGGTTGTGCCGCGCTGCCGCCGACTGCACCGCGAGCGCCTGCGCCTCCGCCTCGGCCGCCGCCGCGCGCGCCGCCGCCTGCGCCGCCTGCGTCTTGGCGGCCTCGACCGCCTCCATCGCCGCGCGGGAGACCTCGTCCGCGCGCGCGTCCGCGCGCGCCTGCGCCGCCATCTCGGCGCGCGACTGCGCCTGCGACGCCTCGGCCGCGAGCCCCGCGAGCGACGCCTGTGCGACGCGCGCCGCGCCCGCCGCGTCGACCGCCCGCGCCTCCGCCTGCACCGCCCGCGCCTCGGCCGCGTCTCTCGCCTCGAAGGCCTGCGCCACCAGCTTCTCCGCCTGCGTCACCGCCGTGTCCACCTGCGCGTGCGCCTCCGCGTGCGCCGCCGCATGCGCCGCCGCCATCGCCTCGGCTTGCGCCTGCGCCGCCGACGCCGCGCGCTCCGCCTCCATCTCGTCGAGCTGGCGCTGCGTCGCCGCCGCGTGATCCCGCCGCAGCGCCGCCAGCTGCGCAACGTGCGACGCCGCCTGCGCCTCGAGCGCCGTCTCCAGCTCCTCAGCACGCGCCTCCGCCGCCGCCGCCGCCGCCAACGCCTCCGCCGCCGCCTCCGCCGCCGCCGCGACCTCCGCCTCGGCAGCCTTCACTGCCGCGCCCTGCGCGTCGGTGTCGGTGTCGGCGGCGGCGGGCGTCGCGTCGTCGGCGTCGGCGGCCGCCGCGTCGTCGCCGTCCTGACCCGTCTCCGCAGCCGCCTTGGACACCACCACGTCACACGGCCGCCAGCCCGATCGCTTCACGTAGACGACGCGCTTCCCCGACGCGGGGGCCTTCGGCGTGACGGCGTGCAGCCCCGGCTGCGCAAGCACGGCGATCGTGCGCCGCCCCTCCGCCTCCAGAAGACGCACCTCCGCGCCGAGCGTCGCGCTCAGCACGTCGGCCCGCGTCGCCGCGCCGTCGCGCTCGTGCCGCGCCTGCCGCAGGTGCTCGCGTGCGTGGTTGAGCAGCGCCAGCAGCGTGTCGCGCTCGCCCTGCTCCATCCGCACCGCGGTGACTCCGGACGCCGCGCGCGGCGGCAGCGGCTGCTGCGGCTGCGGCGGCGAGGGCGCCACGCTCGGCACCGCCGCGGGAGGGCGCTCCGGCGTTGGCGGTGCGGCGAGTGCGGCCGGCGCGGCAGCAACGGCGGCGGCGGGCTCGGAGGCTTGCTCCACAGCGCCGCCGCCCTCCTTCTCGACCACGAAGTGGAAGCCGACGCGGTCGCCGGTGGTGCTGCTGCCGAAGCCGACCTTGTCGCCGGGGCCGAGCACGGCACTGAGGACCCGCAGGCCGTTGACGTAGCTGCCGTTGGCGGACTCGTTGTCGACGAGCGACCAACGGCAAGCCTTGGCATCGTACTCCAGCCGAGCGTGCAGGCGGGACGCCTTGGATGGACTGCCACCGTCGTCGAGCCACACTGCACAGCGCTCGCGCCACCTACCCACCCAGAGCACGCGATCGACATCCGCGGGCAGCGCAATGGCGCTGCCGTCCGCCTCGCGACCCTCGGGTCGCATCAGCCACTGCCCAGGTTTCGGTGAGGCGGGAGCGGCGGCTGCGGCATAGGCGGCAGCCGGTTTGGTGCCGGCGGAGGCCGGCCGCGCAGGTGACTCCAGGCTGCGCAGCTGCAGCTTTGGCTCGGGCAGCGGGTGCGGTGGCTGCTGCTGCCGCGGCTGGAGTGGGACGCGGACACCGTTGAGCTGCATATCGGCGTTGTTAGTCTGCGCCGTCGGCTTGATGTCACGACAGTTGGGCGCTGGCCGGCCGCTGAACTCTCCTCCGACGCGAGGGAAGGGGTGCAACCACCCAGCCCCCTACTGCGATGCGTCGATTTTGGTATAGATGACCATGCTTAGTGAGTCACTTACTTGACAGGTAAACACATCCACACAAACTCACAGCCGCTGCTGGGTCGACTGCATCTCGTAGCCGTACTCGTCCTGATGGTAGCCGGGCAGCACGTCGGGGTAGACCTGCTGCTGCTGCTGCTGCTGCTGCTGCTGCTGAAGGTCGCGGTGCGACGGCGCGCCCCCACGGTGCGACGGCGCGCCGCCGCGGTGCGACTGCGCGCCGCCGCGGTGCGACTGCGCGCCGTCCATGTCGGGCCACATCTCGTAGTCCTCGTCGAACGGCTCGGCGTCGCCGCCCGGCACCACCCCATGCATCCCCGGCCACGCGCCGCCGCCGCCGCCGGCACTACCGCGGTGCGTGCCGCCGCCGCCGCCCACGGGCATGCCGGTCTGCACGCCGTGCATCGGGTCGTGGTACGGGTTGTCGAGGTGCGGCGGCAGCGGCCGCAGCCGGTGCTCGCGCGGCGTCGCGGCGCGCGCGGCGATGACAAAGTCGGGCTCGAGCTGCTGCACGCGCGGGCTGTGCGCGCTGCCGCGCGGCGTGCGGCCGCCGCCGCTGCCGCGCGGCGTGTGGCCGCCGCCGCCGCCGCCGCGCGGAGTGTTGCCGCGCGGAGTGTTGCCGCGCGACGTGTCGCCGCCGAGGCCGCTGCCGAGTGGCTGCCCGAGCACGGTGTGCTGCGGCAGCCCAGCACCGTGCATGCCGTAGCCCGGCATAGCAGTGGGCACAGGCAGGTTGCCGGCGGGCCACCCACCGTACGGCTGCTGCTCCTGCTGCGCATAGGGATCGCCGTACGGCGGGCACTGCGGCGGGTACGGCATGCTGCAGGAGCCCTCGGCAGCGGTCGGGTGCATCCCCGCCTGCGCCTGCTGCTGCAGCGCCTTCTGATTGAGCCACTTGTCGACGCGCATCCGCAGCCCGGCGAAGGCGCAGCAGATGGCGAGCACACCGACCATGCAGCCAAAGATCAGCACCCAGTTGGGCGTGTCCATCGACGCCTCCACGAACAGGGGCGGCGGCGCGTGCGGCGAGCCCGGAGGCGGCTCGGGGCTCGGCGGCGGGTTCGGCGGCACGAGCGGCGGCGAGGCCGGCACCGAGAGGCAGTTGGTGTCGGCGCCGCGGTCGTTGCAGTAGTAGGTGGCGTTGGCGTAGATGCCGTAGGGCCTGTCGAGGCCCTCGGCGAGGCACGAGGCGTAGTAGGTCATGCAGAAGTCGGTGCACATGATCGGGGTGCCGCCCATGAAGTCGATCCAGTCCCAGTTGGCAGCGTCCGGGTCGCACGCGATCGCGCACTTGTACGCTGCAAACGGTGCCCAGCACATCGGCTCGAGCCCGCGCGGCACAATGTCGTTCTCGATCATGTCGGCGGCGGCCGCCGCGCTGCAGCACGCCTCGCCAGCGAAGCGCCTGCACACAAAGTGCAGCTCCGGCTGCGGCATAGGATAGAACATCGTCTGCGAGCCAGCGCAGCGCTGCGGCAGGGTGGGCGGCGGGGGATGCGGCGGGTCCCTCGGTGGCAGCGGCGGCGAGGCCGGCGGCGGGACGGGTGGGACGCCGGCCGTCGCGGTGACGAGCATGACGCTGGCAGCGCAGCCCAGCGTCATGCCGGCCGGCAGGAGGGCTAACGCCATATAGTTTGGTAAAAGCAGCGTGAGCATCAGGCGCTGTGGCTGCTCGTGCACGCGCCCTGGCTTGTTGTTGCTGCGGGCGGGTAGGCGATGCAGGTCGAGGATGACTTCGGCCCCGACGCGGTCGACCTCCACCACGACGCGGCCGGCTCCACCTCCTCCGACGACGAGATGGTGGACTCCGCCTCCACGCCCGTCGTCCCGCGGCAGAAGCGGGCGCTGGTGCAGCCGCACCGGCTGGAGAGCAACACGGAGGTATGGTGCTACGCGTACGCGCAGGCGCGCGAGGGCGGGGCCTTGATGGGCCACACCGCCCGGCTCGCCTACTTTCTGCCCGAGCATTGGTCGCCCTCGTACAAGTTCACCGTCTTCGAGGACTCCTATGTGCTCCAGTTTGTGCCACCGGCCGCGGGGGAGGGCGGGCCCTCGACCGCGCTCGTGCAGTACCATCTCGCCCGGCCCGTGCAGACCGCGTCCCACCAGTGCCACCTGCCCGAGTTTGAGCTCGTCTGGCCCGTGCCCCTTGACGTGACCCTCATGGACTCCGTGCGCTCCGCTTGCGATCGCTGCAAGCCGGGCGCGAAGCGAAAATCCTTCGGGAACGAGTCGAGCATGAGCATGTCTTCGGTGCACACCAAGCTGCGGAAGCTCGGCCTGTCGGAGGAGGAGATGCTATGAGAACGAGACGTCTGGGTGTTCTGCATCTCTCTTGTTCAGCGCCCCCTCAGCCCTGGCCTGGCTCCCCCCCCCACCTACGTGTAATATGGTAGCGCATGTGCATATAAGAAGTGACTTCTTGTCGTCACTTCTTGTGACGTGATTCGCGGTTTTTCCGCTTTTGTTTAATCCGTTGCTATTGAGGCGAGTGTTTTTATGCAAAGCATGCAGAACATCAGAACGTCCACCTGCGCCGCCGCCATCTCGGCTCGGCGCTCCACCACCGGCGCGCTCCGCCTCCATCTCGTCCAGCTCGCGCCGCATCGTCGCCGCCGCCGCGACCTCATTGGCACCCAGGATAGCCGCCCGGGTACCCGTATGCGCCTGGATACGCGGGCGGCGCGTAACCAGTCGCATACGGGTTGGCGGCCTGCGGATGCTGTGGCGGCACCCCGTAGCAGCCCATCGGCTGCTGGCCGTACACCGCCCAGTTCATCTGCGGCGGCGGCGGCATCGCAAAGCCCATTGGCTGCTGGCCGTAGTACGGCGCCATCGGCGGCCGCGGCGGCATCATCGGCGGCGGCCGCGGTGCCATCATCGGCGGCGGCTGCTGCGGCGTGGCGACAGGCGGCGTTGCGGGCGGTGCTGGCGGTGCTGGCGGTGCTGGCGCGGCAGGCGCCGGCATGTTGGCGGGGAGCGGCGGCAGCCCGGCGGCGGCGCGCGCGCGGTTCTCCTCGTTGATCTGCTGCACGCTCTTGGTCTGCGTCGTGATCGACGAGAACTCCGAGTCCATGCTCGCCGCCGTCGACTGCTGCGCCTTCTGCAGCGAGGCGAGCATCGACGAGGCGCCCGTCGAGAAGCTGCCGTTGCCCAGCTCGGGCCCGTCGGCCGACATGATCCGGACGTGGCCCGAGTAGGCCTCGCCGCCCTCGGCGCGCAGCCCGCCCATGTCGGTCTTGATCGCCGCCTCGACGGGCAGCATCGCCCCCTTTTTCTCGCGGCCGAGCCCCTCGCCCTTCTTCCAGCCCATCTTCTCGAGCAGCGCGAAGCCGCGCCCCGACTCGATGGGCGCGAGCTTGTCGTTGGAGAGCGCGTCCTTCTGCGGCCGCGCCACGCCGGCGCCCGTCGACTTGATCAGCGCGTCGCGACCGATGACCTGCCGCCGGCTGATCGAGCGGGCCTTCTCCTCGTTGTACAGCTCGAGCGCGCCGCCCAGCGCGGCCGCCGCCTCGGCCTGCTCGGCCGACGCCGACGGCTCGTGCACCACGACCGACGTGCACCCCTCGGGCGGCGGCGGCGGCGGCTCGCCGGAGCTCGGGTCCCACGTCAGCTCGAGCATCTTCTTCGGCGCGTCGAGCTGCTTGACAATCTCGCGCTCGTCGTCCGAGAGGTCGGCGTCGTGGTCGCCCTGCCCCCAGTGCCACTGCGTGCTCGAGGCCTGCAGCGCGGCGTCGACCTCGTTCTCGAGCGCCTTGGCCTCGGCGCCGCCCGCCTCCGCCTTGAGCATCCGCATGCCCGCCGTGCGCCGCTGGAAGAACTGCTGCACCGACTCGCCCGGCCGGCGCGTCTCCATGCCCGAGACGGCCTTCTGCCGCCAGAGCAGCTGGTCGAGGGCCGAGCCGGCGTCGAAGCCCGACTCCTCCTCGCCGTCGGCCGGCTCGCCCTCCATCTCGTCGTCCGAGTCGTCGCTGTCGTCCGAGTCGCCCGTGTCGAGGATGGACAGGTTGGGCCCCGAGTCCTGCTTGTCCTCGGTCACGAGGAAGGAGAAGTCGCGCGCTCCCGTCTTCTTGCCGTCCTTGGCCTCCATCTTCTCGGCCTGCGCCGCCATCCCGGCGGCCTTGGCGCCCTGCACAGACACGTCGGTCGTTGTGGTCGGATCAAGCGCGGGGGGCTGCGCTGCGAGGCCTGCCTGGCCGAGGCCCGCGGCTCCCATCGCCTGCGCGCCAAGAAGAGGGGTCGGTCGGTCGGTGAGGAGGCGGTCGCTGCGTGCGCGGTCGCGGTCGCTTGGAGTATGCGAGGCGCGGCGCGGTCGGGCGCACCTGCAGCGCGGTGCCGAGTCCAGGGTTGAGCATCGCTCCTGCGCCCATCGGTGCCATGAATCCTGCCATTCCAGGGACGCCGAGGGCCCCCAGGGCTGCACCCACACCGGACGCACGGGCAAGTGCAGCTTGCACCGCGCTTCGATCAAATGCGGCGGGCTTGTCGTCGTCGCGGTCGCGCTCGCGGCTCGAGCGTCTGCGACGGTCGCGGTCGCGGGATGAGGAGCGGTAGCGGCGCCGGTCGCGGTCGCGGTCGCGGTCGCGGGAGGAGGAGCGGTAGCGGCGATCCCGTCTTTGGTGGTAGTCGTCGTCGTAACGATCGCGACGCTCCCTGTCGCGTCGGTCGCGCGGTGATGGGCTGCGACGGGACCGGCGCCGGTCATGGTCCCTGTCTCTCCGGTCCCTCTCACGGTCCCGGCTCCTGTCCCTCTCCCGATCCCTCCCCCTATCCCCGCCCCCGCGGCGGTCGTCGCCGTCTCCGGCCCCACCTGATGCCCTGCTGCTGGTGCGGGCGGGCTTGTCGGCGTCGGCCGTTTCCCCCGCAGTCGGTGCCTGATAGGACAGTTTTGCGCCGCTCAGGGGCGCTTCCGGCGAATGCCGCTCGTCTGAGGTTGGGGCGGGTTTTGCCTGCTCATTCGGCGCTGTTGAAGACTCGAAAGCGGCTTCAGCAGCGACGCCTGTTGGGAGTCCGTTGGCGTCCGACATGTTTGCCCCGGTCGCGAGGGTCGTAGGGTGTTGGATAGTTGGCGGGTCGTGGGCGCACCACGAGCGGGTCTCTGTGAGGGCGACTTCGAGCTGTCTCGATCGTCGCTGCGCAAGCTTTGCCGCGACCCCCGCTTGCAGCTTTCGCGCGGCCACGATGGAACCTGAGCCCGAGCCCGAGCACGAGCCTGAGCCCGAGCCTGAGCCCGAGCCGAGCAGCTCGGCTGCGGCGGACGAGGAGGTGGCTCCTCCCGCGCCGCTCGACGCCGAGTCGATCGCCACGCTCATCACGACCCTCGAGGGCGTGCGCTCCGAAGGGCGCGAGGTCAAGGAGAAGGACTGCTTTGGCTGGAAGATCACGTACTCGAAGCGAGGCCCTGGCCAGCGCGGTGACATGTATGCGATCGACCCGCGCGACGGCGAGAAGATGCAGTCGATCGTCGGCGTGAAGCGCAAGCTCGGCGTCGCCACCGACCCGGCGGTCGCGTCGGCCAGGGAGAGCCGCGCGCCCAAGGCGCAGCGGGCCGACCCGGCCGCGTCCGATAGCGCGGTCCAGGAGATGCTGATGATGGATCCGTCGCAGCGGCGCGCGCGCAAGGGCGTCAACTACGCCGAGGCCGCCCAGGCGCTCAGGGGCACCGGCATCACCCGCCTCACGCTCTCGGTGCTCGACGAGGCGTCGCCTCTGCCTGCCGAGGGCGAGGAGCAGGGCGAGGAGGAGGAGGAGAAGGAGAGGAACAGCCTCGACCTCGGCATGATCGCCGAGCTCGTCCACGAGCGTGGCGGCGCGGGGGGCACCGTCCCCTACGGCACGGTGCGGAGCTCTCTGATGAGCCTGCTGAAATCGGGCCGCGCCCGCCGCATCCTCAAGGTGCTTCCACCGCCGGGCAGCCAGCCGTCGGAGGACGGCGCGTCGAGCGAGGACGGTGGCGCACCGAGCGCCGCGGCCAAGGTCGAGCTTGCGCTGCGGTACATGGTGCTCAACACGCTGCAGGTCGAGGCGGACTACGACGCGCCGTGGTCGCTCCAGCCGGCCGAGGAGCGCCTTGAGCTCGCGGTGGCGCGGCGCGCCGCCAAGCCCAAGAAGCAGCAGCTCGTCGGCCGGCGGATCGAGGTGTGGTGGGGCGGCGACAAGTCGTGGTACCGCGCGCTCATTTCAAAGTACAACGAGATCGAGGGGCAGTGGCTCGACGGCGCCAAGGCGGGCACCCACGTCGTCCTCTACGAGGTGGACGGGCTGCGCGCCGCCGAGGACCTCGACGGCCCCGGCGAGCCCAAGTTCTGGCGGCTCGCCGGCTGCGAGGACTGGGGCTCGACCGCGCCGCCTGGCAAGCCCGGCGCCAGTGCCGCCGCCGCCGCCGCCGCTCCCAAGCCGGCAGCCGCGCCCGCGGAACCTGCGAGCGAGGAGCAGCCCGAGGCGGCGGCCGCGCCGGTGGCGGCGCCTTCCGAGGCAGCTGAGGCGAGCGCGGGCGACGCGCCGATGGCCGAGGCGGACAGCGCGCTCCCTCCCACAGCTCCGGAGGAGACGGCGCAGCCCGAGGCTGGCATCACCGGTCCGGAGGAGGCGGCGGCGGGCACCCTGCCGGCAACGGAGCCGGCGCCGCCTGTTGGCGACGACGCTCTTGTCAAGGGGCTGCATCCGCGGCGAGCGGTGGCGGGGAAGCGTCTCGTGGTCGACTACGAAGAGGAGGACGAGTCGGGCGTCCCGGTCAAGAAGCGCTACCCAGGGACGGCGCTCGAGTACAGCGCGGCCGACGGGCTGCTGGTCGCATTCGACAGCAACCCCAACGACGCGCCCACGTGGGTCGACGAGGTGGGCGACGATGAGTGGGAATGGGAGGCGGTCCCCGAGCCCGACCCGTTTGCGTACGACGTGCCGCCGCGCGTCGAGTCGATGATCTCTCTCGCGACGATCCGGCAGCTGCTGCCGATCTCGGCCGACGACGCGAACAACTTCGCGACGCCGCCCGGCTGGGAGGAGGTGGTCGACGCGTCGGCGCGCCGCGCGAAGCGCACGTGGGTCGAGCTCAAGCCACCGAGCGGCAAGGCGGCGCGCTCGTTCGACCGCCGGCTCGATCTCGAGAAGGCGCTCGAGCGCGACGCGGCGGCGGCGAAGGTGGCGTGGCTCGGCACGGTGGCGGGCGGCGCGTGGCAGCTGCAGCAGAAGGCGATCGTGCCGGCGCTGCAGCACGTCCTCGACGGCCTCATCGCGTCGGGCCACGTGCGCAGCGTCGTGCCGAGCCGCTCGGGCAAGAACTTCGCCGTCTACCTCGCCGCCAACCAGTACTTCCGCGGCGAGGCCTTCCCGCGCAAGAGCGGCAAGGCGGTCGACGACGAGGAGGAGGAGGAGCAGGAGGACGAGCTCGCCGAGCTCGAGAAGCAGCGGCTTCGCAACATCGAGCGCAACCAGGAGATGCTGCGCGCCCTCGGCCTCGCGTGACTCGCGCGGGGCACTGCCGGCGATGCGCTCGGGAGGATGAATAGATATGCTTGGTGGTGGCGTCACCGCGCTAGGCGGTGCGCCGCGGGCCCTCCTGACCAGCAGTCTGGCGAGGCAATGATCTAAAAAGTATCTAAGTATCTAAAGATCGACGCGAGCTACTGACCACGTCTAGCAGGATTCGATTCCATCACCCTCTGCAGTCAAAGAATCCCCCAAAATGGCGCGATGCATTACGCGACCATGCGGTTTAAGCAATCCCCGAAAATGGCGCGATTGCATTACGCGACCAAACCAAGCACACACGCGCCGCGAGCGCGCGACTGCACCTGGAGTCGCCCCCCTGTTGATGCGGACGCGTTCAACTATCCGCAACACGCTGGAGAAAGAGGAAGAACGCATCCGCATGCGGATAGTTGAACGCCGCATGCGAACACCCTCCCTCTCGTGCGACCGGATCACGCCCTTCCAGCCGCGCTCGTTCTTCGCGGGGAGGGAGGGTCTGCCGCCGGAGCCGTCGGACTGCCCTGTGCTAAATGGCCAGACACCGTACTCTGGGCTCAGATTTGTCTTCATCAGCGGCAGCCCAGGAGGCGGAACTACTTCGCTCTACTCGCTCATCAGCAGCTCACACAACGTGGCCAACATGTGTGGCCTGGCCGGTCCATTTTGCGAGGGTGGCTTCCTAGCCGTCGGCAAAAATTGCCACGACATGGAGGGCATCGCGCAGACTGAGGCGTGGGCGGCCAATGCCGTTTCGAGTCGCACGGGCTTCGCGCGAATCATTGGCGCTTACCGCAAGATATGGGACTCCAAGAGCCGACGGCTGTACGTCGAGAAGACGCCTGGGCTCAACCTCGTTTGGGCGCCGCATCTGGTGGACTACCTCGTGTCACAGGGCGTCAACGCGTCGGCAATCACATTCATGATCCTGACCCGCTCGCCCTGCTACCCAGGCAAGGAGCTTCGCCATCGCATTGGCGTAGAGGATCATACGTTCATGCCCATTTGGTCAGATCCCCAGCTCGCACGGCAGTGGGGGCCGGGGCAGCGCTCGCCTGCGAGAGCCGAGCTCGCGAATCGGACGCATCGAAACGTGAGCTTCGCATTTCGGCAGCGGTGGGAGCTCGAGCGCACCATGGGGACGCTGGCACAGGTCAATCGGCGCGGTGCGCACGCAGTGGTGGTCGACTACCAAGCAATGTTGAGCGACCCCCAAGGCGTCTCTCAGGAGCTGAGCCGCGTCACGCCATGCCTCGGCAAGATTGATCCTGAACGTCGGCCCGAGCTGATATTCCGGCAAACCACTCGCGACGCCCACGGCCGAGGCGAGTCACTCATGTCATTTTCGAAAAGGACGAGCACGGCAAACTCGCTCAAGGAGGTGGAAAGCTTCCTCGCGCCAGTCCTCAGGCGACTTGGCTACCTCGAAGCTCCGTCAGAGGCAGTGCGCAACGACGGCCGAGGTGAAGCTGCCAAGAAGCCACGCAATGGCGGAATCGTTGACAGCTTCGGCTGGGAGGCCGCCATCTGCCTGGCCATCTGGAACAGCACCGGATGGCCGACTGGTGCCGCGCTGGTGCCGGACCCACAAGAGCTAGCCAAAGCCCCGGCGCCATGGATACACGCGACCGCACCTAAGCAGTCATGGGGGCAAGTCTCGGTTCCAACGCCGGCAATGAGAGCGCTCGTGCATAAGCTCCAGCAGCCGAAGAAGCAGCAGCCGAAGAAGCCGACGCAGCAGCCGACGAATGAGCCGACGCAGCAGCCGACGATTGAGCCTACGCAGCAATCGACGCAGCTGTCGATGCACCCGCCATCGCGGCAGCCGACGGAGGGAGTGCAGCCAGGAGAGCAGCCAGGAGAGCAGCAGCGGCCCTCGTCGGACGAGGCTGCGATGCGGGAGCAGCGCATGCGTCAGTACCTCATGCGGGCGGCGGGTTACACGCTGGCTGCGCTGTCCCTGTGCTTGCTGGTGTGCGTGCTTGTCGTGTTGTTGGCCGCGCTGAGAGGATGTTGTGGACGCAGCAGAAAGCAAAAGGTCCGGAAGCGGCGACCGCGCAGAGGCGTGCGCGGGGCAGCAACGGCAACGGAACCTCCGAACCAGGCGATGGCGTGGAGCGGCAAGCTGGCACGCTTCATGCAGTCGAAGCGGCGAGAGGAAGAGGGTGGCGTCTGGTGGGCGCCGCCCGGCCCCAACGTTCAGGTTCCTCGGGTTGATTCAAGTTACGCGTATTAAGTCACTAATCGGTATGCTCACCTAAGGCAAAGCGCGCAACAAAACGTGCCAGACCACAACTCAAGAATGTCATGCGCATGCAGCATCTGCGTCACGCCTCCTGTGACGTCGCGACCTTCTCCAAGCCGAAGCTCAGGAAGGTGAGCGCCATGTGCGTCGAGAGGAGCGGCAGGATGAGCACGTCCCAACAGCTGCGGAAGGCGTTGATCAGCACGAAGTTCTCTGCACCAAACTGCGCGCCGACCCCGGCGAGGAACCATGTGAAGAAGGCGATGATGATGAAGAAGTTGACGGTCAGCACGTTGCCGAGCGTATTGATGACGTTCTGCAGCGTTCCCACCTCCTCATCGTAGTCGCTCGCGTCGGCGTAGTTGCCGCCGCCGGGCTCGTCGAGCCCCACATTCGGAGACAGCCCTCTCTCCACCTTGAAGCGCGCGATGTCCTCGGCGAGGCGCTCCTCCGCAGCGTCGCGGCCGCCGCTGCGAAGCGACGCGCGCGTGACGGACGCCTCGCCGAGCTCCTTGCGCATGCGGTCCGCCTTGTTGGTAAGGTATGGGTTCTTCTCCCGCGGAATCAGACCGTCGAGGAGGCTGCGCTCGTCGTCCCCGTCCTCCGCGCAGCGCAGCGCGCGCGCCCGGCGAGGTGCGAGCGCAGGCCGGCGTGCCGAGCTGCAGCCGAGCGACAGCGCGTCGGATACCGCGAGCAGCGTCGCCGCGAGGAGTTGGGTGCGCCGGGACATGGCAGAAAGGCGTCGGGTGGTCTTGCACGGGTTGCAGATCGTGCGAAATGCGCCCGTGACGGCCTCCTGGCTTCACGGCGGCTAACTGGACATGGTCAGCACCGATATGGTCAGCACCGATTGCAAAATCCTTGGTTCAGTCTTGGGAGGGGTCGCAGCAACCATCTACCCTGAAATTTTGGAATGGTCAGCAAGCACGCTGTTTAAGCTGTTTAAGCTGTTAGCTTCCCTCACCTACACACTTCAGACACCTTGCCGTAGCACAGGCGCCAGAACTGTTTAAGATGTCATGCAGCATACCACCCATCTTTCTCGCGCGCGTCAGCCGCTTGCGTTGCGCATTCATGAGCACCAAATTCTGTGCAAGCTCCTGCAGCTGGGCCCAGTCGCATCATTTGTACTGCGGCATCCCACATCGGGGGGCAGAGATCCGCTACGAGCTGTGGCCTGCGCGCTGACAGCCTCCGGCTGCGCTCGGGCAGTGCTGCTCCACGGGACGGGCAGAGGCACGCTACGCTGCTCAAGCCCAGTTGAGCAGCCGGGGCGCAAAGCAATGAGATTGCAGGTACCTGCTCATGCGCTGCCGATGCCAGAGTCGCCTTCTTCGACTCATCAATTGGCGGTATTTGTGCCCTGACCCTGGTCTGGGTCGCCACCCCGCTCGTGCATCCAGGTGGACCAATTACGATTTCACACGAAATCGCTGATGGAACTCGCTCGATTGGCGCTGATGCACCCACTCAGTTCAGATAGACAAGCAAGAGCGGCGACGGCGATTTTCATCGGATCTCGCGTTTGGTATTAACCACAATTCGGTCTTGTTCACGCCGCGCCCGTGGACTGAATCATCGCCGCCGGCGGTGCGTGATCCATTCTTGGCTGGTGCAGAGTGCTCAATGTGCACACCCTCCCTAGGTTCTCGTGACCACCCGCGCCGGCCGTCGCGCACACCCGTTGCCTCGTCTCACGGTTTCATTCGAAGCCGACGTTGCCTCTGGAGTTTTTGCGGGAGTGGAGCCGTGACGTGCATCTCGAGCATGTGCGGCCCGCCCGGGCCGGGTGCTGATGTTGCGATTGACGGCAAGACCATCACCGCCACGGGAGCGCGCCACGCCTAGACTTGATATTCGAATACGAAAACGCTAACTTGATACGGTTTACACCGCAAACTTGATACATGCGGAGAACGATCGGTCGTCTGAGCTCTATAGTACTAAGCTGCTCAAAATATGAGTGAGGCGAGCGAGTCGCAAGCCGGGAGCCTGCCAAAACCATGACCTCGTGTTGTCAGAAAGTGAGCGAGGCAACGCGCAAGCTGTCAATGTCAGTTAGAGAGACGCCGCCCGCCCGGCCGCCGCGCACAGCGAGTCGGCCGTCAACGCCTGCCGCGGCGCGGGACGGCATGGGACGAGTGCAGGGCGAGCAGAGCGGTGAAGGCGTCTG
>Ga0209713_10001373_pt1 | contig 14503 bp, 9 predicted proteins | sample ArcOceMetagenome_3_FD_187444 | JGI IMG/M metagenome (GOLD analysis project Ga0209713, IMG submission 187444) | Marine eukaryotic phytoplankton communities from Arctic Ocean - Arctic Ocean- Svalbard ARC20M Metagenome (SPAdes) (version 2) | ecosystem: Environmental > Aquatic > Marine > Oceanic...
TGGCGTGCTGCAATTGACGTGCTCATCGAGGTGTAGCTCTTCAGTACGCGTTCGTTGGATGATGACCCTCACTAGAGAGGTTGAGAGGCTTGCAGCGCGGTACTGACGCGTCACAGCTCATGACATGAGAATCTAGCGCACCGTCGTTACGGTGATGCAAGTGTGCGGGAAGAAGGTGCTCCCGCATGGTGCGTGGCGGTGCCAATTGACGCGCTTATCGAGGTGTAGCTCGTCACTACGCGTTCGTTGGAAGATGATTATCACTAGAGAGGTTGAAAGCCTTGCAGCGCGATGCCAACGCGCTGCAGCTCATGACATGACGCCGTCGTGACGCTCGTACAAGTCTTTTTACAGTGAAAATTACCGATAAATAGAGGAAGCGGAGAAACGGCCCTTTCACGTCGGCCACCTGCTCGCTACGGCTTGTTTCTTTGCTTACATTTAATATGGCTCCTGGATTCGGGCTACCCCGTAGCATGCAGATATGCTACGGTCCAGGCCATTGGGATCTGCAACGTCCCTCCTGGGAGCGGCGTCCGCCAGCCCCGGTCGGTGGGATGAGTGAGCAGGTCCCGGGGCGCTTGTGCGCGCACAGCGCTGCGTGCGCTAGTTTACCCCTCCTAGAGGTAGGTAGGTAGGTCTTGAGGCTTCTGTGAGGCCGTCGCATCGGTGTAGGTAGGAGGTCAGTCGGGATAGCACCACCGCATCGCGTACAGAGCGTAGGTCGGGAAAAAACCAAACGCTGAGAGCGACGTCGTTTCTTAGGTGGGTTGGTGGGTTCGGCTCTCCTGCCGAGAACGCTGGGTAACCCCCCCCCCTTGCCGAGAACCGGGGGCCCCAGCTTTTTTCGCTGAACCGGGGGCACACACACACACTGATCCCGAGCCAGCCGACCCGCGGGTTACCCCGCGTGCGGTGGTGTTCCCGTCCCTTGGCCGTGCAGAGCTCGGATTCTGACTTCATGTCTTGTCCACGCGAGCAATTGGGTACAGTCTGTGGAAAAGCCTAAGCCTGAGCCTAGCTCCCAGCAAATAACATTCGCAGGATTTCAAACACGTGCGCCGCTTACGCACCAGCGAGGACGCACAAAAGCCGCACGCGCAGAACAACCAGCGGTGCTGGCGCTGGTGCAGCGAAGCACGTGCCTGCGTTCCACCACCGCAGCCCCAGGACCCCCTGCGCTTCTTGTAGTGGACGAGCTCGTGACTATGCACAGCGGCATAGCCATCTGATGCAGGTGCGTGCGCCCATCTGCCCGTATGCCCATATACCGGCCCTGTTGGCACGCTACGTGCTGTACCTGGCCCGCGCCGCCCGCCTTGAGCTGTGCCTAAGAGTCATGCGATCGTACTCTCTGGCAGGCACCTACCTGAGGCGGTCTCGCGCTCTCTGAGCAGGCGCCGCAGTGGGCGCTCGCCAGGCAGCCGCAGACACCTGCAGCTGCCGCCGCCTCACGCGTCGCGCGTGGCGTCTGACGTCGCATAGACGGCCGCATCGCTGGTGGACGGTCACGTCCGCGCACCTTCCGCGGTCGTGGCAGCGGCATGCACAGAGGTAGCCGCAAATCCGGCCGTGCCTCAGCGGGCGCCCGCCAGCGAGCGCAGGCAGCTGCAGCTGCCGCCGCCTCGCGCGTCACGCGTGGCATGCGACGTGGATTCCGCCCCGGAATCCCGGGGAGAGGGTCACGACTGCGCAGCTTTTGGGAGTCAGCGTCGCGGCAGCCAGGGATTTCGCAGCGAATCCAGCCTCGTCGGCTGCGATTTTGCGGCCCGACGCGCTGCAGACTCGAGCTGACCGTCGCGGCGGTGCTGCACCTCTTCGCGAGGCCTGGGTGCCAGCCGCGCAGAGGGCCGAACTCTTCAAGCTCGCCGGGCCGGGATGCGGCGGCTTTGAGGACGCCAACCAGAGCTAAGCCCCTTGCAGGGGCTCTGCGAGGTCCAGGAGAGAGAGAGGAGAGAGAGAGGTCGCGCAGGGTCGCCGCAGAGCACTATGCTCCACGGGTGTCTCGGGTCTGAGCGTGCGTCGTCGTGTGGTCGAGTCGTGGGCTTGCCGAGTACCTTGGTCAACCAAAAATTGCGCGTGAGGCAGTTCCAGGCGCTGTTTTTAGAACGTCTGCGATGCATGCAAAACATGCATCCGGCCAACCCGCGCCCTGCTCTTGATAGAGCCTGAGCGCTCGCCAGCCGCTCGACCTCACTGACCATGCCGAAAGGCGTCGCACAGCCGCGGCTCACAGCACGCGTCAAGAAGCAGGTCATCGAGGAGATTGAGGAGCGGATGAAGCGCGGCGAGCCCTTGAAAACTGCAGCCAAGACGGTGGCAGGCGACAAGGCTTCGTACCCAGACCGGTTTGATGGCACGCGGCCCTTTTCTGTGGATTCGGCATCGGGATGGCTGGAGCCGGCCACCAAGCAGAAGATCCTCGCCAAGGCGGACAAGGAGCCTGCCAGCGACTCGCAGTACGCTCAGCCAGAGCAGCAGGAGCCGGAGCTCGCCGCGCCAGGCTTGACCAAGGAGCGGACCAAGGCGTCGATCGCGGCGAGCCAGGGGACGAAAGAGTACAAGGCGAAGGTGAAGGAGCACCAGCAGACGGAGGAGTACAAGACGTACCATCAGGCGTACCGGCAGACGGAGGAGCACAAGGCGAAGCAGCACGAGCGGCACGAGGCCGAGCGGGAGGACAACCTGCGGCGCGACCAGATCTCCGCGTCGCTCGAAGAGGACATGCCCACCGCCGAGATGTGGCGCGTCAGCCGCGCCGCCGCCGAGGCCCTCTGCAAGCTCTACCTCGAGGAGCACGAGCGTCTGCATCGGCTTGGCCGGCACGCGACCGCCTACACGGGCCTCGCGAGCGGGCGCACCCTCGGCGGCTGCCTACCGGGCGACGGCGAGCAGGTCCTCTACGGACAGGGGCGGGGGTGGGGCGGCGAGACGCTGCCCGAGGCCAGCCCGGTCGACCACTCGTACGAGGAGTTCCGCCACTGGTGCGCCGGCGACTCGCTGCAGGGGCCGGGCGGCGGCGGCCTGCCGCTCGAGTGGTGCCGCGAGAACGTGAAGGTGCTCGCCGTCGAGCTGCCGAACAAGGTGTGCCTGAAGATGACCGAGATGTGGCTGCACACGCTCATCTTCCGCCTCATCCGCTCCGGCAAGTTGCGCTCGCTCATCTACCAGCCGCTGCCCGACGCGAGCTACGCCGGCCTGCTCGCGTGCGAGACCCTCATCTCGGCCGGCAAGACCAACATCCCGGGCAAGGGCGTGGTCTTCCTCACCTTCGTCGAGGGCGCCCTCGGCCTGATCCGCGAGGGCGCGCTCGAGGTGAAGCAGGGGCGGCTCGGCTGCGACCTGCCGGGCGACGTCGACGTCGAGGGCATGCAGGAGCGCGCCGCCGATTGGGAGGAGCGCGACGCACATACACTCGTCTCTGAGGCGTCGTCCGAGGCGACCGCTCCGCCACCGGCTGCGAGCGGGGACCATCTGCACTTCGTCCTCGAGTCGAACACGTCCGACGGCGTGGTGAGCGAGCACGGCAAGCACTGGGAGGCGAAGGTCGACGACGAGCCGTGGGAGGTCGACGGGCGCCGCCGCGGCTGGCTGCTCACGATTTGCTACGGCTCAGGCCGCGGCGCACTGCGTGGCAAGGTGCGCGGGCGCACCGCCCGGCAGATCAACCTGCTCTGCTCTTCGCTCGAGGTCGCGGTGCGAGAGGCGTGGAAGCAGGCGGACGCGAAGCTGCACCAAGGCCGGAGCGACCGCTGCGGGCCCGACAGCAAGGTGGATCTGTACGACCTCATCATGGCGCCGCGTCGCCCGGCGGCCCTGGAGCCTGCGGGCAAGCGCGCACGCCTGAAGTGATGTTTATAAAGTGGGCAGGGGGGTACGGCTGTCTAAGATAGATAGATAGATAGAATCTATCCGGCTGTCTAGGGTGAATGCATCGTGATACTGTAGCTAAAAAGTATGAAAGTTAGGCGAGTAATGAAAAAGTTCGCTCCCTCGCGAATGCGAGTGCTCGTCCTAACGAAGACAGCGCGCTTGCGGTACGAGCTGCGTGCGCACGGCGCGTGTGCAGCGCCCTCAGCTGACCTTGACTTAGTGCAGCCGCCAAATGAATCGATGCGCGAGGCGTGCGCTGCACACGAGGCGGTCGTGAGCGGCTTTTGCACCGCCTTGGAGCACGAGGGCGTCAGCGTCGACCAGATCGCCATCGATCAGGCCACTGCGGCCCTCGGGGCCTCGGGACGGCCCGTGCCCTCTTCCGGCTGGGACCTGGTGTGCGCCATTGGTGGTGACGGCACTTTGCTTCGTGCCGCGTCGATACTTCCGCCAATGCAGCCGATCCTCGCTGTCAACTCGGATCCGAAACGGTCGACGGGCGCGCTGTGCGCGCTGGGTCTGTCGCCCGACGACCACGAGGCGGCAGCCGCTGCCGCATCAGCTGTGGCTCTGCGTCGCTTTGAAGTGCGGCCGCTGCCGCGGTTGCTCGCGACGGTCGACGGCTCCATACAATCGCCACTGCGTGCCGTCAACGAGCTCTCGCTGACTGAGGCCAACCCGTCGCGTCCACTGTCGTTCGAGTTGACCGTCGACGACGAGGATGCACCGAGGATGCACCGTGCCTCGGGCTGCCTTGCGGCCACACAGGTGGGCGCGACCGCCTGGGCGGGCGTAGCGCAGGCGCTCGACGACCGACGCGTCGCTGCGGTGCTCGCGGCGGCAGCCGCGGATGGATCACTCATCCGTGGTGGTGAAGGCGGCGGCGGCAGTAGCGACAGCGAGAATGTGCGCCGCATCACAGCAGCGGTGAATGCGCAATTCATGCAGCACAGCGCGCCGCACTTGCTGCAGTTTGTGGTTCGTGAGTCGCTCCCCAAAGCAGCTTGCGCTCGTCCGCCGCCCGCCCAGGGGTTTGCGCGCCGGCTGACGCTGCGCCCAACCGGCTACGACGTGATGATTCATGCCGACGGCGTGCAGGGCCAGCGTGTCCCATCCAACGGTGCGCTGACCATCCAGGTAGACCCAGACCCGAGGCAGTGGCTGCACGCGGTGCATTTAGACGCCTACGCGCCTGCACGTCCGACGGTCCAGGCACTTTCTGTTCGGACGGTGTAACCGACACGCGCAGCAGGCAAGAACAACCTAAGTCACTGTTTAGGCTGTGTAGGCACAGTTTATCCCGTTAGCTAGCGGAGATCGCCTCCGGGGTCACGGAGTGATGAGCGCCAGGATGAGACGTGAGCCTAGACACGGCGCTCGGCGCGACGCGTCGCGACACGTCACACGTCAAATACGTAGGCTCTATGAACCTCTTTCTGACACGTCGGAGCGACACGTGCCGACGGGCCGACACGTGAGATGGACGTGTCGCACCGCGCGTCCGACCGACACGTCCGACGCCACCCCCCCTCCCCCTCCACCCACCCCCTCACCCCCCTCACGTCGTTGGAGCCCGCGTATGCGACACGTCGCACGGCTCGACACCCCTGACAGTGACACAATTCCACGCCTATTTGCGCGCGTAGCAAAGAGTTGACCATGCGAATCCACCAGCTTACATTTGCTCAGCAGAGGCGCGTTGGCGCGTGTTCGCGGCCTTGTGGACGGCTCCACAGCGCTCCCTGTGGACCGATCGCTTGACCACCGACCCCATGGGCACCCCCACACACTCAGAGCTCGACTCTTTCAATTTAGTGTTTTGGCAAACACCGCAACTTTAGCGACAGCTCGGTGGTGTTGCCCCACCCCCAAAAAGGAGCGAGGCGAGGCGAGCGACGACACTTCTCGTCCCGCACCATTTCATTCTCGAACGATCACCGAGCAAGCATGCTCCGCCTCGTCTCGATCATGGTGCTGATGCTTCAGATGGCATCGGGCCTGAAGCTGAGCGCGCCGGTGTCGCGTCGCGCGGCGATGCGCAACGGGCTGGCTGCTGCAGCTCTCGCGGTGGCGCCGTCCGCATCCTTCGCGGCGAGCAACGTTGGCAACTAGTATGCTGAGGCAAGCCCCAAAACCGCGACTAGCAGATACACACACATTCGGCTTGCCAGATAGGCTATAATCTGCTCACATGCCCGCACTCACGCTGGCACAGTGGCAAAGAGCTGGAGGGCACGTATCAGGCCCCGCCGGCCATCGCTGGGTTCCAGGCTGGCCCGTCGTTCGGTGCAGGCTACCGGCCGGACGGCACCAAGGACCCGAAGCTGGCCAAAAACTCACCGCCGGGCGCAGAGTTCAAGGCGCTCGTCGCGACGAGCAAGGGCGAGTACGAGAAAAACACTGGCTTGACTATGTCGCCGGCCGAGGAGAAGCAGCTGGAGGAGAAGCTCAAGAAGCGCTTCCCCGGTCTGGCCTCGTGAAGCTGGTTGAAAGTGGCCTGCCGGACCCTCCTCAACACAGCAGCCCAGCTGTCCTGCGGAGCGGCCGGGCCACCCTGAGTGCCATGCAAGCCTGCGCCAATCCTGCGCCACATGCACTCTCTCTCCCCGCCGCGCGTCATCCCGATTCCTTCACCTTCATGCAGGCCGACAAGTAGGCAGAGACGCGCAGCTCGATCTGCTACGACTGCGGACTGGTTGGGGGTGTGCGATATAGCGCAACCCAACTCGACGTCCGGTTCTGCTCCAGGGAGGTCTAGCTGAGCGGGGCGCTGGCAGCGCGTAGAAGAATCGCGTGGTATGCGGTTGGCTTCTTGTTCTACATGTTAGCTTCCAACTACATTCCTACATGTTAGCCAACATGTAGAACCACCTAGAGGGTGGGGAGGTCGATCGACCTAAACATAGCTCGGCCGTTTGAAACACCTCTCGACACAAACGCAACTGGGTGCCTCGCGGGTCGCGGTCTTGCGCGAGCCTCACTCAGTTAGGCGGCACGTCGATCTTGAGCACCAGCCTGCGGACGACTCGGCCATTAGGATGGTATCGGATCTTGGGCGACTTGTGCACGAGGCCGCTGGCGCCCTCGGGGAAGTGCCTGCCCTTCATGAAGAGGATGTCGCCGACGTCCACGTGCCCCACGTCGCAGCCCGGACGGATGATATCGGTGTTGGTGCCGCCGTTGCGCATCGCGTAGAAGTCGACGTCGTCGTGGTCCACGAACTCAGTCGCGGTGATGCCGGTATACGAGACGATGGCGCGGCCTGCGTACGAGTCCTGGTGCCACCGGCTGCAGGTGCTCTCGCCAAAGATCTCGAGCTTGACCTCGAGGTTCCGGGCGAAGCTGCACATGCGGCCGACGGACAGGCCGATGCTGCACGCGTCCTCGAGAAGTTGCTCGCTTAGCTGAGCCGGCAGCGCCGCTTCCTCGAGGAGGGCAACGGTGGACGCATGGAGCCGCTGCGCCAGAAGCCGCGCCGTTCCATTCTGAACAGTCGTGCTCAGACCATGCCCGCCCCACCGCTTGTTCTCGAGTATGATGTAGTTATCGTCCGTGTCCCACTGGCCCTCCATGTTGCGCTTGACGAGGAGACCGCTGTGCCTCAGGCAGTGCGGGTGCAGCCAACCTGCAGTCGTGTCAGTCTCGTAAACGACTGGTGGCGGCGGAGGGTCGGAATGGATGGGCGCGTTCGGGACGACGTAGGAGTTGCGGCGCCTGCACCAGTTGGACCACGACATATTGTAGATACTGCGCTGGTGCTGCTGCTGCTGGTGCTGCTGCTGCTGCTGCTGCTGGTGCTTCTGCTGCTGCTGCTGCTGCTGCTGCTGCTGCTGCTGCTGCTGCCAACCCAGTCTCGCGCGCGGCGAGCGTGCATCGAGAGTGCGCTAAGCTACATGCACAAGCACCTGGAGCGTCGGGAGGTCGAACCACCTAAGTGCTTACTTACTTACTTAAGTAAGTAAAGTAAGTAAGCTACTGTGTAGCGTAATAGTGTAGCCCTGTCTGCGCGATACCCTAATCTTACTTACTTACTGAACCACCTAACATAACTGGTCGTCACAGCCGATTCGACACGAGCGCCTCCTGCCTCCGCGTCTGCGAGGGGGCCTCCATGGCGGCTGACATGGAGGCGGCCGTGCTCGTCGAGCCCCGGCACGACAGCATGGGCGGGTTGCTCACCGAGCCGCGAGCCGACGACGAGATGTTCACCGAGCCGCGCACCGACGAGACGGGCGACAGCAGCGCGCCGTTCCCGTTCACAGAGCCGCGCGGTGGCGAGCAGGGGCCGGCGGCGGCCTTCGGCGGCCGCGGAGGGCCGCGAGTCGGGCGTGCCGGGAGACTGCGGGCCGCTGCGGCCGCTGCGGCCGCCGCACTCGAGGGCACCACCGCGCTTGCGGTACGCGTCTGCGTGTCAGGGTCGAAGATGTACTGCGGCCCACCGCCGCTCTGAGTCTTCTGCAGCTCGAGCTTCGGCTTCTTTGGCGGCGGGCGCTCCGGCCGGGTACTGCCGCGCGCTGCGGCCGCCGCCGCCGCCGCACGAGCCGCCGCGGTTGAAGCTCCTCAGCGCCGAGAGGCCGCGCGTCATGCAGAACTGCGTCATGCAGAACTGCTTGCCGCCTCCGCTCAACCCGACGGCTGCCGGTCACTTTCTCACTCTCGATTGTAGGTCTGTGGTTTGGGCGTGTATAGCCATAGATAGGGTTTCCCGTCTGGTAGACTGGTAGACTGGTAGACTGGTAAATTCCCCTCCGGTGGCAATCGCGGGGGGATGGTGCTGCCGTCTTAGTCACTTATTTATCTCTACCAACACGTTTTCTCAACTACACACTTCAGACACCTTGCCGAAGCACATAACCCAGTGATAGACGCGTGCTGTTTACGCTGTTTACGCTGTTAGCTTACCTGAACTACACACCTCAGACCCCTTGCCGAAGCACATAATCCAGATTCACTATGTAGCTATTGAGGCTATTGATTGAGGCGACGCGTTTGCCAGCGATTACCCCAGGGCCCTGCACTAGGGCGGCCGCGGGTCGGCGCCCGCTCGTAGCGGTCGTGAGGTTGGTTGGGAAGTTGGTGTGGTTGGTACTACGTGTCGTCGGCATTGAGGCCGGATGCCAGTGCCTATGCATGCAGAGCAGATGAAGGAAAAGCACACCAGACTCTAGAGATTGGCAGAAGCTAGAGGGTGTAAAAAACGGTCTAATAGAAAGAGGGGGTAAAAGTAGCGTGAGGTCGCAGAGTGCAGACCGTCAAGGCCGTCTCAACGGTCTGTAGATCAGGCGGGACTACCCATCCTGATCTACAGACCAACACGATACTGTACCCTACATACACCCTCCCTCTGTGATCATACCTAAATAAAGCCATCGCCCCCGTCCCCGCCCGTCAGTCATCTCTCGCAAACCCGCCGACTGCGGCGGGAGAGATGTCAGAAACCTTGATGAAAAGCGACTTCTCATGGACACCACGCCGAGCAGCACCGCCTGGCGCGCGAATCCGCGATAAAATTTCGGGTGTTCCTTGTATGGGGTTCCTCGGTTCCTAGTACAGTATGCAAGACATGCAAAAGAAAAAGGTGCCGTGATGGTGCCGGTAAGGCCAGCCTCCCACCCACCCGCCGTCGTCGCTGATCACCGCATGACTCAGTCACACCTGCTCGAGCTAGCGGACGACGCCCAAAGGATCATCTTCACGCTGCTCAGTGACCCTACTTCTCCTAGAGTCGTGCTCGAACTGAGCACCTGCTGCCAAGAGCTCCGCACGGTCAGTGAAGCCGCCCGCTCGGAGCTTTGCCGGCAGCACAAAGCGGCCAAGGGGCTATGTGCCAGGGCAAATACCAGCCTTGCGGTAATGCGCGAGATGAGGGAGCTGCTCTGGTACGGCGCCGGCCTCACTGTGGCCCATCTGGCCACGCTCGGGCACGTGCTCCACCACAATGCTCCTCCGCGGCTCGAGGTCATGAACCTCAGCATCAACAGCATGGGCACGGAGGGAATCCAGGCCCTGTGCGCGAAGCTGGGGCACGGCTCGCTGCCGCATGTGCGCGTGCTGGACCTGACGAGCAACGCGCTGGGCTCGGTGGGCGCCGCGACCCTCGCCGCTGCCTTTGGCCGCGGCGCAATGCCAAAGCTCGAGATCCTGAAGCTCGGCCGCAACAGCCTCGGCGACCAGGGGCTTGTGGCACTCGCGCCGCCGCTGCGCCGGCTGCTGGCGCTCAAGCAGCTCCACCTGTACAGCAACCGGATCGGCGCGGTCGGCGTGGAGGCGCTGCTGGCCAACCTGGGCAAGGGGCAGCTCAAGCGGCTGCGGACGCTCAACCTCGTCGGCAACCTCATCAACGACGCGGGCGTCGCGACGATGGTCGCCGCGCTCGACAGCCGCGCGCTGCCGCCGCTCGAGGACCTTCGCATCGACGGCAACCCGCAAATGTCGGACGCCGCGAAGAACGAGGTGCTCCGGCGCGCGCAGCCGCCGTGCCGGTGCGGCGAGCCGTGGGCGCTGCGCTCGCTGCTGACAGTGCCTGGAGCCGGCCTCGTGCCATGTGCTCGCTGCTGCAGCGGCTCAAATCTAGAGTAGAGCGTCGTGAGTCTGCATCTCTCATGTAGTTTAAGCATTCCGGTTATTGTGTATTAACGCACGTCGTGAGGAATGAAGTGCCCAACACGCCGCAGCCAGTCTCCGAGTCTCCTGGCTGCGGGGGTGCACAATCACGGAGAATGTCACTCTGGGCGAGGCCCGCGCGCCGCGACCAGTTTCCTCGTTTCGCGGGGGTGCACTCGCTGTGAGCAGGCTGAGGCGCGCGGTGACGTCTCCCTGCGCGGTTCTCGCTGCGCGGTGACGTCCCCTGGGCGCGCTCTCAGTGAGCTCTCAGTGCGCCTTTCGTGCCATAGCAGCCTGCATTCTAGCGGGCATCGCGCTCGTCGCGGCGGCCGCCGCGACGGGCTCCAGCGGCGGGTGTGCGTGCCCGTGGTCGTGGCCATAGTCGTGGCCGTGGTCGTGGCCATGGCCGCCACCGCCGCCTGTCGAGCCGCCGGCGGCGACGCGCACCTCGCGCTCCCACGCCTCGGCAAACGGGTCAGGCAGCTTTGCCCACGCCTCCCACGCGCTCTCAGGTGCGCCGCCGCCCATGCCCATCTCGTCGTCGCTCATCAGGCACGCCTCGAGCGCGGCGGTCGCCTCGGCGTGCTGCAGCTCCTGTCCGATGCACACGACCTCCGTCTGGCGGTCGCCGTGGTGATCGTGCCACAGCGGCTTGATGTCGTCCGCGAGCCCCTCCGGCCACTCCTCTCGCGGCATGCTCGCCCACCACGGCGGCCCGGGCGACAGCGTGAACTGCGTGCCAGCGAGCGCGGCCTGCGCCTGCTGCCAGTGCTTCGTCGCGAGCCACGCGATGCCCTTCATGCGCAGCAGCCGCGCCAGCGGGCCCGGGCGTGGCCGCGCGCACAGGGCCGCGTGCAGCCGCCCCGGGTGGAACGGGCGCGTCGCGCGGAAGACGAAGGACGAGATGCCGTACTCGAGCGTCTCGGGCGTGTGCTGGTGCTCGCGCGCCTCCATCAGCCAGAGCGGGTGCTTCTCGGCGTTGCGCAGGCTGAAGCGCGCCGTGTCGAGCAGCAGCCCGGGCTCGACGACGCCGCGGCTCGTGCGGATCAGCTCGGCGGTCGGATTGACCTTGCGCAGCAGCCGATCGACGGCGGCGAGGGCCGCCTCGTCGAGCAGGTCGGCCTTGTTGACGAGCAGCAGGTCGGCAAACTCGAGCTGCTCGCACAGCAGGTGCGCGACGCCGCGCGTGTCGCCCGCGCCCTCCTGCCAGCCGCGGTCGGCGAGCGTGTCGACCGAGCGCAGCTGCTCGAAGACCGCCGCCGCGTCGACGACGGTCACGAGGTTGTGCAGGCGCGCGACATCGCTCAGGCTGGCACCCGTGGCCTCGTCGGTGAACGTGAACGTCTCGGCGACGGGCAGGGGCTCGGAGATCCCCGACGACTCGACGATGCAGTGGTCGAAGCGGTTCTCGGCCGCGAGACCCGCGAGCGACGTCAGCAGGTCCTCGCGCAGCGTGCAGCAGATGCAGCCGTTGGACAGCTCGACCATCTTCTCCTCATGCTGCCGCAGCGCTCCGTTCTGGCGCACGAGCTCGGCGTCGACGTTGAGCGACGCCATGTCGTTGACGACGACGGCGATGCGGTGCCCCTTTCGGTTGCTGAGCAGGTGGTTGAGCAGCGTCGTCTTGCCGGCGCCCAGGAAGCCCGAGAGCACCGTCACCGGCAGCGGCGGCGGCGGCGCGGCGCCGTTGCCCCTGCCCCTGCCCCTGCCCCTGCCCCTGCCCCTGCCGTCCGGACCACTCGCCGCGCTCGCCGCCGCCTCCTTGGCATCCCGGAGCGTGGAGAGAGCCTCCGTGGCCGCCGCCGCCGCGCCCGCCGCCGTCGCCGTCACCGCCGCCGAGTCCACAGCCGCCGCACCCACGGCGGCGCCGCCCTTTGCGTCGGCCTGGTCGAGTTGCGCCAGGATGGCCTCCACTTTGGCCTCGAGCGTCGACAGGCGCCGCGTCATGTCGTCGGCAGCCGGCGCCACCGCCACCGCAGCCGCACCACCACCGCCCGTGCTCGCCGCGGCCGCCGCCGTCGGCGCGGCCGCCGCTGAGCCGCCAACCACCATCGATGGCTGCGCCGCCGCCGCCGCCGCGACAGCGTCGGCGACCGATGATGACGATGGCGGCAGCGGCAGCGGCAGCGGCAGCGGTGCCAGCGTGGCGGCGGCGGGAACCACCCCGCCGCCGCCGCCGCCGCCGCCGCCGCCGCCGCCGCCGCCGCCGTCACCCGGCTGCCACTCCTGGCCAAAGTAGCCGCCCCACTTGGAGGGCACGGCGCCGGCGCGCACCGCGGCGGCCACGGCGCACGCGAGCGTGCGCAGCGTGTCGACGGCGTGTGCGTCGTGGCGGAGCGCGGCGAGCGCGCGCGGGAGCGTGAACCAGTCGTAGGCGTCCTCGTCGTCCTCCGTGTCGGCGCTCTCGAGCGCGCCGGGCGGCGGCGGGTTGCGCGCGTAGAGCGGGTGGATGAGCGCGTGCCCCGTGCCGTCGTCGAGGTGCAGCGCCGCGGGCGGCACCGCGGGCACCGCCTCAAACTCGGACGTCGGCTCGCCCATCCTCATCCACTCGTCGTCGATGTCGCACGCCTCGGCGGCGGCGCGCCGCGCGCCGTCGAAGCTCGACTCGCCCGCGCGCAGCGTCAGGCTCGGCAGCCGCATCCCCGGCCACGCCGGCGGCGACTCGAGCGAGCGCACGAGCACGATTCGGTTCCCGCGCAGGATGAGCGCCCCCGCGCACACCCCCTCAGCGCCGCCGCCGCCTCTCGCCGCGGTGGCGACGCCGGCCGCAGCCGGCGGCGGCGGCGGCGGCGGCGGCGGCGGCGCCACAGGGGCCACAGGGGCCGCTGCAGCGGCCGCCGCACCACCGCCACCGCTCCGGCGTGGCGACGACGACGCGGCGAGCCGCGCGACGAGATCTGCCGCGTCGAGATCGCTCACTACGGCCACCGGCTGCTTCGTGCTGCGATCCATCTCGAAGTTCCACTCGTTCCACCAGACGGAGCGGCCGAGCGAGTCGATCGCGTCGGGCTCGAGCGCTGCGCCCTGCGCGTCGGCGGGCGCCGGCCCCTCGCCGCTCGCGCCGTCGCGCAGCAGCGAGGCGAAGAGCGCGCACGCCACAGCGATGCCCGCGTCGAGGGTGCGGCTGCAGCCCTTCGGGTAGGCGTGTCGCACCGCCGCGTCGCGGCGCTGGCAGTCGCGCGCGCTCTGAAACCAGACGTCGACGGGCGTCGTCTGGTTAGGCTTGACGAGGAGCGCATTCACCGCGGCCGCGCTGAGGTGCGGCTGCAGCAGGATCGCGCGCTCAAAGGTGCCCGACGACGCGCCGTGCTCGAGAAGACAGAGCGCGAGCGGCGCGCCAGCATCGACGCCAACGAGGGTGATGCTGCCACGGTAGCCGGCGCACAGCCTGTCCAGGATCCTCGACACGGGCTTGCTGATCTGCTTGCCCAGGTGCCCGTCGGCTCCCGAGTCCGAGCATTCCTTGTCCATGATTCCGCGTGCGCTGGCACCGGCTGGGACGAGAGGCGTGCAGTCCACTATGAACACGGTGCCAGGAGGCGTCAGAGCGGGCCTCTCCTCCGTCGCCTCGTACATGAGCGCTTGCTGCACTGCCGGCAGGAGCTTCGACGTATTCGCCGCCGCCTCGGGCAGCCACAGCACCACAGCAATGGAGGGCGTCAGCTGCGAAGGCTTAAGTGGCGAGTAGGCCAGCGTCGCGGAGAGGCAGCTGGCAGTCGTATAAGTGCCAGCCTGGCGAGCAGCAGTGACCTGGCGTGCCTTGCGCATCGCGCGTCCTTGGCGGCGAGCGTGCATCGAGAGTGCGCTAAGCTGCATGCACAAGCACCTAGAGCCCCGGGGGTCGAACCACCTAAACATAGCTGGTCGTCATTCAGCGCCCGCCTCCGCGTCTGCGAGGACGCCTCCATGGCGGCTGACATGGAGGCGGCCGTGCTCGTCGAGCCCCGGCACGACAGCATGGGCGGGTTGCTCACCGAGCCGCGAGCCGACGACGAGATGTTCACCGAGCCGCGCACCGACGAGACGG
>Ga0209713_10001374_pt1 | contig 14501 bp, 8 predicted proteins | sample ArcOceMetagenome_3_FD_187444 | JGI IMG/M metagenome (GOLD analysis project Ga0209713, IMG submission 187444) | Marine eukaryotic phytoplankton communities from Arctic Ocean - Arctic Ocean- Svalbard ARC20M Metagenome (SPAdes) (version 2) | ecosystem: Environmental > Aquatic > Marine > Oceanic...
GCACAACGTTATGTTGCTGCTGCGCAACTTATGTTGCTGCTGCGCAACTTATGTTGCTGCTGCGCAACTTATGTTGCTGCTGCGCAACTTACATACATATGTATAAATGTTGCCAGAGAGCCAGAGCGCCAACAAAAGTTGCGAGAAGGCAACATAACTTCGGAGCAGCAACATAAACTTGGCCTCTAGCCACGTAGGAGTGTTGGGTGCATAACCGTGGAACTTGCTCGACGACGCGAAGCTAAAAATCGTCAAAATCGCAAAGGACGTCACAACCTGGCAGTAACGCTCCGCTCGGTAGCGTCATCATTCGCATGCTTGCATAGCCAGATAGCCTGCTGGCCTAAAACAGCGTCTTCCAAGCACGTCGCCTCATTAGCCTCAAAAAGCCCTAAAGTTACCGGGTGTTGGGGTGTAGCCGGCAAGCAGAAAAGCACATCACCTTAATAGCTTAGGCTTAGGCTTAGGCTTTATTACCACGGACTGTACCGGCTACGCAACGTCACGTCTAAGCGATGACTCCAGATCAAAAGGGCATCTAGTAGGCTATCAGATAGCAATAGTTCATCAAAAGCAAGTTATGCGGCGGCGTGCTGCGCCACCAACCTCACTTCTCCTTCTTTGCCTCGCGCAGCAGCTTGCGCGCCTCGTGCTCGCGCCGCGCCAGCGTGAGGCGCACCCAGCTCGGCTTCTGGGGCAGCAGCAGCTCGAGCCCGAGCAGCAGCAGCAGCAGCACGTGCTCGACGGCGCCGAGCAGCAGCACGACGAAGCGGCCCATCCCCTTCTTGACGCCGTAGTCGTGCTCGCCGCCGTGGAGCAGCTGGCCGAGGGGGTCGGGGCGGAAGAGGCGCGGGAAGAGCAGCGCCATCTGGTCGGAGCCGAAGGCGAAGCACCACAGGTTGGTGAATACCGAGAGCACGACGAGCGCATAGAGCAGCCGCTCCCACATGCCGATGCCGGCGGCGCGCACGGCGGGGGGGCGGCGGCAGAGGAAGGCGACCTTGAAGAGGTCGGAGAGGAGCTCGACGCAGTTGGAGCCGAGCGAGAGCGCCGCCGCGAGCGGGAAGGCCGACGCGAAGAGCGTCACGTACCCAAACTGGATGACCATCTCGAGGTAGTCGTCGAAGTCGTCGTACGCCTCGAGCGCCATGTCGCGCCGCGCCTCCGCCACCGTCGACGCCGCCGCCGCCGCTCCTTTCGCGCCGCTGCTCTTCTTGGCGCGCCACTTGCCGAGCTGCTGCACGAGGAGGGGCAGCACCGACTCGGTGGCGATGCGGCGCGCCGTGTCCGACGAGTAGAGCGAGACCAGCTCGACGCGCAGGCGGTTGACGTCGGCGAGGCCGAAGGCGATGTAGAAGAGCGCAACGTAGCAGTCGAAGGCCTCGAAGACGAAGCGCTTCAGGATGAGCGAGTTGTCGTGCGCCGCCTGCGTGCGGTGGTTCTCCAGCTCGGTGAGCGCGTGCGCGACGGCCTTGTACGCGCCGTTGAGCAGCGCGATGACGACGCCGTGCAGCACCACCGGTACGAGGAAGAGGCTTCCGTCGGGGTCGAGCGGCGCGCCGGGCGCGGCGTAGGCGGCGAGGGCCGGCACGTGCACGCGCACGCCGCAGACGCCGGGGTGGTCGGCGTCGATGTAGCCCTGCAGGTTGAGCGAGAGGAACATGACGACGACGGGCGGCAGCAGGCACAGCGCCGAGACGAGCACCGATACGGCGTAGCGGCGCCACCGCGTGCGGAAGACGAGCTCGCGCTCGCCCGTCACCTCCGAGACCACCTCCTCGCCCTCAAAGTCGGCGCGGAGCGGCTCGGCCTTGTTGTCCTCTCCGGCGGCGGCCGCGGCGTCGTCGGTGCCCCACTCGAAGGCGAGGTGCGCCTGGCGGCGCCGCCAGCCGTGCACGAACGCGACGCCCCACAGCACCGCGCCAACGGAGAAGAGCGGCACCCACGGGTCGTCGTCGACCGAGACGTCGGCGGGGCGGCGCCACCACAGCGCGACGCCCACGACGGCCGGCGCGAGCAGCGCCTGCAGGTAGTACGTCTGCCAGGCGAAGTAGAAGGCGACGCCCTCGCCCCAGTAGACGCGGATCGCCTCGAGGTCGGCGACCGCCCACAGCTTTCCCGCGCGCAGCCGGCGGAGCGTCTTGCGCCAGCAGTCGAGGCGCCCCTCGGCGTGCAGCGGCCCCACCGCCTCGACCTGCCCCACCGCCGCCAGCACGCGCACGAGCGAGTGCAGGTGCTTGGGCGGCGCGGTCTTGACGCCCGCCGCCGCGAGCGCCGCGGAGAGGCTGCCGTCCGTCTTGGCGCCGTACACGATCGCGCCGAGCAGCTCCGCGCGCTCGGCGGCGGTGAAGGGCACGCCCGACGCCGACGCGCCCTCGAAGGCGGCGCGGCCCGCCACGGTGAACTCGCGCACCGGCCAGCCCTGCTCCGACAGCGTGGCCGCCGCGCCTGCCGCGAGCCGCTTCGGCATCCGCTGCGCCTCGGCCTGCGCCTCGAGCAGGCGCGGCGTCGCGCTCACGAGCAGCACCACGCCGCCACCCTCCGTGTCCGTGTCCTTGTCCGTGTCCTTGTCCGTGTCCTTGTCCGGCGCGTGGCTGCTGACGGCGAGGCCGAGCGCCTCGAGCCGCGCGCCCATGTGCCGCGCGACGGGCTCCGACTCGACGCACACGCAAAAGTCGGGCGGCAGCGGCGCGTCGAGCGGCGCGAGCGGCGCAAAGACGGCGGGCGAGCCGCCCGCCCACAGCCCGGGCAGCCGTGCGCGCATGTCGCGCGCGCGCTCGACGCAGCAGTCGACCGCAGGATCCTCAGCCTTCGGCGCATCGCCCGTCTTGCCCGCTTTGCTCGCCTCGGCCACGTCGCCGCCGCCGAGCCCCGCGACGAGGATCGTCTTCATACCGAGCGCCTTGGCGGCGCGCACGTTCTTCATCGAGTCCTCGACCATCACGCACTCGGACGCCTTGACGCCGCACGCCTTGAAGACCACCTCGAAGGCCATGGCCTCCGGCTTGCACGACGGCAGCACGTCGTCGACGGCGAAGACGGCGTCGTCGGGGAAGAGGCGGCGCAGCCCGAGCTCGTCGAGCACACGCAGCGCGTAGCGGCGCGGCGAGTTGGAAAAGGCGATCAGACGGAGCGGGCACGACTCGAGCGCCTCGATCAGCACCGGGTCGGGCCCGCCCAGGAGGCTGAAGTCGAGCTTCGTCGCCCACCACTCGGAGAGGTCTGCCAGCTCAAATGTGGCACCGGCTGGGAGCCGCCCTTCCTTCTCGGCCATCTTGAGCCCCTTGCCCGTGGCGTGATAGCGCGCAAAGTACTCATCGCGCACGACCTTGGCCTCCGCGTGGCTCGCGAAGCCCAGCTTCTCGCACATGAAGGCGAAGACCGCGTCGCCGTTGCGGTGGGCCGTGAAGTGCGTCTCGACGTCGTAGAGCGTGTCGTCGATGTCGAAGATGAGCGTGGTCACGGACGTCGGCGGTGCGGCGAGTGACGCGGATGCGCGTGCGGCTTGCTGCCGAGCGAAGTCGGCGAGTGTCATGGTTGGCGGGGCGAGGCTGTCGCCCGCGCCACGCAAGTTTGATCTGGGAGGTCAAACCACGTTGAGAACTTTTTGCATGCAGCTGACGAGCTTGATGGCCCTAGGTGCCCCGCGGCCGCCGGGTAAGAGGTCGAAGGGCTGAGGTAGATGCGCAAGGCCGAGGACGGGGGCATGCAAGGGGCCGTCGCATCCAGATGGGTCTGGGCGTGTCTGGTCAAACGAGCGAGAACTGCAAAACAATTCAGAAAATCATAGTTCAGACGAGTCCTGAGTGCGCTGTTGACTTCGGTCGGTGGCTCCTCGTCGCGCAATGGCTGCCACAGCGATGGCTGCCGCACTCGGCCTCGTCGACCTGCCCGACGACGAGCTCCTCATCATCCTGGTGCCGTTCTGCGTGTCCAAGCATGGCGTGCTCATGTCCGTGTGCCGGCGCTTCCACGGTCTCCTGACCTCGGACGCCTTTCTGCAGATGCGACGCCGTCTCGGGCACGCCCAGCACGTGATCTTCGTTCTCGGGGGCAGCTGCTGCTCTTCTGGCCAGCGGAACTGGGCCCGCATGTGCCTGATGCCCAAAGCTTTGTGCGACAAGCACAAGTGGCGTGCACTCGCGAGCTACCCAGGTCTCAAGGTGGATGATTTCGCGACCGTCAGACTCGCGGACGAGGATTTCTACTTCGGGGGCCGCGCCAACCTCAACTGCAGCGCATGGCCTGACGTTGAGCACAAGGTCTACGCCTACTCCTGGACCCGCGACGCCTGGCGCGTCGTCAGCCACTCGCCACTGGAAATCGGAGGCATCCTGTGCATGTCCATCGACGGCAAGGTGATCCTGGCTGGTGGCACCGAGCACCACTGGACCGCCGCTGCTCAAGCTGGCGCATGGCTCTTCGACCCCACGGTAGTCTGCTTCGAGTCCGAGGAGCATATTCTACACAGTCTCGACGAGTGGGTGCAGGGCGAACGCCAGCCGAAGAGTGCTGCGTACTGGGCGGCGCGTGGGTGGACGCAGCTACCAGACATGCCGTACGCAGTCACGAGCGCGTGGCGCTCCTTCGTTTCGGACCGCCGGCTGTACGTCGTGGGCGGCTATGGCGACGACGGTACCAGCTGGGCTGAGCTTCGGCGGCTCATGGAGCGGAAGACGGCCATGAATGCCTCGCGCGAGCGTCTGCGCCGTCGCCAGACAACTCGCCCACTCGAGGAGCAGGAGGCCCTGGATGACGAGTACCTGGAGATCAAGTACGCCCAAGACGACTGGGACGAGCGCGAGAATCGCGAGGTCAAGTGGATCCAGGAGTTTGACCTCGACAGCATGCAGTGGAGGGTCCTCGACATGATTCCAGATTCCACTGAAGGCGCGGCACCGTCCAGTCTCATGCTGGAGAAGCCCAGGTTCGAGTACAAGCCGGCCATCATTGAGCAGCTGTACCAGCTCGGCCTCGGCAACGGCCAGACCATCGGCACGGGGGTGTACGACGCGCTCCCGTATGAGATGGGCACGCTCGTCGTTGGCGACGGTGCCGGGATGGCCTTCGTAGACAAGGATGGCGCGGTGTCGAAGTTCGAGCCGCAGCCCCAAGATTTCGGCTCGACGATGTTACTCGAGTGCCCGTACTTGGAGAGGATGGAGCTGCGCGCCAATCATGTCCACGTGCGCTGCGTGGCGCAGCTTCGCGCATGATAGGTCCCGCTGGCCGCTGCGTGGCGTCGCGTCGCCAGCAGGCACCACGACCCACGAGCGATTCTCGCGATGTGTCCATGCTTGAGGTCTGAGAGGTGTGTGAGGGGAAAAAGCGAAGGATGATTAGGGTGCATGCTTGATTTGAACATGCTACACAGGATAATTCGAACACACTCCACTCAACGCACACTACTCAACACCCAGAGCGCGGAGACCTCCACCGCTACGCGTACAGCGGCTCGGTGCCATGGCGCTCGCCGTAGGCCAGGTTGATGCGTGCAATGTATTTCGGAACACCACCTGAGACAGGCAGCCCCGCGTGCATGACCGAGTCAGGGCCGTAGCCGTGCCGGAAGAAGAGTGCGCGGCCCTTGCGCGGCTTGACATCCACAAAGTGCTGGCCGTCCGCACCCCACACGCGCGTCTCGCCGCCGACAAAGCCATCGTCCTCGTCGTTCAAGTAGAGCAATATGCTCATGCCCGACCTCACGCCCAGCCACTCGTCCACGCCGTCGCCGCCTTCGTTGGATCCCTGCCCTGGAAAGTGGCCGTCGGTGTGCCGGCTGAATCGATCGCCGTCGCCGTACTTGAACTGAGCGATCTTCTCGCTCAAGGCCTCGTGCAGCGGCATGCCGCCCAGCTTTTGTGGAACGAGGTGGCGGAAGCGCTCAAAGAGCGGCGGAAAGAGCTTGGACGCGGCTGCGCGCGATGGATACCAGTGGGCAGCCATGTTGAGCCGCATGCCGGGTGGCGTTTGGATGCCGGGTGCCATCCGCGAGTGGCCGTTGAGATCGTAGATGGACTCGGCACACGCCACCATGGCGTCGGCTTCATCTTCGCTCAGTACGCCATCGATGATGAAGGCGAGCCTACCAGGCAGGTTCAGATCGATACGTTCAAGTGGCTGCTCCGGTGGCGTCATGGCGGCCAGCACGGGCGGCAGCTCATCGATCGTGTAGAAGGCCGACCGGTCGGACTCGCCGTAGTTGCCTGAGGTCACCTCCACGAGCTCACGTGGCTTGATCGCGGCAGCGAGGTGCATGAGGGCTTGTGAGTGTGTGAGTGGGGTGTGCCGCTCACTCCGGAGTCGCGTCGCTGTGTTTCTACACTTCAGCGGCTTGAGGAGGTGAACCACTCTAATGAAACGCCACCAAAGGAATAATTCTGAGGGTTTCTACCCATCATCGTCAGCTAACACCGCACGTCCGACCAGCCCACGCCCGCATCGCACGCCTCTGCACCCGCATTGCTGCAGCCCATGCGTCGGGTGCGACCGTCTCCGCGCGCGTGGTCTTCGCGTCCAGGCCATGGTCCAGGCAGCCCGACACGACGCTGATGAATGTGGCAACGCGGCCCGGCTCAGCGATCGCCGTCGGTGGCGGCGGCGGAGGCGCGGGCTCTGGCTCTGGGCGGCAATGGGCGAGCTCTGAGTGAAATTCCTCGCCGTGCGTGAGTGCGGACGAGCCCGCTGGTTCAATATATAGAGAAGGATAAGTACGAGCGAACGGTTGAGTATCGCTTCATGAGATCACACACACACACACACACCGGATCACACGCTGAACACCACACACCACTCACGGTTCTCTTCACCAGTTTCAAGGCTTGGATCTCAGTCGCTAGAGGCCGAGGCTCGCTTTCCCGCTCCCAGTCGCTCTTGAGGCGTGAGGGCCCGAGCCTCAGCAGACCACGGCGACGGGCTTGATGGCGCCCCACGCGCGCTCTCCCGGCCCGTTGCGCCAGCGGAGCGCGTCATGCGTCGAGCGCAGACGGTGGTGCGTCCGCTCGGCGCGGCGGCCTGAGCGGGCGAGCATGCCGCACGAGGCGCCGCCCGCAGCGGCGAGCCCGTGGCTCGTGACGCGCTCGGCGCCCAGCGCGCACATGTCCATCGCCTCGAGGGAGCCCTGCATCATCCGCAGCATGCAGTGGAGCGGCGAGTGCACGCCCATGTGCTGCTGCCCCTCGCTCGCCACCACCTTGTCCTTGGCGGCCTTGAGGCCCTCGACGCCGCAGCCGAGCGCGCCGTGCATCGCCGCAAAGCCGAGCGTCGTGCCCGCCGTCATGCCGTTGAAGAGGCTACCGACGACATCCTCAGCCGGGCACGAGCTGCTGCTCCCTTCGTCAGCGTCCTCGCCCTCGGGCCCGTGGTCGTCGGTCGTCGGGACAGCCACCTCCTCACTCGTCGGCGTCGCCCTCGCCATCCAGATCTGGCGGTGCTCGCTGCCGTCGAGGCACAGCCGGGGGTCGATCCATCCGTCCGCGTCGATGTTCTCCGGGTGCAGCTCGCCGATCCACCCCTCGTACGTGGCAGCAGAGCCCTGCTTGGTCATGTACTCCGCCAGGTGCGAGCGCAGCATCTCACGCGCCGCCGCGTTGACCTGCCCCGCCTCCTGCTTCGCCTCGGGATCCTCCTCCTCCGCGGCGGGCTCCTCCTCCGCCTGAACGACGCTGTCGGGCACTGGCCGAGGCGCCGTCTCAGCTGGCTGCTCGCCCAGCTGCGCCCGCTCGTCAGTCATCGGCAGGTCGGCGGTCAACTCGGCGACCAGCTCCGCCTCGGCGTTCATCTCCGCCGCCTCATGCATCCAGGCGGCGGCGTCGTCGGCGGCGATCTTCGGCTCTTGAACGTCCATGGCCTTGTCCTCGTCGGGCTTCTCCGTGGTCTGCTGTGACGCACTGAGTGCCGCCTCGGCCTCCTCGAGCCACTTGGGCGTCTCGTTAGTCTCAGCGCCTGGCGTCGCCGCCTCGCCGACTGGCTCCTGGATCATCGGCCCCACGGTCAAGCCCGAGGGCGGCGGCTCGACCAGCTCAAACGGCTCGTCGCCCTGTGCGACATCCGCCAGCATCTGGTTGTAGGAGTCCTGCTCGTAGTAGTTGGCGACCGTCATGAGCTTGGTAAATCTGTGTGTTAGGCTGTGTCGGCTCTGGATCCGTCTGAGTTTCTAGACTCCTGAGTTTCTAGACTTCAGCGGCTTGAGGGCGTCAACCACTCAGAACAGGCCAGATAATTCTGACGCTTTCTACCCTTCGTCGTCGGCTAACACCGCACGTCCGACCAGCCCACGCCCGCATCGCAGGCCTCTGCACCCGCACTGCTGCAGCCCATGCTCGTGCACGACGCCCAGCTCGAACTCGTACGAGGCGCAGCGCGGGTGCTCGGCGGCGCAGCTCGCCCGCATCTGCCGCGCGAGCGCGCATGCGAGCGGCGTGGCCAGCTGGCCCGACGCCTCGGCAAGGCGCATGTGCAGCAGCGTGCGGGTCGTCGTCGCACCGACGAGCGGCCTCGGGTTGTCGACCATCGTCGTCTGGGCCTCGATGGTTCCCTTGTGCGTCACCCCGACGACATGCCTGCCTTGCCACTGCCACGCCAGCTCGAGCCGAGCCTTGTCCGCCGCGGCCTGCGGTGACGGCGCGTGCGTCACCGCGTGCAGCAGGCAAGGGTCGGCGCGCACGCACCAGCCGCGCTCGCTCGCGTTGCCGGCCGCCGCGGCGACGGCGGCCGCGCTGCGCTCCGGCAGCGGCCTCGCGACCTTCTGCCCGGCATGGCCCATCGAGATTGGCGCCTCCGCCGCGCCCATCGCCAACGCGGCGGCGGCGGTGCGCGCCCTGATGCTCGTGCCGTTCCACGCGTGCGCGGCCGCGGCGCGCGCCTGCGCCTCCGTCTGCCGCGCCAGATAGCCGACGACCCGGTTCGAGTGGCCGAGCAGCTTGCCGGGCTGGATGCGCGGCGCGAGCACACTCGCCACCTGCGCCGCCCAAAACATGCGCACCGCCTGCGCAGAGCTGACGAGCGGCGCGCCGCGGCCGCTGCCGCCCTGCCGCGAGAGCCCGAGCAGGTCGGAGCGCACAAACCACGCGCGCTGCTCGCAGCGCTGGCACCAGCGCGCCCACCGCCCCAGCTGGAACGCGACGAGCGAGTAGCGGCCGCCGGAGCACAGCTCGTGGAACAGCGCCGCCGCCGACGGGCCCGCCAGCTCTGGCGTCGCTCCAGAGGGGCGAGGCGCGGTCGCGTCACGCCAGGCCATGGTGTAGTACACGGGCGGCGGCACGTCGGAGTTGAACTGCGTGCAGATGACCTTGGGCGAATACCCGGCTGCCAGAATCGCGCGGAGCAACGGCAGCTCGAGGCCGTCCACGTCCACGTGAAGCGCGTCAAAGTCGGTGGGCGTGTGCGCGGCGGCCAGCAGCTCGCCGATGCTCGACGGGAGCGCAGCGGCCCACACGACCTGCACGGCCGTCGCGTTGGCCTGCGCGAGCACCTTTGGCAGCAGCGCCGACGCATAGGGCATGCCGCGCCGCGCCGTGCTGCTCCCAGCACCACCGTCGGCGTAGACGGTGTCCTCCTCGATGGCGAGGCCACCGAAGCCGGCACTATAGAGCGGCATCACCGGGTTGATCGGCCGCTTGTAGTTGTCCAGACGCTGGCCGTCGCCCGCACCCACGCTGACGGCGAAGCCCGACCCCGTGCCGATCGTCACGCCGATTGCAGACAGCAGCTGGCCGAACGAGACATTGGCGGGCCAGGTCAGCGCCGCGCCGTCCAGCAGGCCCTGCCCGGCGAGCAGCTCGCGGAGATAGGGTGAGGCGATGGATGGCAGCGTCATAGAGTGCATGCACTCGGCGCAGCGGATGATTACATAGAAGTTTTCTTAACATTCGTGCACGCGAGTTGTTGCTGTTATATGCCCGCAACACTATCTGGCAAGAGGCCAAAGTAGCTGCCGATGTGGACCCCGCAGCCGCCTCCGGTTCGCGACCGATCGACCACCTTCCAGCTGGCGGAGGGCTACGCCGAGCACATCAGGCAGGATCAGAACAACATCGGCATGAACATCGAGCGCGGCATCGACGAGGTCGTGATGGCCAGCCTGCGGGCGTCGCTCTCGAGCCTCGGCAAGGTCTTCAAGGCCGGGCTGGTGGACGAGGGCATGCCGCAGAGCTGGCAGCGGCACGTGGCGCGCTTCAACGACACGCTTTGGATCAACTTCAAGGAGTACGTCGAGGAGGAGGTCTACGAGCAGCGCTCGCTCGAGCGCAAGGACCACCGCCGCTCTCTGATCGCGTCGTGGGCGACAGACCGCAAGTGCTGGCAGCGCGGCGGCGGCCGGCTGCCCGACCCGCTCGGCTGGCTGCGCGCGCGGATCCTCTACAGCCTGTGCCCGGCCGACGCGACCATCTGGCAGATCGGCACGACGACGTCTTTCTGGGTCGTGCTCGTGCTGACGGTGCTGCCCTTCTACGGCATCTCGATCTACACGTACGTCGGGCTCTTTCTGATCATCGAGCGCACCGACGAGTACCAGCTCGTCTCGTTCATCTGCCGCTTCAAGGCGCTACAGTTCCTCATCCAGGGCGCCCTCCCCGCCATCGCGACGTCGGTGCGGCACTACATCTGCCTCGATCTCCCCACGGGCACCGAGACCTCCGCCGTCGTCGGCTGCGACGCGATGCCGACGCCGTTTGTGTGGGAGCTGTTTGCGGAGCCGCTGCGCATCGGCGTCGTGTGGCTGGCGTTTGGGCTGCTGGCGTGCGGCCACGCGCACGGGGGACGCGCGCAGCTGAAGGCGCTCGAGTTGAGGCGCATCGACGCGGCCGACGGCATGCTGGACGGCGCGATGGCCGCGTCGCTCAGCCGGCGCAACAAGCGCCGCGCGAGCGTCGCCGCCGACGCCGCAAACCCGACGGCGACGGAGATGGCGACGGCGCACCGCGCGGCGCTGCGTGCCCTCGGAGCGACCCAGTCGTCGGTCCGATCGGGCGGGCTGCTGCCGTACTTTATGGCGTACGACGTCGTTGCGACTCTCGCGTGCCTCGTCGTCTTCGGCAGCATCGCCGCCTACCGTAACTTGGCGTCGCGGCACAACGAGCGCGGCCAGCCATGGCTATTCTGGGAGACGGTGGCCCTGGCGCGTGAGGTCCAAGCGCTGCTCTCGTTCCCGTTTCTGGTCTTCCTGCTGCCATCGGCTTTGCCGCTGCTCACGCACGTCCAGCCCACCGGCTACGACAAGAAAGGGCTCCTCTGCCAGGCGCTCACGCGCACGCAGATCCGGCTGATGCGAAGGGAGAAGCGGGCACGCCTCAACCGCCACCGCAACGGCGCCAGCGGCGGCGGCAGCAACGGCAACAGCGGCGGGGCGAACGGCAACGGCGTCGGTGCCGGCTGTGGCGACGGCGGTGGTGGGGTGGGCGACGGAGGCGGCGGCGGTGGCCACAAGTTCTCACTCGTGCCGGACCTCGCCATCCCCGTGCTTCACCCCCTCATAGACGCGACCAGGACCGACGGGGCCAACGACGGCAGCGACGGCGGCGGCGCAGCCGGTGGTGGCTTCTTGCCGTCCGCTGAGGCGATGGGCGTGAGTGGCCGCGGCGCCTGTGCGCTCAACCACCTGAACCAAGAGCGCGTCTGGTCTGAACTGCTATGAGGCGACGAGGAGGGACACGAGGTTATATCTGACCGCGAGCCCCTGCGCTGCGCGATGTGTGGGGAGACTTACTTTCGGGCTTTTACTTTAGTCAGGCGGGTGCACACCACCCATCAAACTTGGGCTCTAGAGAAGAAGTGCGGTTGTTTGCTAGGCCGTTGAGGACTATATATTCGCAAGCGGTACTCCTCCACTCCGCAGTCAGCAACGATGGACGCGCTGTCCTCGCTCGGCAAGCTGTCCCTCGACGAGCTCGACGACGCCGCGCTGCTCGACGAGTCCGCCCTCGACGAGCCCCTGCCACCCTCGCCGCCGCCGAAGCCACGACCGCTCACGATGCGGCTGATCGCGGAGCGCTGCCTCGACCGCGCCGAGCGCGAGAAGCTGAGCGCGGAGGACTCGGCCGACAAGGTCCTGTCGCTCACGCGCCTCCGGCTCGACCGGCTGCGCATCGGCTCGATGGACGGCGTCGAGATGTGCAACGGCGCCACGCATCTGCACCTGCAGCACAACCTGATCACGCAGATCGACAGCCTCGACTTCTTCGACAAGCTGCAGTTCCTCGTGCTGGCGCACAATCAGATCGAGGTGGTGGAGGGCGTGGCGCACCTGCACTCGCTGCAGTACCTCGACCTCTCGGCCAACCGCATCGAGTCGGTCGCGGCGCGCGACCTGCCGCCCAGCCTTCAGGCGCTCGATCTGTACGACAACCCGTGCAGCGAGGCGCCCGACTACCGGAGCCAGCTGGTGACCAGCCTCGCGAAGCTCTTCCAGCTCGACGACAAGCGGGTGACCAAGCAGGAGCGGAGAGCGGCTGCTGCGCAGCCCGCGGGCGGCGCCGACGCCGAGGACGACGACGACGACGACGACGACGACGACGAGGGGGAGGAGGAGGAGACCGACGACGAAGACGAGGAGGGGGAGGAGGAGGGGGAGGAGGAGGAGGGGGAGCCTGCAGCGGTGGAGGCGGCGGCGGGGGGCGCCGACGAGGCCGACCTGCTGCGCGGCGAGGACGGCCGCCTCGACGTCTCGAAGCTGTACGCGATGGCGATGACGGCGCACGGCGCCGACGAGGTGCAGGAGATGATAAGCGCCAAGGTGCGCGCCGTCAAGGAGCGCCGCCGCGAGCGCAGCGAGTTCGAGGACATCCTCAAGGAGGCGGCCGAGCTGACGGGCAGCGTCGACGTGCTCGAGAAGAGGCGCGACGGCCCGCTCGCGGAGGGCAGGTACGGGATCGCGGCAGTGGGCGGTGATCGGATGATTGGTCTTGGCGGTGATCTGCGTGGGCTCGATTAGCTACTGTTACGTGCGGTGATTTGAGCTGTCCGTTTTCAAACCTCGTCGCTTGAACGCCCGAGTAGATAGAGTAGCTCCAGCTCAGGATGGCCGCCAAGAAGGACTGCAATGCGATGCTCGCGGAGGCCGAGGAGCGGGAGAAGAAGGTGAAGCAGGTCTTCGACAAGTACGACGACGACAAGTCCGGCTCGATCGACCAGGGTGAGCTGACGACGCTCATGGAGGAGCTCGGCCTGCTCGCCGGCCTGAAGACGCCGATCGTCGACTTCGTCAGCGAGATGTTCGTCAAGTACGACGAGAACGACGACGACATGCTGAGCTTCGAGGAGTTCAAGAAGTTCTACAACGCCGCAAAGGATGACGCCGCGGGCCGCAAGCCGCCGGGCAAGCCGCCGCTGGGACGCACGAAGACGGGTCTCGACGAGGGAACGAACGCGAAGCGGAAGGCGCTCGCCGAGGAGAAGGCGCGCAAGAAGGCGGAGGAGGCGGAGAAGATCCGCAAGGAGAATGCGGCGATGAAGGCCAAGCTGGCCGCCCAGCCGGGCCGGGACGCCAAGGGGCTGGACGAGGAGATGCAGGCGGCGCGCAAGGCGGAAGCGGCGAAGCGGAAGGCGGAGAAGGACGCCAAAAAGGCGGATCTGCTGAAGGCGAACAAAGAGCACAACAAGACCCTCAAGAACATGACGGCGGCGACGGAGATCGACCTGAGCGACGAGATGAAGTCGGAACGGGCGGCTAAGGCGGCCGCGGGCGACGACGCGAGGCAGAAGGAGCAGAAGGCGATTAAAGAGCGCGGTTCGGAGCTGCAGAGGGTGAAGTCGCAGACGGCCGCGCGGACGGACAACGACCTCCTCGACGACGTGACGGCGGACGGCGTCTCGCTCAAGGAGCAGCGCGAGGCTAAGGCGGCGGCGGGCGACGAGGCGAGGCAGAAGGAGGCGCAGGCCATCAAGGACCGGCAAAAGGAGCTGAAGGACGTGAAGGCGAACACCGCGGCGAGGTCGGACAACAAGCTCAGCTAGACGAGACGACATCTCTGACGGATCCATTCAAGATGCGCGCAGCCGGCATGATGTGCAGGGCCCTACGTGGCTCTTCTACGAGACTCAGGATGCATATGAGCTTCAGGGACAATCGCATGCATGCGTCAGGATCTAAACTGCATGAGTCAGGCGTGATGTTTTTTGAATCGTTTTGAGGATTGAGGCGACGCATTTGCCAGCTATAGAGTGTAGAGAAATTTAACCCCGGCACCTGCACTTTTAGTGCGTCGCGCGAATATCGGTGTTTGTTTTGTTGTGGTTTTGAGGTTGTGCTTGGAGAGCTTGATGGTATTGAGATGCGGGTGTTCGTGTGCTTTCCGCGTTCACGTGAAGGCATACCGTTGGCAACAACAACAACAACAGTTGTTGTTGTACCGTTGGCGTGGATGTTCTGTCTGCAAAGCGATGCGACGCGGCGGTCGCCGCCGCTGGCGGCGTCCGGCTTGCCCGCGTGCTCGCGTGCGTGGGCACCTTCGTCCTGCAGCTGCGGCGGCTGCGGGCCGCGCGTGTGGCGGCGACCGAGGCGG
>Ga0209713_10001376_pt1 | contig 14497 bp, 1 predicted proteins | sample ArcOceMetagenome_3_FD_187444 | JGI IMG/M metagenome (GOLD analysis project Ga0209713, IMG submission 187444) | Marine eukaryotic phytoplankton communities from Arctic Ocean - Arctic Ocean- Svalbard ARC20M Metagenome (SPAdes) (version 2) | ecosystem: Environmental > Aquatic > Marine > Oceanic...
GCCAGCGACCGCCGACCGCAGCTCGCCGTCGGTCTCGGTGCGGCCGGCCTCTACCGTCTGTCGCGGCGAGTGCTCGCCTCGCCTCGGCTGCGTGTAGAAGCTGATTCCCTGCAGAGACGATGCAGAGAGGGAGCCGATCGGCACACCGGCTGCCACCCTCGAGCAGCGTGGCTGTGACGTCGATGCTGCTCACGAGCTGATGGGTCTTGACTCCCCGAGGCGCGGGCTCCATGGCTGGATAGGACACGAGAGCATGCCCGTTCAGCCGACGTTCGCATGGTTCTCGATTGAATCACCGCACAATCCCGTCTGGGTGCCGAGCGACCTCATGCACCGAGTCTCCGAGTCAAGCTGCCGCCGCTGAAGCTGAACGACACGTTGGTGCCGCACATTGCACTCTCGTCGTGCGAGCTGCTGGCGCAGAGCCACTGGCGGCGTGACGTCGGTAGGAAACAGGTCGGGGCGAAGGAAGGGCCTCTCGCAACGAACGCAACCAAGATGCTCGCCATGGACTGGTACCGACGAGCCTACTACGCATCGGCGTACTAGCGAACGTCGACAGGCCCATTGCTCAGCTGCTCGCTGGCATCCAGGCATTCCGCAATCGCACGCTGGTGGTGTTCACCAGCGACCACGGCAACATATGTTAACTGGGACCACTTCTGGGGTGCCCCGCCACCCAAGGGCGACGCCAAGGGCATCTTCTACGACGCGTCGTGGCGAATTCCGCTCATCGTGTCCTATCCAGCCATGGAGCCCGCGCCTCGGGGAGTCAAGACCCATCAGCTCGTGAGCAGTATCGACGTCACGCTGATGCAATACTCTTAGCCGCCAGATATCCCATGCGCTCATTGCACGAAGCCTGGTTCTTGCCCCCGCAACCGGTGTTGAGGCGTAGATGGTCCAAGGGTGCCTTGGCAACAGGCCGCACCAAGACAGGTTGTGTTTGTACCTGGGTGTCGAAATGTTGAAAATGAGCGACTTTGGGGTCGCTTCGCGGCAGCCCCTCAGCCCGTGAGAGCGGACTGCATGGCTCCGTGGCTCCTCCTGGATCTCCTGAGCTCCTGACACGGAGAGCAGCCTGGAAGCGGGATTCGTCCTCCGAGGAGGCCGTGCCCTGGTGCCGAGCTGTGCGGCCGTTAAGACGCGCATTTTCAACATGCTGGCGTACGGCAGGAAGATCTCGTGGTGGCTCGTCGTGCGACTGCGATTGATCTCCGAGCAGAGGATGCGCGCGAACGCCCTTGACATGCGGATCGACGTGAGGTAAAGCAAAGAGCGCACGTGAGTGAAGTGCGTGAGCTCACTCACTCACTTAGCGCCCGCGGACGGCCGCTCATCGGCGACTCGGAGGAGGCCTCCGCCATCGCGGAGGCAATTGGTTGTCGATGGCGGCTGCGGGCGGCCGCAGCGCGTAGATAGGCGCGTCGGGGCGTGCCTTGGTCTGCTCTGGCTGATCGAGGTTTCGCTCTTCCGATGCTGCCTTGGCTTGGCCTGGCTTGGCTTGGCCTTGTTGGCTCTGTCCGGCAACTGGCTCGCGCGCATGTGATTAGGTAGCGTGCGTGTCCGCTGGGTAATCGCGCTCGCACGTGGCGCGGCAGGTGACGTTGTGCAAACCACCGCACAGCCCGCGCCATCTACGTCCGCATTTAGAAGCGGAGAGCCCCATGGCTCTCCACGGCTCGCGGCTGCCGCTCCTCGGCCTATTCGGCCTAGTAGCCTCCCCAGCGACGGCGTCCATCGTGGCGCCGCCGCGGACGCAGCCCCACCGCTGCCCGACGTACGCTGGCCACACGTGCGCCGGCCACGGCACGTGCACCACCAGCGCGAGCGGCGCCTACTGCCAGTGCGAGGAGGGCTACCTGCACGCCGACTGCTCGTTCGTGGCGTACTGCCCGATGGACTGCTCGGGCCACGGCATCTGCCGCGCCACGGCTTCCGCCACCCACCCCGACCAGCTCGGCGTCTGCGCGTGCTACAATGGCTACGCCGGCAGCGGCTGCGAGCAGATGACGCACCTGGACGCGTCGGTCGAGGCGGGCTGCACCGGCTGGTGCTCGGGCCACGGCCGCTGCGTGTGCACGCGGCCGCTCAATGACCGGCACTCCGTCGTCCGCCTCCTCGGCGGCGCCAGCCCCTCGGGGGCGGACCGGCTGACGCTGACCGAGCGCGCCGGCGAGTCGCAGACCTGCTCGTGCGCGTGCGACCTCGGCTTCGTCGGAGGCGCGTGCGAGGAGGTGCTCGAGTCCACGTGCCCCAGCCACTGCTCAGGCCACGGCTCGTGCGGCCCGCTCTGCGGCGGCGTCAAGTGCGGCGACTGGGGCGCGAGCGCGACGCACCCGCGCACCTACGGCTGCACGTGCGACCCTGGCTTCACGGGCTCAGACTGCGGGCGCGCGGTCAGCATTGCGGGCTGCCCGGCGTCGTGCAGCGGCCACGGCACGTGCCGCGACGGCGCGTGCGCGTGCGAGGTCGGCTTTGCCGGCGCCGCATGCGACCGGCTCGACCTGGCGGCGCTGGCGGAAGCCGCCGCCGTGCCCTCGCGGCAGGTCGCGCGCGTCGGCAGGCGCTTCGAGAGCAGGTCCGCGCAACAGGCGGAGCAGGCGCAGGCGCAGGCCGAGCGGCTGCTGCTGCCCCTCGCCTCGGCGCAGGCCGGCATGCAGCAGCAGGGGCAGCAGGGGCAGCAGCAGGCGGGCGGCGCCAGCGCGGGTGGCGCCAGCGCGGGTGGCGCCATCGGGCAGACGGCCGCCGCGGGCGCGCCGGCGCTCACGCTGCGCCCCGGCGACCTGAGGGGGCTGCAGCAGCAGGGCGGCGGCATCTTCCTGCTCGCCGGCTACGAGGGCTACCACCTCGGCAACGCGTCGGGCGCCCCCGGCTGCCCGTACGCCTGCTCCGGCCACGGCTACTGTGTCGGCGGGCGCGAGTGCGTCTGCGACGACGGCTTCGGCGGCGTCGCGTGCGAGGCCGTCGACCCCCAGTGCGCCGCCAACTGCTCGGCGATGGGGCGGTGCAGCCACGGCGTGTGCCAGTGCGAGTCGGGCGTCTATGGCGCCGCGTGTGGCCAGCTGCGCGCGCCCGGCGCCGCCGACCCCACCGCCTGCCCCTTCCACTGCACCGGCCACGGCTCGTGCGTGCTCGGCACGTGCGTGTGCGACGAGGGCTACGCGGGCGCCGCGTGCAACCAGCTCGAGCCGCGCGGTGGCGCCCAGCAGTCGCCCTGCCTGTACGGCTGCTCCGGCCACGGGTCGTGCGACCGCCTCCAGCACGCCGCACGCCTCTACACGCGGCCGCCACGCGCGGCCCTCGCCGCCGCCGCCGCCAACCGACGCGCCGCGGCCGCGCAGGCGGCGCGTGCGGCGCGTGCGACGGCGATGCGCCACCACGCCGCGCTGCTCTCGGCGTGCGCCGCCGCCACCACCGCACTCAACGCCACACTCGCCGCGACCAACCTCAGCGCCTTCGCCGGCCACGCCGCGCGCGCGCTCACCGCCACCTCCACCGCCGCCGCCACCGCCGCGCTCGCCGCCAACGCCACCAAGAGGTGGAACCCGCGGCTGCCCACGGGCCCGCACGGCGCGGCGTCGGCGCTCGACGCCGCGGCCGCCGCCACCGATGCCGCCGGCGAGCTGCGATTGGCGGAGGCGGCGCTGGTCGACAGCTCCAACCAGTCGGCCGCCGCGATGCGCGACGCCGCCTCGCACCTCGCGGGCGCGGCCGCCGCGCTCACGCGCACGCGCGGCGGCGGCGGCGGCGGCGGCAGCGGCTTGGTTGGCAGCAGCGCCGCAGCCGCTCTCAACCTGAGCAGCGGCCTGATGGGCAGCGACGGGCGCATGCTCGACCTGCCGACTCCGTCGCTCGCCGGCGACGTCGCGGCGGCCGGCTGCGCGCCGGCGCCGCCGCACCCGCTGCTGCTGCACATGTCGGCGCTGGCGCCGCGGATCAGCCATGCCGCCGAGCAGCTGCGTCTGTGGGCCGCGTCGGCCGACGCGTCGTCGTCGTCGTCCGCGCGCGGCGCGGTCTCGCTGAGCCTCGCCGAGCTCTCGCCGGGCGGCCCCGAGGAGGCGGCCGATCGCACGCGGCTGCGCTTTGGCGCGGCGCGGCTCGCGGCGTCGCTCGTGGCGCTCGCCGCCGACGTCGCTGACATCACGAGCAACGCGACCGAGGCCGAGGTGGCGCGCTCGTACCAGCTGCCCTACCCGCTCGACGGGCCGCTCGGCGACGCGGCGCTCTCGACGGCGCGCGGCGTCGACGACGCCTCGCACGACGCCTCGCACGGCGCCTCGCACGGCGACTACGCGCAGGCGCGAGGCGACTTCGAGTTCGGGCGCGCCGGCGACGCGGTGGGCGCCGCCGTCGGCCGGCTGCTGCTGAGCAGCGGCGCCGAGGGGCCCGACGCCGACTTTGCGTGCGTGTGCCACGGCGAGTACACCGGCGACGGCTGCGAGGCGCCGCGCTTCGCGTGCGCCGAGACGAGCAACTGCTCGGGCGTGGGGCTCTGCTCGTCCGACCCGTCGGTCAGCTTCCCGGCACGGCGGCGGCAGCAGCAGCAGCAGCAGCAGCAGCAGCAGCAGAGGAGCCACCGCGCGCGCTACGCGTCGGAGCAGACGGTGACGGTGCGCGCCGAGGCGTGGCGGTCGCGCCACTCGGAGGCGCGCTGCCACTGCAAGAGCGGCTACACGGGCGACACGTGCGAGCAGGCCAACCCCGTCTGCCCCGACGGCTGCGGCGGCCACGGCCGGTGCATGCGCTACCGCGAGATGGTCAACGGCACGCGCTACGCGACGGCTCGGTGCGAGTGCACCAAGGGGTGGGCGGGCGACGACTGCTCGATCGGCTGCGTCGACGAGTGCCACCAGCGCGGCCACTGCCTGTACACGCACGCCAACCTGAGCCAGGCGGCCGACGGCACGGCCTACCAGCTGGCGGCCGCCGCCGACGAGGAGGCCGCGCGCTTCCAGACGTCGCCGTGGGCGCCGTGGGCGCAGTGCGTGTGCGACGCCGGCTACGAGGGCGACACGTGCGCGCAGACGGCGGCGTGCCCGAGCGGCTGCTCGGGCAACGGCGTGTGCACCCTCGGCGTGTGCGCGTGCGACCTCGGCTGGGAGGGCGACGCGTGCGACGTCGACGGCCGCGCGCGCGGCGTCTACCTCTCCGCCTGCCCGAGCCACTGCTCGGGCAACGGCCACTGCGAAAACGGCGCCTGCGTCTGCCTCGCCGGCTACGCGGGCGACGACTGCGCGTCCTTCTCGGCCTACCCCGACGTGCCCGCCGACGCGGCGGCCGCCGTCTCGGAAGCGGGAGCCACAGCGGCCGAGGGCGGCATCGCGCGCGCCCAGACCGCCGCCGAGGACGCCGCGGCCGCCGCGGTCGCGGCGGAGGGGTATGAGTCGGGCGACTGGCTTAGCGACGGCAGCGGCGGCAAGGCCAGGGCCTCGGCCTCGGCCTCGGCACAGCAGGCCCTCACCGGCGTCGCGGCGGCGGGCGCTGACCACGCGGCCATGGCCAAGCAGACGGTCGCGTCGTCGGCGCGCCTCTCGGCCGAGGTGGCGAGGCGCCTCGCGAGCCAGCCCGGCTCCGAGCTGCAGCAGCAGCAGACGCGCGCGCTCGTGCGCGGCGAGTCGATGTCGGCCTATGCGCCGCCGCTGAGCCGCGGCCGCGACGCCGACGGGCCGACGTCGCACGAGGCGCCGATGGTGGTGTCGGCGACCGTGCCGACCGCGCCCGCCGGCGCCACCACGCTCACGGTCCTCCAGCAGCGGCAGCGGCAGCGGCAACGGCAGGGCGGCGCGGCGCTCACGGCGGCGCGCAAGTACGGCGCGGCCTTCGCCGAGCTCGGCGAGCTGCAGCACGAGCAGCACGCGGCCGAGGCGGCGCAGGCCAAGCGGGCTGCGGAGCTGGCGGCCGCGGCGGCGGTCCACGCGAGCGTTGCGGGCGAGCGGCATGGGCAGCAGGCGCTCGTGGAGAGCGGCGGCGACCGCGAGCGCGCGCGGCTGGCGGCGGCGGCGGCGGCGGCGGCGGTGCAGCATCAGCCATCGCCGGCCGTGGTCCTCCCGGCGCAGCGCGCCGCGAGCAGCGGCGGCTTGCGCGCGCACGGCGCGCGGCAGGCGGCGAGGTACGAGCAGCTGTTGCTCGACAGGCGTGCCAGCGAGGCCAAGCAGGCGGCGGAGCAGGCAGCAGCGCAGGCGGCGGCGGCAGAGGACAGGGAACGCGCCTCTCGCAGGCACGCCACGCGGGCCAGGCCGAAGGGGTCAGCGGAGGCGGCACAGTACCAGGAGATGGAGGCAGCGACGAGGATGCAGGCCATGTTCAGGTCATAGCGTCAGTTGAATCGACATTGTGAAATCGAATACAAAAACATAAACTCACCTAGGACAAACAGTCCGTGGTAATAAAGCCTAAGCCTAAGCCTAAGCCCTAGGACAAAAGCCCCTCCGCCGTCCCCGCACACTTTTTCAACGCGCACCTCAAACTCCTTAGAGCCAGCAAGTTACCGAAACGCCGGTAGTAACAGCGGTTCTCGTGGCTGGCCGTCGTTGTAGTTGCGCCGCGGGGGCTCTCTTGCGGGCAAGGCCGAGTCGTAGGGGCCATGGCGGACTCAAAGAACCGTGCGCACATCTACAAGACGATCTCGGTGCTGCTCAGCGCCGGGGGGAAGTCCGTTGAGGACGCGTGCCCCTCTGAACTGATGGCGCAATTCCTGGACGCCCGAGTGATCGACGGCAAACAGATCAACAAGCTGCTCTTCTATTTGCAGGACAAGGGCGTGACGTGCACGACCGGCGATTCTGAGCCCCTCAAGGGCAAGTGCGCCTACGCCATCCGCCTCACCGCCGACTCGCCGGTGGCATCTGCCGAGAATGACGTCAACTTTGGTACGCTCGATGGCAACCATGGCAGCTCGCCGCTGCAGACGCTCTCGCGCCTGATGTCGGAGGTGTACGACCCATTCCTGGAGATGAACCTCTTCGGATATGTCAAGAAGATGAAGCCCGCCGAGAAGGAGGAGCTCGAGACCCTCAACAAGCGCTGCATTGTCGTGATGGACAAGGCCATCGAGTCATTGCAGAACGGGGTGGAGCTCGCCAAGCTCGGCGGTGCGGACCAGGTGGAGAACAAGCCGGCTGCAATCCAGACGGCGGCAGCCAACCCTGCGGTCGTCGCCAAATTCGAGGCTCTCGTGGGCGAGTGGTGCGACCAGATGGAGGGGCTGCTCAACAGCGGCGAGTCGGGCTCGGGGGGAGGGGACGACAGCGAGGGGCCGCGTAGCGAGCTGGAGCACTGGCGCAACCGCATGGGCAAGCTCAACTCGATCATCGAGCAGCTTCGTAGCGAGGACTGCCGCGTCGTGCTCGCCGTGCTGCAGATTACCAAGGCGCGCATCTACACGCGCTTCAAGCAAATCGACAACGGCATCACCGATGCTGCCAACGAGGCCAAGGACAATGTGAAGTATCTGATGACGCTTGACAAGTACATTGCGCCGCTCTACACGGGCACGCCGCTCGACATCATCGACACGCTTCCGGGGCTGCTCAACAACATCCGCATGATGCACACGATTGCCCGCTACTACTCCACGGCCCCGCGCATGACGACGCTCTTCCGCAAGATTACCGACCAGATGATTTCCAACTGCCGCTCAGCGGCCGAGAGCAAGGGCAGCCTGTGGGACCAGCCGACGGGTGAGCTGATCAAGGCGCTGCAGCTGTCGCTGGACACCAACAAGACGTACCAGGAGCAGTACCGGATGACGCGCGACAAGCTCGCCGAGAACCCCAAGGGCAAGCAGTTCGACTTCAACGAGAACATCATCTTTGGCAAGTTCGACCTGTACTGCCGGCGCGTCGAGAAGCTCATTGACATGTTCACGACGGTCGAGCAGTTCACGGTGCTGTCTAAGCACAATCTTGAGGGGATGGACGGCCTGATGGCCAACTTCTTCGGCATCGTCGCCGAGTTCAAGCGTAAGCCATACGAGCTGCTGGACTTCTCGCTCAACCAGTTCGACCGCGACTACCTCGAGTTCAACGCCAACATCCACGAGCTCGAGTCGAGCCTGCAGGGCTTCATCAACTCGACCTTTGAGCACATCTCGTCGACCGAGCACGCGCTGTCGTCGCTCACGCAGCTGCAGAAGATCCTCAAGCGCGACTCGCTCAAGGACGACCTCGACTCGAAGTTCCTCGTGATCTTCCACAACTACTCGCTCGATCTCGAGACGGTGCAGCGGCTCTACGAGAAGCAGAAGCAGCAGCCGCCGTGCGTGCGCAATGCGCCGCCCGTCACGGGCAACGTGATGTGGGCTCGCCAGCTCATGCGCCGCATCGAGGGGCCGATGGCCTCCTTCAAGGAGACGCCGCTCATGAACACCAAGGAGTCGAAGAAGGTGGTCAAGACGTACAACAAGATTGTGCGAACGATCATCGAGTTCGAGACCCTGTGGATGCTCGCTTGGACCAAGGGTATTGAGGCTGCCAAGGCTGGGCTGCAGGCCACGCTGATCGTGCGCCACCCGAAGACGGACAAGCTGCACGTCAACTTCGACCGCGAGATCATGCAGCTGCTGCGCGAGACGCGCTGCCTGATGCGCATGGGCATTGAGGTGCCCGAGAGTGCCAAGATGGTCCTGATGCAGGAGCAGAAGTTCAAGGAGCACCACAACCTGCTCTCGCACGCACTGACCGAGTACGAGAAGGTGATGGAGGGCGTACTGCCCATCACAAAGCCGCTCCTCAAGCCGCACATTGCCGAGCTGGACCGCGTCATCCAGCCAGGCATGCTCGGCCTCACGTGGACGTCGATGAACATTGAGGCCTACCTTACCTCCTTCCACACCGAGCTGCGCCGATTCGACGATATGGTCATCAAGATCCGCGACATCGTCGATAACCGGCTGACGCGCAACCTCGAGATGATCTCCAGCCTCGTGCTGTGCGACATCCCTCACGAGGGCGAGACGTACACGCTCGACAAGTTCGTGTCGCAGCAGGAGAAGCACGTCAAGGAGCAGACCTTACTGATGGCTGCCAAGAATGTCGAGGTTGAGGAGGCCGTGGGCGACCTCATCACGCTCGTCACGACCTACCCGCTTCACTCGACATCGGAGACGGTTGACCCCGCAGACATCGCCAAGCTCTCGAGCCACTTCTCGCAGCTCATGTACAACGCCGTGCTCGAGTGCACGCAGCGCTCGCTCGCCGCCCTGAAGGCCCGCGTCTCGTCGCGCCCCGGGCTGCTGATGCACGCGGCCAAGCCGTTCTTTGACGTCCAGGTCGAGCTTCAGCTGCCAGACGTACTGATGAACCCGCCGCTCGCCGAGATCCAGGGCGCACTGAACCGCACTTCGCGCGCCATTCTCAACTGCTCCAAGGAGCTGCCAATGTGGGAGACCGACGGAGATGGAGGTGACCGTCGTTCGATCTACCAGGTGGTGACCCGTGACCGTGAGATTGTGCGCGTCGTGCTGCTGCTGACGGGCTCAATCGAGGGCGCCAAGCGGCAGGTCTTCGAATACCTGCGCACCTTCACCAAGTACGACTACCTGTGGAAGGACGACATGTCCTCGGCGTACAACAAATTCATGGAGAAGCACCCGACTCTCGAGGACTATGACGCAGAGATCAAGAAGTACGTGACGATTGAGGGCGAGATCGGGCGCATTCCCGAGCGCCACGTCATTGGCGCGCTCTCACTCGACACGGCTCCGCTCAAGATGGCGCTCCGGCAGGAGACGGAGGCGTGGAAGAAGCAATACTCGGAGAACCTGCATCAGCAGGCAAAGAAGGAGCTCGATGGCATCACGGCATGGATGCAGGAGATGAATCGCCACCTGAAGCGCGAGCTCAACGACCTCGACGACGTTCGGATGGCGATGAAGTACCTCACCGAGATTCGCGAGAAGGAGGCGATGCTCGACTGGGAGTTCGGCCCCGTTGTCGAGAAGTACAACATGCTCTCGCGCTATGAGGTGGCGGTGCCCAAGGACGAGCTTGACGTCATCGGTGACCTCAACTACTCGTGGTCCAAGCTCAAGAAGCTCGCCGACTCGATCACCGACAAGCTGCGCTCGATGCAGTCGGGCTTCCGTCGCGGCCTCGTGCGCAACGTGAAGATGTTCGTTGTCGACGTGACGCAGTTCCGCAACGACTTTGATGCCAACGGGCCGATGGTCCCGGGCATCGCGCCGCTCGAGGCCAACGAGCGGCTGCGCAAGTTCCAGCGGTTGTACGAGGAGCGTGAGCGCAAGTACGAGCAGTACAATGCGGGTGAGAACCTCTTTGGCCTGCCGATCACCGAGTACCCCGAGCTCGACCAGACCAAGAGCGAGCTGGACCTGCTCGACAAGCTGTACGGTCTGTACACCACCGTGCTTGCGACCGTCACCGACTACAACGACTACCCCTGGGCCGATGTGCAGCAGGAAGAGACCATGGAAATGATGTCGAAGAAGATGGAGGACTTCCAGACCCTCTGCAAGAAGATGCCGAAGGAGCTGCGCAACTGGGACGCCTTCATTGAGCTCAAGAAGACGGTCGACGACTTCCTCGAGACGCTGCCGCTCGTGCAGATGCTCGCGCACCCCTCGCTGCGCGAGCGTCACTGGAACGCACTGCGCGAGCTGACGGGCAAGGAGCTGCAGGTCAGCTCGGACGCCTTCAAGCTATCCACGCTCCTCGACGCAGGGCTGCTGGAGCACGCTGAGGACGTCGAGGACATCGCCAACTCGGCTGTCAAGGAGCTCGCCATTGAGAATAAGCTCAAGGAGTTCGAGCTGGACTGGGCAACCAAGTCTCTCGCATTCGGCCAGTTCAAGTCGCGCGGGCCGATCGTCCTCAATGGCGGCGCGACGGCCGAGCTGATGGAGGCGCTTGAGGAGACGCAGATGAATCTCGGCTCCATGATGGCGTCGCGCTACATCACGCCGTTCAAGGAGGAGGTGTCCGAGTGGATCATGAAGCTGTCGACCGTCTCGGAGCAGCTCGAGATCTGGATGGCTGTGCAGGCCATGTGGCAGTACCTGGAGGCGGTCTTCACGTCGGGCGACATTGCCAAGCAGCTGCCCCAGGAGAGCAAGCGCTTCCAGGGCATCGACAAGAACTGGGTCAAGATCATGACCAAGGGCAATGAGCAGCCGATTGCGATCCTGTACATCTACGGCAACGAGTCGCTCAGCTCGCTGCTCCCGTACATGCTCGAGCAGCTGGAGCTTTGCCAGAAGGCGCTCTCAGGCTACCTCGACCAGAAGCGCGCTGCCTTCCCGCGCTTCTTCTTCGTCGCCGACGCCACGCTTCTTGAGGTGCTCTCGCAGGGCTCGAACCCACAGGCGATCCAGGCGCACCTGCAGTCCGTCTTCGACAGCGTGGTGCTCGTCGAGTTCGACAAGAAGGAGAAGAATCACATCACGTGGATCGAGTCGGCCGAGGGCCAGCGCGTGCAGCTGCGCGACGTCGTCAAGGCCGAGGGCAACATCGAGGAGTGGCTCGACCGGCTGCTCAAGGAGATGCAGCGCACGGTGAACATCATCTGCCAGCGCGCGTCGATCGATTGCGACGGCATGGGCGTTGAGGATTTCACGCACAAGTACCAGGCGCAGATCTCGCTGCTCGGCATCCAGTTCAAGTGGACCATGGACTCGGAGGACGCTCTCTACCGCGCCAAGGCCGAGAAGGGTATCATGCAAGCGACCAACAAGAAGCACAACGGGCGCCTGAACGACCTGGTGGCCATCAACATGCGTAGCGATCAGGAGCTGAACCAGTTCGGCAAGTGGACACGTAAGAAGGTCGAGACGATGATCCTGGTCGACGTCCATCAGCGCGACGTGTTTGAGGAGGTGGTCAAGAAGCGCATCAAGGACCCCGAGGACTTCGAGTGGCAGAAGCAGGCACGCTTCTACTACCGTGGCGACCTCGAGCACTGCCAGGTCTCCGTCGCCGACGTCGACTTCCAATACACGTGCGAGTACCTTGGCGTGAAGGACCGGCTCGTCATCACGCCGCTCACCGACCGCTGCTACATCACCCTCTCGCAGGCGCTCGGCATGTTCCTGGGCGGAGCGCCAGCTGGACCCGCTGGCACTGGTAAGACCGAGACTGTCAAGGACATGGGTTGCACTCTCGGCAAGTACGTCGTCGTGACCAACTGCTCGGACCAGATGGATTACCGCGCGCTTGGTGGCATTTACAAGGGCCTCGCCATGTCCGGCTGCTGGGGCTGCTTCGACGAGTTCAATCGCATTGACCTCGAGGTGCTCTCCGTCGCCGCGCAGCAGGTGGCCTGCGTGCTCAACGCCATCCGCGATGACAAGGAGCGTTTCGTCTTCACGGATGGCCACGAGATCCACCTCGACAAGATGTGCGGCTTCTTCATCACGATGAACCCTGGCTATGCTGGCCGCCAGGAGCTGCCTGAGAATCTCAAGTCGCTTTTCCGTGGTGTCACGATGATGGTTCCCGACCGCGAGATCATCATGAAGGTCAAGCTGACCGGTGCCGGCTACCAGAGCAACGCCATTCTTGGCAAGAAGTTCAACGTGCTTTACGCTCTTTGCGAGGAGCAGCTTTCGAAGCAGCCGCACTACGACTTTGGCCTGCGCAACATCCTTGCGGTGCTGCGTACCGCTGGCACCTCTCGTCGCGAGGCACTCGACGCGGCGGAGAACATGCTGCTGATGCGCACGCTGCGCGACATGAACCTTTCCAAGTTTGTGGCGGAAGATGTGCCGCTCTTCCTTGCGCTCATCGACGATCTCTTCCCCGGCATCAAGGCGGAGAAGATGTTCCACCCCAAGGTGGGCCCCGCTGTTGACAAGGCCGTCCTCGAGATTGGGCTGCAGCAGCATCCCCAGTGGGTCGCCAAGGTCATTCAGGTCTACGAGATGTCGCTGGTGCGCCACTCGCTGATGGCGGTCGGTCCCTCGGGCACTGGCAAGTCGCGCATCATTGAGACGCTGCACAAGGCGCTGCAGTCGATCACCGTCTCGCCTGAGGAGCTGGTGGCGCCACAGATTGGCCAGCCACACCGCGTGGTGCACATGAACCCGAAGGCCATCACGTCGCCGCAGATGTTCGGTTGCCTGGACATCGTCGCTAACGAGTGGACCGAGGGCATCTTCGCGCAGCTGTGGCGCAAGGCCAACAAAGACAAGAAGAACTTCACGTGGCTCGTGCTTGACGGCCCGGTCGACGCGATCTGGATCGAGAACATGAACACCGTGATGGACGACAACAAGATCCTGACCCTTGCCAACAACGATCGCATCCCCATGCTGCGCCCCAACGTGACGCTCCACTTCGAGGTCGAGGACCTGCGCAATGCGTCGCCCGCCACTGTCTCACGCGCTGGCATCATCTTCCTCTCCGAGGCCGACCTGGGCTGGACGCCGTACGTGAAGACCTTCATCGCTGGGCGCGCCAAGGATGGGCCAGTCCTTGAGAAGCTCTTCAACAAGTACGCCGAGAAGACGCTCGACATGATCAAGAAGGAGTGCAAGATGAAGATGCAGATTGCCAGCATCTCGGTGCTCACCACGTGCTGCACGCTCATCACGTCGCTGACCAAGGACCTCACGGACGCGCCCAACGAGGCGGCGCTTGAGCGCTTCTTCATCTACGCGCTCATGTGGTCGATTGCCGGCGTGCTCGAGAACGATGACCGCGCCAAGGTCGACAAGTTCCTGCGCAACATGACCTCCAACATGCCCGAGGCCACGCCGCCTGACACCGTCTTCGAGTTCAACATCGACACGTCATCGTCGTCGTATGAGTGGAGCCACTGGGGGTCCAAGATCCCGCAGTGGACGTACAGCGGCAGCAATCTTGCGGGCGAGTTCGCGTCGCTGCTCATCCCGACCATCGACTCGGTGCGTACTGAGTACAACATGGAGCTGTCGATTGCAATGGGTCGGCCCTGCCTGCTCATCGGCGGCCCGGGTACCGCGAAGACGTCGATCATCCTTGCAGTGCTCAACAAGCAGAACCCTGCCGAGGCGGCCATGAAGAAGCTCTCCTTCTCGTCGGCAACCACGCCGATCATCTACCAGCGCACCATCGAGGGCTGCGTCGAGAAGCGGCAGGGGCGCACTTTCGGTCCCCCGGGCGGCAAGAAGATGTTTGTCTTCATCGATGACATCTCGATGCCGCTGATCAACACGTGGGGGGACCAGATCACGCTTGAGATTGTGCGGCAGCTCATCGAGCAGGGCGGCCTGTACAACCTCGACAAGCCTGGCGAGTGGAAGATGATTGTCGACCTGCTCTTCGTGTCCGCGATGCTCCACCCAGGTGGCGGCAAGAACGACATCCCCAACCGCGCCAAGCGTCACTTCCACGTGATGAACGTCACGCTGCCGTCCGTCGCGTCGATCAACCAGATCTTTGGCTCGATGATCACCGCCAAGTTTTCGCCAACCGACCCGAAGAAGAACGAGTCAGTGTGGGAGATCGCTGGCAAGCTCGTCGACATCACCATCGAGATCTGGGACAAGACCAAGACCAAG
>Ga0209713_10001378_pt1 | contig 14482 bp, 6 predicted proteins | sample ArcOceMetagenome_3_FD_187444 | JGI IMG/M metagenome (GOLD analysis project Ga0209713, IMG submission 187444) | Marine eukaryotic phytoplankton communities from Arctic Ocean - Arctic Ocean- Svalbard ARC20M Metagenome (SPAdes) (version 2) | ecosystem: Environmental > Aquatic > Marine > Oceanic...
AAATGAGGCAGGACCGTCTGCGTGACGAGGCGGCGGAGCGGCGACGACGGCAGCCGCCCCTGACGGCCTCTGCTGCTCAGCAGCGCAACGGGTGGCAGCCGAAGCGAGGCCGTCGGTGCGAGCGCCACGCACCGCTCTGAGCCACGAGGCGGCGACGCGACACGAAACTTGACGATGAGATCGCCTCTCGCCAGTGGCGCGTCCGGGACCGCGCCACCGGCCGCGCCCGCGACAGTGCCCGACGCGGCTCCGGTGGCGCCCGTGCCGCCGCCGCCCCTCTGCTGCTCTCTTTCCTCGACGGCGCCGGTGCCACGCCGCGCATCCTCGCCCGCAGCCAGCAGCGGCATGCCGAGGCCTCTCACCACCGCCTCGCCGCAGCCGCTCCGATCGAAGCCGAGCAGCGCAGGCAGCACGTGGCCGCACGCCGCCGCCTCGCCCAGCGGCACGACGCACGGCTTGCCCGCGCCACCCCACTCGCCGCGGCCGACGAATGCAGGCACGCGCCCAAAGTAAAACGGGCAGCCCGCGGGCAGAGCCGCGTGGGCGTCGACGTCGGCGTCGGCGTCGGCAGCGGCGCTGCTCTGGCCCACTCGTACTACGGTGGGCGGTGGGCGCCACCACAGGTCGGCGCCGATTCGCTCAAACGTCGCGTGCGGCGCCTGGCGCAGCACGAAGACCAGGTCCGACTTGCCGCGCGTCGAGACGTCGCCCGCGCTCTTGAACCAGTACGTCGCCCCCTCGAGCTCGCCGGGCCGCACCGTGAGCGTGAAGACGTCGTCGTCCTTGCGCGCCCACTTGGTCCCCTCGAATAGCCGTCGCGTGAAGCGGACGTACTTGCGGCAGCCGACGAACATGTCCTCAAGGCTCGCCTCGACGTCGACGCAGCTGGGCGGCGGCTTGTCCTCCTCCCGCGTGCTCGCGACACCCGCCTCGTACTCCGCCTCCAGCTTGTCGCGCGCGCGGTCGTACGCCTGGCGCGTCGCGGGCTCCGAGAGAATCGCGTGCGCCTGCTTCACCTCATGAAACCTCTCGGCGGCCGCCTCGCGCTCGGCCTCGGGCCTGCCGGCCTGCTTGTCCGGGTGCAACTGCAGCGAGAGCTTGCGGTACGCCTCCTTCAGCTCCATCGACGAAGCGAATCGCTCGATGCCCATCCGCTCGTAGTAGTCGACCCATCGGTTGAACCTGAGCATGCGACTGCGGTCAAGGTCGAGAGCGTCGGGCCTGAAGGTCGGATCGCGGCGGCGGCGCTCAGCCTCACGCGACTTGATCTTCTCGATCTCCTTGGCCAGCGCGTTGGCCATCCGAGCCTTGGTCGCTGCATCCAGCTCGACACCGCCGCTGCCAGGCTTGACCTCGTTGACCTCGAGCTTCTTGGGCACAACCTTGGCGCGCAGCTCCGCTTGCGCCTGCTCGCGAGCAAGCGCAGCGTCGAAGACCGCCACCGCGTTGCGGCTCTGCGGCATGACTTGCAGCAGAGCCGCGTCGCACGGCTATACCTTCGCAACCGTGCGTGGCGTCGGAGCCACAATTAGGTCTTCAACTTTTGTGGCATTCATATGCAGCACTCTATGTCTGCGCCCGTGGCGAGCGTTAGGCGTGGCTGCGAAACGCCACGCGTCGCCGTGTGCATCGTCGGCCAGCTTCGGACGGGCGCACGCGTGAAACTGGCTCGGCAGGTGCGTGCGACTTGGAATAACGTGGGAAAGAGCTGTGTTGACATTTTCTATGACGTTGGGATCGAGGCGCGTGCCGCCACGGCAAATCACCGTGCTGCTCCGGCTCAGTCGTATGACAATGCATCAATGGCAGCATCAATTCTGAGACCAATCGAGTGGCGAGTCAGTACGCACCATTTCTCTTCGCCCGACGACCAGCTGACCTGTGCATCGCCGGATGATGCCCGTGGGCAAGGCGATAAGCTGTGCCACAAGCGACCATGGACCGAAGCCAACGTGCGAGGTGAGAAGCGAGAAAACTGCAGTGACAGCGCATGCACGCATTGTGCGTCGACTGGCTACTACGCGCAGGCGCAGCGGCTTGCGGGGTGTGCAGCGATGGTGCAATCGGCGGCGCGGCGGCTCCGCCGCTCGTACGAGTATTTTGTCTTTCATCGACCCGATATGTGGCTGTACGGCCTGCCCAGCTTCGCAGACTGGCAGTTCTCCGACGCTGGCCTCACGCGCACGGCGCTCTTCTGTGACGCCTCGAAGGCGATGGCCAATGACTTTTTGGCAATCATGGCTTACCGTCACATCTCCGTTGTCTCTGGGCTCAATGCTACCTACTTGGCGTGCCAGTCGAAGCGCGACAATCTGCGCCTTGGATGCAACGCGCGCGGCTATCCCAGCTGGCATCAGTCGGAGTGCATCCTGCACACGGCGTTTGCTCGGCACGGCATCAGTACCGAGACGGCACCTTGGAAGCTCCTCATCAGAAGCTGTCGCATCCTCCGTGATAAGGACGAGCGATGGAGTGTTCCGAATCGCACGGTGGAAGTCCTGCGCGCCAACTGCCTGAAGCTGGGGTCGAAGAGCCCGAGGTGCTGCGCGGTGATTCCGTGCCACAGCACATGATGAGTTAGAGTTGGGAGTAGTACTAGTAGGGTCCTACATTGTCGATATCTCATGCTTTTATCCCTCCGAATCCGCTTGCTAAAAGATTCTCATGGATGAGTTTCACTGCGCCTCGGCTCGTCAAGCTTCTGTCATAGCTTCTCTGCCACCTCCTCGATCAGCTGAACCAGCAGGCGGTCCGCCACCTCTGTGACGACGTGGTCCTTGTACTTTGGAAGCATGTCCCAGTAGTCCTCGAGGTCGCGGGCGTCACTCTCAAGGAGGAAGGCCAGCTTCACCTCGATCGCCTTGCCGTCCATTTCTCCCTGGCACAGCAGCCACCAATCGCTGAATCGCTGGAGTGCCGCGTTGATGACCGGGCGAATCTTCTCTTCCTCGTTCTCGGACGAATCTTCTGTCAGCGCCTGGCGCGTCATCCGGCTCGCAGCGAAGCCGTGCCCGGCAAAGGGCGTGGCGCGTGCGGCGCGCGCCGCCTCGTGCATCAGCGCCTTGTTGAAGACGTCGAACACGAGCTTGTGGAAGACCTGGACTCTCTCGTCGTTTGGCATGCCATTGTCGTCCGCGTACTCCTGCAGTTCGTGCTCAATGGTGAGGTAGTTGTCCAGCGGCACTTGCGGCGCGAGGTAATTGCGCGACGAGTGAAGGTGCTCCTGCAGACCTCCATCGGCCTCAAGTACCTGCGCGCAGCTGAACATCTGGACCCCGCGGCTACACAGCTCATTCACGTACGACATCAGCACATCCATTCTGTTCTCCTGCTGGACCAGGGAGTCGCCCGACTCATCGAGTTGTGCCTCACTCATCGAGCTGCCAAACTTGGGGCGGAACTTGGTCGGCTCAATGGCTTCATACTTCGCCTTCTCGTCGTCGCTCAACTTGTCGTACTCGGCGGCGCACAGGTCATAATTCTGCCCAATGGCTGTGTAGCGTGTACCGACGATCGGCATCATGCCCGTGACGTCACAAGTCACGCCTGGGTGGATGCCCTCCTTTGCAATCGACCCGTCAGTCACGTCATCAGGCGCGGCCGGCGACGGCGACGACGGCGACGACGGCGCCGCATCGAGGAGGCTCGTAGCCGCCTCGCCTCCGGCGCTAGCTGGAGTGCCGGGGCTGCTGCCCACTGAGGTGGCAACCTCCGACGGCTCGGAAGATCTAATCGGCGAGGTCTCGGGCAGCGAGGTGTTGCTGGGCGGCGGGGACGCGGCGGCGGGGGCCGACGAGCCGAGCTCGCCCAGCAGCGACGCCAGGACAGCGTCCGTGACGCGCTCGGCACGTTCGGCGGTCGTCTCGGCAGCTGGCGACGCGGCGACGGCATCCTCGATGACCTCCTCAATCTCGCTGGGTGGCTCCGCCTCTGCGCGCGGCGGTGTGCTCGCCGTGGAGCTGAACCCGCCAGCGAGCTCGGAGGCCGGCTTGCCTGGCGACGCGGCGTCGACAGTGGGCGAGGGAGCGCCAAACGGCGAAGAGGGGCCGGCGCTCGCAGCGGCTTTCGGCGACGACGTCACCGACGACGAGGGCGAGTCTGCCGCGCCGCCCAGCTTCCGTCCTTTGCGCTTCTTCTTCTTCGTTGGGTAGTTGATGCCCCCAACATCGTGTGGCTGCGGCTGCGGCTCCAGCTCCTGCTGCGGCTCCAGCTCCGGCTCCGGCTCCGGCTCCGGCAACGTCTCCGGCACCGTCTCCGGCTGATCTGTCGGCTGCGACGAGGTCGGCGATGCGGGCTGATGCAGCTGCGGCAGTGGCAGCGCGATGAGCGCAGCAGGAGGCGAACCAGGTGGCTGAGCGGCCAGCAAACAAGTGGCCATCGATCGACGCGTCTCGCTCGATGGCTCCGCCGCGACCAGTGCTGAAGGACTCATCGCTGGATCCGATAGGCTCTTCAGCAGCGGCGGCGGTGAAAAAGGAATCGACGGCTCCGCCGCGGCCAGTGCTGAAGGACTCATCGCAGGATCCGATAGGCTCTTCAGCAGCGGCGCCGGCGGCGCGGAGGGAGCCCCGGCGGCAGGCGAGACCAGCGGCGAGAGCAGCGGCGACGTCTTGCTGGTGCTGGGGAACTGTCGTGGCGAGATCGGTGAGAGCGAATTCGGCTGCCCTTGCGGCGCAGGCGGCTCGATCCGCACTCGCGCCGATCCAGGGCGCGCTGGCGGCCTCGGTGGCGACGACCTATCCCGTGACGCCTCCTCCTCCGCCGCCGCCATCACCATCTCCGGCTCAGGAGTGGGTTCCTTCCCGGACAGGTTCGCGAGAGGAATGCGCTCGGCGGCGGCCTCCTCGGCGGCAAGCTCGCGCAGGATCGCCTCCTCCTCTGCCGCCTCCTCCGCCTCGATATCGCGCTGCAAAGGCGGAGGCAGCGACTGCGGCTGCAGCGAGGGAGGCAGCACGGTTGGCAGCGACGTGAGCGACGGACGCCGCGGCGAGACGGGCTCGACTGGCTCCACCTCGTCGAAGCCGTGCAGCGTCTCGTCGCGCGTCTCCTCGTCCTCCGTCTCGGTGCCCGACGCCTCGGCGTGAACGGTCGTCGTCACGCGCGTCGCGGCAGATGCGAGCTGCGCTGTCGACGGACGCACGGGTCTCCCGCCCTTGCCACTCTTCGGCCGGGAGCGTGCAGCAGATGGCGGCGTGGGGCGGGCCGACATGCTCACGGCGGATGGCGGTGATGGCGATGCACCCGGGCCCTCCTGCTCGTCGCCCACCCACGCTTGCACCGGCACGGCGGCAGCGGCAGCGGCGCCGGCCTCGCTCGGGTTCGCACTTCCTGGCGCGAGCTTCTGCACCTCGTGCAGGTGCGGAGCGCTGCCAGACGAGCTGAGGCTCGGCCCGCCTGCACCGCTGGTGCCGCCCCCAGCCGCGCGCTTGGAGGGCGACGCGAGGCCAGGCTCGCTCGCCGACGACTTGAGGCCGCCGTGGCGCCCGCCCTTCGCCGAGTGCGGCCGCTGCAGCCGCTGGCGCGCTCCGCCGCCGCTGCCTGCGGCGGCGCCCGCTGCTGGCGGCGGCTCGAGGTCGAGCTGGTGCTGCGCACGGCGCAGCATGCCAGCCGCCAGTCGCTTCTTGCGGTCCAGCTGGCTGCTCAGCTGCTGGAGCCGCTCCGCCACCTCGGGGCCAGCCGTGCGCGGCGGAGATTTCTGCTTGAACGACTGCGAGAAGTCATGACAGCTCGGCGAGACGAGCGGCAGCGCGCCCGCAGACCCGCTGGCGCCGAGATGTCCCGCTGGCGCATCGAGCTGCGCGTCGGTCGTCTCGCCCGGCAAGGCCACCTGCATCGCGCGTTTCGCCTCAAGCGTGGCCTCCTGCGCGCGCGCCACCGCCTCCTCGAGCCGCGCTCTGGCCCACTCACGCGCCTCCGCCTCAAGCTCGGCCGTTGCCGCCTCCTCCGCTTCTGCGGCGGCGGCCGCCTCCGCGCGAGCTTCCTCCGCCTCGAGCTCCTTGAGGATTGCCGCCTCCTCCGCCGCCTCAGCAGCTTCCAGGTCCTCCTGCGTCGCGGCGTGGCCGGTTGGCTCCGCGTCCTTGCCTGGTGCGGCGGCGACGTCGAGCGCCGAAGGCGACGCCGCAGCCTTGTACTCGTCGCCTGGCTTCTTCGTGCCGGCTTCAGACGACGAAGGCGCGGACGCGCCGGCAGGGGTTTCCTCTGGCGGCGCGCTCACAGGCAAATTCTTGCCTGCGTTCTCCTGCATTCGCGCCAGCGCGACGGCCTGGTGTTGCGACGGGCTTAGCTGCCGCGCCGCCGAGCCGCTGCCGCGGGAGGCGACCACGACCGGCGGTCGGATCGTGCTGCTGCTGAAGAGAAGCCCCTTCGCGGCGGCCGGCGTGCTCTGCGGAAGAGTGGGGCTTACTCGGCGCGCTGCCCACGGCGCCTCCGACGCCTGCTCAGAGCGAGCCCGCGAGGCACGCTTCACCACGGTGGCAGGCTTATGCAGGTGGGTGACCAGGCCGTGCGTGCCACGTGCCAGTGCCGCGCGCGGCGGAAGCGGCGCGCTGCCGCCCAGTGGCGACGACGAGCGCACGGGGCGTGAGGGCCGCTCCTGAACCGCCGGGCCGTGCGACGGCGCGGCAAGAAGGTCGAAGCGGCTGCGCCGATCGAGCAGAAAGCCCTCGCGCGTGGTCAAAACCCGGCGCGCCGCCGCCGCTGCTGCTTTCTGATCAGCTTGCTGCCGCTGCCGCAGCTGCTCCCGCTGCTTCTTGCGCTGCCGCTTGAGCCGCTCCTCGCTCTCCTTCTTCGTTCTCTCCTTTTCCTTCCTTCGCTCGATCATCCCACGGCGCCGCCGCACCTCCTCTCCGAACTTGGCCATCTTCTCGCGCCGCAGCTTGCTCTCCGCCTCCTCCGACGGCGGCGCGAGACCCGCCCTGAAGACAGGCAGCTCGCCGGCCACAAGCTCCGGCACCACTGGCGCATCATCGACGGCGCCCGCCGCCTCCTCATCGAGCTCGCCGATGCTCATCGCAAAGCCAGTCACGACGAGCTCGGCATGAGCGGGCATGAGCTCTGCATGAGCGGACATGAGCTCTGCATGATCAGACATGAGCTCCGCATGAGCTCCGCATGAGCTGTCACGTTGCGCCGCCGCCGCCGCCGCGTTGCTGGCGCACCACTTGAGCTCTTCCACATCGCTGTCGTCCTCAGTGCCGGCGTCGGTCGCCGCCTGCTGCTGCTGCTGCTGCTGCTGCTGCTGCTGCTGCTGCTGCTGCTGCTGCTGCTGCTGCTGCTGCTGCTGCTGCTGCTGAATCAAACGTGGAGGAAGCTCCAGCTGCTTCTCCTTCTCCTCTTCCGCCTTTTGCTCCTCCTCGGCCCGCTGCTGCCGCGCGGCGGCGGCGGCCTGTTCTCGCGCGGCGGCCTGCCGCTCGCGCAGCTGCTGCAGCTGCAGCTGCTTGCGCTCCTCCTGCTCGCGCTTCAGCTCACGCTCGAGCTGCTGCTGCCGCGCGCGCTGCTTGCGCCGCTCCTCCATGTATTCCTTCGCGTCCCGCCGCTGCTCCGCCGTGATCGCACGCGCCGCGACGCCCGGCGGCGTGTCACCGCCCTCGGCTCCCGCACTCGCAGAGGCGGCGGTGGCGACGGCTGCGGCGCCTGCGGCCCGATCAAGGAAGGCTGCCGACGACTCGACGCGTGCAACGCTCTTGACCGGGCCCGAGGCGCTGACTGCGGGCCGCTTGCGGCTCGCCACGGGTTCGTTCGGGGCGGCAGCGGGAGCGGCGGCCGCGGCGGTGGGCGCTGCCGCTGCTGCAGCGGGCGCCGCAGCCGCAACGGCGGCCACAGACGGTGCCGCTGCTGCGGGTGCTGCCGACGACGAGCTGCCTTCCGCCGCAGCGAGCTTGGCGGCTACCTGCTTCGTGGTCGGAGGCGGCGGCGCGGGTGGCTCGGGCGTGAAAAGCGCGTCCAGCATCGCGTCGAGGTTTTTCGCCCGCTTCGGCGGCGAGGCAGGCGCGGGCGCAGCAGCCGCAGGCGCCACCGCCAAAGCGATCGTGGGTGGACCTGAGCCACGCCCGCCATCAGGCAGCACCAGCTGCTTGCGCCGCTCGACGTCAGACGTGGTTTCCTTCTTTGCGAGTGCCTCGAGCCGCGCGGCCGCAGCCGCCGACTCGGCCTTGAACCTGGCAAGGGCATCCGAGCCGCCCGGCGACTCCATGGCCACCTTCAGGGCGCTCGGCGACGACTCCGTCGGTTTCTCGGGAGACTCCTCCGTCCTCGGAGGCGCCTCCGTCTTGGCGGCCTCCGACTTCTGCTGCACGCCGCCTGCAACTGTGCGAGCCACCGACGCCTGCGATGGCGCGGCAGGACGACGAGCGCCCGACGCAGACGGCGGCGCGCTCCGCTTCGGTGGCGCGACCGTCGGTCTGGGCACCACGTCCTCCGCAGAGGCGGGCCTGCCGCGTGCCGGCACTCGCTGAGGCCCTCGCAGCGAAGAGCCGCGCAGAGCGTCGGCAGCAGCATCCGCCGGCGGGGCAGATGAGGCTGGCCGCGTGGGCTGAGTGGAGGGTCGGCTCGAGCCGCGGGCCGGAATGCGCGCGGCTGCTGCCGGCGCGGCAGCAGCCGAGGCAGGCCGGACGCGAAGATTCTCCTTGTCCGGCGTGGGCTGCCGACCGACGTTGGGTCGCGGCTGTGCGACACGGCGGGCCGCGGCAGCAGGGCGCTGCCCCGAGGCCGGCGTGCTGTCCGAGCGCGGCACGATGTCGCTCTTTGCATCGGCGAGCCGGCTGGTCGTGCTGGAGCCGGCTCGAGGGTGCGACAGGCTGGATGAGCTGATCGCCCCGGTCCTGGTGCCGCGCTGCTGGCGCCGCTCTGGCCGAGGCGGGCTGCCGCTGGGGCTGTTGGTGCCCGGACTCGACCAGCCGTCGCTCGCCGCACCGCCGTATCGTTCGGCAGCCGCACCGCCCTGCTCCAGAGCGTCGACGCGCTCGCAACAGGCGAGTGACTTTGCAGCGGCTGGGGCGGACGCGACAGCGGGAGGGTTGGTCGTGCGTAGCCCCATGCGCAGCGGCTCATGTTTGTAGAAGCCTCCCAGCTTCGCTGGCTGCCCGCGCTGCTTGCCCAGCTCCATCGGCAGCCGCAGCAGCACGTCGGTCGACATGTGTTGAAGCGACATCAAGGCGCCGCGGCTGGTGATGCGCGACGGTCCCGCCCCTACGGAGGAGCGGGGCGCCGGGCCAACGGACGAGCGCGGCATGGCCGATGCTCCCGGCAGCGCGGTTGCCTTCTGGCTGTTGCCGCCCTCGTCGCTCGAGGCCGCGGGTTGCTCCGGCTCAGGAACAGCCTTGCCGCCCGGCGGGGACGGCGGCGCAGCGGGTGGCGAGTCCTTGGCTGGCGGCGTCGCTGCCTGCGAAGCCTCCGGCGCCTCCGGTGGTGTCGAGGCGCCGGGTGACGCCGACGAGGACGCTCCGGCCGAGTCGGGCCGAACCAGCGGCACCGTCCTCTTGTGAGCTGGCGCCTTGTAGGATGCCGACGACTGAAGCCCGGATTGAAGGAGGAGCTCGGACGACGCGTCGCGCTCAGCGTTGAGCCAGTCCGTTGGGAGCACTCCCTGAGGCTCCTGGATGCGACGCGTGCGCATCTTCGCCGGGCTCGTCAGCGGCTCCACACCGGTGGTCGGAGTATTTTACCGCGCGAAAGGCGATCACCCACAAACCGTTTAGCACCCCCATATCCAGCGGACAGCGCAGTAGCCTCAAACGAAGCACCTCAATATTCACCAAAGGCACCAGAGACACACATCACAATGGATATTTGGTCTGGCTGCGTCACATGCGTTGGGAGGCGCGCCTCACCCGAGCTTGGCGGCTGCCGAGTCGATGGCAATCAATCAATCGGCGCCCTTGGCGGTCTCGCCAAACTTGGTGCTCAAGACCCCGACGGCCCTCCCAGCCCGCCTCACTTGAGCTTCTCACCGACCGTGTCGACCGCGGACAGCACCGACGCGCCGAACTTGTTGAGCGGCTCCGAGGCGGGCGTGTTGCTCAGCGCCAGGGCGGCGCAGATCCCGCCCCCCGTGAGCGCCGAGAAGACGAAGTCGGCAACGGCGCCGGTCACATCGATGAAGACGGCGCCGGGGACGAGGAAGAAGATCAGAGTGCCGCCGATCGCCGCGCCGGAGTAGGCGTCGTACTCTGCGGTGGTCATGGCGTTGGGGTCCTTCAGGCCGGCGCCGATCATGCCTTCGGCCACGGCAGGTGGCAGGGCGAGGCGAGGGACGCTGATGCCGCCCGCCGTCTCGAGGACCTTCTTGCCGAAGGAGTTGACGGGCTCCGACGCGGGCGTGTCGCTCAGAGCCAAGGCAGCGCAGAGCCCGCCGCCGTTGAGCGCGGCGAACAAGAAGCAGTAGATGGCGCCCGTCACGTTGAAGATCGTCGCGCCCAGGAGGAAGAAGATGAGAGTGCCGCCGATCGCCGCGCCAGAGTATGCGTCGTACTCGGCATCGCTCATGGCATTAGGGTTCTTGAGGTCGAAATCCTTCATGGAGTCGGTCACGGCGGTTGGCAGGGTGATGCGCGGGATCGAGACCATGGTGGCCGGCGCAGCGCGGGCGGCGCGCGCCACCGGACGAGGCGCCGCGCTGGGCAGCACGAACGCCGAGGCGCTCGCCAAGGCGCAAGTGATCAGGGTGATGCGCATTCGGGCCGGTGATCGATTGCGGGAGCGGCCGCTCAGGGATCCATGTCCGTCACCTCCGTCGCGTTGAGGCGGACCACCGCCGGCCTGGCGCGCCGCTCGCCTCGCCTCCGCAGCCGCTCGACCGCCGCCGCCGCCGACGGCGAGCCGCCACACCTGCGGATAGTCGCCGTCAACGACGTGTACGAGCTGAACATGCTGCCTAAGCTCAAGACGCTCGTGCGCAGCCACAAGAGGCAGCAGCAGGAGCGCGGTGGCATCATGCTCACGACGCTCGCCGGCGACTTCGTGTCGCCGAGCATCCTCTCGGGCATGGACCAGGGGCAGAGCATCGTCCACGCGCTGGGCGAGGTGCCGGTGACGCACGCTTGCTTCGGCAACCACGAGGCCGACCTGAAGCTCCACGAACTGGCGCGCCGCGTCGCTGAGTTCAGGTCGCGAGGAGGGCGGTGGCTCAACTCCAACCTGCCCGGCTTCGCGCAGCACGTCAAGCTCCCGCGCTGGGACATCGTCGACATCCCGTCGGCCGGGGTACAGGTCGGCGTGCTCGGCCTGCTGACGTCGGAGCCGGGCATCTTCCGCAAGGACACGTTCCGCGGGCTGCCGATCGACGACGTCGTGGCGAGCGCCCAGGCGTGCAGCGCGCTGCTGCGCGAGAGGCACGGCGTCGCGGCCGTCATCGCGCTCACGCACCAGAGCATCGCCGCGGACCTCGAGCTCGCGCGATCGGGCGCGGTCGACCTGATCCTCGGCGGCCACGAGCACGAGGTGATGCTGGAGTGGCCCGGCGCCGAGGGCGAGGGCACGGTGCAGGGCTGCCCGATCGTCAAGGCCGGCTCCGACGCGCTCACCGCGGCCGTTGTCGACGTGCGCTTCGGCACGGTACGGAGCGGCGTGCGGTGGAGGAACCCGGCGGCGGCCGCCGCGCGAGGCGGTGGGCCGAGCGCGCCTGCCGCGGAGACGCCGCCGCCGCCGCCGCCGCCGCGCGTGCCGCTCTCGATCGACGTGCGCTTCGAGGACGTGGGCGCGCACGAGGCCGAGCCGACCTTGCAGGCGGAGGTCGACACGCACCTCGGCGTGCTGCGAGCGCTCGAGACGGAAAGCGTCTGCGCGGCGGGCGACTTCGCGAGCCTCGCGGGCGTGCCGCTCTCGTCGCGCCACACGCGCTTCGAGCAGACGACGGTCGGCACGCTGCTCGCGTCGACGCTGCGCGAGGCGCTGCAGACGGACGTGGCGATGGTCAACGGCGGCTCCATCAAGGGCAACGCCACGTACGACCCCGCCGAGCTCACCTACCTTGCGCTGCAGCGCGAGCTGCCGTTTCCGACCAAGATGGTCGTCGTCGCGATGCCCGGCGCGGTGCTCGACGCGGCGGTGCGCCACTCGCGCGCCGGCGAGCCCACCAAGGAGCGCCGCGCCTACTTGCAGCTCGACGACGGCGTCGGCGTCGTGGTCGACGGTGACGGCGGCAGCGGCGGCGGTGATGGCGGCGGTGATGGCGGCGGTGATGGCGGCGGCGATGGTCACGGCGGAGGCCACCGAGTCGTCTCCGTCGGCGGCGCCCCCTTCGACGCGGGCGCGACCTACTCGGTGGCGGTGCCGCGCAACCTGCTCAAGGGCGCCTTCGAGATTGCGCCTCTCGTCGAGTGGGCGGCGCGGCACGCGACGAGCCTGCCCGACGAGGACGCGTTCATGCCGGCGCTCAACCTGATCCTCCACCACAACGCCTCGCAGATCTGGCGCCGCCTCGGCTCCTTCGATGACCTCGACCTCGACGGCGACGGCGAGCTCACGCGCGCCGAGATCGTCGCGGGGCTCGCCGCCAAGTTTGGCGGCGAGCCGAGCGCCGTGATGGTCGACAACGTGATGCGAGCGCTCGACGCCGACGGCGACGGCACCATCTCCCGCGAGGAGCACGCGAGGCTCGGGAAGCCAGTGCTGGCGAATCCGCTCGCAGCTGCCTATCGCGACTCTCGACGACCCCCCGCTGCGAGCACGAGCAGCGCGCCACCGCCGTGACGAGGTGATGTGCAGTTGTCATGTGCAGTAGAAGCCGAATACGTAATACACCGTCGATTAGATCACAAAAGGACACATGCGGTACGGTAGTCCTCCGGGCTCCGGTCATGCCACCGGCCGATCCAAAACTCTACGCGATCACCTTCCCCTGCTCTATGAGCTCTTGCGATGCGGCGAGTGCCGCCTCGTTGGGCCGGCTGTCGTAGGCCTGTGCGCCGCTCTCCACCCAGGTCTCCGCCCCCGACTCGCGCACCCCCGCCTCGCTGCTGCGCATCTGGCCGCGGATGGCCGGCCAGCAGGCGCACATGCAGCAACAGACAAGGATCAGCACCGGCACGAGCGCGCCGCTGCTGCTGCTGCTGTCGTCGCCCCACTTGTCCTCGTTTGCCTTGGAGCAGCGGCTCGCCGAGGTGCGCGTCGTCGGCTGGTCGAGGACCCACTCGGGGCAGTCGACGTCGTCGTCGTCGTCGTCGTCGTCCGTCGAGAGGAGCTCGTCCGTCGTGGCAACGTCGGTCTGCCACCACGACGACGGCGTCGAGCTGCTGTCGTCGTCGTCGTCGTCGTCCGTGGCCATGTCCGTGGCCCCCTCTGCCGAGGCGGCGGCGGTCGCGTCGATCGGGCCGTACGAGCCTCTCGGCATGTACCCGCACGTCTGCATGCACCCCTTGGACCCCTCGTCCGTCTCGAGGGGCGGCCGCGCCCACGCCGCCCGCTCGCGCGACGGCGCGTTGTCGGCGAGGCCCTCGATCGTCTGCTTGACGTAGTACTCTGTCGAGAGCACCGAGCGCAGCCGCGCCTCGCCGCTCGCCGAGAGCGCCGTGTCCTTCTTGCGCGCGTAGTCGTCGGTGTGCGTGTAGATCATCTCGGGGCGGCTCGGCCGCGGCACGCACAGCCAGTCCCACAGCCCGTCGACGTCGTCGTCGAACGTCTCGGTGCGGATGGCGTACGTGTGCTTGTCGTCGCGCCGCAGCACCTCGAGCAGCCCCGTGTCCTTGACATAGTGCGCCATGCCGCGCCCCGTGTGGCCGCAGTCGGCCGACTGCGGCTCGTAGATGCACGCGCGCGCGAGCGCGCCGCACTCGGTGTCCTCGCCCATCGCCTCGGCGAACGCGTTGGCGCCGCCGGTGGTCGTGCCGGTCGTCTTGGCGCTGCCGCCCGTCGTCACGCCCGGGAAGCAGCGCTCGTACATCTTCTTCATCGTGAGCGTCCGGAAGTTGAAGTCGGGCCCCGGCGAGAGGCCGGCGATGTACGTCTCGTAGTTGAAGGCGCTGACGGTGCGGTTGAGCGGCTCGCGCATCGTCACGATGTAGTGCGTGTGCTCGCACGCCAGCGCCGCCTGCGCCGGCGAGAAGTAGTCGAGCGGCGACGACGGCCCCGAGTCGGGCACGTCCCTCTTGACCGTCTGCGCGTGGATCCACGTGTGGTTGACGCCCGCCGACTGGAGCAGGTCCTCGATCGTCTCGCCGCCCGTCTTGCCGACGTGCACGAGCGCGATGTTGGTCTTGACGCCCGGCCACCGGCACGGCGAGTAGAGCGTCTTGGACGGGAAGGTGTGCGCGGTCGCCTCGAGGTCGAGCGCTGGGAACGACGCGCGCGCCGACGTCGCCGCCGTGCAGCCAGGGCTGCCCGTGCCGTCAACCCCGTCGAGGTCCTCGAGCGTCGTCGATAGGCGGCGGCTTGGCCGGCGAGCTGACGCGCTGCTGGTGAGGAGGAGAATCGGCAAGAGCAGCGATATAGCGCGGCGCGCAAGGTCTGGGGTCGCCAGCCGCATCATCGACGCGATGCACAAAAGGAT
>Ga0209713_10001380_pt1 | contig 14457 bp, 14 predicted proteins | sample ArcOceMetagenome_3_FD_187444 | JGI IMG/M metagenome (GOLD analysis project Ga0209713, IMG submission 187444) | Marine eukaryotic phytoplankton communities from Arctic Ocean - Arctic Ocean- Svalbard ARC20M Metagenome (SPAdes) (version 2) | ecosystem: Environmental > Aquatic > Marine > Oceanic...
AATGAAAAAATATCACGAAAACAATGAAAACGCAGACATGCATTTCAACGAACGGAAAAATGATATGAAAAGCAAATTATTCGAGGGAAACTCTGAAACCATTACAGAGATAGACGAAGAACCTCCTAATGAAACTATTGAAGAACCTAATGAAACTATTGAAGATTCTGTATAAATACATGCTTTTGAATATATAGTGTTTTCATTAAATGATAGTAAAATCGCACATAATAAAAATATAAAATATAAGATATACTAATAAATGAAAAGTTTATTGTTTTTAATGTTATTCATGGGAATCATATTTGTAATTGATGGAGTGTATCAAGACGAAATCAATACACTTAAAAATAAAAAGAAGATTGAATATCGAATCGTCCCGAGAGCCATGTATGACGATATGGTGTTCGTCAAGGGTACAGATTCGTCTGGATATGGGAACTTATTCGAGGATAATTTTGAATACAGAGGCGTCGGAAGATATTAGAGTTTCTTTTTCACGTTTATAAACGGTTTCTTTTTTCTAAACGCCGAAGGATCGTAATCTTCTTCTGTATCATTATCATTGGTCATTTTTTTACTCAATTCCCAAAATTGTTGATTACAGAGTTGGAATGGTTGGTGGGTTTCCGCTTTGTACCAAAACACATTATCCTCGAGTTTATTGCTTTTTGTGGTGTTATCAATCACCAGACATTCGTAGTTTTCTGTACATTGATCCATAACCTGACAAAATATCTCAAAATTTTGGAACATTCCAGCATAATTGTCGTAAATTCGCTTTCTATTTGCCACTATATTTTCTCGTAAAATGAAAATAAAGTCTATATTCGTTCGTAAATTTGGAGGAATGCCCAATGGATATTGCATGGAAATGATGAAAAACATTTTCAAATGCCTACCGTTCATGAATAACGCGCGTACATTCTTGTCTTTCGTCCAGGAACTATCATATAAACAATCATCTAACACCAAAAATGCACGTGGGTCGATGTTCGTGTGGCCATAGGAGTTGATCTCTTTAGTCACATTTTTCATAATAGTAGTTTGTCTTTTGACTACATTATCAATGATATTATCCTTGTATTCGTCGTGTATAAACATCTTTGGAACAATTTGTCCGAAAAAACCATTCGAAGACTCAGTACCCGATATCACAGTCCCGACTTGAAACGTGTTATTGTGATATAATAAATCTTTGATCAAAAATGACTTGCCTGTATTTCTTTTTCCGATCATAACAACAACCTTATCATCTGTAATGGTTGCTATATTGAATCTTTTCAATTCTAACTTCATCTTGATATTAATACATTATATATTATTTATATTCACATCAGAACGGAGGCTCACCAACCTTTATGTTATTATATACTGCGGAATTGTCATTTCCATCCAATATTAATATACTAATCATATAAACAATAATGAATAGTACTGAAAACATACTAACTATGGGTTTCATTTGAATCGACTCTTCCTTTTTATCCTCTGTATTTTTGTTCGCAAACACATACAGTAAAGTAATCATAGCTGCTAACCCAAATGATATAATCAAACCACTACTGGAAAACATTTATTTTTATCACAGATTTATTTATATTGCAAATGAACTCGTTTATCAAATGATGCGTATTGCTTTCACATTATCGTTTATAGATTCACTCGCATCTATAGTATGCGCGTCCTCTACATTTCTATATACTTCTTTGCCATGTATATTAACATATTTTAGCTCATCATTTGTAGTTTCGTTTCTCAAACTGGCCAGGTTTAACGGTTTAACTTCAGAAGTTCTTTTTTTCGCAACCGATGTGTCTTCTTCTTCGTCAGATAAATATAATTTTTGTTCGATGTCATTCATATCAATTTCGATGGATTCTGTATCGGAATCGGATGGTTCAACTTTCGATTTTTCATAAAATGTATCGTCACGTGGTGCTTTCGTTACTGTGCTTTCTGGAGATACATTGTCATGATTCAATTCTCCTGGTTCAGTTGTGTCTTCTGCGAACTTTGAAATATCGCTTTTTGTCGTTTCTTCGAAAACTGTTTTTATTTCACCAGAGTCGTCTGCACTCGTATTGGAATCACCGAGTTCGACGCGGGGATCATCTTCTTCGGATACAGACACCGAGTCGAGGATTACATTGTCTTCTTCCTCTTTATCGTCTTCCGGTGTAGAGGGTTCGCCTGATACGGACACCGAGTCGAGGATTACATTGTCTTCTTCCTCTTTATCGTCTTCCGGTGTAGAGGGTTCGCCGGATACGGACACCGAGTCGAGGGCTACATCGTCTTCTTCCTCTTTCTCGTCTTCCGGTGTAGAGGGTTCGCCTGATACGGACACCGAGTCGAGGGCTACATCGTCTTCTTCCTCTTTCTCGTCTTCCGGTGTAGAGGGTTCGCCGGATACGGACACCGAGTCGAGGGCTACGTTGTCTTCTTCCTCTTTCTCGTCTTCCAGTGTAGATGGTTCGCCGGATACGGACACCGAGTCGAGAGCTACGTCGTTGTCTTCATCCAGTGTAGAGGGTTCACCGTGTTTCACGACAGAATCACCTTCGTCATTCTCGATATGTTTCACAACACCAACTTCGTGGTTAGACTCGGTGGTGTCAATCTGTTTCGTTTCATTTATAGCGTTACTCAATGACGAATCTTCGATATCACTATCACTATACTCGTCTTCTTCTACTTCATTCGATACAGTATTCTGTTTGTTTAGGTACGAGTGCAGTACGTCTTTAAACGGAAGGTCATTTCTTAAGGTGTGTAGTATTTGTTCTGAAATAATGTCATAGATGTCTTCGATATTGTCTTTTAACTCGTCTCGGGATACTTTTTGGTAAAATATTTTCGGGTTTTTCCATATCTCTCTGGCAATATTGATATAACATTTATGAATGAAATTTGGACCAGAGGGTATCACGAGTTGAATCGAAGATTTATTTTCTGTATTTTTTAAAAGTTCTTTTGCCATGTTCAAGAAAGACGCTTGTATAAGATCATCTAGCCATCCACACCTGGTATTCTTTTTAAATCTTTTATATTCAGTGTCAATAATATTTGTGTTCCATAAAGGAACAAACTCTAATGCATTTTGAAAATCTCTTAAAATATATTTTTTGTTGATTGTTTTTTTGGCCACAGATTCATATATAGATTTGAATCCCTGATAAAAATTAGTTTTACACTTAAAAATCAATTCATCACTATATTCCGACATATTCTTATACAATTCAAATATTTATTATAACGCATTTTAAACCACGGTATCTAACGGATGCGTATATGGATTATCCTTGTAAGCATTCAATATACTCGAATCAATTCGATCTTTACTGATTTCATTATATTGCTCTTTATATCTAGTCAGTTGTTGAGAGTCAGCATCTAAATATTGTTGATACACGCGCGCAATACTCTTATTTTCGGTTTGTGTTTTTTCTCTGGGTATGGATGTCAAAATAACATTGTCTGTCCCGGTCGTGAGTTTCGTATTCGATTTTGTGGGCGGCGGCTTAACCTCCAATGTTTCGCGAGTATTATTAATGACAGCATTGTATATATCTTTATACGACTTCATTTCTTCATTCCCAGACGGTAATCCGATATGTTCATTATCCGAAGTAATTTGTTTATTTGTTACTGACGCTTTGAAGACAGCATTTTTATAACCGTCACTGTTTTCATTTTCAGGATGTCCGATGTATTCATTGTCAGACGTAATTTGCTTGTTCGTTATATGTGCTGTCATGTTTGCGGTAAGGTATCCATTACCATTTTCTAACCCAGATACATGACCCGTATCGTTATTCTCAATAAGAGTTTCCTTCAAGGTTGTTTTTGCTACACTATTGGGATTATGGACAGTTTGCTTCACTTGACCTGCCATATTTATCGTAGGGTCTGTGCGATCTAAAGTTTCACGTATCGTGGTTTTTGCTATTTCTTTCGGATCATATACGATATTTTCTCTTTTCAACGACGTGAGCTGCCCAGTGTGGTTATCATGTATAAGTGTCTCTTTGATTGTAGTTTTCGCAACATCGTTCGGATTGTATATAGTCTGTTTTTTCACTAAGGTTTGCATCGGACCAAATTCGCGTGCATTCTTAACCATAAGTTCTTTATTCGTTCGCTTCACAACATCCATAATAGGCGACATCATCGACTTGACATACGTTGATAGATTACCGACATGTGATTTTGAAGTTGTCAAATCTCGTTCATTCGTATACACTAAAATGTTTTTCCTACCATAATCGTCTTTGGATGTGTCTTTCGGCTGGGATTTGATATTACTATCCTGATTGGAACATGATTTAAGTTGGATCTTCGATGGCTTCTGAACCACACCAATCTTGGGCGTCCCTTTATTTTGATACGGAATACCTGAATAGGCTTTGGTATTATGGATTCGATTGGTGTCCTTCAATTCAGTACAAGTTCGTTTTTTCGGTTTTAGATATGAACCCGTAGTCTTGAATAAATCGTCTTGTGTTTTTTCGTAAAATGTATCCACGCGATTCTTTTCGACCCGCCCCACAGTACCCGCTTTCTTTTCTTTCATTCCATCAACTCTTCTTGCCACGTATGTTTCCTTGGGTTTCGATGCAACACGAAGGTCATCTGTAGTTTTGTACATTTCAATATCACGATATTCGTCTTGTTGAAACCCACCCGTTGGTTTAGAGGCGTCAGAGTTTTTTGTCCCAACACCGACGCGTATTTGCTCTACAGGTAATGTATTATTATAAAACACGGGTGTATCCATACGACTCTGTTGTAGTTCATAGCCGGTAGACTCTTGGTCATATTGATTACGATGCATATCATTAAAAGATGCTTGCTCCTGTTTTGGAATAGTCATTTGATTATCCATTCCAGTATAGTTCTCGAGTATAGTTTGGGTCGCCGAACCCGTGACATTTTGTTTTACACTTCCGCCAAAAAATGGAATCATGTTATTGTGTTTAAAATCGTCAATTTTGGTATCCGCCAATACACTATAAAAGGCCATTATTACAATTAATAATATTAAAATTTTACAAAAACTCTTGTTAAATGAATAAAAATAAAAAAATTGATAAACCTATATAAGAATATTACTTGTCTGTAAGTCAGTGTAATAAAATGTTTCTGACAGAACCCATTACAGAATGTGGTATCATTCTATTAAATAAAACAATTGATCATTTTTTGATTATATATCAAAATGAATCCTCGAAATGGGGGCTACCAAAAGGTCATATGGAACCAAATGAATTAAATTATAATCTATTTTTCGATTGTGCAAAAAGAGAATTATTAGAAGAAACCGGGATAATGATTAGTACGCATAAATATAAGAAAATGGGTACTTATATCTTGAAAAATAAAATGTTTTTCGTAATCCAATTACTGAAAGACATTAAACTGAGAAAACCTTATGATACAGTAGAAATTGGTGGTCTAATGTGGCTTCCTATAAAAGATGTATTCAAATTTTCGAGACTATATAATTGTAATGTTACATTGAAAGATACCTGTAAATATATATCTACAATTTACGAATTTCATCACAAGAACGCCAATGTACGAATGGTATCGTGTTAGGTTCATTATATATCTGCTGAACGGCTGCATCTGTATAGCATTTATTATTATCGGATGGTATAACGTTATCCATATGATTGGTGTTTGGTACGCATGGTCGATGATTATCTTTAACCACTGTTTTATTCTCAATATTTGTCATGAAAGGCATCATCGCCTTATCTTGTGGATTTTCATGCAACCATTCCCAACGATTCCAACCGGTTCCGCGTAAGGTGCAAGTTGGGTTGCTGATTAATGTATCTTCGGGTGATAGAAAGCTGTTATCACAGTCTTTCAATGACACATTTTCGCAATAATCTGAATCGAAAAGTTTCTTTTTTGGACATTCTGTTAATTTGCGATTCAATCCTAACAATTCAGAATGGACATCCACCATTTCTTTATTCTTGCACGTTCCCACGCCGTTCTTTTCAATTCGGATATATGGTGATGTAAAAAAACAATTTTCACCACAGTCTATTTTAGGTGTATCCAGCATATACTTTCCAGTGTTCATTGACTCATCGATGGTCGTTTTATAAGCACAAGGATCATAAGGCAATTTCGTAAAACTCATTTATTATTAATTATATATATTTATCCACATCTATCGAATTTCATTTCTGGAACTCTCGGGACCGGGGCATAGTCAATCATTTGACAAGAGTCTAAGTGATCTAAGGTAGTGTCTATTTTTGGATGCGTGACGGGTTTAATGTATTCTTTAGATGTCAAAATAGAACTTTCTTGGGGCTTGTATTTGTATGCAGAGCATTTTGTCATGGGATACGTTTGTCCCCGTAAATTGTTCTCCAAATCAATCTGACTTCCCCGGATTTCAGAAATGTTGGTACCCGCTATAATTCCTCTATCCATTCTACATTTATTCTCATGTTCAAACATAATTGGGTTCAACGTGTAGCCCACTGGACCAAGACTTTGAGATAACGATTGTTTATACGAACACGGGTCGTAAGATAATCTGTTCGAGCTCATTATTTTATTAAAGTATATATTTTTTTCTTTACATTTGTTTCTTTAACCAAACCTTACCATCAAATATATACCCGTTTTTAGATAAGAAATCTTCCTGCTTCAATGTATCGCGAGTACTCTCCCCACCTCGTTGCCATCCTTCGATAATGTTCCCAGGATCCTGAATAGAGCTTTCCAAACACGGCAACATTGGCATAAAAACGTCCAATGTTCTATTGGGACAATCATAATTCGTCGAGTTTCCTTGAATTAATTTACTTTCGATTTCCGGGTTTGTATTTCCCCTTGATAAATTTGGACCCCCTCTATACATCCGAGAATTCAAAATGTCCCTCTTTTTGTCGCTGGTCAGATTAAATTTTCGTATTTCGCTATCATTATCAACATAACATCCATTCGTATTCCCGTATCCGTCACGTAACATCATATGATTCTCGCTCGCAAACTCGGCAACCTTTTTGGAGTTCATCGTACAGGCAGAATCGTCTGTCTTGTTTGTCTGATATTGATTGAAAAGCATGTAGTCATTAATACCTTTGTTGTAAGATGTTTCAAAATCTGTTGAACATTCATCACTACCTATGCGATTTTGGATATCGAATAGTTTCATTTTTAATTACTTGAAGAAAAATATTTACACTTTTCTCCATTTCCTTCTTTACACGTTTTTTCAGGTAAAGGATACAGCCACTTCGCAAATCCCTCTTGATCATTGGGAATACTTGTATTCGCTGTCGTATAGTATTGACGAGTCGAAGAGTTCTTATTGTATACATCATCCACACTTCTATATAAATCCTCTTGAAAATATTCATCAACATACTTCTTCACATCAGATACGTCGCACGCGGGATCTCTTTCCGGGTTATCACTGTATTCGTTGATCAAAACATTCATAAAAGGATTCTCTTTCGTTGGATTTGTACATTTCTTCCGGTTTATAGACAATTTGTGTTTTCTTTTCGTTTTGCTATCTATATCATCTTCAAAGTATTCGTCCTCGTATTTCTCTTTGTTATTATCGATACTATAGATGGTCCCAGTAATGGAACCTGTAACCATAAACAAACCGAACATTCTATAATCGTTTGTCAATAAATAGAATAGTATGGATATATACAAGCTCAGTCTAGTTAATACATTCAACCGTTCAACAAAATTCATCGATGAATTTGGTATGAACTCGAACACATTATCTATGTTGAAAAAAGATTTTAGGTTTGAGTACCAAATTTGCATTGTTTATATAATGTATTATTTTTTATGTATTATATTATTCATTTATTCTGTTTTGATTGTAATTTCTTTCGCAATCTTTCTTGTGTCTTGCCAGTAGGAGAACTACCGCCTCTCTTCCCACCCAGGTCTCCGAACTGTGACAAATCCATCTTTCCCATCATACTCGCCATCTGTGTCATTATGTCTTCTTGATTATCCCCCAATCCACCCATACCTGCGAGTTTCCCAAACATCTGAACACCTTCGCTCATCAACTCACTTTCATTCAAATCCCCAGTTTCGATTTTTGAGGAAATCTTTTTACTCACATTTTGAAAAATATCAGTTACTGCTTTAATATTCTTCGGATTTTCAAATAACTTCGTTATATCCATTTGCCCTCCATCTTCTTGCATATCGGGAATATCGAAAGTCGTTACGTTGATATCAGCAGACATTTCTTTCACTAAATCACCAATTTTTGTATTGTTCAAGAAATCGAAATCGATAGGCTCGTTTGTGCTTTTGAAATCCACATTATCTGAACGAGTGTCATATATCTTCCTTAAAACAATTTTGATATCATCGTCCAATATCTCTGAGCACTTATTTTCGAATTCATCATTCGATATCGACGCGGAATCTGCTAAAGATATCGTTGAACACAGTAAAATGTCTTTCTTGCTTTCATCCAATTCCATTTTATGAATATACACCATCAACATCAGCAGGTAAATGTAATAGCTTAGTGTTTTCATATCTGTTGCATTTACCTCTTTTATAATGTCATTCACCGTAACATTCATAAATATCTCCAAATTTAAAATCTCGATGCAACTCAGAATTTCCACAGGCTTAAATAAACACGCCATAACCTCATCAGAAAGCATGTTTTTCATATACAACAAGTATTCATCCGATTGTTTGTCAAAAACCTTGTAATTAATCTTTAATGACGACTTGATATTCGAACTTTTGTTTCGGATATCTTTCATTAATAAGTTATATACGTGATTAAATAGCTTGATTGTTTTTTTCTCTATCATTTATTTTTTAAATCTCGATTGTCTTTAAACGAAAATTTTCTATAATTTGTAATTTACAGTTTATGAAATTTATCACACAAGAGTACCAAAAGATTCAAGTACTTCCAAATGATTTCCTTATTAGTATCCGTCATATCTTTCCAAAACTCTTTAATTTTATTCACCAAACCATAATTGAAATCCACATCCTTTCCTACGGATTCAACGTCATCCATGTAATCCTTTTCTAAAAAGAATTCGTCGTCAGTTTTCACGATCCTTTCCGAGTAGGGAATCGATACATGTTTGTTGAACATACGTATTGGCTTTTTCGAATCTACACATATTAACATCTTGAGACTCGTTTTGAATGCAAATAAATCCGAATCATCATGAATCTTTATCAAATCATTAAGAAACTCATTTAGTTTATTATTGAAGATTTCAACAATATTTACTTTTGAATTCATTACTTATTTATAAACCCATATTATTTTTTAAATCATTATCTCTTTTGGCGAGGACTTCTTCGTAGTTTATTATTTTGCTTGCATCGGTTTCTGCAGGGGTAATTATCTTTGTGGGCGAATTCAAAAAATCAAAACTATGATTTAACGTAGCGTTCGTTTCATCCATATACGAATATCTGTCCGATAATCCATTCATCTCATGCACCATGAAAGGTTCTGCGTCCTTGTTTTTTTTCAAATATTCGAATAATTCATCCTCATACAACACCTTCTTCTCATTCGTCAGAAGTGCTGGTACCCTGTCCAGAAAATCGGGCACTTCGTGCGTATCTATATTCACTTTTACGTAATTGCCGATATTCTTATCAACATAGATGGATGCTTCTTTACAATGAACACATTGATCGCTAAAAAAGAATATGTCCTTGGGTGGCGGCGTTGCCTCTGTCATTTAATTCAAGAAAAAAATTGATTTTAAATAATATTAACTATATTATTAAATGACTGAAATGAGTGATCAAACAGTAATGTTTGACAAGCTAAATGCATCTGAAAAAACAATGGAGTTCGAGGTGCATAACGTAGATATTTCAATACTCAATTCGCTACGGAGAACTGTTCTTTCGGATATGTCTAACGTGGGCTTCTTTTTTGATGCACACGTCCATGATGATCATACAACCAATATTACTTCAAACGACACTCCCTTACACAACGAGTTCATCATGCATCGCATGAGTTTAATTCCGATCTGTGTGAATCAAGACGAACTGGAAAATTGGGACGAATACGACTACACGTTCAAAATTAACGTGACCAATACTACAGGTCTATTAAAAAATGTCACATCGGGCGACATTCAAGTCTTTGATAAAAATGACGAACCGCTATCAAAAAAGAACGTAGCTCGTCTATTCCCGAAAGATTCTGTTACCGGTGACCATATTTTAATTACAAAAATGAACAAGTCTAAAAACTCGGCTTTTGTGGTCACGGCAAAAGCCGTAGTTCATACCGCCAAAAGAAATGCATCATTCGGTATGGTCAGCAAGTGTTGTATTGAATTTGTGGTTGATGAGAAGAAGGCGGATGCAGAACTTTCTCGGCTATTGGTAGGGCACGATGAATCAAAACATAAACAAATCACTCAAGACTTTAATAATCTGAATCGTGACAAATTTTATAAAAAGAACCAATATTTTGAACCCAATCATTTCAAAATATCTATTGATTCCGAGGTTCTTTCGTCACCCGTTTATATCTACACTACCGCGATTCAAAATCTCAAGAAATCCATCCTGAACATGGTCGACCAAAATTACAAGGTCGATGTTCAATCCTCAATGATGACGATCATAATCCCTGAAGGTTCTCACACGATCGGTAACGTAATTCAAGCGATTTCGTTCAATACTATGATACGTAACAATGAACGCAATACGTACAGTGTAAATTACATTGGATACAATATTCCGCATCCGCTCGATCCCACAATGATTTTCAAAATAAAAGGAGACGAATTAAACTCAATCGATGAAGCATTGGATACATTTCAAGAAATGCTATCAATTACTCTTGATGCTATTAATCATTTCGAAAATGAATGGATAATCTTTTCTGATAAGTATACAATATGATGCAACGCTTAGACACGGTCTTAAATATTTCAAATATCACATTTCAACCGTTGCCTGATATCGAATTACAAAAACATTCCCTCTTGTTTTCATATTTATATTCAATCAATTCTAGTTTTCGCGAACTATCCGAAAGAAAGCAACTGTCGTATCTTGAAAAATATCGCATCGCTTTACACAAGCAATTGGTCACATTATCCAAAAAGTCTAGTAGCAAAATATATTCGAAACTATTGGCCACAGATCCTTTATTGCTCGACAATATTACCGATATGCAAACAAACATTGATGACATCTTATTCATTGTCTTTCATGAAGTTTTAAAAACCAAATACAAATCAATCATTTTCAAAGAAGATACCTTTATATTTCCTGAGGAATACGAAGAGACAGATCAATTTATAATTTACTTTTTAGAGGATTCGATTTACCATCCTGTTGCAATTGACGGTACCTTCATTTTAACCCAAGACGATGAAAACATTCGTCTCATCAAACTTTTTTCATCTCAAAGCGATAGTGATGACGATGCCGATGACAACGGTGACGCCCGTGAAGATAGTGATGATGAGTTAAATTCAGATGAACAAAACACATTTGACGAAACAATAAACACACCAGATACATCCGAACAACTTGAAAACATAATCCTCGTAGATGAGAATAATGTTACGATATACGATCTAGACGATCGCGCAACATTCATAGACAAAACTATCAATATCGACTTTTCAAATGAAGATTTCGAAATCGAATGCGTTAAACTTCTTAACGATGACAATAGTTACAGATCGTTAGGCATGTATTCCACGATTCTGAGTTCTTGGTTGTCCGATCAAAACCAATCGTTATACGACCACGATTATTTAATGAACATCGATCTAGAATTCAATTCTGTCGATGGTGAAAATATGCTGAACGCACAATCTTTCCTAAAAAACAGAAGTTCCTTTAAGTCGAAATTTCCTTGGAAACCTTACAATGAATCGCCTTATATCCAAAAAACACAGTATCCATCATTGATTACTTCGGATACTAACACGATAGTTATTAACGAAATAAATAACAACTACATTGATTCACAAAAAGACTGTGAAAATAATATCTCTATCGACAATCTCAAAAGCATCGCAGCGAAACATAATGTTTCTCTAAAAGGGTCGAAGAAACAATATTGTAAAGATTTGAAATCCTTTAACTTTATTCTCGATCACATGATTTCTTCGTATAAGAACAAATATTCGCTAGATGAATTGCTTTCAATTGCAGAGGAAAATAATATATCGACAACCAAATCTAAATCAAAGAACAAACTCATCGAACTTTTGATTGACAATAATGCTCTGTCACCCTTTTGCGATTCAAATACCTTGTCTGTGGATGATTATTATGAAATCTCAAAAAAACACAACTTACCTCATTTCGATAGTCTTTATGACGCGTGCCAGTACTACAGTCACTACAATTTACTCGAATCCTCCATTCAATCCAAAAAATCTATATTATTCTGTCACGAAGATATCCAACAACTGACGACCGAAGTGGATGAAATACAAATCCCACATACACAAAATTATGTTAAAATTCTCGCAGACGATCAACTGTATTCGTCTGGATTGTTCATCAAAAATGATTCAACGAGCAACGAAATCATGCACTTCAATATAGACAAGTATCTAAGCACATTCACAAACATGTCTCAATTTCCAATAAAGTGTTCCATCTACTACCATTTTAACGATAAAAACACCAAACTTGAAAATGGAACCATACTGTCTTCCGAATCACAACTCTTGACGGTGAAAACGAAACGTAAAACTTTCATTTACAATCTAAACGATTTGTCCAACAATGACTGTTTCATTTATACGTTACTACACGATGAATATCATTTCAACAAATTCGATTTGTTCAAGTTGAACATTCATATCATTTCACAACAATTGACGACAGAACAGGTGCGTTCAATCATTTCAGTGAAGCCGCGTGAATATCATTTCTTACATGGCATATCCATTCAAAACGAACTGTCGATCATTAATCGACATCTCAAGAACTTTAATTCATCATTCTTCCATATACATCACAACTTATTATCACTTTTGAAAGAACAAATATCCCCAATCGTTATTGGGGATACTCGTGATACGGTTTATATGAGTAACAATCCACCCTCATTGATGCCCGTGTTTAAATCATTAGACGAAGAATATGATTTCAATAGTATTGACGATTTGGACCGCATCATACGAATTCGCAATCATTTCAATGAACAAGAGTATATATGGAAATATATTGAATCGAAGTTTGAAACCTGGAAAAAGAAATACGGTGATATCGTAGATGCATACATCCTTGATACGAACCAACCTTCTGTTTCGGATTTAACATATCGAACAACCTTTTCATCTTTTGAGGAATTAGTTTCATTTAAAGCCAGATATCTGGAGTATGCGAAGTACAAAAAACACACCAGTCTATCTAAAACGTATAAAAACCTGCAAAATATATTAACCAACCTATCATCAATTATTTCAAATAACAATCAACGCGTAGAACTCACGAAAGTATTCGATCTACTTGTTCATGACAAACAGATTTATGCAACCAGTAAAACTGCAGACTTTTCAAAAAAGTCGAGCACGCACAAAGGCGACATTTACCAAGAAGATGTATTGAAACATTCGAACGATAACATGAGTTTTGTAGCCCCTTTACCTGTATCTGCGAAACAAGGCACTGGTGCGTTATTAGATGTTATATGGGATTTAATAGGCGTGAAAACGGATAAAAAGGTGATTCGTTATCTACAAAGTAAATTAAACACATATCTTGCATTCATGATTAAATTGTTGATACGATCACACGCTGCGAAGTTGAACAAAGAAACGACAAACATTACGTTGAGTGATATATTTAAGAACAATGTAGAAAAAGAACAGTTATGGCTCAATTACAGTAAAATTACCATTTTCTGCGCTTATATATGTATCCTTATCAACACAAACCACGTGTATATCCAAAAAAAGAATCTGAATTACCAAGATTCGATCTGCTATTTAGGATATCCTAACCCGGAACCCACGAAGAACAGTAACAAAAAAACATTATCGCATTATCTGTCCTCTGTCATGGTGTTCTATTTCGGGCAAACGAATTCAAATTTTCAAACCATTCATAAATATGCCGCGAAAATTGATACCATTGTGAAGTTGATTTTAAGTTACGAACCAGAGTTATCCACATTGATCGATACGAATTACCAACACCGAAAAACACTTGAAAAACCATTATCTGATGATTACACAGTGGATTTCAAACCCCAACAATCATCCGAAATACGAACATTCGTGAAGAATAATATACTCGATACAAACGTGTCCAAAACTTACAAACTTACGAAATATGCCAATAACAATCAAAACGAACTTATTGATTCAACCAAATTGATTCGCAAACTGTACAATCGTACCATCAATCATTACACGGTTCGCATAAAGTTTCCCAGAAATGTAACGATAGTTGAAA
>Ga0209713_10001384_pt1 | contig 14441 bp, 8 predicted proteins | sample ArcOceMetagenome_3_FD_187444 | JGI IMG/M metagenome (GOLD analysis project Ga0209713, IMG submission 187444) | Marine eukaryotic phytoplankton communities from Arctic Ocean - Arctic Ocean- Svalbard ARC20M Metagenome (SPAdes) (version 2) | ecosystem: Environmental > Aquatic > Marine > Oceanic...
CGCGAGACTGATGGATCCAGGCGCATGCCCTGAGAGAAGACAAAAGATGCGCGAACACGGATAGACTGCAAGTACTAGGCCCCAAGCAGCTGCAGCACGATGTCTGTCCTCAAGTCGAAAGATCCAAATTGCCTGTTGGATCTATTGTAGAGTTTACATTCTCAGCCATTTCTTGCGCGAAGCTTCAACAATGTTTGGCGTAGCACTCCATTCCATCCACAAACTGAAGAAAGAATTAAAATTAAAAAAACAGCTGCTCATGACGTAGGCTAGGTTGTAGACATTGTTCGACGCGATTCTAACATCCAGTGTGCCGAATCTCTTAGCCCCTTCTGAATCTTCTCACATATCAGCTGGGCTCAAACCCAGAATGAGCACGGCCACATATCAGCCGATGCGTTCCCCAGGAGAGGCCGGACTCGAGTAATTGAGTTTTGTAAACCCATCGAAAGAGCAAGGTTTTCCAAGACTTCTAATGTATCTCAGAAAAAACAACGACAATGGATCGAGTTGCTGATTTAGCGATCCATGTGACAAAGCAGCAGGTCATGGAACTGAATCATCCGTGGTTCTTGTCGAGCTGGCGCTCACAAGGCCAGAGGTTGCCTAAAGAGGCGGAAGATGCAATAGCTTCCTTTATCTATCAGCCCTGGCAAGAGAGGCAGGCAGCCCAGTCTTACTGGCAAAGATACTCATAACTGCATTAGAGAGCAAGATTTTTATCTTTCGGATCATGGTGCGAATTCAAAATACAGCAGGCAAGCCCATTCATACCTGAGTATGTGTAAGGAAAACCGACACCATCAGCTGCTGCACTGAGCTACTACAACATAGGCGTTTCAGACGACGGTATTGTTTTTGAAATCGGCCACATTTGCGGTCAGAACCGCTGTCTACTACGTGATGGAAAATGCACAGTCTCGGTGTTTACATACATGAGACGGCACGTAGTAAATTGGCTAGCCCTGGAGAATGACCAGCTTCCGCTTGCAAAGGCAACAAGACACTGCAGAAGGCCAATTTTTGGATTACTTACGGTAAAAAGACAAGTGTCGCGATACTGATGGATCCAGGCGCATGCCCAAGAAGAAAAAAGAGGCGCAAACACGGATAGACTGCAAGTACTAGACACCAAGCAGCGAAAGAAAACAGAGACAACACCCTAGCCAAATATCTGGACTTAAAAGATCATGTAGGGTATATAGAACATCATGATCAAGGTTGCATGAGAGGGTAGAATGTTGCTTATCGACTGGTAGAAAAAACGGTAGACGCGTGCTAAAATATCAATTACCCAGAGTAATGAATATCTGTGTGATTCCTCATGGGGCCCCAGAGGCATTTGGATAGCGTGGAATTCAATGGCAGGGATCGACATGCTGGTGCGAGGCATTCTACTCAACTCGCACAGACTGCGACAGACATACTTTTTAAACACGATAGTGAGTCTTTAGCAACAAAGATCGACCGATCCTGAATTCCTAGAGCGATACACAAGAAGGGACGGGGATACCGTGGAACGGATCATAGCCACGGCTGAGTGACGAACAAAACGACAGCATACACATGCCACAAGACCTGCACGACATCAAGACCTACAAGAATGACGAAAAGTTAGTGCCCCAAAGATCTCCCCCTAAAAATGCTGCAATCGCAACACGACTTGCTCGATTAATCGGGTGAATCTGATGTGCGTCAGCGAACAAGGAGCGCACCCATTGTCGCTGAATCCTATCGCATCTCAGCTATTTCTGAAGCTCAAAATAAGCCACATGTCAGACTTAGCCTTCCTCAGACGAGGCCGGTCTCAACGCTTCGCTTTCTGTAATTCCTTGGACCGCGCAATTAGGACCAGCCATCAACAAATGCGTGAGTCAGTTCTGCCAGGTAAATTGCTCCGACTGGAAGCCAAAGCTCATTACAAATAGGGCCCCAAAGCCAGGCGTCCCCGTCGACATGCCACAAAGCCTGTGCCGCATGCCTCATCCCTGGATTCTGCGCTCCTGGGAGTATCGCTGCAAGCAGATGCCCACGGATGTACTGGACATCGTCGCTTCTCACTTTTCGTGGGACGACTGGCAAGCAGCACGGTCGTACGCCCTCAGAATCTAGGTGATGAGTAGACTCGCATCTTGTGAACTGGGTCCAAACATCCTGCCGAGGAAAAGCGACGCCTTCTGCGCAAGCCATGAAGCACTACTGCATCAATCTGATCGGACAGGGATATTTCATAGAAGTCTTTCACGTGTGCGGCACTCAGCCATGCGTGGTCAATGTATGCGGCGAATGCAATGTTTCAGTGTACAAGCACCGCAGCAACGGCATAGAGCGAGGCGCAAAAGCCGAAGACTACAGTCAGACACGTGGTCTGCCAAAGAGATGGCAATTGTTTGGACGTTAACATATGCCTGCGACGCCTGAGCAAAAGACAAGGACTAAACTTCTTGAGTTCTGTTGCCACTGAGGCCACGGCAGACTCTAGGGTCACAACAGACACCTCTCAGAGAGATAGTATTATTCGTTGAGTGCAAGCACACATCGCACTAGGGTCGAACACGACGTCATTGGATTTCTAAACCTCAGAGGTATGCACAAACCTGGCTTGGGGGTTTCATCAGGTAGGGAGAGAAAGATTGAAAAATACAGGGGCACATTTCTGCCGCAGCTCGACCAGAAACAAACTTGTGTGGGATGTTCCCCTTAGATCCTTCGAGCACCACGCCTTCATGTTTTTTTCCTCGGAACACAACGTCTTCGAAGACGGTTGTAATGGAGTCCTTCGCTCGCTACTCTGCGAATAAGCTGCGGTCTAGTTGATTCTTGTTACAATGTAAAAAAACTGCGTTTGAGAGACATCGGCCACATAAGGGACGACTTACTGTTGCTTGATATCGCGTCATCAAATATATTGCAGCCGTTGCATGATCTTGGCTAGGGTAAGGGGCTGTTACGCAGCTCGGCAGTCTAGGAGGCGGGACTCCTGTTCCAAAGGGTCTCAAGATCGAGGGTGGCCATCTCGGGTGCCAGGATTTTCAAAAGTTGCATGCTCAGCAATTGGCTTTTTTTTCATTGAAGCAAAAAGCCCTTGTAAAAAAAACGTGTCTGTCAGGTAATGGGACGCTTCCGCTTGTCGCGGAAGAGACGGACGAGGGCTGAGTCGCACAATTTGAAGAAAAAAGAAGCCGCCCGTTTCAAGCGAAAGCTTCACATTCTTGCTTTTAACTGTGCCTATTACCAGGCGTTGAATAAGAAGAAGCCTCCTTGTACAATAACGGCCAATCAAAATCGTGCCGTGATTTATGCCACAACGCCTCGTGGCCCTGAGGTGTGGCATGAGAGGCGTAGTGAATGCATTAATCAGAGACATGACGCCCTGAATTCGGCTGCCATGCGAGCTCAGTCTTGGAGACCTAGTTTATGGATGGAACAGTCACAAGCACCTTATCGGCCTTTCGCCCCTGGAGCTGTGACTGTTCCACGTGAAATCAAGAAACAATTGGCTAAGACCGACGGCAATCATCGCCGTCGGCTGGCTAAAAAAGCCAGAGCTGAACTTGCGAGGAAGATGGGCAAAACCAAAAAGCCCAAGAACAAGTAAACCTACCGATGCGAGATTATAAAAAAGCGCTCGCCAGCTGATGCACTCCAAGATCTTATCTGGAATCCTGATTCGGAATCGGATGAGACATCAGTTTTGAAATGATTTCTATCCTGTTTAAACCTCTTCCCAGGTATTCCTCATTTGCCAAAGGCCCTTTTGAATGGCCTCTTTTAAGGGATTTTGTAACCCATGTCCTTTTGTAAATGCTCGCAGAACTTTAAACAACAAATATGCCTAAGCACGTAAGATAGCGCCAGTGAGACTCAACATTACACCTTAAGCATGTAAGATCAACCCAGATCCAGTGTCATTTAGAAAAGAACCTGGCTTTCCGTCAAAACGCTTCAAGCTCATATGAAACAAGTACTTCAGACTTTGAGTCCCATCACAACTATAAAATGCTAAGATGCTCTGCCAAAATTAAAACGCCAGTACGCGTGAAGACTCGTTATAAAGCTTTCGCGCACAGGCTCTTCTAGCCTCCTCACCCTGACACTGCTTGACAGGAATGACAACGAACAAGTCTCTGTGTAGCCATCAATGCGAAGCATAGGCACCAGAAGAATAAACGATCGATCGCAATTCTTACAGACAGAAAAACTATTCATGCGCCGCAATCACTACCCTAGAGAGTTGAATAAATCACGACGAGCAGCCATTTCACTCAAATTTCTCGGGCAAGGTTTCTGGATAGATACGAAGCCCGCTAGGACCTCAGAAACGAAGGAAAAGAAAGCTCTGGTGACCCAAAAAAAACTACATGAAGGAAGCTTGGGGCTGAGCATCGGAATTTGTCCTACAAAAGAATCAGATTCATTTCAGGGAGCCCCAACCCCTAGGGGTCTCAACAAAGGTCAAGGTCAGTGATGTCCCTTGACATCATGCGCTGGCATCGTCTGAGCACATCGGTCCTCGTCTTGGATACTACGAAACATCTAATAGAGGCTCTGCAAGATGGCAGCCGCGGCCAACGCCTATGCCGAGAAGCAGACACAGAGGAAACCTGGCCAACGCCGCACGGCCAAGACCACTTCGATGACATCATGTCGACCCTGAGAGATGAAGCGCTGCTGACCAACTTCGTTTCCAGGCAAAGCATTTGCATGACCGTCTTCGCCTTGCTTGACTGCGAAGCCAACGCCTTCAATCGAGGAAGCGCTCTCCGTCGCGCTCTGCTCCGCCTGATGCGGGATGGACTCGTCAAGAAGGTGCACGCTCTCTTCGAATGCTTGTGCAAGCACATGGTCCTGAGCCGAAAAAAGGACTTCGACCTCTTCCTGCGGCAGCTTCTGATCGGAAACCCTGACATAGAGCACGCCTACAAGAACAGCGACCTGCGCAGCCAGCTCTCCATGAGCTTTCGGCAGACCGAATTGCCTCGGATCCAAGGCGCGCAAGTTTGCATCCACGGGCTCTGAGTGCGAACATCCATCGAATGTCTCTATAGGACAGACCATCACTTCCAATGCGGCCCAGAGACGAAAAATGACCTGACCTATTGCCCTTGAGAAGGATCACATGAGACAGGGAACAAAGAGCAGTTGCATGAAAGCCTGTGGGTCATAGTCCTGGATCCAAGCTCCTCAACAAAACAAAGAAAAACACTTTGGTGGCGCTCATGTTCGCACCAAGTTTTTATCAGATAGGGCTTCACGAAGTAAAGACAAGGCTACAGCTCACTGCTGCACACCAAAGTGGAATGGCAGTAAAGAAACACTGATAGTGCGCCACAAACCTCCGAGCCCATCACTCATTCACGACCTAAGCATGTCTGCACTGAAAAAGGAACGTCGACCATAAGTGCAAGCCAGATCAGGGTTGGCATACAAACCCCTAATTTTGACAGCATAGATTCGCCGAGATCGAGAAATGAGACAAGCAGCCGATAGCCTCAAACGGAAGGGCAGAGAACAGCCGCCCAATCGACAGAGACAAGGCCAGATCCCGACAGCGATTCTTGCACCGTGCATTAAATAATCGTGAATCGCCATGTAGCGTAATTCTTGCAAACCCTACTCTATTTTTAGCACATCAGAAATTAGATTCTAGTTCGTGCTAGGAATGCCTACGCAAATAGATGACAATCACGACTGTGCTCCTCCAGCTCTTATCTGGCACACTCCCTTGAAGAAGAAGCATTGTGGAATACCCTCATCCATGCTGAGAACACCTGGGCCCAAGGCGACAGGGGAAGAAAGAAGAACAAGCAGGCCTAATACCAAGGCTTCGCTGACAATGTCTCTTCCTTCCTCGCAGGATCCTTACGAAGAAACACCACTGCAGTGTAAGAAGAGGGAGTTGGTATCTGAAGGTCCGTGAAGGAGAATAGCTCATACTTCGCTGAAGCAGCTCATACCCTTGTCGCGTATAACGCAGTAAAAATGAAACATTCCATCAAGGCTCGAGAACGAAAGAAGGCACAATCCCTTGCAATCCAGCCATGGACGGAACAGCCGGACTATTCGCTGACGCAGCACAGGACACCACTCCGACCGACACCTCCACGGAGAAGAAGAGAAACAAGCTGTACCCTTACGATTCCGTGGCCAGTCAACTCTTTGACCCTTGGGGCCAATCAGCCATCACCAGAGCAACCCTGCCGGATCTATGGAAAGCAGCCACAGCAGGAACCAAGAAGGTGGAATACCATTCCCACTTCGCAGCTGACCAGGCAAGCGATGCCTGGCACGTGGGAGCAGCTATCAGCCAAACGGCGCAGGTCATGCTAGCGGCCATCGAGGAATTCAAAAAAAGCGATCTCCAGCAACTCCTGAAGCCAGACATGTACAAGAAGGTTCTTGTAGAAATGGACTCACTGACACCGGCGCTGAACACATTGAATTTCGGCAAAGGCAGCCAGACGCTCAACTCAGCAGTGTCAATGTCGACGCTCAAGAAGCGTAAGAACGAGACAGAACAGCCGCAGTCTTCGAAGCCACCGACAGACGAAGAAGTGCAAGCTGCGGCCAAGAAAATGTATCAATGGTTGACTTCCCAGAACTCGGCGCTCCGAGCAATGCTCATGATCCTCGCAGGCCAAGGCACTTACTACAGTGCACACGCAGCGGAGAAGGTGGCTAGAGCATGCATCACCCAGAAACCCGCCACCGCCGAAGATTTCCAAGCCGCAGCCTTAACTCGCAGCAAGTCGGCCAAGCCCGCAATCGACACTTACGACACCGGCAAGGATGCACAGAGCCTTGTAAAGTGAGAGCCAACATAGGATAAGGCGCTCTGAATGGCTTGTGTCGCCGTCTGAACGTGTGCAAAACGCATTCAGCCGAAGAAGCCCGGGCGCGTGTGCATCTCAGAACAGGCACGTCGACAGGACAAGAGCAACCCATGCGGAGAAAAGAAATAAACCGCTCGCTGTGTCTTCAGAGTCGACATCCCAGTCAACAAGGCATCCCAGTCAATGTGGGTTCCTGACCGCAGAGAGAACAACTTTAACGACCTGAAGGAACTCCATAGCCCCAGGGAAAAAAAACAACGGAAGAGCTTCGCCATCAGGCCAATGCTAAGATGAAGAGACAGTTCAACTTTCCATCCCAGAGGACACTAAAGACTGGAATACCCCATGGACGCCCACAGATCGCAAAATACGACATGCCAAGAAGTCAGCAGCAACCGGTTGTCATGCCACACTGCGCGGCAGATCTAGCATACGAAAAACAAGTTATTTTCGATCAAGGCTGAGTCTTACGAGACTGTGCCGTTTATTGGTCACTAATCAAATAAGAACAGGACTGCTAAGTGTTTCCTGATTCCGGCTGTGCTCGCTGTCACCATAAATACCTGACGCAACACTTGTTTGGGATTTCGGCTCTCAACCACAGAAGCAGAACCCAGCCTGATCGCTCGCCATGATGCCGGACGGAGTGCAAAACACAGCGCAAAGTTTGCTCACAAGCAGAAAGTGTTTGGAACACTCAACGATTTCTTGGGAAGACCTTCCCTCGCCAGTGCTGGAACTCGTCAAGCGCTTCTACCAGGAACATCATTTCACGAGCCTCCTTCCGGTGCAATGTATGGAGTTGCCGGATTGCAATCGACGCCTGGCTAAGGCGGCCATGGAGCTAGAAAGAGCTGTGGGTTTCACTTGGCTCACCCACACATGCAAATCTGGTCAAGCAGAAAGGCTCCGAATGGCTGCAACCCAAATGTCCCACGCGAGTCAATCCCTGGAGAAAGAAACATTCAGCTTCTTCGCTGCTGGCGGGTGGGCTTTGGATCGCTTGTTTGACGGTGGCTACGCTAGCGATTTGGATATCTGGTTCGCACCCCACTCCTCCGTGCTCGATGACTTCTTGCTATGCGCACCAAAGTCTTTCTACCCGTGCGACATCCACATGGTGGTCGACCCCCTAGACGCCATCGAAGCATTCGACTTACATATATGCCAAGTCGCCATTAAAGTGGACATTAGGCAAGGACAACGCCACTACAGCGCGTGGGCGACCAGGGCCTTTGCCAGCGCATTTCTTTACGGTTTAGCCCACATCACACGAATACCTCAAGCAGTCGCCATGAAGGAACGCCTGGCCTGTCGCATCCAGAAATATAACCGAAGAGGGTTTACAGTGCACGACTGCTTCGACCACGTTCTAGTCGGAACATCAATCGAGACGGCCATGCCCCTTCCACAATCCGTGTTGAAATTTGAGCGGAACTTCGGGCAGCTTTCGGCCAGCGGCATCATCAAGCCATACTGGAAGATATCCTTCAAAGACAGATATCTGAGTTCCTGCACATTCTACGTGGACGAGCCGCCAGTGAGGGATCTCATGCCAGAGGCAGAACCCATGCTCATCTACCCATGCTGCCTACCATGCGATCTGAACACCATTGCTTTCGAGAACTGCAAAGCCTGCCATTGGTTGGCAAGAGCCTGGGCAAGTCGACATGACTCCTACATCAGCTTCAAAAGCGGATTGCTCCTTGACGCTAGACTGGTCCAGCCAAGATGGTTCGCAGATAAACTCCAGTACTCTACGCAAGAGTTGCGGGATGCCCTCAACGATATATGCCCCAAAGACTTCTCGACAGAACACCGGGCCACGAAAAAGATCGACGTGGAAAACTTCTACATGGCATGCTCATGGCACACCGCATATCAACTGAGAATCAGCAACTACGCAACACTGCCACCTGCAAGCGGAAAAAGCTATGGTTCATCCTGGGTATACGTGATGACTCCGAAAGAACATGGATGCATCGGGGAGACCTTGTGTGTAGAAGACATGCAACCTGGGCCCTGCAGGCATGCCGCCAAATGCGAAGAAATCCAGTTCGCGAGGGCCACGGCCATCTACTGAGGAACAGCAGCGGAGAGGCCAAAGCAGCCTGACTGTACAGGGAAGTCCGACAGGCAGCTTAAAAACCTAGCAAAGCAGCAAATGACTGCGAGAATTAAAAAGAACGTTCCTGCGCAAACGGGCCAACAGAAAGATACCTGCATTTCGGATTGAAATTCTTTCTGAGATTAACTTGCTTTCTATTTCGTTCGTAAGGCAGGCACTCCATGTAAATGCTCCAGCTGATGCATCTACAATATATAGTCAAAATGCATTCCCGACTGTAGAGTTCTACAACTTGATGCTTTTTTGGCCCAAGCGCTCAATCCAGTGTAGATAACCAACTCCCAGTCGACTGCAAGCGCCATGCAACATCTGCCCAAATTCTGTACCCACGCAGAGCTGAGGCAGCTCATGGACCCGACAAACTGCAACGCGCCAAGTACGACGAGTCTAGCAGATTTGTGGAGAGCTGTAGCGGACACAAGCAAGAACAGTAGAGACAAGGACATCAAGCGAGATGGTAAGAATCTACAAGCAGCCATGAAGAGAACGGCTAACATCGTTCTAGAGGCACTTCAGGAGATGCAACTCACGCCCTTCAACGTACTCCTGCAGGAGGAGACCTACCAGAGCCTTTCGACGGAAGCCATCACGGTGGCAGCGATGCTAAAGACCCTCACAACGGACGAGACGTCCGTGCTCGACAACTGCTTCCCGACCTATGATGTGATGATGGACACAGTGTACAAAGACCTTCGCACAGAACACCCTGTGGAAGCATGCTTGGCGGCAAAGGCTTTCTTCGCGTGGCTGACGTCACCCGAAACACCTCTGCAGCGCTTCATGGCCTTGCTGGACGGAGAAGGCTCCTTCTACGTTGCGGACGAAGAGCCTTCGGCGCAAACCTGGCTGGAAGCAGCCGAGGAGGTCACACGTCTCAAAGAGTTCATCAAGCCAGAAGTTTACCGAGTCATCGATCCGGAACTGCGCTGCCTCCTGCCCCATTGGGCAATCCTCGCAGCAGATTACGAACCACAAGCTAAGAGAAGAAAGCTCGCCACCGTGTTTCCCCGGTCCTGCAATTCGCCTCCAGCAGAAGCCGTCGCAAAAGCAGAGAAAATTTCGGAAGATTGGGCAAACCTCCGGTTCTCTCCGCTGAAAGGAATTCTCAAAGCCTGCGCAGGTCGTGGGAAATTCTATGGAGGATGCACTGCCATAAGGATAGCAAGCACGTTCACAAGGATCAAATCTAAGAGCGCGGAAGACTTCGAAGCCGCACTGATAGCGTGACACATAGATATGTTCTAGAGAACAATAGCTGGCCCTGGACAGATGGAGCCAGCCTCATGCAAACATTTCTACCAACGGCTTCTTCTCAAAAAGAACTCGCCTGCTTCGGAAAAAAATACGAACTCGATACTGCTTGAGAGAATCTAGTTTGATGCAGAATTCCAGATATGCATTGTCTATCAACATTAACTTCAAGCTCTATTATCATCGATCTGGCAGGTCGATGAATGCGCCGAGACCACCTGGTCAGCGAAGCGACCAATGGACACGCCGCCGCAACGAGGCAAGCTAGAAAAGATTGGAATGAAAAACGAAGACGTGAAATAGACATCCTGAGGCCTGGTCCTTGGACGACCAATGGTACTTGCAAGCAATTGCAGATCATCACGACGATTTCTCGACAGCACTGAGTGAGGTAGCAACAGCACTGAGAAGATTGGTTCGCGCCTGCCATAACATAGACCAGGGCAGGCAAGAACACCGACGCGTTAGGAACATTCTAGGAAGATGGTTAGACCGACTAGTTGGACTCTGGCAATCCTCATGAAGATTATTGCATCGGTGCGCAGATGAAAATAATGAGTTCGCCAGTCGAGCTCTTGCCACCATCGCCTGATGAAGCCAAGTGCCCAGACAAACTGAACTTGAAAAGCAAGGTAGTCAACGTATATACAGGTTCCCGCCTTCCTGGAAAAGAGTTTGCCAGTCTTGCTCTGGCCACAAGCAAAGGCCAAGTGCCCAGACACACAGAATTCAATAAGGGAGTCAACGGATATACAGGTTCCTAGCCTTCCTGCAGTCAGATGAAACATCCGTTGTTGTTTCTGGATTCAAGGGCGTCTTCCATCAGCCAAGAGAGAAAGAAGTTTCCAATCCGCAGCTCGGCTCACCCACGTCGAAGCACTCAGACGAGCACCACGCGCTTTTCCAAGGCCGGATAGTCCGATTGTCGACATGAGAGACATGCCTGCTGGAACAACACGCCAGGAACCTCTACTATGCCCAACAGACAACGAGGACGCCGAAGCCACCGAGAACAAAGGCAGAATGAAGAGGCCAATATTAAGAAGTCCCGTCCAAACCAGTTGACGCATTATAGCAACAGCCATCTCGATGAAGGCTTGGTCCTTGGAAGACGATGCTTCCTGGCTGGAATTAAGTTCAAGCCATGCAGAACTATCCAGAGTTCTGCACGACCTCTTCGTAGCAGTAGATAGGCTGCTGAGAGTCTCACGTCGCATAGAACGTACTTGCGAAGAACATTGCGATGTAAGATACATGGTAGGTCGTTGGCTCGGTCGGCTAACCGATCTACTCAACCACCGCTAGCAGGATTGCCTAGATTTGGTATCTGTCAAAACAGAGAGAAGTGACACAACGCCGTATCAGAACAGGCACGTCGATGACGGCGCAAAAAAAAGGCGCGCCACTGATTCTTTTTCGAATTGACAGCCAGACTGGGGTGCTGTAGATGCTCCAGCTCCCTCTATCGCCACCGCAGTAGTGTCCTGAGACTTGCATGCCCTTCCATTTAAAAGCAACGAAAAATGATGATTTCCAGAGGGGCGCTTCGGCTATAAGGAGTATGTCCGAACGAAGATCCACCTTCGATCCGAATACATCAAAAGATTAGAATTCACATGGTCTACAAGAGAACTCAAAGTAAGTTTCTTCGTTACTCAACCAGCCGCCATATTCGGTTCAAAGCTACCGGGATCTTCCCTACGCTCGCCGCACAGGCAAGGCCGAACAATCAGGGAAGGAGAATATTCACGCTGGACTCATTTTGAGTAGATCAGGTGCACAGACATGGCCACGGCGAAGGCAAGGAACTCAGGAACGACGAAAACAACGTCAGAGCAAAGCCCCAGAAGCCAAGGAATCAAGCCCGGCAGAAGATTACAGCACAGACGACGAGGTCCAGTCAAAGCCGCAAACGGCGAACGGTGCCAGAGTGGACTCCACCTGGTCGTTTTTCGCATTACACGTCAATATGCTGATTGCCCCCAGCTTCAAGAGCATGTCGTGCCACGTGAGTAACAAGGAATTCCACTGGCTTTTCCTAGCAGTGCCTGCAGACATCAAGGTCAGAGACCTGAAGCCATACTTTCCGAAATGTTTAGAAAGAAACCAGGTCATGTACATGGGCCCTCTGCAGATAGCCCGACTGGATCGAACTCTTTCATCCTTTGCGCAATGCGAAGCGTGCAGTTTGTTCCTAGAAAACACCAAGAAGTACTTCAAAGTGGAAATTCGCAGCATCGTGCGGTTTGACTTGTACGTGCAAGATCATTGGTCCGTCGACTACATGAGATTTCAAGTGGCTGGAAACTTAGGGATACCACCCAACTTCATGACCCTCGAAACAACAAATGGACAGGCCGTCTTCGGTCTCATGCTATGCAGCACGCTGAAAAAGCGTCGCGTTTTGTTAGTGCACTTGCACGGTTAGTCGCACCCCAGATCTGCGAGCGACGACAAGGCATACTCAGGCACAGGAAAAAATATAGGCTTCCTCGAACATGCATTGCTGTCCTTGACACATCGAATAGATACCTGATGCAAAACAATGCGATCCCAGGTGCGACAAAAGCATCTGTTTCCATGAGCTGACCGAAAGAGAAGAGACCAAGAACTAGAAAGAAAGACATTCCCCTGAAACAGTTGTCATTCAGTAACAAAACTCGCCGTAGAACGTCCCGCCGATGCCATCTCAAAGCCTCAAGACAAAGCCCTGATACAAGCCGGGTTGGCCCTTAGCTCGAGTCTCAGCGGACTCCTGCTTCGTCCTTTCAGGATTGCCGTTGCTACCGCCAGCAACTGAGGTAGAGACCAACTGGAAAGCCTTCTCAGCGAAGTACAAGCTCAGAGAGGCTCGAGACGGAATATGACATCACCGGAGCAGCAAGCAAATTTCAACGTGTGGGAGGCAATAGAATGCTTCAGCTTCATATACAGACTAGTGCCGAAACATTACGCTCAGCCCACAGAGAGGAGAGAAGTCAACGAACACCGCTTGCTGAAACTCCAAGATAGTCTGGTCAGAAAAATCGGCCGTCTCTTCGTCACGATGAACGAAAGAGACATCAAAGCGTTGGTCTGGGATCAAGGCTTCGGACGTAGCATGTCAGTGATCTGGGCAGAGTACGTAGACGTCTTCCTCGCCAAAGAAACCTGCAGAGCCTTATTGAGGCTACAACGTAACCGTCAGAAGGGACCAGACAAGAAGTACAAAGATGTTCCAGATCACGTCGCCCTGGCAACAACACCGCAAGACCAACCGATACGATTGACCGTTCCAAGTCTCAGGCGCCGATCTAGCTTACCTCTACTGCGAAGAAGCCGGCCTTTCCAACTGGACACATGCTTCGCTTGCAACTCCGAGTTCTGCACCTGCCACCTGCCCAAGACAAGGCACGAGAGCAGCGCCGCCAGCGCCTCGTCTCATCGAGGCAGACGACAGCGAAGAAGCAGTTCGAGCTCGTCGACCGACATCAGCACCAGCGCGCCGCCACTGACAACGAGCACCCCACTAACGGAACCGACCACGCAAGAACCTTAAAATGATTCACTGTCTGCCAGACGTGCGACAGGAAGATGATAGGGAGAGAGACACAAGCAGAAAAATAGTGCGAAACAGGACAGCAGAACCCTGAGCATGCTTTCCCAGATTTCAGAGAGTGACCGAAGACATACGAGCCATGTAGCTTCATTGGAACCAACACCAGATAATTGCTCGAGTTCAGTGCTGCTGCCAGCTGGCTTTCATTAGGCTACGTACGCATTGCATGAGAGATCTGAGAACAAACAATGCTCAGGAGCCAACAAGAAAGTTAAATTCAAAGATTTTTCCCTGGTGTGCATGTCTCGACTTGCAGATACTAGCTGAAGCACATCACGCATTCAAAAAAGGCACAAGAATCAGTAAGGGCCCGGGAGTTTAGTCTCGCAGCTATGGCCTTCGCATGCGAACCGAAATCCCAGCAGCAGCTAAAAATACCAATAGAAGCAGAGGCCGAACTACTCGCAGAGGCCATCAAGCAACAACATCGACATTTCTGCGTTCCTGCGCGGCGACCAATGCCCAAGACATTCACCGAAGTGCGCGAAAGCCCAACGACAATATTGCAAAACCATGACCATAAAGGTTAGTCGCTCCGTCTATTTGGTTTATCTTCTTGAGCCTCAACAGCTCCGCCCCGTACTGCTGGCTACGAGCACAGGTTAGTTGCAACAATGGAAACGGAATACAG
>Ga0209713_10001386_pt1 | contig 14417 bp, 11 predicted proteins | sample ArcOceMetagenome_3_FD_187444 | JGI IMG/M metagenome (GOLD analysis project Ga0209713, IMG submission 187444) | Marine eukaryotic phytoplankton communities from Arctic Ocean - Arctic Ocean- Svalbard ARC20M Metagenome (SPAdes) (version 2) | ecosystem: Environmental > Aquatic > Marine > Oceanic...
AGACCAGGGCCACATGAAAGACAAACGCAGCGCGAGACGACCGCGGGCGCTCGAGCAGCAGGAAGGTCTTGTCGTGCAGGGCGCGCATCCGCGAGCCTCTGGCGGCCTTGGGCTGCGGCGCGTCAGCGAAGGTGTTGCCTCCCGTGAGCGTCGCCATCGAGCTCTGCCGAACCATGGCCCGCTGCGGGCAGTTCGAGGGCTCAATTGTGTCCCGTCTAGAGGCCAGGCGGCGGCCGTGGCGGCGGCGAGGCGCGAGGCGGCCGCGGGAGGCGGAACGCGTGATGTTGATCTCGGCAATCAACCGGTAGCACGTTGCAGGCGAGCAAAAAATCAAGGATAAATAAGACTTGATTTGCGGGCAAAGGTGTCTGACGGCGAGGGGGGAGTGGTTGAAGCTAGGAACCTAGGGATGTTGAGGATTTTTGAGGAGGAGTTGGAGGTGAGTTAGGTGATTTCGAAGGCTTGGAGGGCGGTGGATGCTGTCAGGGAGTTGCTCAAGTTCAGCTCCAGTGCCCGACATTCTCCCCGAACACATCACCGCAAACACTCACCGAAGACCTGGCCAAGCAAGGCTCCGCGCACCACGCCGCCATCGACGGGGCAGCCGCGCGCGCTTGGTCGGTGCTCCATAGTTAGCCACAGCTCGCGCCCGTGCGCGCGAGCCCATGTCGCTCACCTCCTTCTTCACTGGCGCGCCGGCGAAATTCAAGGTCACCTTCGCCGATGCCGACACCCGCCGCACGGTCACCACAAAGGTCAACGACAGGGAGGTCGACCAGTTCCTGTTCGACGCGGTGGACAACGTCTGTGGCACGGTGGATATCGAGGTGACGGGGGGAAAGAAGCTCGAGCACACGGGGATCAAGATCGAGCTGATCGGGCACATTGAGCTGCTGTACGACCGGGCCAACCAGTTTGAGTTCACCTCGCTGGTGCGCGAGCTCGAGACGCCTGGCATTCTGGACGGCTCGAAGAGCTACCCCTTCGAGTTCACGGCCGTCGAGAAGCAGTGCGCCCGCACCGCCACCTCCACGCGGACCCGCTGCACCCTCGCGCCCGCCTCGGCCTCTCCCGCGGCCACCCCGGCCCGCACGTCGCCCACGACGCTCCCCTGCCGCGACGCAGGTACGAGTCCTACGAGGGCATCAACGTGAGGCTGCGCTACTTCCTCCGCGTGACCGTCATGCGAAACTACTCGGGCAAGCTCGTGCACGAGGAGACGTTCCGCGTCCAGGTGGCGCACCGCCCGCGGCCGCGCGACCCGGGCCCCAGCCCCACCCAGCCGCCGCCACTCCCGACGCCGCCAATGGTGACGCCCGTCGACGACGCCGCCGCCGCCGCCGCTGTCTGGCAGGTCGCGAGCGAGCCGCCCGAGAACAATCCGCCGATCAAGATGGAGGTAGGCATCGAGGACTGCCTGCACATTGAGTTTGAGTACAACCACTCGAGGTACCACCTGCGCGACGTGGTGCATGGCAAGATCTTCTTCCTGTTGGTGCGGATAAAGATCAAGAACATGGAGGTGGCGATCATACGGCGCGAGTCGACGGGCACCGGCGCCAACGTCTTCAACGAGAGCGAGACCGTCGCCAAGTTTGAGATCATGGACGGGGCGCCGGTGCGCGGCGAGTCGATCCCGATCCGGCTCTTCCTGAGCGGCTTCGAGAACCTGACGCCCACCTTCAAGAACGTCAACAACAAGTTCTCGGTCAAGTACTTCCTCAACCTGGTGCTCGTCGACGAGGAGGACCGCAGGTACTTCAAGCAGCAGGAGGTGCAGCTGTGGCGGAAGGCGTGAGCGCGGAAGCGGCGAGGGTCCTCGGCACCCTCCGCCTCGCCTGCACCGCGATGACTGGTAGATACTGGTGCGACAGGACGGTGTCTGGGCGGGTTGTGTGAGTTCATGAAGATACAGAAAACGCCCCTGCAGCCCGCCTACTCTACTCCATCACATGTCCTCCACACGTTTCCACTTCTCATCAACGAACCATGCTCGAGTGCTGAGTACATGTGGCTTTGAGTTCAAATCCAGCACGCAACACGCGCGAGCCAGCCGCTGATTGATCCCATGCGGTGGCGTGCCCCGCAGCACACCTCATCTCTCGCACCCATCCCCGCAGATATGCCTTGCCTCCTCGCCCTCACGCTCCAACGCCGCTGCCACTGCCGTATGCCTCGCCCGCCCCTCCCACCCTCTTCCCGCGGCGTCCCCCATGATCCCTCGCCGCTCCGCTCGCCGCTCCGCTCGCCGCTCCGCTCGCCGCTCCGCTCGTCTCTCGCCCGACATCAGCGGAGCGAGAGCGCCAGTAGAGCGCCAGCGGCTCCGAAGCGCCGCTCTAGCGCCGCTCCCTCCTCAGCACCACGTGGTGTCGGTGCTCCCGCCGGCAGCGCCTTCGCCGTCGCCGTCGCCGTCGCCGTCGCCGTCGCCGCCGCTGCCGCTGCCGCTGCCGCTGCCGCTGCCGCTGCCGCGCAGCTTGCGGACGGCGGCGGTGAGGACGAGGCGGACGCCCGCACGCTCGACGCCGACGCGCTTGAGCACATTATCGATTCCGAGCCGCGTCAGGCGCGCCAGCGCCGTCAGCTCGGCCATGTCGGCAAAGTGGTACGTGATCGCGCCGCCGTACTCGGCCACGTAGCGCCCCCGCTGCACGGCCGAGAGCCAATCGGCGACGACGCCGTCGCTCATCGGCCCGAAGCGCTGCTGCCGCTGCTGCTGAGGCGGCGGCGGGTTGTCGTCGGCCATCGCGACCAGCGCCGTGCCGCTGCCATGCGGCGTGCCGTGCGACGGGGCGTGCGACGGCTCGGGTGTGCCAGGGAGGCGAGTGGCGTTGCGCTGGGCCACTGCGAGGGAGAGGCCGCCGCCGCCGCCGCCGGCCTTGTACGCGCAGACGGCGACGTGCCGCGCCAGTGCGCCACCATTTCCGCACCGCTTACCGCACAGCCCACACGCGAGCTCCCCCTCCGCCGCCCGAGGCAGCTGGCCGTCCTCCTCCGCAGCGGCGGCGGCGACGTGCTGCTTGGCGATGCGCGCGGCTCGCTTCTTCTCGCGCGCGGCGGCGGCGGCGGTATCCTCGGCGTGGCGCTTGGCCTTGCACGTCTTCTGGTGGTTCTTGAGCGAGCCGGGGTTGGCGCACAGCTTGCCGCAGAAGCCGCACGTGCCCGCCTCCGCCTTCTCGGCGCGCTCGACCGCCGCGAGAGCCTCCGCTGCGGCGCGGCGCTCCGCCTCCGCTTGCGCCTCCATCTCGCGCGCCGCCGACTCTGCCGGGCGCGACCGCTTGCGCCGCGGGACCATCGCCGCAGCCGCACCGCTGTCCAACGCGGCGGTGGGGGCCACTCCCGGTGCGCCGTCGCCGGCGACGCCGCCCGCAGCGATGCCGTTGGCGGCGGCGATGAAGGCGGCCGCGTCTGGCGCCGCAGCGAACCCGCCCTCGAAATCGCCCTCGAAATCGCCCTCGAAGCGAGGAAGCGGCGGGCCCTCCGCCCCAGCAACCACCGTGTGGCGCGTCGCCTGCGCGGCCAAGGCGAAGGGGCAGATCCGTCAGAGCGCCCGGGTTGATCATGGGTGGGTGTCTGTTCCGATGGCCACGCGCAGCCTCGTGAGGCTTCCCCTCATGATGGCACATCAATGGCACCGGTGAGCGCACAGCCGGCTGCGCCAGTCACGAGTGCAGCGTGGCCGCACTCTTTCGACCTCTTGCTACCCGTGCGCGTACCGAGGGCTGCGCCGGCTGCGTGGGCGCCTGCGCCTTGCTGTTGGGCCGCGCAGCAGCAGGAACTCCACGGCCCTGGCCTGATTCAGACTGGGCCTCGCGCAACGCGGCGCGCCCTTTGTCAGGCAGCTGGCGCGTCGGTATCCACTTTGGGCCGAGGGCCTTGCCTAGAGGCACCCACGTCCCCGTGCGCGTGTCCCACTCCTTGCCCACTGGCCCGCGCCCTTGCGGACGGCGCCAGAATGGCTCGTCCGGCATCTCCGTCTCGTTGTCTTCTTGGAGCTCTGTGACCTCGCTCTCCTGCCACAGCGCCGCAGGCATCGTTGCCTCCTCCGACGGCGGTGCTTGGTCGTCCTCCTGCACGGCAGCCTTCTGCTTGTCGACAATCGGAGTGTCCGACTCCTCGATGGCCATCATGTCCTCGTCGTCGCTCATGACTGCGTCCGCTCTGTCGTGGGTCGCGTCGCCGATGATTGACCGAAGACAGTGACTTCGCAACTTTCGTGTCAAGTTTTGTCGGGTGGAGAGGCGCAGGCGAGCAAAAATGGTGAGAATTTAAGAATTGATTTGGGGGTGGAAGTTGTTGTAGGTGTTTTGATGGTTTTGGTGAGGGGGAGGTGTTGGAGGGTAGGGATGGTGAGGATTTTGAGGAGGAAGGAGTTTTGGGGTGAATTAGGAGATTTGGAAGGTTTGGAGGGTGGTGAGGGGATGATGGATGTTGATTTTGATGTTTGTATCTGTGTGAAATGTTAGGTTTGCCGTGATCGGTATCTCTTGGCGATCAGCCTAAAGGTGCGTAGGTAAGATTGCATACTTTCCGACAAGTCTGTCAAGCGTCATGCTCCTCTTCGCGCACGCGGCCGGTGGCGTCGCCAAGCCCAGGGCGGTCACGCTGGAAGCGAGCATCGACGCGATGGGGCATTCCACACTCGCTGAGATCGATCTGATCGAGCGTGAGCTCATTGCTGGCCATTTGGCGGCGGCAAGGTCGATGCTCAAGGGCAAGCAGCAGGCGGCCGGCACGCGCCACACTCGCCGTGGAACGCGCCGACTGAATGCGGCGGGGCTGCTGGCGTTGCTCGAGGGACGGCCTGGCCAGGCGCTCGTCGTGCTGCGCGAGGCAGTGGCGCAGCCATTTGGCGATGCCCACCTCGCCGCACACAAGAACCTGTACTGGGCCGTCTATCTTGACCCGACCGCGGCCAACGACAACGATCAGATCGACGAGGCGTGGAGCGGCGTGATCACCGCCTTTGAACGTTCCCAGGCGCGCCCAGCTGTGGGCCTCTCAATCTTTGACGTCGGAATGCAGGAGCGTATCTGCTCGCACCAAATGTACGATCGGAATCGGAACCGCGGACGACCCACAGACGAGGCACGGCGGTGGCGCGACGAGTACCTCGAGCTGGTCAAGAAGTCGATCACCGACTATCTGCACCGCGACCTGCGTGCTGAGTTCGCCTCTTCCGGTGAGGAGGCCACGGCCGTGTGCGACGAGGATCCCGAGCGATGCGAGTCGGATTGGCAGATCGGACAGGGCGCCGGCAGAGTCGACGGTCCGTACGCGCAGAAGAAGCTGGGCGGCCTCGTGCACATCCAGCTGCTGATGGAGGACCTGCTCGGTCTGAGTCCGGGTGGCGAGGGTGGCGTCGAGGGCGACGTGATCGAAGCGGGCTGCTTCACGGGTGCGACGGCTGTCTTCATGCGCGCTCTGCTCGAGCAGGAGCCGGCGGCGCCTCCGCCGCAGCCGTCGTCGCTGCCGCCGTCGCCGCCGCCTCGTCGACTGTTTGTTGCCGACTCGTTCGAGGGCATCCCTCAGCCGCGCACCGCACGCGGCCTGCGTATCGATGGACCGGACGTGGCGCATGGCTCGGCAGCCTGGCCCGAGCGCTACTCTGCGGGCCAGGCGCAGGTGCGCTCGACGTTTCGGCGTTACGGCCTGCTGGACGAGCGCGTCGTGCTCGTGCCGGGCTTCTTCAACGTCTCGCTCGTGCGTGCACCGGTCGCCGCTGCGACACTGGCGCTCGCACACATCGATGCCGACGCGTATGAGTCGGTGCTCGACGCGCTCGCGGCGCTGCATCCTCGGCTCGCCCCGGGTGGGCACATGATCATCGATGACTACCACCTCCCGGGCGTCCGCCAGGCCGTGCACGAGTACCGCGAACGCCACGGCGTGCGCGCGCCGATCTGGCCGGTCCCGACCGACTACGTGACGACGTGCGCAAGGGCGGCAGGCGGCGCGCACCACCCGCTGACCGACTTTCAGGTCGAGCCCCTGACCGCGGTGTACTGGACCACCGCGAAGGTACGTGGTTTGGAAGTGTGATTATTGAATTCATGGTACACACACTTGCCGTTGGTCGTGTCTTATCTACAGGCCGTTTCCTCGCAACAACACACATACAGCTCTACACTGGCTACAGTACTTTACTGACACACACCTCACATGCTCGCTGAGAGAGGAATGTGGAAAGCCCGCGCACCACACAGAGCCAACGGCATGCGAGCGGGCAAGAGACGACCGACCGACTGGAGCAAAGGACCTAGAGGGTGACGTACAGGATGGCCTGCGGGACACAGAAGAACATCGCGGCCAACACCATGACGAAGATGGGCGGGAGCTTCGGGAGGATGCTCTTGAGGAAGGAGAAGTACGTGATGGCGAGCATGCCGCCCACGTAGACCACGTAGAGGCCAGCGTGCGTGTAGTAGACGACCCTGGCCCGCTCGCCCGTCACAGGGGAGAGGTCGGCGCAGGCCTCGCCATCGTCGCTCCAGAGGGCGAGCGGCACGATGACGGTGCAGCCCGTGTACATCGAGCCGCCGATGAGATGGAAAAACCAGTAGAAAATGAAGGCCAACTTGTCGTCGGTGTAGCCCGCCATGCCCATGCCGACGCAGAGGAAGGCGACGAAGAAGCACGTGATCGCCATGACGCCCTCGGCATACCTCGTGCTGTCGCAGATGTCGGCGGACGGCGTGAAGCCCCAGAGGTCCCAGTACATAATGAAGAATCCGGCATTTTGGATGGCCATCATTGTGGCATGGAAGGCGATCTTCGGCTTGTCGCCGGGCAGCGAGCCGATCGGGCCGGTCTTGATCTCGAGAGTCATCTTTCAAGCCGCAACTGCGATTTGCTGAGGCTCTGGACTTGCCGTCAACGGCGGCGTGGCTGCTTTTCACCCCTCCTGCGGGCGCCTCGCGGCGGCGGAGGTGCACGCCGGAGGTGTTGGTTCTGGGCCCGGAGGGCCGCGCCGCGCCGGAGCTGCGAGGGGAAAAATGCGGTTGAGTAGGTTTTGGTGAGGTGGTGGTGGTCGAGGGAATGGATAGTTTGTGATGACGGAGTAGTAGCTGCTATTGGATTCATGCAAAATTATGCATGTTCCGCGTGCCGGCATTACAAGGCTGAAAACACCTTGTTCCGGCGCGCCCGTCACCGCTCCGTGCGGACCACTGCGCGAACGAGACGCAATGTGCATGGACGTCTGCGCCGTCGCCACGACGGTCGCCGTCGTGGCGCTGGCGGCGGTCTCGTTCCTCACCTATGTCGTCCTCTCCGACTCCGTGCCGTGTGGCGGTCACGTCTGGCCGATGGTGCTGCTCGCCGGCGCCTCGGGCGTGATGGTCGGCGTCGCGCTCGGCGTGGTCTGGTTTCCTGACTGCGCCCGTCGCCGCGTCCTGCGCAAGAGGCGGCGCTACGTGGCGCCACAGGCCTGCAGCCCGCGCAAGGCCAACGCGTTGCAGGCTGCACCGCGGGCCGCCGACGGTGGCGCCGAGCTGCCGACGCCGCGACTCGGAGCGAGCAAGGGCCCGAGCAGCCAGCGCCACTCGAGGTTCGCGGTCGCCGCCGAGCCGCCGCCGCCGGAGGGCACGAACCTGGTGCGTGCCGCGCAGGACGCGCAGATGCAGACGCTGCTGTCGGCGCACGGCCGCAGCCAGCACGCCGCGCCCGCACCCGCCGCGCCTGCGCCCGCGCCCGCGCCCGTGCCCGCGCCCGTGCCAGCGCCTGCGGCGCTCGAGCCGGCGTCGCCGCGCGTCGCTCCCGACGGCAACTGTCGCGGAGGCGAGGCTGCTGCGATCGCGCGTGGCCTCGGCACGACGCGCGCCAGCAGCAGCGCGAGCTGCTGCCTGTCGCCGCTGCGGGGCGGCGGCGGCACGCCCGCCGCGGCGTGCGCCTCGGCGGGCGACGCCAGTGGCGCGCTGCCCTCGCCCGCGCTCCGCGTCGCCACGTCCGCGGCCGTGCTGCCTCCGATTGGCGCGTCTGCCACCGCCGCTGCCGCCGCTGCGACGGCCGCTGGCGGCGCCGGCGCCGAGGGGAGTTCCAAGCAGCAGCAGCAGCAGCCGCCGCCGCAGCAGCAGCGACTGTGCGCCCCGGCCATACCGGCAGCCAGCGTGGCCGGTTTGCGGGGCGGTCTTGCTGCGAGCCACGTCGAGAGCGGTCAGCGGCCGCACGTGCCGTCGCCCGCGCTCAACGCCACGGGTGGCGATGTCCTCGGCGCCGCCGCGCCGCTGCCACCGTCGCTCACGCCGGACATGACGCCGGCGCACACCCTGCTCTGGCGCGACGACGCGCACGGCAACGCGGACGCCGCCGCCGCAGTCGCCGCCGCCGTTGTCGCCGCCGCCGGGGGTGCCCCCCTCGCGAGCGGCGGCGGCCCGCAGCCAACCAGGGGCGGCGAGGCGCCGCCGACGGGCGACGTGCTCCACCGCACGTCGATGCATCTGCAGTACGACGAACATTGGAACGTGGCCGCCGCCTCCTTCCGCGCCCGCGGACCGGACGGCGGTGGCGGTGGTGGCGGTGGTGGCGGCGGTGGCGGTGGTGGCGGTGCAGGCGGCAGCGGTAGCCAGCAGCACGTGGTGTGCGCGTGTGCGCGGCGCGAAGCGGAGGCGGCGGCGAGGAGCGCGGCCACGGCCTCTCTCGTGGGCGCGAGCGAGGCGGGCGACGTGGCCCTCTCATCCGCCGCGATGATGGACCACGGCGTGAGCTGTTCACCGGGCTCGTGCCACTACCGACGACGCAGCAGCGGCGGAGGCGGCTCGGGCGCTGCAGCGGCGGCGGCGGCGGCGGCGGCGGCGGCGGCCTCGGCGGCTGCGGCGCCCGCGCACCCTGAGCTGCTCGGTGCGGCGGTGGCGAGCGCTCTGAGCGGCAGCATGCGCCGCGTGCGCAGGGTCACGTCGCCCGACACGCGGCAGGGCGGTGGCAAGAGGGTCCACGTCGTGGGCGGCGGCACCGAGTCCGGCTCCTGAGACGCGCACCGGCAGCACCGCCCACCGGCTGCTCTCGGCCCCGAGGGATCCATTGCTATCAGTTGCGTGCTCGCGTGCACATTCAGTCTACTAGAATCAAACGATTTGACATTGAACACAGTACACAGTGACTGCAGGAAACAGCCCCTGGTGCGCCAGGCAGCGTCCGAGCCGGGCAGCGGCACTTGCGGTACGCGAGTTTGCTGCCAGGACGGCGCGTGCGAACTCGGCCCAACTGTCTGTCCACATGCGCCACGAGATCACAACCGCGATAATCACGGCCGCGGGCCTCGTCGCCGCATACGGGCTGCTCCTACGCTCGCGCCGCCGCAAGCTCGACGCTATCCGAGCCTCGCTGGCGCACGGCCACAGCCAGGGCCATGGCCACGCCCACGCCCACGCGCATGCCCATGCCCACGCCCGCACCGACTCCTGCTGCGACGAGGACGAGGGAGCCGCCCGCTGCTGCCACGATCCCTCGTGCTCGAGCGGCGTTGGCCACCATGAGCACGCAGCAGCCGACGCATCCAGCACCGCACACGGCCACTCGCACCACCACGGACACGCCGATGCCGCGGCGCCCGCACCGCCCGCGCCGAGCGTCGAGCGGCCCACGGCTCCTGCGACGGCCGGCAAGGCCGCGCGCCCGCCCTCCCTCGGATCCATCATGCAGCTGAGCAAGGAGACGGGCGCCGAGCGCGCCGCGTGCAAGGCGGCGCTCGTCGCGAGCGGCAACGACTACGACGCGGCGCGTGCGGCGCTGATGCCACCGCCGCCCGAGCCCGAGGATATACCCGCCGACGGCGTCGCGCCGTCGCCGTCGGATGGCTTCGAGCCGTCGTCTGCCTTTGCGGGGGCGCGGGTGGGCTGGGTCTTCCAGCGAGGGCCACTCGGCGTGGGCTACTACCGCGACGGCGACGACTGTGGCGGCGGTGGTGGCCGAGACCCTGCGGCGGCGCGTGTGGTGGTCAACGGACGGGAGGTGACCGTGCTGAGCGACTTGGCGGCCACGGCGAGCAGCGCCTGCACAACCACGATGGTGGCGGGCGGCTGACGCTAGAGGCGCGAGGCGGCGGGGCAGAACCGCGGCTGGCGCACCGTTGCGCTGCCGCTGAGCTGCCGCGCCGCCTCGCAGCGGAGAGCACCACGACCCGATATCAATCGGAGCGCTCTGTGCAGTGACGGCGCGCCCCGCAGGGCCCATGGAAACGGGCCCGGGGCGACGCTTGATGAGCGGGCGCTCGCGTCGTCGGTGTCGGTCCGGTCGAGTGAGGAAGAACCAGAGAGCTTTGTTTGCTGCTGAGATACTCTGATTTGCCTACGGTTATGGTGTGTGGTTTTGAGTACTTTAATAAAGAACCCAGGGTTGGTCAAAAAGAAAGGAGTTAGGTTTTCAGTGTGGTAGGGTCCTAGGAGGTACTTGGCCGCAGGAACAGTGCTCCGTTGGGAGTTTAGTCTTAGCGCTCGCCGCCGAGGCGCTCGCTGCCCTCGGCGGCCTAGAGTGATAGCCCACGCACTTTATGAGGAGGCGTATGGCCTTCGGCCTGTGTCTTTTGTGTCCGTTGGGTTGATGTTTACTGTTTACTGTTCAAGCCAACCCGAGTGTAGCCATAGGTTTTCCCGTCTTATCTACAGACCGTTTTTTTTTAGCCAACCCGAGCCGACTTGATACTTGCAAAATCAAGATCATCAACAGCCATTAGGATGCGCGTAAGTGCGTGGCTCCTCCTCTGCACCTCCCCGGCGCCGGTCATCGCTTCGGAGCCGCCCTCGCCGCCGATCCCCCCCGATTTCCCGTCGAGCTGGGCAACGGGGACCCTCCTCTGGGAAGGCTACTACTGCGACAACAACAAGTGGCTAAACCAGTACGTCACCGAGTGGTCCGAGTGCGTGCCGTTCGTCAGAGCCGAGGAAAGCTGCGTGGGCTCCTACTTCATGCACGCGGCGCAGGGCGACGGCAACTGCGGCTGCTTGACCGTGGAGACGGACTGCTCAGACGCGGCATACGTCTCGGAGGATTATCGCGTCAACGTGCACGCGCTGATCGAAGCCGCGCCGCCCTACCCGCCGGGCCAGGCGCCGAGCCCGCCGCCCAAGCCACCGAGCCCTCCGCCCGACCCACCGAGCCCTCCGCCGCCCAAGGTGCCGAGCTCGTGGGTCACGGGAGATCTCGTCTGGTCCGGGTACGAGTGCAGGGAGAACGGCAGCGACCAATATAAGTGGCTCAACGTGTACGTGTCCGACCCGCTCGACTGCGTCCAGCTCGTCAGGGACGACGCCGAATGCGTGGGCTCGTACTACAGTCACGGGGCGGGCGGCGACGGCAACTGCGGCTGCCCCACGGAGGTCATCGACTGCCTCGACGTCGCAGTCATCACAGTCCACACCGTGGTCAACATCCACGCCATCATGCCGCTGCCGCCGCCGTTCTCCCCGCCGCAGCCGCCGCAGCCGCCAAGCGCGCCCCCGTCGCCGCTGCAGCCGCCAGACGCGCCGCCGTCGCCGCCGTCGCCCCCGGACGCCCCGCCACCGCCGCGCACCGCCGACGGCAGCGGGGCAGTCGGCGACGACCCATGTTGAAAACAAGGCCCATTTGGCCCACCACCCGGGGGGCTCCAAGCGTCTGATTGGCCGAGGATGGCCGAAGCCTGGGGCTGCCCTGGCCGGGCCTGATTCTGCCACTGCGTGCGTCGCCTTGAGGCGGGCCTGTGGCCGACGTGAGCGCCGCCTTGGTTTCAACATAGGCGACGACCCGATCTTCGTCGGGGCCGACGGCGTTCCGTACGAGATCAAGGGGGAGGCGGGCGCCGCCTACAACCTGGTCTCATCGGCGACGCTCTCGATCAACGCCGCCTTCGAGCAAGTGCCGCTGCGCTTCCGCGCCCTCGACATCACCGAGACCGTCCTCGGCTCCGTCTCCGTCGCCGCGTGCTCGCGGCCCCGCGAGGCCAGCAGCGGCACGAGCGCCGCCGCGTCGCCGCCCGGGCGACGCCGAGGCGCTGGCGGCTTCCACGAATGGGTCTTCGACGCGCAAAGCGGCAACCTCTCCGTGATCGTCCACGACGGCGACGGCGACGGCGACGGCGACGGCGGCGGCGACGGCGACGGCGACGGCGACGGCGACGGCGACGGCGACGGCGACGGCGACGGCGATGGCGCTGGTCGCGAGCGCGCCGACAGCACCTCGTCGCTCCCGCCGTCGATTGCGATTGCGTTCGAGCGGCTCGAGTGTGACCTCCGCACGATGGTGTGCGGCTGGCGGGCGGTGCCGCTGCCCCCGCTCGGCGATGGCACCGCGGGCGGCGGTGGCGGCGGTGGTGGGCGTGGCGGCGGTGGTGGCACACGCCGCCGCCGCCAGCAGCAGCAGCTCTATGCGTCGGCGTCGTCGTCGCCGCTCGCGCCGCCGCTGCTCGATTCGGGCTTCTCGCGGCTGCGCGTCGAGGGACCTCGCGCGGCCGCGATGGTGACGCGCCACTGCATGCTCAGCTATGACCATGAGCTCGACTGCGCCGAGTTTGGCGCGTGGCGCGCGGCCGAGGCGGCGTGCATGCAGCTGCTGCGCGGCACGGCGCCGCCGGAGCGGCGCGACGAGTGGGTCATGATTCTCTCTCTGCCGCGGCTGCAGCCGCGGAGCGATCCGGCGGCGGCGGAGGGGCATGAGGAGGAGGCACGCCGCTTGACGGAGCGGGAGGAGGGACCGGAGCGTCGCTTCCACTTTGTAGGCGTCGAGCTGGCGCGCGTCGCCGACGACGCGCCGTCGGAGCTGCACGGCCTGCTCGGCCAGCGGGCGGCGGCCCGGAGCCTTGGGGTTGGCGCGCCGGGCACGGCGTCGGCCGGTGCTCCCGGCGGCGATGTGATGGCGGCGGCGGCGTTCGGACCGCAGGGCGAGGGCGCCATCGAGGGTGTCTACCACGAGTATGAGGTGGTGGCGCTCTCGGCCCATCCGAGCCGGGGCGGCAGCTCGCGCTACGGACGATTGGCGTGCGGTCCGTGAAGGCTGAATCGGGGCTCTGCACGTTTCGGGCTGGTTGAGTAGTTCGTGAGTCCGGAGACCAACGAACAATCCCTTCTTTGTGAATTGATATTTTTCATACCGTCCTCTCTCGAATGATCCTCAAAGCAGGCACGCCCGAAACTACAACGCGCAGCAGCATCACATGTGCCGTCCGTCCCCTCTTCTCTCTCTCGACCCCCATGCAGCCGCCCCCTTGAACGCATGCGTCACGAAAAGAGCGCGCCGAGCTTGCTGCCGATGCCGACGGGCGCGGGCTGCAGGAAGCGCAGCTCGCACTCCTCGCCGAGGAAGCGGCGCACCAGGTCCTGGTACGCGAGGCCGACGTTGGAGTCCTCCATCAGGATGACGGGCCGGCCGATGTTGGTCGACTTGAGCACCTCGTCGCCCTCGGGCACGACGCCGAGCAGCGGCACGCCGAGCATCTCCTGGATGTCGGCGGCGCCGAGCATGTTGTCCTTCGCCACGCGCTCGGCCATGTACCGCGTCACGAGCAGGTAGCTCTGCACCGGGTCCTGGCCCTGCTCGGCGCGCTTCGACTTGGACGCGACGATCGAGAGCATCTTGTCCGAGTCTCTGACGGACGAGAGCTCGGGGTTGGTGCACACGACCGCGATATCGGCGTGGTACATCGCCTGCTGCGCGCCGTTCTCGATGCCGGCGGGCGAATCGCACACGATGTAGTCGAAGCTCGAGCGCAGCTGCGAGATGACCTCGTTCACGCCGTCGGCGGTCAGCGCCGTCTTGTCGCGCGTCTGCGAGGCGGCGAGCATGAAGAGGTTCGGCTGGTGTCGGTCCTTGATGAGCGCCTGGTGCAGCTTGCACTCCTCCTGGATCACGTTGACGAAGTCGAACACGATCCTGCGCTCGCAGCCCAGGTGCAGGTCCAGATTGCGCAGACCGATGTCAAAGTCGACGGCGCAGACTCGGAAGCCTCGCTCGGCGAGGCCCATGGCGAGGCTCTGCGAGGGCCGCACGGCGAGCCCAAGGGGCGTTAGGCGTGCGGGGGCAAGCTGGGCTGAGCATGCGAGGCGGCACATACCGCGGAGGTCGTCGTCTTGCCCACGCCGCCCTTGCCCGACGTGACGCACACGACCGTGCCGCCCTCGGCCGGGTCGGGGAGTGGTGCGTGCGCGGTGCTCTGGTGCCGCGCCAGCGAGGCGGCGGGCCATCTCCTGCAGACGCTTGAGCGTAGCAGCGGCCGGAGCCTGGGAGTTGCGAAGAAAGCCATGGCGCCAAGTGCTGTAAGGGCCTGTACATAAAGGGGGCAGAGCACGCCGCAGGCGAGGAAAAAATTGGGGGATTTTAAATAAGGTAGGTATGAGGGTGATGGTGATAGTAGGTATTTGATGGTTTTGGTAGTGGGGGTGGGGTTGTGAGGTAGGGAGTTGATGATTTGGGATGATTTTTGATATGAGAGATTGAGAGTAGGAATTTTAGGT
>Ga0209713_10001387_pt1 | contig 14416 bp, 10 predicted proteins | sample ArcOceMetagenome_3_FD_187444 | JGI IMG/M metagenome (GOLD analysis project Ga0209713, IMG submission 187444) | Marine eukaryotic phytoplankton communities from Arctic Ocean - Arctic Ocean- Svalbard ARC20M Metagenome (SPAdes) (version 2) | ecosystem: Environmental > Aquatic > Marine > Oceanic...
CAAAGTGCCACAACCACCGCAAATACTGAGTTGCTGCTTTGGGCTTGTTTGGATTATAAGCAATGTTATAACCAATGTTATAAACTTTATAACCTAGGTTATAAGTCAACCGCTCTATAAGTTAGTCATTGCATTAAAATTTAATTTATAAGTTCAAGATAAGTTCAAGATAAGTTCGTTTTCTACTTAGGTCGGACTTAGGTCGTTTTTTCAGGCTCTCCAACGTGCATGACCACATGCGATCAACGATGCCCCTTGGCTTTATTATAGCGTTTTTTTTTGCTTTGGGTGGCATGCATCAGGCCCAGCAATTTGCTTTATTGAAAGAAATCACATCATAAAACCTGTGCTGCGGCATTGCCGCGCCAGGGCAACTATACAACATATTATATAATTATACATTGCACACGAGGCCATGCAGATGTTTGAATTCAGACTCCCTCTGCATGCGTGCATGCTCATCGAGGACAAGTGCGCTGCGGTATTGCCGCGCCACGTATACACGTAATGCATTTGACACGCGTGCTGCGGTCTAACAATTTGCCTTATATTGTTAGAATTCAAATCGCAACACGTGTGCTGCGGCATTGTCGCACCACGTGAGTGATTATACAGTATATATATGTAATGCATTTGGCACGTGTGCTGCGGTATATTGCCGCACCATTTATAATGCATTTGACACGTGTGCTGCGGTATTCGCCCTCTTCCTATAGTCTTGCATAGCAACACATGCATCCAAACAAAGGCTGTTTAAGGCTCATTTGGCTGTACAACTTTCTTTGCTGTTTAGAACAGGTCAATATATATGCTCCAATGCCACAGGATCAATACCCCTAGAAGGACAAACTGGCTCAATATTAGTTTCCTGGCAAAAAAGATGCCTCCCAAATTGCAGCCCATGTATGTGCAGCCAATGTTTACAACGTGGGCCGCATTGACGAGTTACTTGTTCGCAGACAAGCTTGAGTTGAAATGAAGGCCAAAGTGATTGCACATATCCAACCCACGTTGCGCTGCGAACTTATTCTTCCTTTTTTTTAACCGCTGCAAGCAAGGCGAAGAACAGCATGCTGAAGTTCAGAGCATTGTTGCTTTGTTCGAAGGCTGGCCAAATGACCAGCAGCTAGTCATGAAGATTTTTAAGCGTGCTGCCTTTGATAGGAAATTTCCTCCTAGGCGCATGAAGCGGTCAGTCAGTGTGCAAGATGATTGCACGTTGTCTGTAGAGAACTTAGTGTTCTGCCGTGACGCCTCCACAAGGCGATCACGTTCCAGGTAGGCTTGCGACTTCACTGGGACTGACAGTGGTCGCGCATTGCTTTGCAAAAAAGTGTTCGTCCATGCGTGTGCTGCGGCATTGTCGCACCACGTCAGCAAAATGGTATCTGTATAACATGTGACACGCGTGCTGCGGCATAGTCGCACCGTGTGTAGCAATGCGGCATAGTCGCACCGTGTGTAGCAATGCTGCGGCACTGCCGCGCGTTGCATGCGTTGTTGCTACAGTAGTTGCCGCATGCAGTCAGCATGACATCATGGCAATCGTCCTAATATTGAACCCTGCATGCATGCAGCTATTTTTGCCAGCGTTTGTTGAGTTCTTAGTTTCAGGCGGGGCGCGCAATGGCCAGCTTGCTGGACCAGGTCAGGGGTGTGAGCAGTTTCCTCGAACAAGTTCCTGATGCTCGTCGTCAGGAAGCAGCTTCCAGGCAAGTGCAGAACTTGAAAGCAAAGATTCAAAACTCCAGCGTGACGTTGCCACAGTGCACCGACTTGATGAGGGCAATCAACTCCATCCAACTGGAAGATGCCCAACGAGACATCTTGTGCAGTGCGGTTTTGGAGAAGGCACATGCATTGAAAGAGTCCTCATCATCTCGCCGTGACAACCAATCTTGGGAGAATTGCTGGAAGAAGATTCCACAAACAGTTTGGAACTCGTGGATTGCTGAAGGCTTGCAGCCCAGCGAAGTCCTTGAGAAGATCATTGTCTTCTTTCATTCTAAGGGCTTGAGGTTGCCTTCAGAACCGACCTTTGGATGCATTGTGGCTCTGCAACTGGCCGCCATGGGAAACACTGACGTCTCTAAGGCTCAGAAGATATCAATGGTGTGGGATGCCAAGAGGATGTGGTCATCCATGTACCGCAGGCCGCTCCCTGTGGACGCCTGGTACCACTTCTATGATGAAGTGCAGTTTCCAGAAGGCACTTCCATGGCTGAGTTTGACCAAGGAGGTATGCTAAAGCTTCATGATAGCATTCCCCTTCGAACTAGCAATGGCTGCGTTGCACAAACGAAGCCTTCAAAGGCAGCGCCACTGCAGCTGGATTTGAAGGAATCTCGATCTGAAATTCAAGGCATCGCCGAGGTGTTCGGTTCAGCTTTGAAGGCCATGCAAGAGACGCAGCTGCTTACTTTGCAGACCATGCAAGCCGGTCAATTCCAGGGTCGAGGCCAAATCTTTCAGGGTGCAAGCAGGAACTCTTTGACGCTTGGAGGATCCTATGCATCAAAGAATAGTCATGGTCTCCAGCATCTTCAGATTGCTCAGAACCTGCGGCCCCGAGCACCTGGCATTGCCAGTTCCTCGCGTGCCAGTGGGGGTGTCAGTCATGCACTTGTCTTGCAGGATGCTGAAAGGCCAGAACAAGCAGGGCAGCTTGCAGCTGAACCGCCAGCTGAAGATTGCTTTGAAGCTGTGGAGGAGCAAACTGAGGAAAATGGGCAGTCTGAGGTATGCTGCTCAAAGCCTAGTGGCAGGATGACACTGGCCCAAGCAACTGCCCAGCTGCTTGGAACTGGAAAGGTGAAGCGTGAGAAGCAGGGGGCTGCAACTCAGGCTCCGCCTGACCAGAAGGAAGGTTCACAGGGTGCTCCACGCAGGAAGAAGACTAAGGGCAAGAACAAGAAGCGCAAGGCACCAAAAGTCCTCCTTCCTGCAACGGAGCCATCAACTCCACCAAAACGTGGAAAAGCTGGGGATTGCAAGGCTGCACGTTCCAAAGCGAATGCAAAGGTGAAGGCTGATGAGACCCCGATGGCTGATGCAGTCAGCATTGCGACGGCAACTGCCAAGGCTGATAAAACACCGAGGGCTCGTGCACCAAAGGCGAAGGCTACACCGAAGAAGGAGAAGGCTCCGCAGAAGACTGGCCCGAAACCTTCACCAGAGGAGAAGGCTGCTGCCACCACAATCGCATTGAAAACAAAGCTGTGGTTGAAGTATGGATGCAGCAAATGCCGCTACAAGGCAGGCTGCACAACAAGCTGTTGGACCTACAGGGGCATGATTCAGCCAAGAATGCGCTGAGACTTGCTTCATCCAACTGCTCCTGTCTTGCAATGTTGTTCAACTCTGAGCCGCTATGACCACGTAGTACCATGTTCCAGAGTTTAGCATTGAATTATCAAGCTGAGTCTGAGTCAGCTATCTTTCAGCTGTTCTTGAACTGATTGCACATATAGCAGTATCATATACTGTCGCTGTATAGGCTGTACATGCACATCCTTGCATTTTGCATTTGGTTAGCAGTTTTCAGTTATAAGCCATGCACTTGTCCGAATACATGTGAGCACATGTTCAACGTAAGAACAACCATGGCTACATGCTCGAACCAGGATTTAAGAACAAGCTGGTGCATAGTGCATACTGGCTATCCAGTATAGGTACTCAGATTCGTAGTTAGCTGTATGTGATTGTGTCGCCTGCATTGCGTACGCATCTGATCATCCAAAACTTAGTTGCGAGAGTAAACAGACTGCCCCGACATGTGTGCAACTAGGTGTGTTTATTCTCGATGTGTGCCCGTGGCTTGCGGCAGAGCCGCAGTTAGCAGGAGCCCGTCAGATTGCGGCATTGTCGTGTCAGTGCATACAGCTGTATATGTATATATTATCAATTGGAGCTGTGCATGCTGCGGTCTTGCCGCGCATTAACGCAGTTATGTATACATAGTGTTAGTTGGAGCTGTGCTGCGGTTTTGACGCGCATTCTAACGCTTGCGTGTGTATACGCATTTAGGCTCAATAGTGTTTTTTTGTCTGTTTTGCGTTGAGAATGAACATTAACGACTAAAGATCAGTAGTTGCGAGTGAGGACCAACAGCAAACACAACTTTTAACATCAACAAATACTCAGCATCCTTGAAACCAATCAACTTAGAACCATTGAGAGCAACCAGCAGCGAGTGCAATCAACACCTATAGTTAGGGCCTCATTCATTGTTGTTGAACATCTACTTTGCTGTATTTAATTCTTGATTCAATGTCGTCAGCTCTGCAGCAGTTCATGGCAGAAGCACCCAGCTTCAAGATCGGTAGCATCCAAGCAGACGTACAACGAGAGCAGCAACAGCAACATGTGCAGTATCAGCCCAACCTGCAGCACAGAACTCAGTCTCAAGAGGTGCAGCCGCAACAGCAGCAGCAACAGCAGCAAATGCAACAGCAGCTTGAGCAATCGCCTCAGCTGCAACTGCAACAGCAGCATGATGCACAAGAAGATGGGAACCAGCAGCATTTTGAGCGTGATGCAGAAGCGCTGTGGTACAAGCAGCAACAGCAAATGCAAGCAGAAGCGCGACAGCAGCAGCAACAAATGCAAGCAGAAGCGCGACAGCAGCAGCAACAGCATTCCCAAGAGGAACAACAGCCTCATGAGAATGATGATGATAAGTTGCAAGGAGGAGACAGCGATGATGAAGATGAAATGTGGGCTAGGATGGTGAGGCAGAGGACTGAAGATGATAGACCTCGAACTCGAACTCGACTTGTGCCATCTGCCAAGAAGAGTATGCAAGCTCAGGAGCCTGCGCAAACTTCAGTGGATCTGCAGCCAACGGCCAAGGTGCTATCACAGCCACCGAAGGCTGCGCCTGCACGTCCACCAAAGACTGCACATGCACAGCCACCAAAAGCTGCTCCTGCACAGCAACCAAAAGCTGCACCAGCACAGCAACCAAAAGCTGCACCTGCACAGCCACCGAAAGCTGCACCTGCACAGCCACCGAAAGTTCCACAGCAACCGAAAGGTCCTCCTCCTCCTCCAAAGGCTTCGTACCAGGAGATGGCCATTGAAGCCTTGAAAGCATTGGCTGAAGGAACTCACAATGCGGAGAGGTGGCCCCTTAAGAGCATCTTGCCAAAAGGGACTCCTGGCCGCAGAGAGCCTTGGAGGTCGAGAGGGCCGAGAGGAGGAGGAGGAGGAGGAGGAGGAGGGACAGGCAGCAGCTCTTCATCCAGAGCGATAGGCAACAGCTCTTCATCCAGAGGGATTGAAGAAGCCTACCACCAAGGCGTGCATGACCAGCAGGAATGGACCGAGCAGCAGCAGCAGCAGCAGCATGAACAGTGGCACCGTGATCAGGAACATCATACACAGCAGCAGCAAGCAGAATGGCAGAACCAAGAAGCATGGCAGCAGCAAGCAGAATGGCAGAACCAAGAAGCATGGCAGCAGCAACAATGGCAGGAGCAACAACAGCAATATGCGATGCATCAACAGAATCAACAGCAATGGGCACAGCAACAGTATTCGCACTCTCAGCAACATGCACCGCAAGCACAGCAACCGTATTCGCACTCTCAGCAACATGCACCGCAACAGCATCACACTTCGGGTACAGCTGGAGGTACCAAGGCTGCACTTAGTTTGTGCTCATTCAAACATATATTTTTGCTAGATCATGTGCATAAGCAGTTGCAGTATAGTGAAAAACCCACATGCACAGCCACGGTGACGCATCATTCTATCAAATGAAATTATAAAAACAAGAACTTCTTTCAGGTGCACTGACCTCTTCAGCTTGTGCGGCAATGCCGCACACGATGACTGATGAGCAGCTGAATGCAGCGTTGATCTGCATGAGCCGGGCAGGATTTATACCGGCCAGTGACATTACATCATCATGAGTAGGTGTAGCGTTTTGACGTATGAATGCAATGGACATGAACACAGCTAGCTTCACTATTTCGACAGCCAAGGATGTGACCTACAAAATCTGTCAGACTTACAAACCTGCTATATAGTATCAGTATAGACGTTTGTCTTGAGTGCAAGTTAGAATATGTTTTTGCTTCATACGATTGTGTGATATGACAAGTACTTGCATTTGTCTGTGTCTGTCTGGGAGCGCAATTGGGCTTCGATCACAAAAGGATTGGCTGGTGGGGCTTGGTTCACAAAGCAGTTCTCTTGAAACCTGCTACAAAACCCAAGCTGCAAACGCGACCAGTACTGCGACTGAAAATGTGTGCAGTGTGAGAGCTTACATAGTCTGAAGTATACGTTCTCTTGACGACATGCGGTTTTGCCGCATTCATGCGGTATCAAGCATGGCAATTTAACTCTGTGACATTCCATTGATGCTGACAGTACATATGCCAGGAACGACCAGCGGCTTTGCCGCGGCGTTCAGGGTATGTAGCTAAATTGTAGATGTAGTAACCACATGCGTGCATGATTTACATCATTTGCTCATACCTCGCCATTTCGGCTCATTGTGCACCACATACATTAAACACATTAATAGCATTTGCAATCAGCATCTTAGCTGAAGGGTGGGCGGCAGTGCCATCTCGAAGTTTTGTTTTCATCTTCAAGATGGCAGATGGTTCTACTGGTGCTGCTGGTGCTGCAGAAGCTGCAGATAGTTCAGATGTCGAGCAGATCTGGACTATCAAGGAGTGGCAACAGCACTTCGAAACCAGTCTTGATGGTGAATACCTCAAGGTGGACCGCTTCTACATCTTCTGCCCATGTGAGGATCACTGGCAGTGCCAGAAAACCAACACCCACTCGAAGGGTGCAGCGATTGGCTCCATATGGCAGGAGGAGGATGCTCCAGCGCGTCAAATGCTCCACCTGACCACTTCTTCCAAGCACCCTGGAGAGACGTACGATGAAGAGTTCTGCGAGGGACAGATAGCCAACAGGCCACAGCTGTGCAGGAAGGAGCATGAGCTCTGGTCGGTGGATGATCTGAATCGAGATCCTCCGCCTTGGGTCAAGTGCCCTCGCGTCCCAAAGCGTGCACCAAAGTTTCACTATGTAGATGATGAAGGCGACAAAGGAGGCAAAGGAGGCAAAGGAGGCGGCAAAGGAGGCGGCAAAGGAGGCAGCAAAGGAGGCAAAAAAGGAGACACTAGGGTTCCAGAACCTGTCTATGCACCTCCTAGAAAGAGGCCATCCAGCGAGATGAGCGGCCAAGCTTCTGGAGCAGGCCAATCTTCTCAGGCTCAGTCTTTCCAGCTTCAGGTTCCTGGACCAGGAAATCCAGTTCTCCAAACTGTCCCAGTTCAAGTTCCAGCTCTCTTGTCCATGGCTGTTGCTGGCATCGGCCCGTCGAATTCGAGGCAGCTGCTGAACGCTGGCGTTGATGGGGCGAGGAACGCACCTCCTTGATGCTAATGCTGTTTTGATTTAGAAGATTACTCGATTTAACAAATTTAGTTTTTGAAGATTTGATGCAAACTGGTATTTGACCTTAGTAATACACCAGGTAAATTGCTTGAAGACAATCCACACTAATCATTGATTTCGCTGTGCCAATTCACCACTCAAGGTATGCATTCGCAGCATCGAAGGCCTCCGTCAACAAGCCCGGCTGTGCAGAACAGCCGCCATGGGCTACGATGAGGCCGGATCAGCACTGCAAGTTGTTTGTGAAATCACACAGTAAAGCACATTTGTGAACTCCAAGCCTTCCCATGTACAGGAAGCCAACAACCAGCAGAACTACTTGGACGTCATCACGCACGCCCTGAGTCAGCTGCCGAGAGACTGAGCAGCTTGCTTGTGTTGAGGCCCCTGCAAGTTTCAATATCACAAACAATTGACAATGTAAACTTTTGAATAGCCCAGCCCTTGCTAACATGTATGTATACCGATGCTGCATGTACAATGTGGTTGTAACAAGATCACACTGCAAAGCCAAGGCATCGCCGGTGCTCTGCATGGATCATAGCTACGTCGCTGGGCTTATACACATGTTTCTGGGTTGATGTCTTGGTGTAACTATTGCAGATGATGTTGAGGTTCCATCCAATTGATGTTCAATACACTCTTTCATGTCGTAATTTCATACCAGCGGTTTTGCTACGCCATCATTTCAGACCAGCGGCCCTGCCGCGGCACATGTTTGTGAGCTAGTTCATGAAATGTTATTTGCACATTACCAACCTGGCATCTGAGGCTGAATCTGCTGAGTCTGATCCGCCAGGCGCGGGTGAGTAGTGAAATTGGCTGAAACAAAATATGTCATTGTGTTAAAGGGTCCCCTATCTGTTTTGAAGCTATTAAAAGGGTGTGGTATCAGTTCTTGAATCTACTTCAAGGGTTCGCTATCTTTCCTGAAGCTAGTTTAATGGTGTCTTATCATTTACTGCCGTTCTTTGAATTGTTTTAATACTTTGTGAAAGCTGTGGTTGAAAGGAAAATATATCCAATGATAAGGACAGTGGCGTTGGGAATGATTTTATCTACATGTGATTTCACTTAAACAAGGACCGTTAAATGTAAAATTGCTTTTGTTGCCACGCATCAGACATCATTTTGTTTCAGCCGAAGTTTTAGGCAGATGGACTGAACCTGAACCGTTGCATGAGTCTTAACCGAAAACACCAGAGGACGCCCTTGAACAAAGTCGCCACAAAAGGATAGGCATCCCTTTACCGAGCCTAAACGCAAAGGATGTGGACATCATTATAGAACAAGAATATTGTATCCCTTTCCCAAAGCCTCACGGGTCCTGGTTCAGTCGCTTCGCTTCGTCAAATAATACAAAGTGTTGGCGCTGACAGAATGCAGCCAGCACCAGCGAGCACCAGCGACAAATTTGATATTGAAATGCGATGAAAAAAATGCAGTCCAACAATTGCAGCAACATCTGGATTACATTGGACTACATTGGACTACATTGGACTACATTTGGACTACATAATGTAGTCCAAATGTAGTCCAAATGTAGTCCAGATTCCCGATGAACAGAATCAGTACTACTTTTTTTGGACTACATTTGGACTACATTTGGACTACATTATGTAGTCCAAATGTAGTCCAAATGTAGTCCAGATTCCCGATGAACAGAATCAGTACTACTTTTTTTGGACTACATTTGGACTACATTTGGACTACATTATGTAGTCCAAATGTAGTCCAATGTAGTCCAATGTAGTCCAATGTAGTCCAGATGTTGCTGAGTTCCTGGCTTTCGCACATGGGCAAATCACCGGGACGCTCAGCTGAAATAGGTCATGATACTGCAATGTCCCAAACCCAAGCACCGGGACGCTCAACTTAAATAGGTCATGATAATGCCATGCCACAAACCCAAGCACCGGGACTGATAGGTCATGATACTGCAATGTCCCACACCCTAGCACCGGGAAGCTCAACTGAAATAGGTCATGATACTGCAATGTCCCAAACCCAAGCACCGGGACTGATAGGTCATGATACTGCAATGTCCCAAACCCAAGCACCGGGAAGTTCAACTGAAATAGGTCATGATACTGCAATGTCCCAAACCCAAGCACCGGGACTGATAGGTCATGATACTGCAATGTCCCAAACCCAAGCACCGGGACGTTCAACTGAAATAGGTCATGATACTGCAATGTCCCAAACCCAAATACCGGGACGTCAACCATGCATGTTGCTTGATAACTATCGATGGTAAGTTCAAGGCATATGATATTACAGCACACTGGTTCGTTACATGTACTAACTGTATAGATGTTGTGATGTTGAGGATCTTGCTGCGGCTTTGCCGCGCATATACACGCTATATAGATCTACAGCTGCGGCTTTGCCGCGCCACCAAGCTAACCAGTACACCAAACAGTAATATATAGACTGTTATACGTAATTTGAATCTCTTGCGGCATAGCTGCAACTATAGAGCCCGCAACACGCTGCGTTTAGCTGAATGCAACATGTATACACGTCCCAATGCATCATTTGGCTCATAAAGCAATTCTTTTGAAACCCTGTATACTGGGTTACCCAGTAGTTTAGCGGGTGGGTAGCAGTACAAGCAACTGCTTGCGCAATGGCTCAGCATCAGTGGATGAAGATGGACATGTACGATGGCAATAACGTCGGAACGTGGCAGCTCATGACTGATAAACAGTCCCAGGCCCTCGATGCTTTCTGCAACTCTAATAGGTCTTGGGGAGGGCTAGTTGGTGAGCACGTCAAGATGACCTTAGGCACCTACGGTTCCTTGAAGAAGTACCAGTGCTCTCGGGTCTCTCTCAAGCCAAATTGCGAGCTGTGCAGGCTGCACTTGGTGGAGAACCGTGATCCTCGCTGGACGCTCCACGTGCGCCGTGCAGAACAGTGCAGCTTGGATGTTGTGGTGAGCCCGGATCAGAACCTTTTACTGCTCCGTGGCCAGGGTGAAACTGGCACCTACGACATCAGCTTTTCCATGTCAACGGTGGAGTTTATGACCTGGGAGGCACTTTGTGGCTCCCAGATCGCTCCCTTGTGCCCTGGCGCTGACATGATCTTCATCAAACACAACGGTGAGCCTGTTGTTCAGAATGCAAAGGTCAAATCCATTTGGACGGTGGAGCGAAAATCCGTTGGAAAGGCGAAAGCCAAGCCTGCTGCAAAAGCCGTTGGAAAGGCGAAAGCCAAGCCTGCTCCAAAAGCAAAAGGAAGGGCGAAAGCCAAGCCTGTTGCAAAGAACAAGACAAAGGCACAGGCATGACCAGCCTAGCGCATCATGAGTGGCTGTAGCGCTGTAGTTTTGTTGCATGTGATTCTCACACACTTATAGATTAGGAGCCACAAATTGCTGAGTCAATTGCGTCCATTCAGTTTCGCATGCGTTGCATTGTTCAATAGCATTTTATGTGATATCATATTTCGAAAATGCACCTCAATGTGGAACAATACGTTGGACAATGTACTGATTTGGAAAATGACATGGGCATCATAAGTCGTTTAGATGTGTAGTTAACTAGCTAGCGCTCTTGTAGCCCATATGTTCCGACAGGGCGACGCCCAGAAACCGCAGCATTGATTCTGGCTGAAAAATAGAAATACATGTATATGTATTAATGTATAACATGCTGTCTGTGCTTGCGGCTTCGTCGCGCACTGCAATGTGTTTTACGCTGTTCTGTGCTTGCGGCTTCGTCGCGCACTGTAATGTGTTTTACGCTGTTCTGTGCTTGCGGCTCTGCTGCATGCTGTGGGAACATGAAACCCTTTCTACAGTTCTATACACGCGCTATCTTTCTGCTCTGTCCCTCGATGTGGATTCCTGATGTTGCTTGTGTGAGAATGCAAATTCTGGTGTTGAAGGAGTTGTCTGATGTGACGTGCATTATTGCTTTGGCACTGCGAAGTTGAAAAGGGCAGCAACCATTCTTAACTATGCTGGCGGCTTTGCCTGCACAGCGTGTTCCAATTTGCGCGGTGTGCTTGCGGCTCTGCCGCACCTCAAGTAAATTAGCTGATGTTTTCGAATGAGTAAGATATAATTACCATTGCACCTTCAACAGATTTTTGCTCAATACTTGCGGGTGGGTAGTATACAGTGTATCTTTGCAGTTCTATAGTTACCAGCCATGGCACCAAAAAACCGAGCACCGGCAGCCAGCGATTCTGAAGCCAAGACCGCCAAGAAGAGGAAGACTGAGCCTGCAACTGAGGCTGTGCCTGACACTCCATTTAGGGATATGGTTGCCCATGAGCTCGAGCGAGTTCCTGTGCCAACTCCTCATGGACGTGCTCTCGTGGATGCTCAAGCAGGGATTACTGAAGATGGAGGTTTGTTCGCAGAGTCTCCTAAAGACCGTGCGGAAGATCTGTCCACTGCAGTAGTGGCCCCTGAAGAGCATGCAGAAGAAGTACTTGCTGCAGAGGAGGCACCTGCTGCAGAGGCCCCTAAAGAGCATGCAGAAGAGGCACCTGCTGCAGAGGCCCCTAAAGAGCATGCAGAAGAGGCACCTGCTGCAACAAAGCCTGCAGGTCCTCGTGTGAAGCTGGGCGACGTTGGCCAAAGCGATGCTCTTATGAAGAGCCTCGACTCTGTCCTTGACCTGTGTTGCAAATGTGGCAGGGAGGTCGACCACGCGAAGTGCAGAGTCAAATGCAAGTCAAGTGGAGATGTTAGATCTGTCACTTGCAATGATTGCAACTGCATCATGACGATGTCCCAAAGGAAGATCAGTGCCAGTTCAGATGTCGCTCTCGGCAAGTTGAATGCCGAGGACTCCAAGTCGTTTTTTCGCCGTGCCTGCGATACAAAAGGTCTAGGCGATCGTTTCGACTGGGACAAGATCCGAGGCTGCATCATCGAGACGATGACCGACTCCGTTCTCACCAGGAAGTCAGTCCAGTGGTCAGACAAGTACTTGCCTTTGTCTGTCTGGGAGCGCAAGGGCTTCGATCACAAAAGGATTGAAGCTGCTGGGAAGTGCTTCGAGGACAAAGTGCTGGGCTGGGTGTATGCTGCACCGTTGTGCGTTGTCAGCAGAGAGGCCACTAGAGAGCACTGCGAACAGACCGTTCGCCAAGCAGAACGCAAGTTCGTTGCAGCCGCTGAAGATGAGGAGGCCAAGGCAGAGCTTGGTGGCTATGCAACTGATCATCTTGCAGCAACTGCTTCAGGCCAGCCTCCTGCACCGAAGAACGAAACACCAGCCAAGCTGAAAGCTCGCCTTGAGAGAGAGGCTGCTCAAAGGGCAAGGGCAGCTGAGCAAGAAGCTCTGAAGAAAGCAAAAGCAGCAAAATCTCTCAACGACAAATGCGGCACTCTAGCGCAGAAGGTAGTGCTAGCTCTCGGTCCTATCGCTGTCAGTCTCGAAAAATCGAGAAAGTCTGCTGAGTTCGACAACTTCCCTGTGATCTTGCAGGAACGCTTTGATCAGCAAGAACCAAAGATCAAGGAAGTACTCGCCGAGAGCAAGGAGTTCACCAAGAAGGTTACCAAGGCCAACAAAAAAGGCGAAGCACTGACACCACTCAGCATCACCAATGAGCAGCTGAAGACTATGGTGTCTGATAGCAGGGCCTTGTTGAGCCACGCAGATCAGATCTCAAAGATGTTTGCTGGTGCAAATTAGAGGTTTCACAGCAAGTCAAGCGACAGTGCTTGTCTGCATTGGGGTGGGGCTCATAACTATCGATTAGCGCTTATGTCGACAGTTATGCCTAAGCATGGTGCTGCAAAGCAACAGCTGCACACATTTGCAACTCCAAGCAACTTTGAAACCTTCCACCCAATTGGATTTTTGAAGGCAACAAGTAAGTATGGTCTTATGTTTGTTCCTTTATTGTTAGCCCAGTTGCCTTGCAGTATTTTTGCTTGTAGTAGCTTTCTGCTGGTCTGCCAGCAAGATCACTGACCAACATGCCTGCTTTCGCCCAGTGAACAAAAATGATGTTGAGAAGCTTGCTGTGGCTTTGCCGCGCGCATATACACTATAGATCTACACAGCAGCGGCTTTGCCGCGCTGCCAAGCTGCGGCTTTGTCGCGCTACCTACATGGTCTCCTGCAGTTTTGATGCTAAGCTGAATGGTTTCTGCAGCTTTGTTTTCAAACCGCCCTTTAGTACAGAGAACTTGCTGTTGCCATGGCTCGCCACGGTGAAAATAATTTTGTGTCGTTCGATGACAGTCAATTACAGGAAATCCTGAGACCGACCCTAGCTCGGAGAAGTTATTCTCCGGTGCCTGATGATGAGCTCACTGCTGATTCCAGTGGCATTTTCATGGAAGAAGCAGTTGAGACTGCTTGGGACATGGAAGCCAAGGTCAAGAAGGGCTACTGCAGTGGACCTAAGCGCAACAAAAAACATGAAGCAAAGCTCACTGATGCAGATAGGGAGTTCCATCCTCCTTCAGCTCTAAAATCAGCTCTAAAAACCATCACATCAGAGCTGAGGGAAGCAGATGCAAACGAACCATTGCGCGTCCCACTGAAACCATCGAGCAAAGGTAAGAGCCCAATGTACATCTCACTGACACCATCGAGCAAAGGCAAGAGCAAAGGCGAGAGCAAAGGTGAGAGCAAAGGCAAGAGTTACAATGACAAGAGCAAGGGCAAGAGCAAAGGCAATTTTCCTCCGTGGCAAGTTCCTGCTTGGCATGGCGCGTGGCAAAGTCCCTCATGGCACTGGCAAGCGAGCGCGTGGCAATCCCCCTTCAGCGGTGATGGACAGGCTTACCAAGCAAGCGCGTGGTATCATCCATTGCAAACCCGGCTATCAGCTTACTTTTTTAAAATTTTTGCTTTAGGGAACCCTTCCACAGGGAACATTCCAAAAAATCTAAGTAATGCACAACCAAGGCAAAGTACAGCGGATGCTGGAACTGAGCTGCCTAGATGACGAGTAAACCATCGACTAGCTCGTTTCGTAATGACTTCCCAACTGAGAGACGTAGCGAGCTTAT
>Ga0209713_10001389_pt1 | contig 14399 bp, 10 predicted proteins | sample ArcOceMetagenome_3_FD_187444 | JGI IMG/M metagenome (GOLD analysis project Ga0209713, IMG submission 187444) | Marine eukaryotic phytoplankton communities from Arctic Ocean - Arctic Ocean- Svalbard ARC20M Metagenome (SPAdes) (version 2) | ecosystem: Environmental > Aquatic > Marine > Oceanic...
CACGGTTTGACATGTAGAGTTGTTACACAAGCATGCGTGCGGTGATATGAGCCTTTGGCTACTCAACACGATCCATCGCGAGATGGATGTGAGCAATGTGGCAGGTCGGCTAGCAATGTGACAAGCAACGTTGATGTTTTAAGTATTTTTGCAGTAGTTGCAGGTAGAACTGGTCATGATGATGGGGTGCCGAGTAGGTAGGTGGTTGAAGAGCGCAGACATTGACTGACTGACTAACTACACGCTGAGCCAACAAAAAACATAAACTCAATTTACACCCAAAGCTTCAAAAATATTAAACAACAACGCCAACTTTCCCTCAAAAGCAACCCTCCCTCCAACTCGCAACTGAAAATCCATCATTTCACCTCCCAATTTTCATCCCCCATCACCAAACCCACCCATTCCCTACCTCAAAAGCAACCCTCCCTCCAACTGAAAATCCATCATTTCACCTCCCAATTTTCATCAAGCATCACCAAACCCACCTCAGCGCACTGCTGCTGCACCGCCTCGTCGTTGTCGCAGAAAGCGCCGCCGCGCGATGCTGCGCCACGCCCTCCCGCCGCGCCCCTCGTTCATGGACGCGGACTCGCCCGCCGGCGACGAGATGGACTGCGGCGGCACGCCGTACCATGCCATCGCCAAGCGGTCGCGGGACGAGGAGCTGGACGCGATCCTGATGGCACTGCAGGCCCGCCCGCCAAGCGCATGCGCATGCTCCTGCCTCAATAGCGCTGCTGGGGGTTCGACCACTAAGCACACCGCAATTAAAAACTTTTTAATACCTGGACGAAACAACCTTAACAGCAATCAGAAGGACCAGCCGCCGTCCGTCTTGGTCTTGCCAGGTCCGTCTACCCACTTCTCGTTCCGCTCGTTGATCTTGACCAGGTGCGTGCCAAACTTCGTGTCGACGATGGCGATCTCGCCGATGGGCGACCTGCGGAGCGACCGACGGCAGCGGCGTGGGCGATTGCACACCCGGGGAGCCTGGAGCAGTTCGCGGGTGTCGTGGAGAGTGAGTCGCGGGCGGGCGCACGCTGGGTTGAAGATGTACTCGTCAAACTCCGGGACCATCTTGCCTGGCTGGAACTGGCCAAGGGAGCCAGCAGGCGACTGGGCGCGGCTCGAGCATTCGGAGAACTGCTGCGCGGCAGCCTCGAACGTCATCTCGCCCGCCTCGATCTTGCCCTTGATCGCCTCGGCGGCAGCCGCCCGCTCATCCTCGTCACCACCCTTGAACAGGATGTGCTGAGCTGCCACGCCACGGAGGTGTGTGTGTGGTGAGTCGGTGCGTTCACACGTGGCCTGTACTCTAGCGCATGCATGCATCAGCGAAGGTTGGCATCAGCATTAGCGAACCTTGCGCAGAGCGATCGTCAAAGTCGTCGTTGGCGAATGCCGCCGCCAGCTTGTCAAAGAGTCCAGCCTTGACGGACGACGCGCGGCGAGTCTGCACACGTGCGGGGCTGCCAACCAGCAGCGCGTTGGTGGTGCCGACGGCAACGATTAGGAGGGCCAGGCGCATCATTTCGGTCGAGAATGTTCTTGTTCGCGCTGCCTGGGGGAGGAGCTATACCACCCCCACGTCAATTACTAAACACCTCATATCGTCATATGACGTAGGGCATCTGCTGTCCTATCGTCGCTTGCGTGCTCGATGATGCCGCTCCGACGCCAATGTCGAGGGCATAGGGCAGTGGCTCGTCGTCCTCGTCGTCGTAGGAGACCTCCGACGCTGCCGTTGGATCCGGAGGAATTCCCTCGCTGGTGGTGGTGGTGGTGGGAGAATCGCCGATGGTGGCGCCTGCGGCGGCGCTGCCGTGCTCGCCACCCCGTAAGCGGCCGCTGCCCTCACCAGGGAGGGACGCGGGCGGGGGCCGGCGAGGGGGTCGCCTCGCCGACGTCGAGCCACTGCGGGGCGCGAAGTGGGAGCTCGCGCCGGTGGGCGCCGCAGCGGCATCGGGCGTCGTCGCCGCGTTCGGCGATGTCGCGCCGCTGCCCGCGCCCGATGGGCGTTGATCGAGGGGTGAGGGGGAGGACGGCGAGCCGCCGCACAATGAGCCATACGGGAGGCTCTTGGAGCGCGGAGCCGTCGCATCGGGCGAGCGGGGCGGCGCCCAGCCGAACGAGGCCCGTGGCGTCGCTGTGGGCGCGCCCCGCGGCGACGACAGCCGGCGCGTCTCCGAGCGCTGCTCCTGTCGCTCGGCCCTCCGCTGCGCCACGCGCTGGGCGAGCGAGCCCTCGCCGGCCGAGAGCTTCAGCGGCGAAGCGGCCGCGTGCGCGGCGCTCGTCCCCGGCGCCGACATGCGGGCTGCGCGCGAGCGCGAGCTGAGAGCGGTCAGCTGTCAGTCGCTCGTCCGCTTTGGTTCGCCAAAAAAAGCTGAGGGGCAAGTTCGTTATTTTCTTATTTCCTGGTGCGACTTAGGCAGCCAAGATACCCTTTATTGATTGCTACCGTAATGTGCCGTAAGCTTGCTTGTACCGCACTATCACACCGTCCGCTGTCCCCGGACCGCACTCGCAACGGCGCACCCTCGCGCCAACGATTTGTCTCTCTGTTGTCAATCGCCCCCCGTCACTCAGCGCCGCGCAGGCTCTTCGTAAGTTGGTAGCGTTCAGCAGCCAGAAGCAGGTGACTGACTAACGGCTGAGGCATTGCGCGCCACCATCCGAATGGCTGCCTCGTTGATCGTGACGGCGAGCTGCGCACCGCTTGAATTATGGCATATTTGCGCAAGCTGCGCAAGATCAACGGTCTCGTCGAGAGCAATGCGGCGAGCATGATGGCGCAGGATGGCCAGGCGCCCGGTTTCATCAGGAAGCGGGACGTGGACAAGTCGATCGAAGCGCCCCGGGCGCTTGAGGGCAGCATCGAGAGAGTCCACCCGATTGGTGGCAGCGATGACGATGACGTTGCGGTTCATGGCAGGGTCAAGGCCGTCCATTTGCACAAGTATCTCATTCAACGTTTGGTCCTTCTCTGAATGGCCGCAGCCACGTGCCATGCCCACCGCGTCGAGCTCGTCTATGAAGACAACGCAGCTGTTGCGTAAAGATCGTCGCGCTCGCTTGAACAGTGAACGCACGCGAGCAGCGCCCCTGCCGACGACACCCTCGGCAAATTCGGAGCCTGAGCAAAAGAGAAAGTCTCCACCAAGGCTCGCTGCCAGAGCCCGAGCGAGCATCGTCTTTCCTGTTCCCGGAGGCCCTGCCAGCAGGATGCCACACGGCAGTTGTGCACCAGCCTGCGCGTATTTCTGACGGTTCTGGAACATGTCGACGAGATCCTGCACCTGGCCCTTCGCGATATCAATGCCTTGAACGTCATCGAAGCTGCCCTCGAGCTGTGACGACGGCGCACGACCTTGCGATCTTGTCTCCCTCCACGTCGTGCATGCTATCGCCGAGCAACGCTGAGTACAACTGCTGTACTCCTACAGCAGTTAGCATAGGAGCGATCGGAGACTCACTGCTGTAGCGGTGACGTGACCAGCGCAAGGCTAGCAGCAAGCAAATGACAGCAAGTATCATCCGCTTTGCGCGGACGTTTAGCAGATCTTCCCAGGCAACCCAGAATTTCTGCAATGCGTTCAGTAGTGCCTTGAGCACCAAGAAGGATGATTCCTTCAGGTCTGGTATCGCAACCGCTCGCGTCTCCGCCGCGGCCACAGTCGTCTTCCGCCGCCGCCGCCGCCGCCGCCGCACTGGCGGCTTGTTGTCTTCATGATCAGAAAGTTCTTGCCCGGAAAGCGGCGGCAGATTGTCATCCGCATCGTTGCTCGGATTGTTTCGAGATGTGTCGCCTTGACCACCTCTGAGCCGCAATGACAATGCCGGCCGCCGTGTATGAGCACGCGAACCTGGGATGATAGCACTGCAGGCCAACAGAAGCGCAAGGAGGCCGACGCGCATGACTTGCCGCCGGCCGGCAGGACATTGACAGATAGATGACAGATGACACGGATGACAGGATCGCGTGGACTACGTGGCCGTACTTACTTGGACAATCGAACCGTACTTGGGTGGCCGTTGATTTGGACTGTCGAGTCACGTCTTTTCTATACCGATAAAGGTGTCTCGTCATCGACTACTGCTCCTCACGCAAACCACCGCAAACACCGAAGTTTGCGAGCGTGCGCCCTTCGACCGATACATACATATTATGCCTCGCGCCGCTAATCTGCCCGAGCCCGCTGGCTCGCGGCGCGCAAAGAAGAACAAGCGACCGGTCCTGTTCGGCTCGTTCGTCGCCATCCTGGTGGTGGCGTCGCTCTACTATGGCCAGGCCTTCATGGCCACCGCGCAGCATCCGGCGACGCCGCGCTCACGGCAGCGTGCCAGAGTGCTCGACGCTGACGAGCCGCCGCTCGACGTGGGCGCCGCCGCCGCGCGGCTCAACGTGGCCGCGCAGGTCAGCGAAGCGAGACAGCAGCAGCCTGCGCAGCAGCCGGCGGTGCAGCAGCAGCCGGTGCGGCAGCAGCCGGTGCAGCAGGAGCAGCAGCCGACGCCGCCCAAGGTGGAGGTGGAAGCTCCTGTCGCCGTCGTGGCGCAGCCCAGACCCGAGGAGCCGGCCACCGCGACCGCCGCCGCCGCTGGAGCGGACGGCGCGGCGTGCCCGCCCGGCCGCCGGCCGTACCACGTGATCATGACCGCGGCGACGGGCACGTACCAGGAGTGGCAGTCGCGCATCGCGTACTACCACTACCAGAAGATGAAGCGGCTCAACCCGTGCTCGGACATCGGCGGCTTCACGCGGCTCTTCAACACGCCGAACGCGCAGCCCGACGGGATGATGGACGAGATGCCGACGCTGCTCGTGAAGCAGCTCGGGCGCGGCATGTGCGACGAGTGCGACCACGGCTTCATCGTGATGAACCGGCCGTGGGGCGTCGTGCAGCTGGTGCAGTCCGAGCACTTCAGGAACATCGCCGAGGAGTACGCGATGGTCATCGAGACCGACCACATGATGATGAAGGCGGTGCCCAACACGGCGACGCCCGACAAGCCGGTCGGCTTTGGCTTCTACTACATGATCGGCACCGACCCAAAGCTGCAGCCCGTCGTCGAGCAGTTCCTCGCGCCGGGCATCGCGCCGTCGACCGTCGACGCGGTTGGGCCGTCGCCGATCATCATCACCAAGGAGATGCTCGCGCGCGTCGCGCGGCCGTGGTGGGACATGTCGCTCAAGATGAAGGGCAACCGCGACGCCAACCGCGTCTTTGGCTGGGTGCTCGAGATGTGGGCGTACAACCTGGCGGCGCGCAACATGGGCATCCGGCACACGGTCTCGCAGAGCCTGCAGGTCGAGCCGCAGGGCACCGGCACCGACGACATGGACGGCAAGTACATCTACCACTACACGTTCCACCAGCAGGCCGAGAAGTGGCGGATCGACAAGCGGCAGTACTACGGCGGCTACCCGTCGGACCAGCTGCCGCTGCCGCCCGTGTGCTCGCCGATCTCGACGTTCATCCACACCAACCTGTGGACGGAGGCGGCGCGCGCCATCAAGGGCTGGCCGCGGCGCGACAAGCCGCTGCCGCCGCCCGACGAGGCGACGTCGCCGCTGCGCGTGCTCGAGCGCTCGTCGGCGCAGCCGCAGCCCGCCGACGGCCTCACCGGCCTGCTCGTCGGCACGGGGCCGTGGATGTGGGGCAAGCTCAGCGACGTGTCGGCCGGCCTCTTCCTGTTCGCGCGCGGCGTCGCCTTTGTCGCCGCCAAGTCGCCGGTCCCGGGCAAGAGCGGCTCCATCGGCCGCTGGAAGGCCGTCGGCGCCGACCGCGTCGAGCTGACGCTGTGCGGCGCGACGTACGCGCTCGTCTTCGAGAGCGTCGACGCGCCGTGGTCCTTCACCGCGCAGAGCGGCAGCGGCGAGCCGCTCGCGCCCGGCCGGCTCTCCGACTCGCTCCAGCAGACGCCGCTCGGCCTCGCCGGCGCCGCGGGCCTGCGCGTGGCGCCGCTCGTGGTGGGCGACGACGCGGCCAACTACAGCCTCGCCGAGCAGGTCTTCGGCAGCGGGCCGTGGCAGTGGGCGGGGCACACGGGGCTCGCCTTCCTGCGCGGCGGCCGCCTCGTCACGCCGTGGGGGCAGGGCACGTGGGGCGTGCAGCGGCGCAGCGGCGCCGAGGCGGCGCCGCACGACCGCGTCTTCGCCGACTTTGGCGGCGGCGAGCACTCGCTGTCCGCCGTGCAGTGGAAGTGCCTGCACCTCGGCTCGGTCCGCAAGGCCGACGGCGAGAAGGTGCGCCTCGACTACGCGGGCGGCGCGCCCGTCGAGACGAGTCCCAGCTGCTTGCCGCAGCTGAACCACGTCGCCGCCTGAGAGACTGTGGTATTTATCGGCACTTCAAGTTACCGGGATATACAACTGAAAATTCCCTGCTGGTGTGTCCACGCCCTAGAGATAGAGTGGCCCAGATGGAGTGGCCGTGCGCACATACGCGGCCGTGCGTCACAGCTCCGCCTTGAGTTGCGCATGGTCTGCGCCGCTGCTGCTGCCGGCCGCGAGCACGCCGCGCAGCGCCGCGGCCACCTCCTCGTGCGCGTCATGGCCGGCGTCGAAGGCGCCGAGCTGCACGCCCTCGATGACGGTCGAGTCCTGCGAGAAGAAGCGGGCCGACTCGTCGCCGTCGCACGAGCCCTTGGCAAGCTGCGCCTCGAGCGCGTGCCACACGGTGAGCGCGTCGTACGCGTCGCGCCGCTCCTGCGCCTCGGCCGCCGGCAGGCTGCCGCTCGGCCGCGCGCGCGGAGGCAGTTGCCGCAGGCCAGCGTGGACGAGCACGGCCAGCAGCTTCGCGTCGTTCAGCTTCTCGATCCTCTCGACGCCCATGAGCTCGCGCAAGGCCAGCACGGCCTGCGGGTGGACAAAGTGGCCGCGCTCGCACTGCCGGATCTCGTCGGCGCCCTCGCCGTACAGCTGCATCACCTGCATCAGCCGCTGTGGAGGGCCCGACTCACCGAGCAGGTGGAGCGCGATCGACTTGACCAGGCCGGTGCCGACGTTGGATTTGATCGCGACGCTCATCAGCAGCCGCAGGCCCGCCGCCGTCGACGTCATCCCCACGAGGTCGAGCCGTTGATGGCTGGTCATCTTGAAGTCGGCGCGCAAGAAGGACGCCTCGACGTCCTGCGTGGCGTTGGCGAGCGCCACCGTCGAGCGGTCCAGCGTGTGCACGGCGATGCGGGCTGGGTAGGTATCCTCCGACTGCAGCAGCGAGCCCGAGTCCTTGGTCCACGTCGACGCGGCGTCCCACTCGTCGGGAGTCGACTGCTTGCCGTCGGCGATCGGCAGCAGCAGGTGGGTGGCGAGCTCGTCGGGCAGAGCCGAGGTCGCGGTCAAGAGAGCGGCGAGGATAGGATATCTCATGGTGAAGCTTTAAAAAAACGCTTTAGAAAAATCCATGCAGAAGTTTGAAGAATGCACTCAGCTTGGGTGCTCGTTTTTTCAACGACGGAGTTTTCGACACACGGCACTGTGCGCAAGAAGATGCAAATCCCGTCCACCGCCGAGGCTCTGATCGCCAAGCTCGGTGCGGAGACGGCGGGCCAGCGCGCGCAGATCTGCGAGCTCGCGCCGACCGTCACGGCGATGCGCAACGACCTGGGGGCGGTGTGCCACAGCTTCGACCAGGTCACCGAGGTCAAGAACGCCGCGCTGCTGGAGTTCATGCAGCAGCGTGAGCAGCTGAAGGAGCGCGAACGTGCTCTGGCGGCGCTCAAGCAGGGCAACGCGGGCAAGTGGCGGCAGCTGCAGCGGCTGCAGGCTGAGCGCGCCGAGGTCTCCACGAAGACGACCAAGCACGCGCAGGCCGAGGAGCAGGCCATGGGCCGGCAGCGCGCTCACGAGGCTGCGGTCGCCCTGGTGCAGCGTCGGCTGCAGCTCGTCGAGTCGCTGCTCAGCGGCGAGTGCGAGGCGTTGGCGGCAGTGGTGCGCGAGCGCGACGAGGCGCGGGCAGCGGCGGATGCGGAGGCCAAGGAGGAGCAGCAGAAGCGGAAGGCCGAGGCAGACGCGGCGGCGGCGGCGGCGACGCAAGTGCAGCCCAAGCGGCCGCGACCCGCGTCGCCACCGGCACCGGCGATGGCGGCTGCGCCGGGCGGCTGGCTCGATGACGACATGTTCGCGGCGATGGACGACGCGGTCCTCTTTGGCGGCGTCATGCCCAGCATGGCTGCGAGCAGCTTCGCGCCCGAGGCGCCCCTCGGCGGTGGTTGCTGGTGATGGAGGCGCAAATCACTGCGTCATTGTACGGTGCATGGTACGTGTTCATAGCTATACAGTTACCGGTTTCCCAAACATGTGGACACGCGGAGAGGCGACGACGCACGAACCGCAGTGCCAAGCGGGCCGTGCTCTCTCGTCCTTCCTCATCGCCGCGGTGCCATCACGCCTCGAGCTCGCGCAGCCGGCCCTCGATCTCGCCGACCAGCTCGCCGATCTCGGCGACCTCCTTGGCCTCCTGCGCCGCCTGGCCGTCGGCGTCGCCGCCGGCGGCGCCGCCGTGCTCGCCGGCGGCGACCTCCTGCGAGAGGTCGCCGATCTGCCGCTCGAGCTGCGCCTTTTGCAGGTTGGCGCGGCGCAGCCGCAGCGTGGCGAGCGCCTGCCGGTAGTGCTGGCGCGCGGCGGGCGCGTCGGCGAGGCGGAGGCACGCCAGCCCGAGGAAGAACTCGATGTCGGCGAGGCGGCGGTCGTCGGGCGGCAGCGCGCCGGCGTCGCGCAGCGCGTGCAGCAGCAGCCGCGCGTCGGCGTACTCCTCCTTGGCGCGCTCGGGCTGCTCGTTCTGCATCGCCGCGTCGCCCAGCCGCTCGTGCGCCTCGGCGCGCGGCAGCTCGCGCCCCCCCGCGCCCGCGCCGCCCGCGCCCCCACCCGCGCCCCCCGCGCCGCCCGCGCCCCCCGCGCCGCCGCTCCCGGCCTCGGCGGCGCCTGCGCGCGTGTGCAGCGCCACGGCCATCTCGAGCGCCTCCCACGCCGCCTCGAGGATCGCGTCGACCTCGCCGCCCACGCCGCGCGCCTCGTCGGCCGCCGCGAGCGCATCGGTCAGCTCGTGCTCCTCGAGGTCCTCCACGTCGCCGTCCGCCATCACGACGCGCCACAGCGCCGGCTCGTCCTCGTCGGCGTCGGTGTTCTCGGGCTGCCACGCCGCCACGGCGCCGACCGCCATCCCGTGGAGCGCAAAGTAGCGCCGCACCGGCCGCCCCACCGCCGCGCTCCCCTCGCGCTGCCACCCTGCCTCGAGCTCGAGCGCCGCCGCCGCCTGCCGCGCCGCCGCCGCCGCCGCCGCCGCCGCCGCCGCCTCCGCCTCCGCGGGGCCCGACGACGACGACGAGCCTTCACCACCATCACCATCGCCACCGCCCGCCTCGGCGGCCGCGCCACCACCACCGCCGCCGTCGCCACCACCGCCAGACGAGATCGTGAGCGCGAGCGCCTGCGCGCGGCGCAGCAGCGCCGAGCCGTGCAGGTACCAGCCGTCGGCGAGGCGCGCGTCGTCCGCCTCGCAGCCGAGCGCCCCCTGCCGCGTCAGCAGCGCCGTCTGCATGCACACGCACGCGTAGTCGAATTCGCGCCGCCGCATCGCGCGCCGGCCGCGCGCCTCCCACGCCTCCGGGTCAGCCGCGTCGCCCTCCGCCTCGTCCTCCTCCACCTCGGCCTCGTCGTCGTCGTCGTCGCCGCCGTCGGCCGCGGCGCCCTCTGCGGCGACCACCTGCCCATTCTCTGCGTCCTGCGGCACCTCCGCCGCCGCCTCCTCCTCCTCCTCGATCGCCTCCACAGCCGCGCCGCGCCCGCGCCCACCGCGCCCGCCGCGCCCGCCGCGCCCACCGCCGCGCGCGCGCCCTCGCCCCTGCTCGGTGGCCTGGCGGTCGTTGGCCGCGGCCTTGGCCGACCGCGACCGCTTGCGCTCGTCGAGGAAGCTCCAGTCGGTCGCCGGCAGCAGCTGCTGCAGCCCGGCGCGCACGTCGCCGCCCAGGTGCTTGACCATGTTCCAGAAGACGCGCGGCGAGACGTGCGCCATCTTGTACGGCTTGAGCAGCTCGAGCCCGCCGCCGTCGCCGTCGCCGCCGCCGCCGCCTCCGTCGGCTCCGCCGCCGCCGCCTTCGAGCTGGCTCACGACCGCCTCGACGACGCCGCGCAGCTCGGGCAGCGCGAGCAGCGTGAAGCTCTCCTCCTTCCAGCTGCGCCCCACCTTGAAGCGGACGGTGCACTCGGCGGCCGAGCCGTCGCCACGCCGCACGTCGTCCGACTCGATCATCTCAAAGTTGCCGCCCTGCGCCGCCGCGAAGCGGTCGTTGGCCAGCACCTCCTCGTAGTGGTGGATCAGCGCGTTGCCGGCCGCCGCCTTGAAGAAGGCCATCGCCGGGTCCTCCGCGTGCAGCGCTTTGGCGCCCTTCTTGCTCGACACGGCCGCCACCAGCGACTCGCCGATGCCCTCCTCGGAGCCGAGCTGCAGCGCCCCGGCAGCGCGACGCTTCCCGCCGCCGCCGCCGCCGCCGCCCCGCGCGGTCGGAGCCGCACGCTTCTTGCTGCTGCTGCTCGCGCCGCCGCCACCGCCACCCGAGGCGTCGGACAGCGTCGCGACTCCTCCGCCACCCGACGGCGTGCCTGACGACGAGCCGGCAGCGGTCGACTTCTTGGCCGGCGCCTTCCTGAACTTCTTGCCCGCAGCGGCGGCAGCCTGGCCGCTGCCTTGGCGCACCGTGATCGTCTCCATGTTTTGCACCGCGCTGCCCACCTTGGCGTCCTCGTCCGGCTCGATGGCCTTTGGGGGGAAGCCGCAGCTCATCGCGAGGCCCTCGGCCTCCTGACCCGCCGCTTCGGCCACGGCCTCGAAGAGGTCGACGAGGCTCGCCTCGGAGGAGATTTTTAGGGTGTGCGTGCCGCCCGAGGGGAGACGCAGGCGGAGTGTCAGCTCGGCTTCAGCTAAGTCGCTCATGATGTCGAGCGCGGTCATACACGCGCGCGCGCGCGCGCGCGCGGTTTGCTGCGGTGGTTCACTGCGGTGGTTCACCCGCGAACACGCAGGCGAGTCGGCTGTGGGAGGTAGCTGCTCCCGGCGTGTCTCGGGCATGTTAGGCAAAGTAACGCACGCGCTGTGTTGGCGAGGCCGGGTGAGATCATCTAACGCTCTCTTCACAATGAGATCATCTAACGCTCTCTTCACAAGCGCTGTGCCGTCGAGCCCAGGGCTAGTCCTCCTGCTCTCAGCGCCCTGCATCACCGCCGCGCTCCACCACCCGCTCCACCGCCACCACACTCCACGCTGCCGTCGCTCGCCCACCGTCACGCTCTCCTCACCCGCCGACGACGAGCCGCCGCTCACGATGGGCGACCTGCTGGCCTCGGTGGCGCAGACGCAGCAGGGCCAGCTCGACAAGTCCGAGCTGCGAGCCGCCGACCAGCGCTCGCTCGACGCGATGGTCGAGTTTGGTAGCGACGAGCTCATGCGCACCGCCATGAAGCTGCAGGGCGAGCTGTCGGCAGTGGAGCGCAACACCTCGGCGCTGCTGTCCGAGCAACTAGGTGACGCGGAGCGCGAGGCGATGCGGGCGCTCGACGAGTCGGCGGCCGACCTGCGGCGCACGGCCGCGACCGAACGACTCGCCATCGAGGTGATGCAGGCCAGGATAGCCGAGCTGACAGAGGAGCGGAGGCAGAGCGTCGGCCGGCAGCGGAGAGGCGTCGCGAGCCGCAACGGAGGCGTCGTGAGCCGCAATGCGGAGCTCTCCGCCTCAGCGATGGGGCTGCTCCTGTTGCTCGCGCTGCTCGATGCGGCTGCCGGCGTGGCGCTCGGCGAGGCGCCTTTCGGTCTCGCACGGCTGCTGACGGGGTCGTCGCGCGCAGGCCCTGTGGGCGTCGCGCAGGTCGTCTGGAGCACGAGCCTCGCTGGCGCCAGCACCGTCTACACGCTGAGCATGATGAAGCTGCTGCTCTCGTCGGATAAAAGTAACTGAGCATTAGACAAAAATAAATTCTACAGACCCGCCTCACGCGGACGCACGATCCGTGCTGTCGGACACGGCCGACCAGGCCGGCCCGCGCGAGGAGATGTCTGCAATCTCGACGGCCGAGCTATCGAGATGCGTGGGCGGCGGCGGAGGCGCGATCACCGGCACTGCGACGAGGCTCTGCCGCATTGAGGCCTCAACCATGCCACCGCCTTGGCCACCACTGCGCGCCGCTACGGGCGCCTCGCCGCCGGCGCGCTGCGCAGCGGCCGGAGCGGCGGCGTTGCGCCTCAGCTGGGCCATTGCGCGGAGCCGCATCGCGGCCGTGCGTGGCACCGGCAGCCGTTGGGCGTGTGCGCGCAGCCTGCCGCTGCCGGAGCGGCCGGCGCCACGGCCGGGAGCGAGCACGCGGCCCGACGCGTGCGGCGCATCCCCATCCGCCACCACCTGCGCCGACGTTGCGCAGAGCGTCAGTTGGCCGGTGGAGCCGTCACGCGCCTCCGGAAGCCGCATCCCGAACGCGTACTGCGGCGTGGCCGCCGCCTCGTTGCCGACGCCCCACCCGTCGAGCCTGCCGCCCACCCGCGGCGGCGGCGGCGGCGGCAACGAGCCCGCCGCCCACGCGTCGACACCGCCGCCGACGGCGCGCAGCGACGGCGTCCGCCTCGCAAACTTCTCCTTGCGGTTGGCGACGGCCGAGCCCAGCACAGGTGAAGGCGTGGCGACGGCGGCGGCGGCGGTGGCGGGTGCGGCGGCGGCGGGTGCGGCGGCGGCGGGTGCGGGGGCGCCGGCCGACGCAGCACCGCCCGACGAGGCATCGCCACCGCTGGCTGCGCTGGTCTCTACGCCCGCTTCGCTGCCGAGCCGCTCGCGGCGGCCGCTGAGCCGCGCGTGCGCCTTCTGCTTGAGTCGGGCCGCGCGCGAGGGCGCGCGCAGGCGCGAGGCGGGCGAGAGCGGCGCTGCCGGCAGTGGTGGCGGCAGCGGTGGTGGCAGCGGGAACGGCTCTGACGCCGCCTCCGATGGAGGATCTGCAGCTGGGGCCTTCGGTGCGGGTGGTGGTGTGGGCGTGTTGGAGTAGATGTCGGCGATGAACGACGCTCCGGTACACGAGGTGGCGCGTGGTAGATTGGAGTAGATGTCGCCAATGCACGAGGCGGCAGCTGCGGACGACGAGCCGCGACGCGACGACAGCGGCTGGGGCGCGGTGGTGGTGCTGCCCGCAGCACCCACAGGCGAGACGGGTGCGCCGCAGCAGCCTCCGGAGGAGCCGGATGATCCGGAGGCGGGGGAGGCGGCCGAGGCGGCCGAGGTGGAGGCGTGGCGGTGGAGCGCGAGCTGCGAGACGGTGAGGGTCTCGCCGCCACGGCTCGGCAGCGCGCGCGAGAGGCCGCATGTCGCGCAGCAGCACACCAGTGCGCCGCCGAGCACGCACAGGGCGATCAGCGTCGTCCGGACAAGGCCGTCGCCGTCGGTGGTGGCGGCGTCGGGTGATGGGTCGAGCGCAGGCGCGCGTGGCGGCTGCGACGGCGGCAGCAGCAGCGGAAGGCGCGGCGGTGGCGAGGGTGGCGGCGAGGGTGGTGGTCCCTGCGCGGGGCAGGAGGGCGAGGGACTGCTCGGCGGTGGCGGAGGAGACGGGGACGGCGGGGAGAGAGGCGTGGGCGACAGCGACGGCGGTGACGATGGGGACGGAGGTGGTGGCGGTGCATGGGGCTGCGGCTGCGCAGGCGAGGCATCTGGCGGCGGGCTGGCGCGTGGCTGCGCTGGCGGCGTCGGCACCGGAAGCAACGGCGGTGACGCAGGCGCCGAGACGCTGGTGGGTGGTGGCGGCGCTGTGGGCGAGGGTGACGGGGGCGGAGCGGGCGAGGGTGGCGGCGGTGGGGATGGGGGCGGCGCCGGCGGCGGCGCGGGTGGCCGCGAGGGCGGTGGCGCCAGGGGAGGCGGCGGCGCAGGTGGCGGCGTGGGAGGCGCCGAGGGTGGAGGTGAGGATGGCGGTGGTGGAGAGGGCGGATACAGAGGAGGAGGAGGCGAGGGCGGCGGAGGAGAGGGTGGTGGCGGCTGCGGGGCGGCCTGTGGTGGGAATGGCGGCGACGTCGGTGGATTTGGGGCGATCGGAGGCGCCGGTGGAGACGGTGGCGGCGGCGAGGGCGGAGGCGGCGACGGTGGCGGGGAGGGTGGCGGGGAGGGTGGCGGAGGTGAGGGCGGAGGCGGCGACGGCGGTGGTGGCGACGGCGGTGGTGGCGATGGCCGTGGCGGGGTGGGTGGCGGAGGTGAGGGCGGCGGCGGCAACGGTGGTGGTGGCGACGGTGGTGGTGGTGACGGTGGTGGCGGGGAGGGCGGCGGCGGCAAGGGCGGTGGCGGCGAGGGAGGCGGCGGTGAGGGCGGCAGTGAGGGTGGCGGTGGCGGTGGCGCGGGCGGCGGTGGCAAGGGCGGTGGCGAGGGCAGTTCGTAGCCGC
>Ga0209713_10001391_pt1 | contig 14390 bp, 16 predicted proteins | sample ArcOceMetagenome_3_FD_187444 | JGI IMG/M metagenome (GOLD analysis project Ga0209713, IMG submission 187444) | Marine eukaryotic phytoplankton communities from Arctic Ocean - Arctic Ocean- Svalbard ARC20M Metagenome (SPAdes) (version 2) | ecosystem: Environmental > Aquatic > Marine > Oceanic...
GGAAAGTTCATTGGAAGACATCCAGAAAAAAATTGATGACTTACAGAAGAAAATTGACGAGGAAGAAGACAAGGGTAAGAAAAAGGAATTAGAAAAGAAGAAAGAGAAAGAGCAAAAAAAGAAGGAGGACAAGCAAAAAGATGAGCTAGATAAGAAAGAAAAGGAGGCTGAGAAGAAGAAATCTGACATTGAAAAAAAACAAGAGGAACTGAAGAAAAAACAAAAAGAGCTAAACAAGAAAAAAGAGAAGGTAGAGAAAGAGAAGCAGAAAAATAAGCAGGAGAAAAAGCCTCAGACTGAAAAACAAAAAAAAGAGGAGGAGCTAAAGAAAAAGCAAGAAGAATTGCAGAAAAAGCAAGACGAACTGAATAAAGAAAAGCAAGAAAACGAGCAACAAAAACAAGAGGCTGAGCAAGAAAAGAAAAAAGCTCAAAAAGGCAAAGAAGATATTGAAAAACAACAACTTGATAGACAGAAAGAACAGCTAGATCAACAAAAGAAAGACATTGAACAAGAGAAACAAGAGTTAGATAAAGAAAAACAAGAAGGAAAGGAAGGAGAAGAACAACAGCAGAAAGAGGCTATAAATAAACAGAAGCAAGACATACAAAAAGAACAAGAGAAAACTCATAAGGAACAAGAAGAAGCTCAGAAAAAAGGAGACGAGCAAAAGAAAGATGAATTGGGTAAAAAACAGGAAGATCTCAAACAAAAGCAAGAGCAACTGGATCAAATGAGTAAGGAGCTTTCTGAAGAGAAGAAAGAGGAAGGTGAAAAGAATAATTCTGATGAAAATAAGGAGAATCAAGAAAAAGAAGATCAGAAAAAAGAATCTGATAAAAAGAATGATTCTGGCAAACCTAAAGATGAAGAAGAAAAAAAGGAAGGAGGAAAGCCACAAAAAAGGGAAACTGTTACTTTGCGAAATGCCAAACAAAACTTAGATGCATTGAAAAATGACGAGAAAGCAGTAATGATAAAAATTAACAAATCCAAAGAGAAAAATGGAAAGCTGAACGGAAAAGGAAGTGGCGATTACAAAGAGAAAGATAAGGATTGGTAATGGAAAACAAATTCCAAGCACCAAATAACAAATTTCAAACAAAAGTTAACATGAAAATATCAGTAGAATTAACCTGTACCCCTTTACAAAACGATTATGAACCGCCAATAAAAGCATTCATTAAGAAAATGCGTGAATCAGGATTGGTAGTACTTGAAAATCCTTTAAGTACTCAGGTGTATGGAGAATATGACGAAGTAATGACTTTGCTAAACAAAGAGATTAAAAACTCTTTGGAATTAGTGGAAGCAGGTATTTTCTTGCTTAAGATTGTGAAAACAGACAGAAGTGAATATAAGCCAAGTTTTTAATGTTAACTTTAAGCAAAGAGATTACAAAAAACTATGGAAAATAATTTAGCGGTATTAATTGATGGAGATAACATTCCATCAGCATACGTAAAGGAAATGATGGAGGAAATTGCCAAATATGGGAATCCTACAATTAAGCGAATTTATGGCGATTGGACTAATCCTGGATTAACAAAATGGAAAAACGTTTTGTTAGAGAATGCAATTACTCCAATTCAACAATACGCTTACACTAAAGGAAAAAACGCAACCGATTCGGCAATGATTATTGATGCTATGGATGTATTGTATTCAGGAAAAGTAGATGGATTCTGTATTGTATCCAGTGACAGTGATTTTACAAGACTAGCTACCAGATTAAGAGAAGCAGGTAAGAAAGTTTACGGAATAGGAGAGAAGAAGACTCCATTGCCTTTTGTGGTGGCTTGCGATAAGTTTATCTATATCGAAATATTAAAGTCTCAATCTAAGGAAGACGAGGAAGGTAAACCGAAAGAAAAAGTAAACATAGATAAAGTAACTCCAAAGGTTATTCAGTTAATTTCTACCACCATAAATGATTTGTCGGATGATGATGGTTGGTCATTTTTGGGAGATGTAGGGAATTTATTACAAAAGAAACAGCCTAATTTTGATCCAAGAAATTATGGTTTTTTGAAATTAACACCCCTTATAAAATCTATATCAAATTTTGAATTGGACCACAGAGAATCCTCCAAAGGGAACAGGAATATTAAGTTGATTTATGTTAGAAATAAGTAGTATGAATTTAATTGATTTTATCATAGGAGCTCTAATAGCCAATGCAATGCCTCATTTTATCTTGGGAATTACCAAAGTTCGCTATTTAGGATTGTTTGGTTACAGTCACAAAGGAAATATAGCTTACGGAGTTTTACAATTTGTAATTGCAATTATTTTGTTGCTTATTAATTACTCTTTTGAAGCTATTCTACAAAACGGATTTGTATTGGGTGCATTGTCTGTGTTGGTTTTGTTTCTGCTTTTTGGGAGGTTTTCTTTGAAATTATTTAGGGAGAAGAAATAAATCACTTCTCAAACCAAGTAACCACACAATCTTCTTGAATAGAAAACCCTAAAGTAAAAGGAGTTCTACTATTCCTCTCTACAAAATGCCCTGTAATCTGGTTTTCTTCTTCGTTTATCTCGTCCGTTAAGAGTTGTGTTTTAAACTCTATCACTTCTATTTGTTGGCAAATGGAAGCGAAAGCTTTAAAAGCAGTTTCCTTAGCAGACCAAAGTAAGTTAGAAAGCGTTAAGTTATTGAGAGGATGAAGATCTACTATTTCCATTTCTTTAGGACTAAGAAATTTAGTTTTAACTCGAGTAGCTTTCTCTGATAATTCTTGAACATCAACTCCGCACAATTCACCTCCTTTTTTTATCTGAATCATTACTTTATTGTCCGTATGACTGATAGAAATCTCTTTATCCAAATCAGTCAACTGAGGGTTTTTATTTATATAGTGGATGTGTCCATCAGGAATTATAGATTGCAATAAAGCACGAGAAGCAAGGATTTCTTTCTTTCGCGAAACTTTTCTAAATGAATCCACAATATCACGTTCTTCTTCGGTTAGGTTAGTTATTTCGCAAAGGTTTTCGAAGCTCTCGGTAATGTCCCACAAGTGAATGCTAGAGTGAAAAGTAAGGGTAGATTTAGGCATATTTAAAAGAGTTGATTTTTTACAAAGATAATAGTATCTTTGTATCAAATTTATAAATAAAATATGAGCGAAGTAAAAAACAACACTGAAACTTACAAAGTCAAAGATATTACTTTGGCAGAGTGGGGAAGAAAAGAAATAAGATTAGCAGAATCTGAAATGCCAGGTTTAATGTCTATCAGAGAAGAATTTGGTGCATCTCAACCTCTTAAAGGAGCAAGAATTGCAGGATGTCTTCACATGACAATCCAAACTGCTGTATTGATCGAAACTTTAACTGCACTTGGAGCTGAAGTAACTTGGTCATCTTGTAATATATTTTCTACACAAGATCAAGCTGCTGCTGCAATAGCTGTTACTGGAGTGCCAGTATTTGCTTGGAAAGGAATGAACGAGGAAGAATTTGAATGGTGTATCGACCAAACTATTAAAGGATTTGAAGGAGGAAAACCTCTTAATATGATTTTGGACGATGGTGGAGATTTAACTAACATGGTATTTGATAATTATCCTGAGTTAACTGCAGGAATTAATGGTTTATCTGAAGAAACTACTACAGGAGTTCACAGATTATACGAAAGAATGAAAAACGGAACGTTGGTAATGCCAGCAATTAACGTAAATGATTCTGTTACTAAATCTAAATTTGATAACAAATACGGATGTAAAGAATCTTTAGTAGATTCAATCAGAAGAGCTACTGACACCATGATGGCTGGAAAAGTTGCTGTTGTTGCAGGATACGGAGATGTTGGAAAAGGATCTGCTGCCTCTTTACAAGGAGCTGGAGCAAGAGTTATCGTTACTGAAATTGACCCAATTTGTGCACTACAAGCAGCAATGGATGGATTCGCAGTAAAAACGATGGAAAATGCAATAAAAGAAGCGGATATCGTAGTAACTACTACTGGTAACAAAGATATCGTAAGAGCTGAGCACTTTCAAGCAATGAAAGACAAAACTATCGTTTGTAACATTGGTCACTTTGATAACGAAATTGATGTACCTTATTTGAATGATAATTTCAAAAAGACTGAAATAAAACCACAAGTTGACATTTACGATTTAGACGGTAAAGATATCATCTTACTTGCAGAAGGAAGATTGGTAAATCTTGGTTGTGCTACAGGTCACCCATCATTTGTGATGAGTAACTCATTTGCTAACCAAACTTTAGCTCAAATCGAATTATGGACTAACTTGGATGCTTACGACAAAAACGAAGTATATATGTTGCCTAAACATTTAGATGAAAAAGTAGCTAAATTACACCTTGCAAAAATAGGAGTAGAGCTTACAGAATTAACTAAAGAACAAGCTGACTATATTGGTGTAACGGTTGACGGGCCATTCAAGCCAGAACATTACAGATACTAGTCTTAGTATAAAATATGGAAATTTAAAATGCTTCGAGATTTCTCGAAGCATTTTTTTTGTTCTAAAGTGAAGGAATTATATGTTTTCAATTTTCCATAAGTCCTATAATTGCGATAATTTCATTAATCTGTCTCTGTAGTGTTTAATTTATATAATTTAACAAAAATGAGTGTTTTTACACGATCTTTTCACCTGTCTCAAAATATGATTTAAATCTATCATAAGATTCAAATCTTTTTATAAATAGCGTCTATGTCGTTTAATAACCTTGCTTAATAAATTTTTTTAACAAAATTTTCAAACCATGTGAAATTCTTACTATATTGAAGAAGTTATATATTGAATTGAAATATGAAGAAAATTAAAACTTTTAGTAAAGAAGAAATTGCAAAACTAATATCGAGTAAGGATATTAATGAATTTGGAGCTTATTGTCACGAAGATGTGGATGAAAGCGATTTACTACAATTATTAAATTCAAAGATAGAAACAGATAACTTTACAAGTAAAACGGTTTTAGGAATAGACATTTATAATTACAGTCAATACAAACCTCTAGAACAGTCTTTAATTCCAATACTTTTCAAATTAATTTATGACAAAGCATCAGTGTTATGCAAGTCAGACTCCTCTTTTATTTTTCAAAATTATGAGCAAGAAACTTTTATAGGTCAGTTTATAGATACAGGTGATGGTGGATTTCAAATTTTTGATACTCCAATACACGCTATGGCTTTTGCAATTAATTTCCAGATGATTGTGCGGTATTATAATTCTTTTCGATATTTCCCAAAACTAAGAAAAATTATAGGACCACTAGGATTGAGGTACGCAATGACTCATGATAAAATTTATAAATTCAACAATAATTATTTCGGCCCCTCCATTATTAATAATTCTCGTATTTTGAATAAAGATTCATTAAATAGATTTTTGTTGGATGAGAATACATTTAATTGGTTTTTATTTAAAATAAATGGAATTGAAAACCTTCCTCATGCTTCTATGGAACAACTCAAAGGCTTATTGTCTTTCGTAGATTACAAAGAAGTAAATGGAAACAATAATATTTACATCAATCATGAAGGATTTAATTTTGGAAAAATAACGAGTTGTGACATTCAAAAAATAGGAGATATTATATCAAAAAAGACTAAATTATCAATTTACAACCTTCACTTACAATACCAAGGAACTTTGGGCGAAGACAAATTCAATACAGTTATTTCTTTAGGAAACCTTAATACTGGTGGAATAAGCTAGTTTATTAGTTATTAATCATTTCGAAATGCGATACATATCAAAATCCGTATTAGGATTTTTTAAGTTATTTTTAAATAAGCTCATTCCATTATTAATAGCAACTTTTCTAGACCCAATATTCTCTTTGTGGATAATTGAAATTAATGAATCGGTTAAATCATTTTCGAATGTAAAATTCTTACATTTTATAGCTGATTCACTAGTATGTCCTCTTTTACAGCGTATTGGAAGTATAGAATATCCTACCTCCAAATATTCCACGTCCTCACTCAATGTTTTGGATTAATAATCCACATTGGCCAATAAATTCTCCTGAGACTTTATCAAAAAAAACATTCATTCCGCCCAGTTTTTTTTCATACCGCATCATAGATTTTTCAAACCACTTATCGCACAACTCTTTTTGAGATAAGCTAGGATCAAGGAGTAAAAATTTGGCAACATTTTTTCTTTCAAATAAAGAAAGCCAAGAATCATAATCCTCATTCTTTAACAATCTAAAAGATAATCTTTCTGTTTCTTCGCCCGTCAATAAATAATTCATGAGTTATCTTTTTTGTATAAGTAATATACGATACCATCACTTAGTCCAATTTTTGGAACAATAATTTCGTTAATCCCACATTTTTTTAGGACATTCAAGTAAATTTCACCAGCAGGTACAATTACATCTGCCCTGTCATAACGCAACCTATATTTTTCTGCTCTCTGTTCTTTAGTAAGTAATTTCAAATCATCATATAAATTTTTAATCACAATGTATTTAACTGGTTCTAAGTGTTTATTTAGAGATAACTTAAAGTATCTATTTATATTTCCTCCAGTACCAATGGCTTTAAAATCATGATCAGAATTGGATACATTATTAAGCCATTTGTTTAATTCTTCCCAATCTTTTTCTTTTACTTTTTCCTCTAGAAGACGAACCGTTCCAATTTTAAATGATTTAGATTCTGCTCTTTTTCCCTTATCAAAAATTGTAATTTCCGTACTACCTCCACCTACATCAATGAACAAATAGGAGTCATTCTTACTAATTTTTTGAGTATGGATGGTAGAGAAAATTAAATCAGCTTCCATTTTACCATCAATCAATTTAATGTCAATATCTGTTTCTTTTTTAATGAGCGCAACAATTTCGTTTCCATTTCTTGCTTCTCTCATTGCACTGGTAGCAACTGCTCTAAAATCTTTTACTTGATATATTTCTATCAAGAGTTTAAAAGCTTTTATTGTTTTTATAAAAAGAGCCTTCTTTTCGTCAGAAATATTCCCAGTCGTAAAAACATCTTCTCCCAATCTTATTGGAACACGGGTTAAGGATAGTTTTTGGACGGAAGTTACTCCGTTTGTCTCAACAACTTTGGCAATAAGTAAACGCATTCCGTTAGATCCAATGTCTATGGCTGCATATCGGTCTGGATAATTCATTATTCTCTTCTAATTTATGATTTAAAGTTAAAAATTAATAGAATAAAAACCTTGATTTCACTTGGAAGTTTAACCTTTTTTTTGGGTCAAAATAAATTATTTTATATCACTAAATATTCCTACATTGGTAATTAATTTTACAACCAAAACTGTTTAAAACAATGGAATTACCTAGATTTTTACTTGCAGATTCTACCCAACTACCTGATGAGATGTTTGTTCTACATACGGAGTATCCAAGATTTTTAATTAATCTTGTAAATGACGAAATAGAATGGTTTGATGATTTGGATGAAGAGGAAGAAGAGGAGGAGCTTGTAAATCTTGTTGCCCATTTAGTAGCTGAAGCGAATAAGTTTTATGAAAATGAATTAGAACAGTACGAAAAAGAAGATTTATAATAGTGCCATTAAGAAAAAACATAAAAAAACCTTTGCCTCATGTTATAGAAAACATGGAGGATTGGCCTATATATAGATCTTATAATAACAATGAAGAGTTTCTTGAGAAAGTAAAAGATAAAGTTCTTCAACATCTTTCTTGGTTAAACTTAGGGGAAGAAAATACGTTTAGAAAAGAGCTGAAAAATATTGTTTATCAAGAAAAAATTAGGCTATCCAAAACACCTTGGAAATCAGATGATCCAAAAGAAAAAATATTTTGGAATGAAATAAAAAGGCAATTCAAATCTGTAAAAGATATTGACAACAAAGGAGATGCAGAAGAATTTGACTTGGAGATTTTAAATAAAATTCTTGATTTTTATGGCAAAGAAATGGTTGCAAACTTTAAACCTTCAACCTTTAGGTTTGCTCAAAAAGCATTGCCTTATATTTATTCAAGACTTATCAATTCTTTTCCTCAAGCGCTATACAAAATATTCAGTTCTACGGATATGCTATACGATAGAATGAAAATTAGCGGAGATTTAGATCATTTACGAAAGCTTGAAAATATGGGAACCTTAATTGTAGTTCCAACACATTATAGTAATCTAGATTCTCCTACAATTGGGTTAAGTTTGAATAACATTGGCTTGTCTGGCTTTACATATGGAGCAGGAATTAACTTATTTACAATAAAGTCATTGTCTAATTTTATGCACAATATTGGTGCTTATAAAGTAGATAGAAGAAGAAAACATAAACTGTATTTAGAAACATTAAAAAGTTACTCTACTGTTGCACTTACCGAAGGTGTAAATAGCTTATTTTATCCTGGAGGTTCTCGTTCTCAATCAGGTATGTTGGAAGAAAAACTAAAGTTGGGCTTACTTGGAACGGCTTTGGATGCACAAAGGATAAATCTACAAGACGGGAACAAAAAGAAAATCTTTATTATACCAGTAACTCTTAATTATCACTATGTTTTGGAAGCAAAAAAACTGATAGAAAACCACCTAAAAAACGAAGGGAAAGAAGATTATTTAGAAGATGAAAATGCAACTCCATTTGGATTGATAAAAAGAACCTACAAAGTAATTACCTCGAATCCTGGAATGACTGTTTCCTTTGCTCCAGCTCTAGATGTTTTTGGAAATAAAGTAGATGAAGAGGGAGAAAGTATTAGTAAAATTGGGAATAAGGTTGATATTGCAGATTACTTTAAGCTTAACGGTAGTATTATAAGAGATGTTCAAAGGGATCAGCAGTATACTCAGATATTGGGAGAGAGAATTTTAAAGGAATTTAAAGAAAATACGGTTGTGCTTTCTAGTAATTTAGTCGCCTATGTTGCTTTTCAAATAATCAGAAAAAGGTTCAATCAATTTACTGTTTTTGAAACACTTAGTTTACCAAAAGACGAAACAATAGTCTCTGGGATTGAGTTTAAAATAGTGCTGGATAGAATAAGAGACAGGCTAAAAGTTTTGGAAGAAGATAAAAAAATTATACTTTCTTCAGATTTGGATTTACCAACTGAAGAGCTTATGAATGTTGGGATTAAAAAAGTAGGATCTTCTCATCCAACTTATGTTTTAAGGAAGAATAAAAATGGAGTGATATCTACACGAAGTATGAAGTTGCTTTATTATTACCACAATAAATTAAGCAGCTACGGCTTAGACGAATACATTTAAAAAATAATGAGTAAAGTTGGAGTAATAGGTACAGGAAATTTCGGATTAGCTTTAGCTAACTTATTAGCAATTAACAAAAAACAAGTGTTAATTTTTGCTAGGAGAGAGGAGATTGCTGAAAAATTAAATAAAACAAGAGAACACAAAGGACAGATAATAAATGAAAGAGTTACAGCTAGTAATGATTTAGAGTTTATTGCTAAAGAATGCAAATTATTATTTCCAATTGTCCCTTCCAATAATTTTGAGAGTTTATTGAATCAACTTTCACCATTTCTTACTCCAGAACACATTCTTATTCACGGTACAAAAGGACTTCATATCACAGCAGACATCAATGAAGTGAAACACTTGGATAAAAGTCAAGTTCTTACCATGTCCGAATTAATTTTGAAAAATACTTGTGTAGAAAGAGTAGGTTGTATTGCCGGACCTAATCTTGCTAAAGAATTGGCAGCTGAAGAAATAGCTGGAACTGTAATTGCAAGTAGATACAATGATGTAATAAAAGAAGGAAAAAAGGCATTGAATAGTCCTGTTTTTAATGTGTATGGATCCAATGAAATAAAAGGAGTAGAAATAGCAAGTATTCTTAAAAACTACATTGCAATTGCCTCAGGAATGCTGGAAGGAATGGGATATGGAGATAATTCTAAAGCATTGCTAATCACAAGAGGAATGGCCGAGATGGTGTTTTTTGGAAAAGCATTTGGAGCTAGTGAAAAAGCATTTATGGGATTGGCAGGGATTGGAGATTTGATGGCAACTTGCAACAGTAAATTAAGTAGAAATTTTAGAGTTGGGTACAATTTAGCAAAAGGAATTAAAGTAGATGAAACTTTAAATGAAATAAAAGAAGTTGCAGAGGGAATTAAAACTATAAAAGTGGTTAAGTTACTTAAGAGTTATGGGTTTAACTCTCCTTTGGCAGATGCTTTATACAAAATTGTATACGAAGATTGGGACATTACTAAAGGGCTTGAGTACTTGATGAGTTTGCCTGTGAGTGATGACATAGATTTTATAAAATAAGTGAAAATGAAAAAAACTTCTATTTTATTGATATATACAGGTGGAACCATTGGTATGATTGAGGATTTTGAATCCAAAACATTGATACCTTTTGATTTTGAAATCATAGAAAACTTAGTTCCAGAATTAAAAAAAATAGAGGTTAACATTGAAACGATTTCATTTGAAACGCCAATAGATTCATCAGACATGGATATTATTTCATGGAAAAAAATGGCAACAATTGTTAAGGATAATTACGAAAATTATGATGGTTTTGTTATTCTACATGGTTCGGATACTATGAGTTATACAGCATCTGCTTTAAGTTTTATGCTGAAAGGAATAAATAAGCCTGTTATTCTTACAGGATCTCAATTGCCTATTGGAACTATAAGAACAGATGGTAAAGAAAACCTAATTACAGCTATAGAAATTGCAGCTGCTAAAGAGAATGGAGAGCCAAAAGTACAAGAAGTTTGTATCTATTTTGAAAATGATTTGTACCGAGGAAATAGAACATCTAAAGTAAATGCCGAAGATTTTGAAGCATTTAATTCTTTTAATTATTTACCATTAGCAGAGGCAGGAGTTCATATTAAATACAATAAAAATAAAATTCATAAACGTAAAAAAGAAGCGTTTGAGGTTTTTACTGAGTTGGAAGAAAATGTAGTAATTCTTAAATTGTTTCCAGGAATAACGAAAGAAGTAGTTCAAGCTATTTTTCGAATAGAAGGGTTGAAAGGAGTAGTAATGGAAACTTACGGTTCTGGAAATGCAACTACTAAGAAATGGTTTTTAGATGAATTGAGGATAGCAATTGATAAAGAAATTACAATTTTTAATGTAACTCAATGCCTTGCAGGAAGTGTGATTCAAGGAAAATATGAAACGAGTTCAGCTTTCAATGAGTTAGGAATAATCTCAGGAAAAGACATTACGACTGAAGCAGCAATTACAAAAATGATGTATGTTTTGGCTAAATACAAAACAAAAACTCAAATAAAAAGTAAATTAGCTACTAGCTTAGCTGGAGAAATGAGCAAATAATATGAAAATAATAAGTTACATACTGTCTCCAATTTTTGCATTGGTTTTTCTTTTGGTTTTGGTAATTTTTCATCCTATACAATGGATTGCCTTCAATACTTTTGGTTACAAAGCACATAAAGCTGTTGTTGATATTATGAACGGTTTATTAACTCGTACTTTGTTAATTTTAGGTGTTAACGTAAAAAGAGAAAATAAAACTAAAATTTCCGGAAAAAGAACTATAATTTTTGTTTCTAATCACCAGAGTTTGTTTGATATACCACCAATTATTTGGTATTTCAGAAAGCACCATGTCAAGTTCGTATCGAAGAAAGAATTAGGAAAAGGAATTCCAAGTGTATCTTATAACTTGAGGCATGGAGGAGCAGCTTTGATTGATCGTAAAGATGGAAAAGCAGCTATAATAGAATTAATGAAATTTGGAGAAAGACTAAATAAAAACATTTGGTCGTCCGCAATTTTCCCTGAGGGAACTAGGAGTAGAGATGGAAATCCAAAATCATTTTCAGCCAATGGAGTCAAAATGTTGATAAAGAAAAACCCAAATGCATTGGTTGTTCCTTTAACGATAAATAATTCTTGGAAAGTATTTAAATATGGAAAGTTTCCTTTGGGTTTGTTTTCACCAATTACTATTTATACGCACGAACCGATTGAGATTAATTCAATGCCTTTTGATGAATTATTTGAATTGACACAGAACAAAGTAAAATCCAAAATAAGAGTATAACGGATGAATAACCAAAGAGTTTCAATTATAACGCCAGTAAAAAATGGAGCTCAATTCTTAGTAGAATGTTTAGACTCTATCGTTAACCAAACGCACCAAAATTGGGAATTACTGATTGTAAATGATAGTTCTACAGACGAAACTCAATCAATTTTAGAGGAATATGCTCAACAAGACAACCGCATTGTTGTATCTCAAAATAAAGGGAAAGGAATAATTGATGCTCTGATAACAGGGTATGAAAAAAGTGCAGGAGAGTTTATTACTAGAATGGATGCAGACGATATCATGACTCCCAATAAACTGGAATTGCTGACAAAGAAACTGATAGAAAAGGGGAAAGGATATTTAGCTACTGGGTTTGTGAACTATTTTTCTGAAACTGAGTTAGGACAAGGTTATTTTAATTACCAAGAATGGTTGAATGGCTTATCCCAAACAGAATCTAATTTTGATGACATTTACAAAGAATGCGTTATTCCATCTCCTTGCTGGATGGTTTTTAGAGAAGATTTTGAAGCTTCTGGAGGATTTAACTCCAATTTATACCCAGAAGACTATGAGTTGACTTTTAGGTTCTACAAACAAGAATTAAAAGTGGTTGCAGTAAAAGAAGTAATTCATCATTGGCGAGATTATGCTACACGAACTTCTAGAACAGATTCCAATTATGCCGATAATTATTTCATTCAGTTGAAACTGAATTATTTTCTAGAATTGGATTACGACAATTCTCGTGAACTTGAATTATGGGGAGCAGGAAAAAAAGGCAAAGAAGTAGCTCGTTTTTTAATTGAAAAAGGAATTGAATTTGATTGGTTATCTAACAATGACAAGAAAATAGGGAAGGAAGTGTATGGAGTAATCCTTAAAGATTCTATCTCGGCTCTTGAAATAGGAACGCCACAAATACTAATAGCAGTAGGTAGTATGGATTATAACCGTGAAATAAAAAAGGCTTTAAATTCAAAGAATTTAAAGCCTAACATTGATTATTTTTTCTTATAGAAATTACATTCCACCCATTCCTTTAAACATTTTTTGCATTTCTTCTTTTGTCATTATTTCGTAATCAGAAGGGATTTCAAAAATAGAATTACTAATTTCTTTTTTATCAACTGTTGTAACAGTCATTTTCATGCCCATAGTTTCTTGTTTAGTTTCAAATTCCATAGGAAATCCTTCAATATTAACATTAGGTATGCTCTTTCCTTTGTATCCAGGAAGACTTTTTGTGTACCAGTAAGTCACCTCATTTCCATCCTTGTCTTTCAAAATAGCTTTGTTGCATTTATAACCGGCAATTATTTTTGTTTCGCTTTTCTTTACTACTTCAAATACGCTTTTTTTAATCTCATCAGAATCCATTTCGTCTTCCATCATGATTCTTTTCCCCATCATATCCATTAGCATCACAGTTTTTTTTGTCTTGGTGTTACTAATAACTTTTATATTTATTATACCCATTGACTTTTGTTCTGTCATGGTTCTTTCATTTTTCATAACAATTACAGATTTTGTAGGAAGCATAGCTTTGTACATTTCAGCTTCTGCAGGTAAATCAGAGTATGTTATTTTGTAAGTGATTTCTCCTTCAAATGTTTGTGCATTTAATGACAGTAAAGCAGAAAGTAAGAAGATTGAGGTTAGGAATAAATTTTTCATAATTTGTTTTTGTTTTATTTGATAGATAAATATAAGAGTTATTGTTTTCTGTTGTCACTTATTCTTTACAAAAGGTGTACCAAAAGGTTAAATGGTAATCTTATAAGATAGATAATAGAGTAGAGGCTTTGTTTTCAGTTTCATCCCATTCGTTTATTGGGATAGAATCTCTCATAATTCCTCCGCCCAAGAAAAGTGCAAGGTGGGAATTACAGATTTTCATATTTCTTAAATTCACAAACAAACTATGGTGGTTATTGATTCCCATTGGCCCAATAAACCCTGTATAAAGCTCTCTGTTATGATTTTCTAAGGCAGCTATCAGTTGCTTTGCTTTTTGCATTGGAATACCGCAAACAGCAGGAGTCGGGTTTATTTTTTCTAATAAATTCCATAAATCAAATTCTTGCTTTAGTGAAAAATAAATGTCCGATTTTAAATGAATCACCTTTCCAGCTTGTAAATCGTATGGTTTTGAAATTTCATAAGAACTAGAAAGTGGTTTAATTATTTCAGTAATATAATCGGTAACGACTTGTTGTTCTTGTATTTCCTTGTTTGTCCAAGGAGTATTTTCTATTCTGGTTCCTGCCAGTGAAACAGTTTTGAATTGAGCACTTTCTTTTTGTATCAATAACTCAGGAGAAGCACCCATCCAAGTTCCCGTTTCTTCAGAAGAAATACAATAAACAAAGGCTTTTGGGTGTGCATTGCA
>Ga0209713_10001392_pt1 | contig 14389 bp, 8 predicted proteins | sample ArcOceMetagenome_3_FD_187444 | JGI IMG/M metagenome (GOLD analysis project Ga0209713, IMG submission 187444) | Marine eukaryotic phytoplankton communities from Arctic Ocean - Arctic Ocean- Svalbard ARC20M Metagenome (SPAdes) (version 2) | ecosystem: Environmental > Aquatic > Marine > Oceanic...
AGCATATACAGCCGATACAGCGCCCATACAGTATACAGCGATGCAGCCTATACAGTATACAGCGCTATACACTCCCCCTCTGCGTCTTCGAGTTTTGGCGTGGAGGCGACTTTTGGCGTAAAGCCGCGCATGTTAGTCCTCGAGGCGGTTTTATTGGTCGTGCTCGGCGTGGCGACCGTCGGTTCGGCCTCCGCCGTGGTGGTCGCGCGTCTTGGGTGGCTCGATGCCCTCTTGAGACGGGCTAACGCGCGATACGCCAGCTCCGAGGATGAGCTGATCTTGCGGCGTGTCGTGCTGCACAGCATGGCACAAGATGCCGCGTTGATCGCCTGGATGGTGCTGCTGCCCGGCGGCACGACTGGCGTGCTGCTCTTGCACGCGTTCGGCGTCTCCGGCGGGCTGTCGTTGCTCTGCGCTGTGTTTGTGCTCCTGCTGGCCGCCGTGCTGCAGCTCTCTGACCCGGACGCGCCGCATCCATGGCTTGGCACCTGGCTGAAACTCACAGTCAGCTGGCTCGGCGTCGCCACGGTGTCGCTCGTGCTGGTGGGAGCCGACCATGCCATCGAGAGTGTGCTGTCGAGCCGCGACGATGCGGCAGTGCCGCCGCCGCCGTCCGTCGTGCTCAATGTGCTGTCAAAGCTCGCGGCGGTGACGGTGCTGGTGGCGGTGCCGCTCGCGAGCGCCTACTTGCATCTCAAGCACGACCCACTCGCGTGGCTCAAGCTTGACGAGCCGAGCAGCGCCATCGAGGACGGTCTGGGCGCAGGGACCGAGTACAGCCTCGACCCCGAGAGCGTCAGCGAGATGGCAGCGGCGCTTGTGCTCCGCACGAGCGACGACCACGCATGCTGCGCCAGCTCGTTCAAGATCACCGACGCCGACATCGACACGGCCGATGTGTTTCGCGAGAATCGGCGCCGCTCGCTGGCGCCGCTCTCCGCTGCGGACAAGTCGTCTCCTGGCATCCTGAGCTCCCGCTGCTCGCGGCCCTCCAAGCGCGAGCAAAGGGCCGAGGCCGAGGCCGCGGAGGGCGACGCGGCGGACGCCGCTGCTGCAGCCGCGTCCATGCCCGATGCCACTGCGTCGTCGGCGCCCACAGCTGCTCCAGCGGCGGCGGCATCCGCACCCGTCGAGCCGCCCGCAGCTGGCGCCGAGGCAGCACCGGCCGCAGCGGTGACGAGCACGCCAGGGCCAGCGGCGGCGGTGCCCTCGTTCCCGCCCAAATCACTGGTGCGACCTTCGCGCAGCGCGCCATCTGCCCCGCCTCCGCCGAGAGCGCCGCCTACGCCGAAGCCTGCGTGCGCTTCTCAGAAGGCCGCGCCCCTCACTCCCAAGGCTGCAAAGCCTGCCAAGGGCCCGTCGTCCCCGAGCAAGACCGCCAAGGCGCCAGCGTCGCGCCCGAGTGCAAACACGGGCAAGGCTGCCACCAAGCCGGCGACCGGCACGCCTCGTGCAGCAGGCACGCCTCGTGCAGCAGGCACGCCCCGTGCAACATCTCGCGCGGCGCCCGCGGCGCTCGCGGCGCCCACAGCACCGGCCGCACCGGCCGCACCGGCCGAGAAACCCGTCGCAAAAGCAGCAAAGGCAGCGCCAGCCAAGGCAGCGCCGGCCGAGGCAGCGTTGGCTGCTGCCGCCGCCTCGCCTGGAGCCGCCGCGCCCACCGCGACGAGCGGCGCCGCGCCCTCGACGGACCCCGACGAGACCGAGGTGGTCGAGCTGCGCGCGATGCTGTCGCGCAAGAGCTCGACGAGCCGACGCAAGAACGGCAGCGGCGCCTGCTCCACGTCCACGTCGGGGAGCGAGGTCGACGGCGGCAGCGATGGCTACGCCTCCGGCTCGGCCACCAGCCTGAGCCCAGGCGGCTACCGGCCGCGCAGCGGCGTGCCACCGCCCACGTGCAGCCTGCAGCCGGCAGCGTGCGCGCTCGCACGCGCCTGCTGTGGCTCAGACAGGCCTGCAGGTGACACTGGCGCAGCGGCGGCGTCGCCGCCTTCCGCAGCGACGGCGACCATCACGCTAGCCAAGCCAGCTGCCGCGGAGGCGCCGGGTCGGAACGGCAGCGGCGGTGGTGTTTGCGCGCGGTGGCCGCCGAGCAGCAGCGGCAACGAGGGTGGCGGGGCGGCCAAGCTCGCGCCGGTCTCGTGCGGCCTCGGCGCCCGGGAGGGGCGCGAGCCGATGGGCACCAATGCCGACCGCGCCGCGCAGTGCGCCTCGGAGGCGCAGAACGCCACAGACAACGCCAGGTCGATCGACCTGGCCGCGAATCGCGCGATGCTCAGCATCTTCGCGGCACCCGCTGAGGAGGCGCCGTCGCCGCCGCCGTCGCCGCCCGGCAGGCTACTGGTAGCCGCCCATCGGAGGCGTCCGGAGCGATTGAACTGGGTGCATCCGCTGCAGCCCTTGGTACGTTGGCATGAGTAACGTACGTGCTTTCTCAGTTTTGTGGAAACCCATCGGGCGGTTTGCCCCCCCCAAGCATGAAATGCAACTTTTTGCGTCTTTGACAAATGTAGAGTTTGTTACTAAGAACACACAATACTTTGGTGGTCACGGCTGCGGTTGTTGAGCATGCTGTCGCTACCTAGTGCCGCCCTAGGGCTGGCCGCGTGTGACAACGGCTCTCACACGGCACTATTTTTGCATGTGCCCAAAGCTGCAGGCAGCCGGCTGAACATGATACTGCGGCAGGTCGTGCTCGACGCTAGTGGCCAGGGACGAGTCGGTGCGGCTGGCAGCGGCGCCTGCCACGTGATGGGTGGCGAGTCAGATGTGATCAACGGCTCACAATGCGATCTGATGCATGTGACGCGGAACGAGCTCGACGTGCTAAGGTCATGGAGGTGCTCATCGTCCACAGGCCGGTGCATTGGAAACGGCGAGGCAAAGCGGAGGCCCTTGACGAGAGGCGCCCGGCAGGCGCTGCGTCTGCTCGAGGTACCGCAGCCCTCCTACAGGTTCGCGATCGTGCGCAACCCTTACAGCCGGGTGGTCTCGTCCTTCCACTACCTCTTCATGCTCCGATTGAAAGGGTCGATGAGTCCTCGAGCCCAGGAGCTCTCGCGGCTGCTTGGCTTTCCGGCTGGCTGGGAGCCGCACCACGACAACCTGACCGTCGTGCTGGGTGCGATGCGCGATCAGCTTGCGCGTGGAGGTATCCAGTGGGTCGGCGGCGCCGGGTCGTTTGGGCTGACCCACTTCCGGCCGGCGTCGGCCTACACGCACCCGGAGGGCGGCCCCGCCGTCGATATGGTGCTGCGCCTCGAGCGCCTCGATCGCGACGTGCGGCGCCTGCTGCAGACGGTCTTCCCGACTCTACCCGCCTCGAGTGTGGAGACGCTGATTGGTCAGCTGCAGAAGCGCGGCGGGTCCAAGGCCTCTGGGATTGCGCCGGCAGGGCAACGAGCACGCCGAGCGAACCGCCGCCGTGGCCGAGGCATCAGCCGGGGGAGCGCTCCAGCGGGCCGGGCGCGGCGACGAGTGCTGCGGGGACCGCCAGCGGACGTGTACGTCCCCAGCCACGCCGCCGGACCCTGGGGACGTCGTCTGTCGGCCGTGCCCGACGTCGGGAGCAGCAGTGGTGGCGGCGGCCGCAGCGGCGCGGGTGCTCCCGCGGCTGCGACGCGCGACCCGCTGGCCGGGCACAGCCGCGCGTCGCTCGCGCTGACGGAGCAGCTCTACGCGCGCGACTTTGCGCTGCTTGGCTACGACAAGGCGCCGGCCGGCGCGAATCCACCGCCGCTCTACCGACCGCCGAAGCCTCGCCTGCCTGCCGCGAGCGGCGGTGGTGCCGACGCCCAGTTGGAGCGGCCGGAGCCGCGTCCGCGCCTGCGGGAGCGTGCTCCCGGCGGTGGCGGCGGCGCGGTCCAACAGGAGTTCGTGACCTGGCTGGCAGAGACGCTCGGGCCCAGCTTCGACAAGCAGATGTTCGGCGCGCTCGGGCGGGCGGAGCTGGACGAGCTGCTCGAGCAGCACGACAGGCTGCTCGCCTCCAGCGGCGGCCACCTCGCCGGGATCAAGCTCCTCAAGGAGAGCCTGCCGGAGCTGCCCGTTGGCCACGCGCCCAGCCGGCTGCGGCTGCTCGCGCTGCTGCGCTCGCTGCGCAAAAGTAGCCCTACTCAATGAGGCTGGCGATATTTTTGCGATTGCAAACCACCGCAGAGCTGGTGTTTTGGTTTAGTGAAAGTTGCTTATTTTGGGACCTCGTTTCGCTGCGCATGGCTTTTTCGCTCTTCTCGCACTCGTTGGCTGCCACCCCGCCTCCCGGGCTGTCCCCCGAGCCCGAGGTGCGGCCGCGACGCCGCTCCTGCCCACCGCCTGCGCGCAGGCTCTCTCTCTTGTGGACCTTCTCACTCACCTGCTCCCCACCCCCTTTGGCCTCCACAGTGCAAGGTGGTCTCGCTGCACCAGCGCGTGAAGACCTTCGAGAACTTCGCCTTCTCCTTCAACGCGGAGGGCGCCTACTCGCTCTTCCGCCACGAGGCCGCCGGCTGCGCCACCAAGGTGCAGAGCTACAACTGCAAGATCGACAACCACCAGGACCTCTCGTACGTGGCGGCGCTCGGCGTCGAGGCGCACGGCCACAGCGTCGTCTTCGCGGGCGGCGACGCGTACCTCGATGGCGCGCTGATGGAGAAGGGGCCCAAGGGCACGAACGTCGTCCCGCATGGGGAGGGCACCAAGGGCATCGTGCTCGTGCCGTACACGCCCGGCGTCAACTCGCGCGCGCCCGCGATGGGCGAGTTCGGCCCGGGCGTCTCGGGCTACCACCTCTCCTTCGGCGAGGTCAAGCTCAACGTGACGCTCACGCAGACCGAGACCGACTCGCCCAACGGCCTCTCCTTCACCAACGTCGTCGTGATGCCGTCGGCCCGGTGTACCGGCAAGGGCGCGTCGGGCCTCTGCTCGAAGCGCGCGTGGGCGACGCTCCCTGCGAGCACCCCCGACGACGCAAAGGCCGTGGCGGCGGCGATGGGCAAGGGCGCGGCCAAGGGCGAGCACGCGACGAGCCTCGCGGCGATGCAGCCGTCGCGGCCGCAGGGTGGAAGCGGCGACGGCCCGCACGTGCTCGACACGTATCCGGAGCTGCGCATGACGGGCGAGATCATCGGCCGCCTCAAGGCCATCGCCGAGAAGGGCGGCATCTGCGAGGCAGCCAAGTCGGCCGAGCAGCGGCAGCAGCAGCAGCAGGAGGCGCGGCTGAAGAAGCAGCAGCAGGAGGCGGCGTCGCCACGCACGAAGCAGCTCGCGGCGGCGGAGGAGGCCGAGGCGCTCTGGAAGGTCAAGGCCGACACCGCGCGCCTCGCGGGCACCTCGCCAAGCGAGGCTCAGCAAGGCCTCGAGGGGCTGCAGAGCAAGGGCAAGGTGTTCGAGGAGAAGCTCAGCGCCGCCGGCGGGCGCATCGACGCGACGGAGGCGACGATGAAGGCGATGGGCATCGGCACGTATGCCGACGAGCAGCAGCAGGCGCCTCCTGCCACCGTGCACACCCGCACCGTCAAGGCGCCGAGCGACTCGACGCTGCCCGTCGTCAAGAGCATCATCAGCCGCAAGGAGGAGGAGACACGATGAGCACGACCGGACTGAGAGGGGTGCGGCCGCATGAGGGGTATCACAGCGAGGGCGTGATGTTCGAGAGGCTTTGAGGGAGGTGTGCTTGTAGTAGTTGTACATGCCTTGTGCCTTGTGGGGCGTTCGGAAAGGCCACACGCCAGTTGGACGGGAAGCGCGCGCGTCGCGCAGTGCGCAGTGGAGTTGTGTTCTGCACACGGTAAGTACATTCGTAATAGACAATTGACGTCAATTGTACTACTCTTCCTTCTAGGCAAGATTCTAGCTCTTCGCGCTCTTGTCTCCGCTGTCGGAGTTTGAGTTCTCATTTCGCAGCTGCACGCTGCGGTCTGCCGTGAACGGCCCCGGCGCGCCGCCGGACCGCGCCACTTTGGGCAGCTCGCTGCACCCGCCTGGCAGCCATCCGCACTTCAACGTGTAGTAGATGGAGGCGACGAGGCCATGCAACCACTGCATCGCCGCCTTGTTTGCGCCCTTGGGGTCTTGCACGGCGAACGAGACGGCGTCGTCGAGCCCGAATGAGTGCGCAAAGTAGTGCAGCGAATACAGGACGTAGATTCCGCACACGAGCTGCAGCGGGTTGGGGCTCATCGTCCACTCTGCCTGCGGCCGCACCGCCGCCACTGGTGCCCACGGCAGCGGTGCCAGCGGCAGTGGCCGCGGTCGGGCAGCCAGGAGGCGCGTCTGTGCTCCGAAGCGGGGCGTCGCGACGGCGGCGCCGGTGGAGTTGGCGGCCGTGGTGTTGTCGGACGAGCCCGCTTCAAAGGCATACGGGCCGACGCAGCTGAAGCACCAGTAGAATCGGCCCTCGGCAGGTGGACCGCCGATCGGCCCCGTCGTGAGGGGCGGCACGTACGCCTGCGTGTCCTCGTCCCAGTGCCGGGGTCCGGAGGTGGAAGACTGCGCCTGCATCAGCTGAAGCTGCATCAGGCCGCCGGAGGTGCCGTAGCACTGGAAGCAGTTGCGCTGCACGCCGACGCCGCAGTAGTGGTCCGCCTTGGCGTAGCAGTCGCCGGCGGAGCCCGAGTACAGGCCCGGCGCGGTGCTGAGCAAGGCGGTGGCAGAGGCAGACGCAGACGCGCTGGGCAGCGCCGGACGCGGCTGTCCCAGCAGCACCTCCTCCTGGCTGGGAGGTGCGGCGTCGCTGGAGCTGGCTGCTGCATCGAGCTCCTGTCCTCCCGCCAAGGAACCCGGCGACCAGTTCCAGTCCTGCTGACTGACGTTGGCTCCCACAGGCGTCTCGCTCGGAGCCGCCATCGCGCCCGACACGTTGAATCCGCCGTCCTCCGGCGGTGGGATGGCGCCGCCGGCAACGGGCAGCTCGGTCGTGTTCCTCGCGGCCTGGCATCGATAGCACCACCAGCAGCCTCCACCCGTTGGGTGGTCTTCGTCCACGGGACCCGGGTTGAAGAGGCACTCGTCGAAGGCGTCGGGGCCGCAGCGGTAGCACTCGGTCACGCCCGGTGAACACTTGTCTCCGAAGGCGGCGAGGCAGGCGGCCTTGGACGGCGCGTCGTCCACCTCGGGACGGAGAGTGTGGATGCTGCTGTGGCCGCCGCCGCGGAGGCGCGGGTGGCCGAGGGCACCAGGCGGCGCCATGGCCGAGGAGGCCACGCGGTTAGCCAGCGCCATTGTGCAATGGAAAAACTATCCCAGTTAGGCAACCAATGGCACCGCCGTCGAGGCTGGTGCCTCTTCTCTCGCTCGCGCTGTGCACGGGCGGGGCTCAGGCAATCGGGCTCGCGCAGGCTCCGTTCCTCAACCCGGAGACAGCGCTCGAGGTCCTGTCGGCGTCGAGTGCCAGCCACGACGTCGACGACACGCTGGTCGAATTTGGGTTGTCGGAGCCGAGCGACCCGCTGCTCTCGCCGATGATGAGCGACCCGCGCTACCGCGAGGAGCACGGCGGTCGGCCCGCTGCGCCCGAGGCGAAGAAGGGGTCGAAGGGCGGGTCAGGAGGTGGCAGCTCAAAGGCCAACAAGGGCGGCACGCCGCCCAGGGCCAACTTTGTCGACCAGAAGCGCAAGCTCTTTGGCGACGAGCGCGCGTCGACGTACAGCATGAACATGCTTCGGCACCTGCTCAATGTGCCGTTCGAGGGGCTTCGCTCGCTGCTCGGCGTGCGTGGGAAGGATATCGAGGGCATCGGCGGCATGATGGGCAAGGCCACGCCGTATGGCTACGACCCCTTTGGTCCGGGCCAGGCGTGGGACCCGCACATGGGCGCGGTGAACCAGCAGACGATGTGCCGCTCGTTGCTCGACGGCTGGATGCGCAAGTGCCTCGCGGCACCCGGCGCCGAGACGCTCTCGCTGCTGCAGCTCTCCGAGAAGGCCGGCAGCAGCCCCGGCGTCATGGACGTGGTCAGAGAGTGGAAGCGCGGCCAGCCGACGCGCGGTGACGCGCCGGCCCCAGCTGGCCCCGCGACGGGACCCGTGCAGTACCAGCAGCCCTTCCAGGCGGTACCCAACACGCAGCAGACGCCGATGACGGCTGACAGCAGCGGCGAGGTCTGCAGGCGAATGCTGAACGACTACATCTACAAGTGCGACTTCAGCCTCATGTGAGCAGCATGGCCATTATCGCATGGCATTCGCATGGGCATGTGCTCGGTGTCGGCTTGTCGCCGTCAGCCCGGCAGTGATTTAATGTTCAAAATCTCCGTAAATCCAGTCACATCACACACATCAACTGGCCATCGCTCCATCGCACGTCACTGGCTGCCCAACTGGGATCCCTGGCTAAGCGACGGCATCGGGCGGGCGGCGCTGCCCGTGGCGCGCTCGGCCAACGCGACCGGCCGCCCTGGGGTGGGGTTGCGCGAGGTCGTCGGCGTGGTGGGGTTGTTCGCCGCGCCCATCACGCCGACGGCCTTGCGCTCGTCCTTCCAGCACGCGAGCGCCGCCTCGAGGTTGGCGCACAGCCCGTCACCGTCACCCTCCGAGTCGCGCGGCGCCTTGATGTAGCAGTACAGAGACCGGAGTGAGACGGAGCGCGGGATGAGGAGGCCCTGGATGCCCTCGCTCTCGCGCGTGAACTTCTTCACCTGGTAGCGCAGCAGCAGCAGCTCATCCTCGTCGCCTGCCACCGCGCCGGCCTCCTCCTTTGGGTTGAAGAAGCCCACGCGTGCGATCGGGTCGTACGACTGCCAGTGGATGCCATGAGGGTCCTGCACCTCGTGCGATTTGCCATGGACGATCTCGACGATGGTCACGAGCACCGAGGCCGCCTGCTCAGCGGACAGCGGCGGGTCGCACAACTCGAGGATCTGCCGCTTCGCCTCGTCGTCGGTGAGGTGCGCGTCTGGCGACTGGAAGAGCGGCTGGCCGTCGGTCGTCTTCTTCGTCCCGTCCCGCCTGACGCACTGCTCCTTGGCCCTGTCCTTGGTCGAAACGCCGCACTTGCTGCAGAAGACATCGCGCAGCTCGGTGTCGGAGGCACAGGCTGGGTTGGTGCAGCGCGGCAGCATGCGCAGCTTGACCGGCTCGCCCACCTGCGAGTAGAACTCGCGTCGCTTCAGCCGCCGCAGGAGCGTGCGAGCCTCCTCGAGCCCCGGTTGAAGCGAGCGGCTGATCTCGTTGAGGATCGTGTCATCGAGCAGAACGTACGCCGCCGGGTCGAGCACCGCGTCGACGAGTCGGCACGGCTGATCGTCTGGCCCACGAAACTGGAAGTTCTTGGCGTGCTCGAAGATGTCGGAGACCATCGCCTCGGCGACGTTGACGACGCGGTGCTTGTAGAGGTGCTGGTGCTGGTTGGTGCGCATCTCAAACACCTTGTTGATGTCGGCCATGATCTTCTCCTCGAAGCAGACCTCCGGGTCGCGGTCTGGAGCGCGCCGGAGCACACGCGAGGCGCGGATGATGCGCAGAATGTCGACGGACGGAGGCTTGGACGAGCCGAACGCGCACATCGCGTCGCGCACGAGGTAGTCGAGCTTGTCGACGTCGAGGCCGTTGCGCGAGCACGAGACGATGTCGAAGAGGAAGCGCTTCTCGCGCGGCCGACCGAGATTGGCAGGCCAGGCCTTCGAGCTGTCGAGCCCCTCGACGAGCGCACCCACGAAGTGGAGCTGCGCTTCGGTGTCCGCCCCAAGAGAAAAGTGGTCGGCCAGCTGGATGCCGTTGGCCTTGAGCAAGTGGCTGAGCAGGGCCTCGCACATGCTCTCGTGCGTCCACTTCAGCAGCGTCTCTGCCCTCGTGCGCTCCTCGCCAGTGGTCGCATCTTTCAGCTCGCGCCTCGCCACTCCGTGCACAAACTCCTCGAACATGTGACTGAAGGGGCCGTGGCCGATGTCGTGCACGAGGCCAGCGAGGCTCACGCAGAGCACATCGTCCTCGTCGATCCCGAGCGAGGGCTGCTGCTGCTGAAGGTGGCGGACCATGACCTCTGCCAGGTAGCAGACGCCGATGCTGTGCTCCTTGCGGCTGTGGCTGGCCGATGGGTAGACGTAGACGCTGCCGCCGAGCTGCTTGATGTCAGCGAGGCGCTGGAACTCCTCCGAGTCAATGATCTGCACCAGCAGCGGGTGGATCAAGATCTGGCCGTGCACACGATCGTTGATGAACTTGGCCCGCCGGCCACAGGCGCGGCCGCTCTTGGGAGGCGTCCCCTCGTCGCTGCTGCCCGAGGGCTCGTCGGGTGAGACGGCGTCGCTGCGCTTGCCAGAGGGCTCGTCGCCGGGCGAAGGCTCGCCGGGCGAGACGGCGTCGATGGTGCGCTTGCGGCTGTCCATTTTTTAGTCGTGTTCTAGCGCTGGGTCGCAAGCGTCAAGTCACTTGCATATGAAAAGCAAGAACGAGAGGAAGTATGCAAACGGGGGTTACATCACCTGAGGCCTGAAAATCTGTGAGCAGAGGCACCAAAGCGTCGATTCACAGGAACGGCCCATACACGTCACCCCACTGGCTATGTGCGTTGGCGCAGTCCTTGCCGGGCTCGTCGGGCACGCAAACGGTCGGCGGGTCGCAGTTGTGCCAGACGGTCGCCTTCATGTCGGCGAGGCGTCCGAGCATGCGGGTGAGCACACTCGGGTTGGTCCGCGCGAGGTCGTGGTGCTCGTTGGGATCGTCGCGCACGTTGAAGAGGCAGCCGCCCGTGCAGTTGCCCGGCTTGGACGCGTTGCGGTCGGTGCACTGCCAGTCGGCGGGCCAGCCGGTGCTCGGCGACCACGTGTTGTACCGCTGCGTGCCCGTGATGACCTTCCAGTCGCCGACGGTGAGCGTGTTGGCCGAGATCGGCAGCTCGGTGCGCGGGCTCGTGAGGTTGCGCCCGCTCAGCATCGGCCACAGGTCGAAGCCGTCGACCGGCGGCAGCGCGGCCTCCGCCGCCATATGGTCGACGGCGTCGAGCCCCGCCAGCGTCGCGTACGTCACCCACCAGTCGGCGAGCATCGCGTAGCCGTACGACGTCGAGCCGCGCACCGCCGCGGGCAGCAGCCCGCCGCTCGCAAAGGCGGCCGAGCGCACGCCCCCCTCCCAGTCGGAGAACTTGCCGCCGCGCAGCGGATAGTTGGTCATCGTCTCGAGCGGCCCTCCGTTGTCGCTGCTGAAGACGAGCAGCGAGTTGTCCCACATGCCCTCGCGCGCCTTGAGCGCCGCGACGATGCGGCCGATCGACTCGTCGAGCGCCGAGACGAACCCCCACGCCTTGCGCAGCCCGAGGAAGGGCAGCTTCTCCTTGTCGTACAGGTCGATGAAGCGCTTCGGCACCTGGATGGGCGAGTGGACGAGCTGGAACGCCATGTACAGGAAGAGCGGCACGTCGAGCGGGTGCGCGCCGATGATCTTGACGATCTCGGCCTCGTACATGTCCTGGCTGAAAACGCCCTCGTGCGCGGCGTGGTCGGCGGGCGCGTGGTCCCGCCACAGGTCGTGGTCCCAGCGCGCGCTGAGGTTGGCGCAGCACGAGAGCTCGTCGCACGTCTCAAGCGGCAGCGCGTTGCCCCAGCAGCCCCACTGCGTCCCCGGAAGATCGGCCGTCGCGCCCTGCCCATCTGGCATGCCCGAGGAGTTGCACCCCTGCATGCGGTGGTTCCAGTGGTCCTCCATGCCGTCGAGGAAGCCGAACGACGACGAGAAGCCGCGGCCGACGGGCAGCGCCGCCGCGCTGTAGGCGCCCAGGTGCCACTTCCCCACCGCGTGGCCGATGTAGCCGGCGTCGCTCAGCTTCTTGGGCAGGATCGTCATGTTGAGCGGCGGGCCGGTGTACGTCGTCCAGTACGGGCCCATGGTCTCCTGCACGTGGATCGGATTGCGCCCGGTCATCAGCGACGCCCGAGAGGGACTACAGAACTGGTACACGTAGTGGCGCTCGAGACGCACGCCCTCGGCCACGAGCGCGTCCAGGCTCGGTGTCTGAATGTCGGCGTTGTGCCAGCCGACATTGGCGTAGCCCAGATCGTCGGCGAGCATCAGCAGCAGGTGCGGCTTCTTGGGCGAGGCGAAGGCCGCGGCCGAGGGGAGTAGCGTGAGGAGGAGGATCTTCTGTGACGCGCACATCCTAGTTGAAGCTCGCGACACCGGTCGGCGATACCGACAAGTTTGACGTCGGGTGCATGCTGACTAGTGCTATGCGCAGTCACAGCCTTAGCCTCGTTGTCGTCCTCGCAACATCGGCACCCGCGCACGCGCTGTGGTGGCCGCTTGGCACGGGCAGGGCGCCGGTCGACCGCTGCAAACACGGCAACGCTGACAACAGGACGGGTGCCGTCAAGAGCCGCCTGCGGCGAGCGATCAAGGGCGGTGCTCTGCACACGGCGGCGGAGGTGGGCGTCGGCGATCAGCCAGGACTGGGCTCCACCTCGTTTGCGCTCGCGCGCATCTTCCGCGAGGTGCATCTCTTCGACTTTGCTCACATCCTGAAGGAGCGAGCGGCCGCGCTCGGCCGCTGCAACCAGACGCGGGCGGGTGGCCGACGCTTTGCCTCCGTGGTCACTCACGGCAACAGCGTGCGCAGCAAGGACAGCTACGCGTACTCGATCAAGCGGCTGCTGCGCTTGCCGCCGGGGCAGCGCCCAACCTTTGACTACGTGTACATAGACGCCGCGCACGAGTGGCTGCACGACGGCTTCGCCTTCCTGCTCCTCGACAAGATGCTGCGGCCCGGCGGCGTGGTCGAGTTCGACGACTACTCGTGGACGATTGGGGGCTCTCCGACGGCGGGTCCGCGCGTGCGACGCGCAGGGACGCACACAGAGGAGCAGATGCAGGAGGCACAGGTCAAGGAGGTGGTCGACCTGCTCGTGAAGCCCAACCCGCGCTACGTGATGGTGGAGAAGGATCGCACCTTCCGCAAACTGCGTGATGAGGAGACGGATCGCACCTTCCTTCCCTAGATGTACGCATGCGTGTCCTGCACATTTGAATTCCTACCTAGACTGCACGCCTTCAGGCGTATTGAGTGGTTCAACCCCTCACCCGTTATGTTTGCACTAGGAGTTGAATTTGCTTTTTTCTTGATGATCGATTGCGTGCGCGACATGACTGTATCGTGTTCCTGGCCGTCGCTCAGCTGCTCCACGAGCGCGCCTGCCAAGGTCGAGATACGCGGCGAGCGCCACTCCGGAACCAACCTACTCGAGGCGCTGCTCAACCTCAACTTCCAGCTGCGCATTCGGAACCCGACGCCGGAAGTGGGCGAGAGTTTCAACGCGCGCGTCGGCCTCTACCACAAGCACATGTTCTTCGCCGCCTCGCCGACCCAGGAGGACGCCATGCTTGCGGCGCTCTCGCAAACGCAGACGCTGGTGCTCGTGGTTCGCGAGCCCGTGCGGTGGCTGGTGGCGATGCATCGCCAGCCTCACCACTCCGAGTGGCTCAATCGGCTGCCGTTCGATACCTTCCTGCGCACGGGATGGACGAGCACCATGCTGCCCGGCCTGCCGCGCAGCGGTCATCCCCTGTGCGGACAGCCGGGCATCCTCAACGCGCTCTCTCGGAGGCGCGACGCCACCACCAACGCGACGCCGGGCGACGCGTGCGTGGGCAGCGAGCGCGTCGACTTCAAGCTTGGCGTCGTCGCCAAGAGGCGAGACTCCCCACCGTACCGACGCGCGATGCGCTGCGGCTGCGCGCGCGCGCGGCCACGAGGAGAGCCGTGGTGGGGCGTGCCCGCCTTCGACAGCGTGTTGCACATGCGCCGCGCCAAGCTCGCGCTCATGCGCCGTGCCTACCTCCAGCGCAGCGCCCGTGGTGGCGGCGTGGCGCTCGTGCGGTACGAGGAGCTGGCGAGCGACGCCGCCCGGGCGCTGTGCGGCCTGGCCAACCTCGTGCCCCTCTGCCCCGTTGCCGCGAGCAGCAGTGCGCCGCAGCTGCTCGGCGAGAGGGTCGATCCTGGCACTGGCGCTCACAGCCCTCACAGCGCCGTACGGCACGACCGCCCGTCCGCCAAGCGCCGCGGCCTGAACCCCAGCCTTGGCCAAAGCGCAACGAGGCCGACGCGCCGCGCCTCCGTGCCCCATCGCTCCCTCACTGCCTTCGTCGCGACGACGTGGAGCGACGCGGAGGAGCGATGGCACTACGCGGCCTCGGCCGCGACGATGAGCAACATCAGCGCTGAGGCGAGGAGCTTCATCGCGGGCGCGCTCGACTGGGAGCTGGAGGCGTGGTGTGGGTATGACAGGTGGTCGTGATTGAGGCTATTGAGGCTATTGATTGAGGCGACGCGTTTGCCAGGTAGAAACCCCAGGACCCAGTTACTTTAGGGCGCCCGCGAGTCGGCGCCCGCTCAGTAGCGGCCGTGAGGTTGACTAAGCTCGGAGAAGCTGGTGCGGCGTCGTTGGCCTCGACCCCGCCGTTGTCGCTTTAGATACTTTAGATCA
>Ga0209713_10001393_pt1 | contig 14387 bp, 2 predicted proteins | sample ArcOceMetagenome_3_FD_187444 | JGI IMG/M metagenome (GOLD analysis project Ga0209713, IMG submission 187444) | Marine eukaryotic phytoplankton communities from Arctic Ocean - Arctic Ocean- Svalbard ARC20M Metagenome (SPAdes) (version 2) | ecosystem: Environmental > Aquatic > Marine > Oceanic...
CGGCGGCGGGCTGGGCGGCGGCGGCGAGGGCGGCGGCGCGGGCGGCGGAGAGGGCGGAGGCGGCGAGGGTGGAGGCGGCAAGGGAGGCGGAGATGGGGGCGGTGGCGCTGGCGGTAGTGAGGGCGGCGGTGGTGAGGGCGGAGGTGGCGACGGCGGCGGTGGCGACGGCGGTGGCGGCGAAGGTGGCGGCGAAGGCGGGGGCGGCATCGGTGACGGTGGAGGAGGCGACGGTGGCGGTGGTGGCGAGGGCGGCGGAGGCGACGGTGGCGGTGCGGGCGGCGGCAAAGGCGGGGACGGCTCGGTCGGCGGCGAGGGAGGGTCGGGTGGCGGTGGTGGAAAGGGCGGAGGCGGCGGCGCGGGCGGCGGCGGCGAGGGCGGCGGCGGCGGTGGGGGCGAGGGCGGCGGCGGCGGCGGCGGCGAGGGCGGCAGCAGCGGCGGCGGCGGCGAGGAGGGCGGCGCGGAAGGCACGAACTTGTCGAGGCCGAGACGCGAGGTTACGCCGCAGGCGCCGATGCTGGGCAGGTCGTTGAGCGCCGTCTCCACCTTGCGGCCGACGTCGCTCAGGTCGGAGCCCGCCATCTGGCCCGTCGCCGTGCGGAAGATCTCCGCGACGTCGAACGACGTGGTCGTCTCGCCGTTGAAGCCGACGGTGAAGGTGCCCGCCATGTCGGCGGCGATGCCGCTGATGACAATCTGCTGCAACTCATACTCCTGCGCGTAGCTCGAGTTGGTCGCGTTGGCGCCGGACGGGTGCGTTGGCACCGTCATGCCGAGCGAGCCGATGGGATAGCCCGCGTCGAGTTCGCCCGAGCCCGATTTGGCGCGGATGGCGTCGGTGACGGCGAGGAGGTCGGAGAAGGCCTCCGAGCTGGTCTTGGTGGCGGCGGCGGCCGCAAGGCACGCGCCGCTGGAGAGCTGCTCGCCCGCGGGGCAGCTGGTGCACACGGCGGCGGAGGAGCAGGTCTTGCACGATACCGCACATGCCTCGCACTTGCCCGTCGTCGTGTCGGCGTACGTGGAGTTGCCGCAGAAGGCGGTGCAAGCTCCGGTCGCGTTGCCGTTGAGGTAGGGCTTGTTGGACGACGCCACGCACCCGGTGCACTGCGTCGAATTGCTGGGCACGCTGCAAAGCTCACAGCTCGCATGGCAAGGCAGACAATGGCCCGTGGCGTTGGCGGCGGTCCCCGCCTTGCACGCCTCGAGGCACGAGCCGTCGGAGAAGTAGGGATACGAGCCGCCGCAGGTGAGGCACGCGCCGCTCGCTGGGCCATCGCAAGTTGCCTGTTCCGGTGTGGGGTGCGAACGCGTGAGTGACGATTCAGGCTATCTGCTGGTTCAGGATTCGAGCCCCAGGCTGTGGCGTACGCAGGTGGTTGCGCACGAGACACAACTATCGCGGCTGTCACTGAACATGCCGCTGGGGCAAGAGGCAAAGCACGAGCCGTTGAGGAGATTCTTGCGGATCCATGGAAGCGCCGCGCCGAAAGCTGGCAGCACCGCCTGTCCGATCGGCGCGATGCCGGTCATGTCGAAGCCGACGCCCCACGCGCCCTTGCACTTGAGGCACGTCGTGCCCGTGGAGGAGTCGCAAACAGCGCAGTCGTAGTTGAGGCAGTCACGGCACTCGCCGCTTGCTCCTTGCGGCCAGGTTCCGTCGGGGCACGGGAGATTGCAGGCGCCTCCCGCGCGGGTGGCTCCAACGGCGCAATCGGCGGACGTGAACGCGGTCGTCGGCGTGGGGTCTACGCACTGAGTATTGGCGGGCCCGGCCTTGCAAATCTGACAAGCAGGATGGCATGCCCCGCACGTTCCGTTTGTCAGGGCAAACTTGCCGTCTTCGCATGCTGAGACGCAGGATGTTCCCGCAAGCAGCGGCTTCACAGTGGAAGGGCATGTCGACTTCAGGCAGACGTTGTACAGACACAAGGTGCACTGCGAGGCCTTGGGGCCCGAGCAAGTCAGGCAGTCGGCATGACACTTGTGGCAGACGCGGTAGAGGTCGGCGGAGTAGCCCGCTGAACAGCTCAGCAAACATGCCCCGTCCTGGAGGAAGGCATTCACGCCAATCGGATCACACGCGGTGCACTGTGTCGCCGCTGGCCCCTCGCAGGACGAGCATGTGCCAGCACAGGCCAGACACGCTCCGGACGCATCCTCAAACGTGCCCGTTGGGCAGCCCTCAATGCAGCGGCCGTCACTCAGCAGCGGCGTCGCGCCCTTGGGGTCGCACGACGTGCAGGTCGACGCACCGGGCACGCAGCCGAGGCAGTCAGCGGCGCAGCTCTGCTGTGAGCACGTGCACTCACCGCCTCCGCAGCCCTCGGGCGTCACGTACCCATCATCGCAGACGCACGCGCCATCGAAGCAGTGCCCATAGGTGCCGCAGACGAGGGTGGCGCACGTGTCCTCGGCCTCGATCTGCATCTCGACCACGAGCGAGCCGGCGACAATCTTGGGGATCTTGAGGCGCGACGCCGGGATGCCAAAGAGCGACGCGATGTTGCGTACGAGGTACTGCGCATCGAAGAAGTCGTCGACCGACACCTCGATGCCGATGGAGAGGGTGACGAGGTCGACGGTCTTGATGTCGATGGCATGCGCGGTGCCGCCGCACAGCACCACGTACATCTTCGACTCCCAGGCCGCGAAGTAGTTGGTGCCGCACGGGTCGTCCACCGTGGGTTTGCGCGCCGAGAAGTTGTAGCTCTGCATGCCGCCGAGCGGCGGGATGATCGCACTCTTGTAGACGACCTGCAGCGTCTGTGAGTTGGAGTAGAAGGTCGAGATCAGCACCTTGGTTTGGTTGAAGGTGGCGTGCGTTTCCGGGTGGCCGGCGCCGCTCGGCAGCATCAGCCGCAGGTGCTGCGGGTTGGTGCCGGTGAAGGCGAGGTCGTAGTTGCGCCGCAGCGCCACCGTCGTGTGGAAGGTCATGAGCCGCTGCAGACAGTTGTAACCACCGCAGTCGATGGCGCGCTGATGATCCCACCCGCCGTTCATGAGGTCGACGTACCCGCCAGACGCCAGCGCGACGGGCACGAGCGAGCGCGTCTTGTGGTCGGCATCCATCGACTCGACGATGAGGCGCGCCGGCGTGAGCGACGCGTTGGTGCACGACCATGCGTTCCAGCCCTGAACGTAGGTGCATCCCTCGCGGTAGGTGCCGTAGCCCTTGTACGCGACCTGTGCGTGCGTCTTGCGCGGTGTGCGGCACGACGGGTCGAAGGCCGCTTGGTCGGCGGCGCACGTGGTGCCGTCGAGGCCCTGGTAGAAGGCGGCCTCGTCGCCCGTGTAGAAGACCATCCTTTGCCGCCAGTCGCTCTCGACGGTCGACGCGAGGCGGCGGTGGCGGCTGATGGCCTCGAGGTCGAAGGCGGGCACGCCGCTCTCGCCCTCGGCCTGCTGCTGCGTCAGCTTGCGGCGGCGGCGGTAGTTGTAGCTCTGCGCGCCATTCGAGTAGTTCATGAACGCGGACATGTCATGTCCAGTATCGCCTGCATCGTTGAGCGGCGCCGGGTCGTACAGCATCTTGGTGGGGATGTTGTACCACGTGTACTCGGAGGCGTCGTCGCGCGTCTCGTGCATGAACTCTGCTCTGGCGAGGATGGAGCTATCGCCGCCGTTGCCCGTGAGCGTACCGTCGAGGTCGTGGATGAGGACGTGCTTGGGGCCGTCGCAGTCCATCGCCACGCAGCGCGTCGGCACGATCCATTCGCGCTGCGGCGGCGGCAGGTAGGCAAGGTTGGCGCGCGAGGTGGCGTCGATGTTGGTGTTCTGGAAGAAGATCGGCGGCACCGCGTCGCTCGACTCCTGGCCATCCCCCGTGAGCGTCATCATGACATGGCTAGAGCCGCACGAGTGAGAGTTGTCGAAGCCGGCGAACGTGCAGCCCGTCACGTGCGTCTCCGCCGCAATCGCCGGTGCCGAGCCGGTCGGGTGCTCCATGCCGTAAATTCCCTTTGTCCAATGCCCGCCGAGAGGGCCGCAAACGGTGGGCGAGATCGAGAAGCCCTCCGAGCCAGCGATGGCGAGCAAAATGCCCACTTGCTCACCCCACGAGTTGCATGACGGGTTGCTGGCGGTGCGCCCGACGAAGAGCGAATTGGAGAGCGTGAGGGTCTGCATCCTCACAACGTGATCATCTGGGTCGCCACCGACGAAGCCCCAGACGATGCCGTACTTGCAATCGGCGAGGCGCACCTTGTCAAACGTGGGAGTGTCAACCTTGACGTAGCCCCAGATACCGATGAGGCTCACCTGCCAGAGCGTGATGTCCGTCACCGCACGCTGCGGCCCGCCCTTGAAGCCGAGGCCCACCTGCGCGATGCCGTGGCCCGAGTTGTTGTAGAACGAGCTCGCGGGGATGTCGAACCAGCCGAAGCGGTACCCCATGTTGCCTGAGCCGGCGCCGGCGTTGCCGACGATGGTGGGCGTGCCCGAGACGACGGTGAAGAAGGCGTCAAAGTCGGTGTAGTCGAGATCCTTCTTGACGCTGATCACGCTGAAGATGGCATTGTACTTGGCGACGGCGGTGCCGCGCAGATCGAAGCCCGACGCTGGCTTGTACACGACATTGTCGTAGAAGTGGCCGCTTGCCGCGCGCACGCCGTGCCCATAGCCGTTGGGCTCAATGATGCAGCCCTGCATCGAGACGGCGGCGGCGGTGGTCTCGTCCTGGAAGTCGACGAAGGGCCACGTTATGGAACCGCCCGTCCACTTGGAACAGGTGAACGAGGGGAAGTGGCAGCCACCGTCCTTGAGGTGGACACCACTAAGGTCGGCGACGCCGCCCTCGGCGACGATGACAAAGGCGCCCTGGTACTGCGTCTCCATCTTGTAGAAGGCGAACTCGGCACTGGTCTCGTCGACGCCGGCGATCATGATCGTCGGCCGCGAGATGAGCGCCACCTCGGCGCGCATGCTCAGCGCGTGGCCATGGTGGATCTCGGTGACGCCGAGGTGCGTGTAGCCGAGCGCGCTCGTGAGCTGCAGCTCCGTGTCAAATCCACCGCCCGGAGCAGGCACGTGCCGCTGTGACGCGACCGTCGCTGTCTCCGTGCCCGAATCGGTCGAGCTGGTGCCGGCGACGAGCAGCTCGTCGGCCGTGTCCCAGTCGTGGGCGCCCTGCACCACCAGCGTGCTCGCCCCAACGGAGGCGGTCGACCGCAGCCAGCTCCACGTGTTCGACGGCCGCTTGCCGTGCAGCGAGAGCTCGCCCTCGACGATCAGCTGCCGCCCCGTCTGGCCGCACGAGCCCTCGGTCAGGTCGTCGCCGCTCAGCAGGATCTCAAGGCGACCGGCAAAGGGCGTCGTGCCGAGGTGGGCGTCGGCGACGGTCGCGCAGCTCGTCAGTTGCGCGCAGCGAGGCATTGAGACGTCGACGCCGTCGAGGTTGGATGTGTCGGTCGGCCGGCCAGCGAGAAGCCTGCCGCCATAGTGCACCTTGATGCACGTGGCCTTCAGCTTGACGTTGGCATCCTCGCGGTTCTGCACGATGAGCGTGGCGGCACGCATGATCACGAGCTCGTACAGCTGCACATTGAGGTTGACGTCGAGGATGACAGTGGAGCACGATTTGATGGTCACGTTGCCGCGGAAGGTTGGCCACATCCCGCCGATCTGCTCGTTTTGTCCCGCCCAGGTGTACGTCGAGCTCCAGAGCATCATGCGGCAGCCAGCGGGGCAGAGAGCGGCGTCGCACTCGGAGGTGCTGTCATACGACTCATACCAACCGGTGGGCGTCGGCGGCTGGCTCGGCGCGCCGGGCGGCACGGTGGGCGGCGGCGGCGGCACGCTCGGTTTCGGCGGCGGGTTGGGTGGCGGCGAGGGCGGGTGCGCGACGGTGAGCGACGAGACGGTGAGTGCGCTGGTCGCGAGCGAGGTCGAGGAGGCGACCGACGCCTGGATGCTCGCCGATTTCGAAGCGACGTTGCTACCGTCGGTGCCCATCGCTGCGACGGTCGCCGTCGGGCTCACCTGAGTGAGGCTCGACGAGGTAACCGAGGAGATCGACGAGGAGGCCGTCTTGGAGGCGACCGCCGCGAGCGCCACCGCGCCCGCGCTCGCCGCTGTGGTGGCGCCATCGGCGACAATGTCGAGGTCGAGCGTGACGACGAGCGTGATGGCGCCCGATCCGAGCTGGCGCCGCGCATCGAGGCGACGCCCCGTGCTCTGCACCGTCACGCTGCAAACGCCGGCGGTGGCGGTCGTGTTGCATGCCGCCACCTCGGCAGCGGCGCGCGCCGCCTCCTGGTCGGAAGCGCTCGAGGCGTCGTTGATCACCACCACCAGCTCGCCCTGCACGCGCAGCCCCTTCTGGATGGCGGCGGTCGTCTGCTCGTCGGTGGCGAGCGCGTCGAAGGCGGCGGTACCAACGGCGTCGCTGAGAATCGTCACTGTCTGTGCGCCGAGCGACGACGCGACGATGCTGACGGTGACCGCCACCTCAAACGCGCGCGGCGCCGCGGGCGGCGGTGGGCTCGGTGGGGCGTCGGGTGGCGACGGTGGCGGCGAGGGTGGCGAGGGCGGCGGCGGCGAGGGCGGCGGCGCGTAGTCGACCTCGAACATCCCCTTCTGACCAAAGCACGGGTCGAACGGCCGCTCGATCTCGCACGCCGCCTGGCCCTCCACGCGGATCGTCACCGTCTCTCGCGTCGCGTCGAACGTGAGCGAACCACCACCCTGCCCATTGAGGCGGCGTGTCGGGCGGCGGATCGACGTGTTGCCAATGGACTCGATACCCACCTCGAGATCGTCGGTGCCGTCGAGCCGGAAGACCATCGGCAAAGAGCCGAGCGGGCGCACGCCCTCGTCGTACTCGGCGTACGAGCCGTATGGGTTCGTCTCGAGCTCGATCCAGTCGGTCGCCTCCATGCCGGGCCCCACCCACAGGCCGAGCGACTCGATGTGCTGGTGGTACCCCACGCCCACCTCAAACTGGTACCGCCGATTCAGCGGCACCTGGAATTGCATGCCGGCGCCATAGAAATGCGGCGTCTGCGCCGTGTTCTTGTAGTAGGCGTACGTCTGCGGGTTGTTGTCGTAGCGGATCGGCCCGACGCACTCGCTCGGTCGCACCTCGCAGTTGAGCCACTTGACGGCGGTGCGCAGCTGGCGCGCCGTCGCCGGCACCACCCACTCGAGCTCGCTGCCGTCGGAAGAGACGACCGCCTGGGCGACGGCGGTGTGGTTGAACTCGTCAAACTCGTCAGTGTAGTCGAAGGACACGTTGAAGGTTTTGGAGGCGACCCACGTGCCAACGGAGGACCACCAGCCGTCCATGCTCTCGCCGCGGTTGTGGTGGGTGACAGCGCCTACGATGGACGGCGACGGGTCCGCCGACGACGCGTCGAGCGCGATGAGGAAGTGCGCGCCCTCGGGGCGCCACTTGCCCTTGAGGTACGCGGCGTCGGTCGCCTCGACGTAGATGCCGCTGCCCGACGGCAGATAGGAAATGCGGCCCGAGTGCATATCGGACGATATGACCATCAGTGTGTCGCGCGGCTTCATGCCGACGGTGACGAACCGGAGGCCGCAGCAGACGGTGCCACCGTACCGCTCGTCCTGGTAGCACTCGGGGAAGGCGCGCGGGTCGGAGACCAGATTGTTGTGCAGCACCGCGCAGCCGGCGGAGTTCTCCGTGAACGTGCCGTCCACGTCGGTGAAGAGTGCCTCGTCGATCCACCGCCAACGCACGCGGCGCGGCGATTGTAGCCATGCTGTTCCGCTGAACCGGGTCTCCATTCCCCCGCAATTTTTGAAATCGTAGAGACCATTCGCCGGGATGGCCTTTGCAAAGCCAGCGGCCGCGACCATGCCGTCGCGGTCATAGTTGATGAAGGTTGCGTTCTGGACCGTCAGCCCATACCACGCGGGCGTCTCGATGCCGATGCGCCGACCGTCGGTGCGCGGGTTGTTGATCAGGGTCCCGCCGCTCAGATAGTCGTCGCTCGTCTGCTCCATGCCGAGGTCGTACTCCTGGCAGCCGTTGAGGCAGTCGACGCCGTTCTCGGGCACCGTGAACGAGCCGAGCGAGACGTGCGTGGCGCCGAGCGAGACGGCGGTGTTGTCGGCGCAGCTCGGGCACGGCAGCACGTGGCCGATGACGACGGGGCGGATGAGGAGGTTGGCGCCCCACGGGCCACGCAGCTTGGTCTCCGAGGTCATCGAGAACGGCTGGATGCCGTCGGCGCCGACAAACTCGAAGCCCACCTTGTTGTTGTCGGCGACGACCATGTCGACCAGGTGGATGGCCGCGACCGAGCCGATCGTCACGCCGTTCTTGCCGTTGCGCCACGAGTACTGCCGGCGGAAGAGCGCGGGCTCGTACGTGTTGTTGGCGCTCGGCTCGGCGCACGGGTCGCGCGAGACCGGGTAGAAGCCGGCGCCCGATGGGCCGCGGTGCTCGCCCGCCGGGTCGTTGGTGAAGATGCGCAGCCCGTACGAGCCGCAATGGTGCGCCTCGTTGTCGGCAAACCACAGCAGCGGCGTCCCCATCGGGCAGATCTTGTCGGAGCCCGGCTCGAACTCGGAGGCGCCGCGCACCTTGGGCTCGGGGAAGAACCAGAAGCCGTAGTGCGTCGAGCCGGCCGCGATGTTGCTCGCGACGTAGTTGTCGCCGTTGACCAGCCAGTACGTGGCGGGCGTCTGGTCGACCGTGAGGCCGGCGAATGACTGGCGCGTGTTGACGCCGAGGTTGTGCGTGATGATGTTCTTCGTCTCGATGCCGTCCTCAACGAAGTAGGCGTTGCCCATGTTCTCAAAGGCGACGTTGCCCTTGACTCGCAGGTAGTGCACGCCATGGATGGCGACGGCGCGGTTATACGTGTGGTGGACCGAGTTGTAGCGCACGTAGCTGTTCCGCACGGTGCCGATCATGTGGAAGTGGATCGGGTAGCGCCCCAGCCGGAAGCCCTGCCCCATGAAGCGGAACTCGGTGTTCTCGAGGCGCGCCGTCAGGCTCTCGTCGCCCTTGGAGTGGACGAGGACGTGGGCGCCGAACCTGTCGAGCTGCGAGAAGGGCGTCGATCCCTGCACGACGACGTTGTGGCTGATGAGGCCGACGTTGGCGCGGAAGTCGACCGAGTGGCCGCCGTCCAAACTGCGCGTCTCTCCGAGGTGGCGGTACAGCAGCGGCGTCGCCAGCTCGAGCCGGTATCCACCGTTGTGAACACCGATGATGACGACCGTCTCGGCCTCCTCCATCGTGCCGTTGGCCGCCGTTGAGGTCACGACCGCAAACGAGTTGATCGGCCAGTCGACGGCCTCGGTCAGCAGCAGCGTCGCGTTGCCCGGCTGCACCGTCGCCGCGAGCTTGGTGTGGGTGCGGTCGTCGAGGCTCGGTCGGCCGTGCAGGTCGAGCGTGCACGCGCGGCAGCCGAGCACTTTGGCGCCGTAGAGCGGCAGCTCCTTCGAGTTGGGGCTGCCGTGCAGCGTGATGGTTGCCTTGTGCGTGAACGGCTCCGTCTCGGTGCCCACCACGAACGAGCCGCCCATCACGAAGATGTACGACGCGTCCAGGGTCAGATCCTGCGCGTCGAAGATGAGATCGCCCTGCACGATCAGCATGTAGAGCTTGGGCGGCGACGTGTCGAGCAGAATGCGTTGGCCGGGCTGAATCCAGACGGAGTCGCCCTCGATTGGCATGTTGGTCGAGTCGCCGCCCCACGTAGTGGCGCGCGACCAGAGGTCGATGTACGTGAACGTGCCGTTGGCCGTCGCGACCGACGTGCCCACCGTCGCCGCCACCGTCAGCTCGACGGCGCCGACGCCGGTGGAGGTGCTCGTTGTGCGGCCGTGCGCGCCGCTCGTGCAGCCGACGGTCGCGCCGCCGGAGCCGTCGTACGCGACTGACGAGACGGCGCACACGATGCCCGCGATGCTCGCCGACAGGTCGGACGGGCCGAGGCCTGAAGGCAGGTTGGACACCGCGAGGGTGAGCGCAGTGCCGCCGGCGGTTGAGCCGCGCGTCGGCGAGACGGTCTCGACGGTGGGCGTCGACGCGGCGGCGTAGGACAGCTGCGTCCCCGCCGTCACCGACGAGCGCGGGTAGTCGCACGCGTCGAGTGAGAGGCGGCGCAGCGCGATCAGCGGCAGCCCCGCCGCATTGATTCCCGTCGCGTTGGTCACGAACACGCGCAGCCGCTGCGCCATCACGCCCGTGGACGTCGTGGCAGAGCCGGGGTAGGTCGTGGTGAGCGCGACCTGGGTCGGCGGCGAGGCGGCGCTCGACGCCTGCGCGGTGCCACCGAGCGTCCAGCCGGTGCCCGAGGCGTCTGCCGAATAGAGCACGAGCACGTCGAGCGCCGGGTGCTGCCACTCGAGCAGCACGCGCTGAACGAGCGTGGTGCCGTCGAGCGCCACGTCGAGCATCGCGTCGGTCCGACCGACCGACAGCCAGTACGTCGAGGCGTTGGTGGCACCGACGTCGCTCGCCAGCTGCGAGCCGAAGCGGTTGCCCGCGGTGAGGCCGCTCGCGGCGCACTCAGCGTCGAGTGCGTCGCCGTCGGCCGCCTGCAGCGCTGCGAGTGCCTCGGTACCCGAGACGATCGACGTCGAGGAAGAGGACGCCGTGTAGATGGACTGCGCGACGGCACTCAGCGCAGCGACGTGCGCCGTCGAGCCAAAGTCGCCGACGTACTGCCCACCGAGCCCCGCCGCCGTGAGCGTGTCGCTCACGTGGGTGGCGGTGGCGCCGCACGAGACATCGGCGGACGCCCGCGTGAAGTTCTGCGCGCAGCTGCCGCACGGCGGCGACGAGCAGCATGGCAGGTGCGCCTCGGCGAGCGGCGCCGTCGCGCCGGTGACGCCGACGATCGCGTAGGCGTCCGAGACGTCGCCGAGGACCGACGCCGTCGCTCCGAGTGACGACGTCAGCCGCGTCGAGATCTCGTCGCGATTGAAGGGCCACGCGAGCCGCGAGCAGGACGCCATCATGACCGGCGTGCCGGTCGCCAGCCCGTCGAGCCACGCCGCGAGCTTGTCGGCGCCGTCGCCCTCGGTCTTGGTGTCGAAGCACGCGGTGCGCGGCTGCGACGCCGTGTCAACGCTCGCCGCGCAGACGCCGCCGTCGAGGTACGCCGCCATCTTGTCGGTGTCGCACGCGCTGAGCAGCTCGACGCCGTTGACGGCGAGAGAGCAGGGCGCGGCCGTCGTCGCGGCGGTCGCCTCCATGCGCAGATGCGGGCATGCGTTGTGGTCGGCGGCGTCCTTGCCGGCGGCGACGTCGTAGCGCGTGCACGAGCCGACGTCGCTGTCGGTGAAGGCGGTCGGGACCGACACCTCGACGGCACAGCCAGTGTCGGCCGCCCAGCCGAGCTGCGTAGCGGTGGTGGGCGGTTCGTAGTAGATCGTCAGCGACGGGACCGACGATATCGATGAGAGGTCCTTGAAGACGCGCGCGCCGTTGTGGCCCGAGGTGCCGGTGGCCTGCGTCACCGACAGGTAGAGGATGACGGAGCAGCCACTCACGTCGGTGATGCCGTCGAGGGCGCTCGTCAGCAGCGACGCGACGTTGGGACTCTCGTCGTTGGCGAAGCCGAGCGTCCACGGCTTGACGTCCCACGGCACAGAGGTGGAGCTAGAGGTGGCGGTGCCAAGCGCAGATGCCGTGAGCGGGTCGGCGTCGCTCGCACACGCCACCGAGGCGCGCACGTCGACCGACACCGAGCCCTGCGTCGAGTTTGGGTGTGGCACCACGTGCAGGTTGGCGTGGCTGATGGCCGCGCCGCGCGGCAGCGTGCTGCTCGTCAGCCCGCTGAACTGCAGCGCGACCGTCGCGTCCTTGGTCATCGAGAGCGCGCCGCCGTGGGTGCCAGGGCCGGCGTAGCCGCCGCTCGCGTCGAGCACGGCCTCGCTCGTGACGCTGAGCACGCGCAACTGCGTGCCGCTGGCGTGGACGAGCCGCGACGGAACCGTACACGTGAGCGAGGTGGACGAGGTGGCGGTGACGGCGCAGTCGACACCGCACACGGTCGCGCGGCTGCTCGAGACAGAGTCGAAGCCGGTGCCGCTCACGACGAGGCCCGCGCCGCCGGCCATGCCGACCGTCGCCGGGGAGATGCCGCTCACGCTGAGCGACGCGCCGGTGATCGTCGGCAGCGAGCCGCCGCCGCTGCCGATGGCGTACCCCCACGAGAAGAGGAGGCGGACCGCCTGCGCCCCCGCCATCGGCGGCGTCATCGTGCACGTCAGCGAGGTCGTGCTGCCCGAGACGGGCGTACACGCGGTGCTGCCCACCATGACCGTCGCGGACGACCAGCCGGAGCCAAAGCTTGACCCGGAGAGGGAGATCGTCCACTGTGAGTCGGTCGATGAGGTCACAGACGCGCTCGCGAGGGTCGGCGTGTCCGCGTCGCTGTACGAGAAGGTGCAGCTGCCGATGCAGCTCGCAGCGACGCCACGCACGCTCATCGCGACGGTCGCCGTCGCCGCCGTGCTAGCGGCGCCGGTCACGCACGTCACGTTGCCGAAGAAGGCGGCGATGACGCGGCACGCCACACCGTTGATGGTGATGGCGACGTCGCTTGCCATCGTACTCAACCCGTCGCCCGTCAACGTAATGGGCGTCCCTCCTCCGATCGAGCCGATCGTCGGCGAGACGGATGCGAGCCGCACCGAGTAAGTGACGGTGCCCGCCACGAGCGTGGGCGACGCACCGTAGCCCGCCACAGAGACGGCAATTGTGTGCGCCGAGGCGGCCGAGTTGGGCGGCAGCGTGCACTCGAGGATGATCATATCACGCGGCGCTGTGCACGTGCCGACGGTGCATGTTTGCACCCACGACGCGTTCTGCGTGGCACTGGTGACGGGGCACGGCTCACCACCCACGGTGACGGTGTTGTCAGCCGCCGTGAGCGAGAAGCCGTGGCCGGTCAGCGTCAGCATCTCGCCGGGGCTGGCCGCTGCCGGTGAGGTGGACAGCAGCAACGGCGTCTTGGCGAGCTCCACATTGAAGCTGCAGCCGCCCGCCACGTTGCAGACGGCGCCATCAACGGCCACCTCATCCGTGCTCAACTCGACGACGGGCGGCGAGACGGGCGGTGGCGGCGGCGAGTCGGCCGGCGCGGCCGGCGACGGACAGGAGGGGGGCAAAAAGGGCGGCACGCTGGGAGGCGGCGGCGGCAACGACGGCGGCGGCGAGGGTGCCAGGCGGACGGAGCAGTCCTCGCAGTCGTAGCCAAACTCGCAGCCCGCGTACTCCGAGCCAGGCCCGCCGTCGTCGCAGACGCCGTCGTTGGCCCAGCCCTGCTCGGCGCAGTGGTTGCTGCAGATCAAGGGGGGCGGCGGGGGCGAGGGCGGCGGCACCGACGGTGGTGGCGGAGGCGGCGGCGATCTTGGCGGCGAGGGCGGCACGAGCGGCGCCGGCGGTGCAGGTGGAGGTGCGCGCGGCGCGACGACGGCAAAGCAGACATGGCCGTGCGGGAAGACGCCATTCTCCCAGAGAACCTGCTCGGTGGTCGCCGACGGAGTCACGTAGTCGGACGGCTCGTTGCCGCACGGCGAGAGGCTGAGCCACTCGCACGTGCCCGAGGTCATGCAGTAGCCCCGGCCGGAGTTCTGGCAGGAGAAGCAAGCCTGCACGCTCTCGGTCAGTGCGCCCGGTGGCATCGACGGAGGCGGCCTCGGTGACGGGAGACTGGGCGGACCCAACGGCGGTCGTGGAGGGGGAGACGGTGGAGGTGGGCTCGGCGGCGGCGCGGGCGGCGGCGATGGGGGTGGCGGCGACGGCGGCGGCGATGGTGGCGGCGGCACCGGCGGTGGAGACGGCGGTGGAGGCGACGGGGGTGGCGGCGACGGCGGAGGCGATGGTGGCGGCAACGGCGGCGGGGGCGAGGGCGGTGGCGGCGAGGGTGGTGGCGCTGGCGGCGACGAAGGCGGAGGAGGCGCGGGCGGTGGCGATGGCGGCGGTGGCGACGGCGGCGGTGGCACCGGAGGCGGAGACGGCAGTGGAGGCGACGGTGGCGGCGACGACGGCGGAGGCGATGGTGGCGGCGGTGATGGCGGCGGCGGTGATGGAGGTGGATGCGGTGGCGGCGACGGAGGCGGAGGCGACGGCGGCGGCGACGGCGGCGGTGACGGCGGGGGCGGCGACGGCGGCGGCGGCAGCGGGGCCAGGCCTGGTGCGAAGGGCGGGGAAGCGGGCGGCGATGGCGGCGGAGACGGCGGCGGCGGCGACGGAGGGGGCGATGGGGTTGGCAAGACCGGAGGCGGCGGAGATGGAGGGGGCGGACTCGGCGGCGGCGACGGCGGCGGCGGAACCGGCGGTGGCGAGGGTGGCGGCGGTAGCGGTGGCGGCGAGGGTGGAGGCGGGCTCGGGGGTGGGACGGGAGGAGGTGAGGGCGGCGGCGGGCTGGGCGGCGGCGAGGGCGGGGGTGGGCTGGGTGGTGGGA
>Ga0209713_10001395_pt1 | contig 14379 bp, 15 predicted proteins | sample ArcOceMetagenome_3_FD_187444 | JGI IMG/M metagenome (GOLD analysis project Ga0209713, IMG submission 187444) | Marine eukaryotic phytoplankton communities from Arctic Ocean - Arctic Ocean- Svalbard ARC20M Metagenome (SPAdes) (version 2) | ecosystem: Environmental > Aquatic > Marine > Oceanic...
GGTCTGCGCGCAAGGAGTAGCAGAGCTAGCATCCAATACAAAACTAAGAACACCCACACCGGTCCAGGTCTACTCTACCTGTAGGGCAGGTCGGTAGACGCGAAGACATCGAGGTAGAAGCTGATGTCGCTCGTGCCGACCTTGAAGAGGCTCTTGAACTCGTCGTACAGCAGGAACTGGCCGGCGATGAGAGCGCCAAAGAAGACGCAGCGCGGCAGCAGCCCGTTGAACAGCGAGAGCGGGTCCCTCTGCAGCGAGCCCCTCGCCACCTGCAGCATGCTCGGCGGCTCGAGCGCGCAGCCGTTCTCGTCGGGCGGGGGCGGCGTCTGCGAGAGGGTGAGCAGCGTGTCGGCGGGCGTCGAGACGGCGGCGGCGATGACGCCCGCGGCGAGGCCGCCGGTGAGCGAGAGGAGCGCCGACGCGAGCGGCCCCTCCTGCGAGAGCGGGAAGGCCGCGGCGATCGTCTGCGTCGCCGTGTCGTACACGAGGTACTTGGTGATCGAGAAGGGCAGCTCGCGCAGCAGCAGCGGCGTCAGCGCCGAGTAGAGCGTCGCAAAGCCGCCCTCGGCGTAGAGCGTGCCCAGCCCGTTGACAGCATTGTACGCGCTCGCGGGCAGCACCGGCCTGCACGAGACCGGAGCGCCGCTGCTGCTGCGGCTGTCGCCACCGCCACCGCCCCCGACAGAGACGGCGGCGGCCACCGCTGCGCCGTTCGTGCCAACCTCACCGGACGGCACGCACTGCCTCGAGCTGCTCGGCGGCATGGCCGCAGCCGCCGCCGTCGCCACGCCACCACCGTCGGCCTCGACAGCGCCCGCGTCGGATGGCACGAGTTGCCGGGCGCCGCTCGCGGCCGTGGCCGCCGCCGTCGCCGTCGCTGGGAGAGGAGTGGTGGGCGACGCGCCCTTGGACGCAAGCAGCCCGCCTTCGTTCAGTGGTGGCGTCGGTGCGGCGGCGGCCGCAGCAGCGTCGTCGCTGCCCTCAGCATCGCGCGCGGCGTCGGCCGAGGCCGCCTCGATGGCGCGGATCCGCAGCACCTCAAACGGCGTCGTGGCGAGGCACGTGACGATCACCGAGCCGAGCGCGGCGCCGATGGCGATCTGGAGCGGGTACTGCGCCTGCGCCTGCGGCCCACCGAGCGCGCCGAGGTAGCGGCGCAGGAACTCGTTGACGCCGAAGCCGAAGCCGCCGAGGAGGAAGCCGGCGACGGCGGTGACGTCGATCGAGCGGTAGAGCGACGGCAGCCCGCCCTGCGCCCACAGCGACGCGAACGCGGCGCTCTGCGTGGGGTAGGCCTCGGGCGACGACTGCATCAGCGTCTTCGCGACGTCGAGCGGCGTCAGCGCCGTCCGCACGAGCGACGTGCACACCGCGCCCGACGCGGCGAAGGCGAGGTAGTCCGTCGCCGTGAGCGACGCCTCGCGCACGACGGGGCTCGTGCCGAGCGGCCCGAAGGTCGGGTCGCGGTCGGCGGCGAAGGGCAGCTTCTGCCGCAGCCCCGAGGTCGAGCGCGCGGCGTACAGGTAACTCTCCATGTTGACGTCGAAGCCGGAGCGGCCGCCGTTGCGCTGCAGCCCCTCGGAGAGCGCCGACGGCGCCGCGAGCGGGAACGAGTAGTTGCCGTCCTGCAGCCGCGCCGGGCGCACCGTCGGCGGCAGCAGCCGCAGCAGCTCGCCCGACACCGAGTCCTCCGGGTAGTAGGAGGAGAAGGGGCCCTCGGAGGCGAGCGCCTCGAGGTCAGTGTACGCGAGTCGCAGCGTGGCGACGGCGCCGCGCCCGCCGGGCAGCTGCGGCGGCGCGACGTCGAGCGACAGCGGCTGGTCGCGCGCGTAGCCCCTGCCGCCGTCCTCGAGCACCAGCCGCACCACGCCGCTCTCGAGCGACGCCGCCGCCGTCGCGGCGACGCCCTCGCGCAGCGGCTTGCCCGCGTCGTCGCGCGGCGGCTCGATCCGCACCGTCACCACGTCCGTCTTGCGGTAGCCGCGGCCGCGGTCGATCAGCTCGAGCGACACGACGCGGCCGTCGCCGACGCGCGCGATCGCCTGCGCGCGCCGCCCCGCCTGCCGCCCGCCCGACGTCGACGGCGGCGAGACGCTCACGGTGGGCGACGCGCCGGGCAGGTAGCCGCTGCCGCCGTCGCCCAGCGCGATGCTCAGCAGCTGGCCCGTCGTGCCGAGCTCCGCGCGTACGACAGCGGGCGCGCCTCCACCGTCGGGGGCGCTCACGGTGACCTTGGGCCCGTTGCCACCGTCGCACACGTAGCCCCGGCCGCCATCGAGGAGCTCCGCCGCCGTCACCACGCCGCCTTCGGCCCGGGCCAGCTCCTTTCGGATCAGGTCCGAAGGCTGGTTGCGGGACGAGACGATCGAGAAGAGCAGCGCGAGCTGCAGCTTGGCCTGCTTGGACGTCCCGTAGCGGTAGCGCAGAAACTTGAAGAGCTCCCTAACGCCCTTCTTCCCCTGGTACTGCTGCAGCCCAACCTCAACCGACTGGCTGAACTGGCCGAACTGCTTCTCACGAATGCTGCGCACCTGCTGCCGGTCCACGGAGATGCCCTGCTGCCGATACAGGGCGATGAGCTGGTCCCTCCACCACGTGGCCGAGCTCCGGTCGTAGTTCAGCAGGAACCGACTGAGGTACGTGACAAACGTCGGCTGGTATGAGGTGATCACAGATTTCGTCGGCGCATCCGCCTTTGGAATCCACAGCATGCCGCTCTGCAGCTCACTGGCTCGTGTGGCCGCCGTGTACTGGCTCTTGACGGCGCCCGCGGGCGGCACCGCGACAGCTGCGACTGTCGCCACCGCCGCTGTCTGCAACGCCGTGCGACGATCGACGAGGTGTGGTCTTGCCTTAGACGACTGTAAGGCTGGTCGGATCGCCGAGACGGCCACGAACAGGAGCATTAGCCGGATTCAGGGGTGCCGGACCTTGCACGACGACGCCACCCAACTCGTCCGCTCATAACCAGGAGGGGGGATTTATTATGATAACTGTGTGAGGACGGCAAGTTGGTAACAGCCCTGGATTGGGATGGCGCGCAGACATTAACGTCGGCCGAACATTGGACTGCACGCATGAGAGTGTCTAGCCTAGCCGTGTCCGCTGGGTAAACCCCGCCGCACACCCTCATAAAAAAAACAAAAAAGAAGAGGGGGTACCCAGGGAGGGGTACCCGGTCCTCGCGCGTTTTTGCTCCACGGTTCCACGAAGTTGGGGGTGCCGTGGACGCGGAGTCGAATCGAGGAGATCTATCGACCGATACACTAAAACCCATGCTGCGCGCCCTTGTCCTCACCGCTCTCGTCGCCCCGGCTGCCGCGCTCGCCGCTGGCTCGGCCTCGAGGACACTGGTCTCGAAGCCCGTCGTCGCCAACCGGGCGAGCCGGGTCATGGCCACCGTGTCGCTCGAGGAGGAGGGCGGCGTCGCCGAGACCGTGAAGGACCTCGGCATCACGGCCCTGCGCCTCGGCACCTGCGCGCTCATGGTGCACCACGGCTTCGACAAGATCCAGAATGTCGACGGCTTCTCGGCAAACGTCGTCGCCAAGTTCTTCGGCTTCCTCCCGGGCCCGCCGCAGTTCTGGACGCTTTCGGCCGCCGCCACGCAGATTGCCGGCGCCGCCCTGCTCTCCATCGGCGTGTTCTCGCGCCCGACCGCGGCCGCGATGTCGGCGACGATGATCACCGCCGTCGTCTTCCACCTGCTCAACACGGGCCCCGAGGACTTCCCGCTCGGCATCCCCAAGGCCCACTCGTACAACTTTGAGCTTGCGGCCATGTACGTGTTCGTGCTGGGCTACTTCTCGGTTGCCGGCGCCGGCAAGTACTCGGTCGACGAGCAGGTGCTCGGCGGCGAGCTCAACTTCTACGGCGAGCAGCTCGACAAGGTCTTCGGCGACAAGGAGTGAGCACAGTGCATCATGTCCCACGGCGCTAGGAGGCAGTGCGTGGCGTGTGGCCGTGCGCGGCTCGGAGCGTGAGTGGGCTTGTGTGCGTGTAGAACATGAGCCGTGCGTGCCGCGAGCAACATGAAATAAGAGACGATTCGTATACCCCACTCGTAACGAGAATGGGTCGGGCAAGAAAGCGACGGAGCTGCTGCCGCCGCGGGAGATCGAGGAACGTGTCATCTACGTGCTGGCGAGGCTCCGCGCTCCCGAAGTTAGCAGGGAAGCCACGGATAGATAGATAGCTCCGAGAATGTGTAGCGTACTAGTGTAGCCCCAGTCGTGAAACCATAAATCTATCTATCTATCTAAGCCACGGATGGGCCGTCGGCGGCAGCTGGGGCACGGGACTGTGGCGAAGAGTGGGACATGGATGAGGAATTGGCGGAGGAGCAGGCGGTGATGGCGGAGGCGGAAGGGCCGATGCCGCCAGAGGAGGCGAGCCCACCGGGCACGCCGAGCTCATCGGTGGGCAGCTCGCCTGCACCCACGCCGCCGCCAAGCGTTGCGTGTGCATCGTCTGCAGGGTCCGGGGCATCATCGCGCCCACCTTCCCCGGCCTTGGCGCGGTGGCGTGCGACGTGTGCGGCGGATGACGCAGTGGGCGACGAAGAGGAGACGCTCGAGACGATGGCGGCGCGGCTGCGGAAGGTGCGTACAGAGGAGGAGGCGCGACTGGAGCGGGCGCGCTCGCTGGAGGCGCGTGGTGCGCTCAATGCACGCAAGGGCTACGTGCATGGGCTACGCGTAGGCGAGGTGGACGGTGCGGAGCACGGCGCGATGCACGACAGGCGCCGCGAGACGGAAGCCGTTCGCGTCGGCCGAGCGCGCGCGTCTGTAGAGCCGCGCCCTCAGCTGCGTGGACTCGGTGGTGGATGCGCGTGCTGCGGATGGCAGGGGGGATGCACACGCCGCGTCACGTTCTGCTGGGCGAGTGCGGCTGCACGCAGGTCGTCAACTAGGGAGGCTACCTTGCGGAGCTGCTGGAGGCGCTCGAGCAGGTAAAGAAGTCGGTGCCGAGGACAACGCTCGACGTGAGCACGCCGCTGGCGATGTGGTGCCAGTGCAGGCCTGTCGTCTGTGCGGCGGTGGCGGCACTCGAGAGGCGCTGCGCAGGTGGTGATGCCGGGGAAGCGGGCTGGTGGGCGGTAGGTGGGCGGTGCGGATGGTGCTGACGGGGCTGCTGCCCGAGTGCGCGAAGGTGGGAGGCCTGGAAGAGCGAGAGCGGCGGCGGATCGATGCGGGCGTGGCAAAGGCGGTGGAGGCCCTGGGCGCAAGCGGTGGCGGTGAAGCTGCTCGGAAAGTACAGCGCGGCAACGCGGAAGCTGCGAGACCTCGGCCTCGCCCACGCCCTCCCAGCCGCGCTCCATGAGCACCTCGCACACCGACTTGTCCTCGGCGTGGTTCCTGCGCAGCCACATCTTGGTCGCCTCGGCCAGGTCATAGCCCGTGAGCCGGTCACCGTACTGAGCGGCGATCCAGGAGAGGCTCTCCGGGTATACTTGCTGCGGAAGGCCTTGACGTCCCGTCGGTTCCCGTATTGATCGGTGTCGATTCTCACGGGGAAGAGAGCTCCTCCTTGACGAACTTCTCGTACGCGACGTAGTTCAGCCCAAGCCGCAGGTGCGGCGGCACCTCCACCTTACCGTAGCCCTTGGGAGCGACCTTGGCCATGTGTTTCGCGGTGTCTGAGTCTCATCACGGCGAGGTCCGTGGATCCCAAGTTCAAACGTGCGGTGGTTTGCTTACGTGATTTTTTTCGTTTTTACGGTACGCCCGAATTTCCGTTCCTACTCTCTCTCTATCTATCTACCTACCCACCCACCTAATTATCTATCTCTGTTCCTAAATGCTATCGGAACAGCGCCAGCACCGCCCGGTCCGTCACTCCCGCCGCCTGTAACAGCTCGAGCGACGCCGCCCGGACGTACGCGACGTCGGTCGCGGCGAAGGCGCCCTCGAACTGGCGCAGCGCGGCGAGCACGCCCGCCAGCTGCTTCGGGTCGCCCGACTCGAGGCTGCGCAGGCCCTGCAGGATGAAGCCCTCGAGCTTGGCCGGGTCGGTCACGCTCAGCGCGTTGGCTGCGACGCCCGCGACCCTCTCCACCTGTGTTGAAAAGCACGGCGACGTTCACCTCGGCGCCGACTCCGCCTCCAGGCAGCACCCGCAGTGGCAGACTCAAGCCCAGGGCAGCCCCGGGCCTCGGCCATCCGCAGCCAAGCAGTCGGTCGCTTGGAGCTCCGATTGGTCGGCCAAATGGGCCGTGCTTCCAACATTGCTCTCGACCGTCTCGAGCGGCGGCACGCAGACGAGGCGGCAGTCGGCAGAGGCCGCGGCGGCGGCGGTCGCCTCCTTGAGCGCGCGGGCCGCCGCGAAGAAGCGCTCGGGCGGCACCGACAGAAATGCGTCGAGGCCCGCATCGATCGTCCGGATGATCTCGCGCGGGTCGCCCGTCGTCGCCTGCGTGCGCGGGAACAGTGTCCGCAAGCCGCACGTGAGTGGAGGCAGCATGGCCACAGGCGGGAGCGGCCTCGGGGGCAGCAGGGAGGGGCTCTTCAGCGCGCAACACGTGAACGTGGCGTGATGGGGGTGTCATGTGCGGAGCAGCTGGGCGACTCTTCCGACCCGCGTCATCGCCTGCGCCACGAGCTTGCTCGCGAGCGGCGCAACGGTCTTCGCGTCGAGCTGCCTTACCACCGGGTAGAGGGCGTCCGCCAGGCTCAGCGCGGCCGACTCGACGTCCCTGTTTTCCGCGAAGCACCTGCTCGCCGCCATCGGCGCCGCCGGCTTCGCGTTGGCCGGATTGTCGATCGCCATGAGCAGCGCCATGCCGGCGTCCTATGGCCGAGCGTGCGAGCGGACGGGCTGAAAAGGCGGCGCGGCGGCCGGGTCGGTGGCTCGGTGCGGTGCGAAGGGCTGCAAGTGACGCGGCTTCTGCGGCGCCGAGCAAACGGACCTTGGCCTTGACCACCTCGTCGCGGTCGAGCGAGAACGAGAACTTGACCGCCTCCGTCAGCACGCCTGCGTATTGCGACCGCTCGCCCGAGGCGAGGCTCGTGCCGCCCTGCAGGAGAAAGGCCTTGAGCTTCACCGTGTCCGTCACGCTCAGGGCGTCGGCTGCCACGCGCGCGACCGTCTGCGTCTGCTGCGCGGGTGGCAGGCAGACGAGGTTGCACTCGCTCGACTGGGCAGCCAGGGCCGTGCCCTCCTTGAGCGATCCGACGGCCGCGAAGAAGCGCTCCGGCGGCACCGACAGGAAGGCGTCGAGGCCGGCGTCGATCGTCTTCATGATCTCGTTGGCGTCGCCGGTGGCAGCCAGCGCGACGCTCTTGCTGGCGAGCGGAGCGGCGGGCTTTGCCTTGAGGCCGCGAACGACTGGTATGAGGCTATCGGCAAAGGTGACCGAAGCCTCCTGGAAGGTCGGTCCGCGCTCAGAGGCAGAGGGCAGTGCAATGGTCGGCAGCGCTCCTGCAGCGTCTGCCGGAGGGCTCACCAGAAGCGTTGCCGACAGCATGCTCGATAGAACGGCTAATCTGGCGCCTTCGAGCGCGGCTGCGCGTGATGCTGCGAGAGGTAGCCTCATTCGGTCGACGGAAGGCAGCTGCCGCGCAAGGTTGTGTGGAGGCGCCTCGCGCAGGGCGGCGGAATGCAGTTTAATCATGCAGGTGTCCGCAGGAGTGCGGACCTCGATCTCTCGCTTCCCCAACAATTGCAACGATGCTGCGCGTCTCGCTCGTCGCCGTGGCGCTGTCGTGCTCTCCCATCAGCGGCCTCAAGCTTGCATCACCCGTTGTGTCCACACGGAGCGGCTTGGCGAAGGCAGCACCGGTCTCTGCCCTCTCGATGCCAAACGACTGGATGACCGCTGCGGCAACGACCGCAGCCGCCGCCGCTGTGCTGACCCTTGCGCCGGCCACGCCCGCGTTCGCTGGCGGGTATCAGAGTGCTGAGGAGGCTCAAGCCAAGGCCGTGGCCTCGGCGCCGAAAGAAAAGGCCAGGCAAGCCAAGGCGGCGGAGGCCGCCGAGGCCAAGGCGCAGCTCAAGGCGGCGCAGGAAGCCACAGCCAAGGCCAAGGCCGAGGCGAAGGCCGCAGCGGCTGCGCAGCTCAAGGAGGCAAACGCACCACATCATGGTCAAAGTGAGCTCTTGGCGAGGCCATAGTCTGGCTACCAGAGGCTCCACTGACTGCGTTTGAAGGCTTGGGGCTGCCCTCCGCACTCGTGAGAAGAGGCCTAGCGTCTCAGATGCCACTGAGAGGCCGTGGCCTTCCAGCCAGAGGCCGCCCAAGTTGACGAGTTCGCTGCGCTTGACCATACAGGCGGCGGCCGCTGCAGCCAAGGCCGCTGCGCTTGCCGAGGCTAAGTCGGCTGCCGCGCCTGCAGCACCGTCGAAGCCGGCTCCCAAGGCGGCAGCGAAGCCGGCGCCTCCGGCGGAGTCGACGAAGCCGGCGCCTCTGTCGGCGACGAAGCCGGCACCGGCGCCGAAGCCGGCACCGGCCCCGAAGGCGGCGCCAGCGCCGGTGCCGGCGGGCAAGCCCGCCACACTCGGCGTCAAGGCGGCGCCCACCGACGTGGGCATCGCCGTGCGGCCGGGCGCCATCGACCTCAAGGCGAAGAAGCTGCCCGGATCGATCGGCGTGACGCTGCCGGTCGTGGGCCCGCTGCGCATCGACCTGGCCGTGAGCGTCAACAAGGCGACCGAGGCGGAGGTCGCCGCGTCGGACGTCGTCGTCTCGCTGCCGAAGGACCTGGTCAAGGCCGGCAAGCTCGCGGTCGCCGGCACGGCGGGAGCGGCGGTCGACGTGCCGGGGCTCATCCAGGGCAGCTTCGGCCTCGACCTGTCGACGCCGCGCAAGGGCGAGGCCGACATCACCGTGACCTCGCCGGCCATCCCGCAGCTGCCGCTCGCCAAGTCCAAGGGGCTCGGCCGCTTCTGCTTCGACTGCGGCGACGGCAACGAGCCGAGCGACTGGTTTGTCGCGCGCAACCTCGGCAACGGCGTGCAGTTCTACGGCAACGCCAAGACGGGCCGGTCGCAGTTCGAGGTGCCCACGGGCTTCTAAAGGCGTTTGCCGGGTGTGCTATTGCTCGGATATGCGTGAGTTGGTGCTACCCCTCCTCATCTTTGAAGTTTTGAACACCTTCTGTGAACGGACACCCCAATTGGCGTCCTCGCGCAACCACCGACGCTCGGAGCACGCTGAGCCTCCGCGGCCGCTAGCGCGAGATGCGGTTGCCAGCATCTGTCTCAAACGCGTTGGGTCGCTCTGCGACGAGCGTGCTGGTCGCTGCGCTGCTCGCCAACGCGCCACTGCAGACACCACTTGGGGCGTCGACCTTCTCGCCCGAGGCGCAGCTGCTGCAGGCGCCGGCCCAGACTATCTTTCCCATCAACCTCCTCGCTGATACTGACAGCCAGTCAGCGAGGCCACTGACCCGGGCTGAGCGGGCCAAGGCGGCCGCAGCGAAGAAGGAGGCGCCGAAGCAAGCCGTGGCTGAGGCGCCCGCCGCGCCCGTCAAGAAGGCCGCTCCGCCCTCACGTGCCGAGCGCGCCAAGGCAGCGCCGAAGAAGGCGGAGGCTCCAGCGGTACCGTCCATAAAGGCCGAGGCTCCGCCCAAGCGGCAGATCGGTGCGAAGGCCGCGGCTCCAAAGAAGGCTGAGTCTCCCGCGGCACCGGTCAAGAAGGCCGAGGCCCCAGCCAAGCGGCAGATCGGCGCCAAGGCCGCGGCCCCAAAGAAGGCGGAGGCGCCGACACCAGACGCGCCGGTCAGAAAGGCGGCCCCGCCCTCGCGCACCGAGCGCGCCAAGGCGGCGGTGGCCGCAAACAAGAAGGTCGAGGCTCCGAAGGCGGCGCCCGCCTCGCCGGTGAAGAAGGCCACGCCGCCCGCGCGTGCCGAGCGCGCGAAGCCCGCGCCGAAGAAGGCGGAGGCTCCCGCCAAGCCGGCTGCAAAGGCGGCGCCCGCCAAGCCGGTGGCCAAGGCGGCGCCCGCCAAGCCAGCGGCGAAGGCGGCTCCCGCCAAGCCGGCTGCCAAGCCTGCTCCGGCCAAGCCTGCAGCGAAGACGGCGCCTGCCAAGCCGGCGGCGAAGGCGGCTCCCGCCAAGCCGGCGGCGAAGCCTGCTCCGGCCAAGCCTGCAGCGAAGGTGTCTCCCACTAAGCCAGCGGCGAAACCGGCACCTGCCAAGCCAGCGGCGAAGCCTGCTCCGGCCAAGCCTGCAGCGAAGCCGGCGCCTGCCAAGCCGGCGGCCAAGCCAGTGGCAGAGAAGGCGAAGCCAGCGCCCAAGCCTGCACCCAAGGCGCCTCCGAAGAAGGCGGCCGAGGCGCCCGCGAAGCCGGCGGAGCCTTCGATCATCGAGCAGAAGCGCGCGGAGGTGAAGGCGGCGACGGAGGTCAAGGCGGTCGCGGAGAAGCAGACGGCCGCCGCCGCGGCGAAGAAGGCGGAGGCCGACGCCAAGCCCGCGCCGAAGCCGGCGGCAGCCAAGAAGGCGACGAAGGCGACGAAGGCCGAGCCGGAGCCGACCGGCCCATCGGCGGGCTCCTCGGTCAACATCAAGGCGGGCAAGTTCAAGGGCAAGTCGGGCACCGTCGTGCAGATCGTCGCGGGCAACCCGGCGCTCGGCACGAAGGACCTGGTCGTCGTCAAGGTCAGCGGCGCCGACTTCCCGGTCATCTCGATCGACGACCTTGCGCTCGCCAAGTGAGGTGCGCGTTGATCAAGATGAGTAGGTGAGTAAAGTATGAGTGGCGTGTACTCTTTCTGCACTCTCACAATACCCATAAGGAGACGACGCGAGACAAACGGTACTCAACTAGACCGTAAAGGACCCCGTATATGCGTCGTCCACACAGCCCATCTCCCAGCACTCACGCTGGATCAACGCGACGTTCCGTGACTCGCTGCCGCGCAGGCGAGGTGCCTGCTCGGCCGACAGCTCCTCCGGGCCCGCCCCCTCCCAGTACTCGCCGCCAGGGTTGCACAGGGTGAGTTCACACGGGCCTTGCGCCTCCTGCATCCAGATCAAGCACGCCTCCACGTCGCAAAGTCCGGGCCCGCCCCCTCCCAGTACTCGCCGCCAGGGTTGCACAGGGTGAGTTCACACGGGCCTTGCGCCTCTTGCATCCAGATCAAGCACGCCTCCACGTCGCAAAGCGCTTCCATCAGCGATGGCGGACCGTCAACCTCCTCGTACAGCACTGTGATCATCACTGGCGCAGGCTCAAACGGCGATGTGCCGCACGAGTCGAAGCGCACAAAGGCTCCTCCGTCGCTGCCTCGTGAAAACACAAACAGCTCGCCCTTGCAGCGTGCCATGTGGCGTGCCATGGCTGGGAACGCCTGACCGAAGTCGGCTGGTGCGACGGACATGGTGGCGATTCGGTGACAACGTCGTCTGACATCAGCTTCGACCACGCGGGCGCGTCGTGATGTCGTCGTGATGTCGTGATTTGGTTAGTAGGCGCGTAAACTGTCGGGTACTGTCGGCCTCATGGGCGTGCTGCGGCAGGCCGACGGCTGGCGCCAGGGCCGCCTCGTCTCGTCTGAATACGACGAGACGACATGGGCGGCGCGCAACTACATGGCGTTCGTGGCGCAGCGCATCTCGGCCGCTGCGCAGATCTCCTTGGCGCAGGAGATCGCCGAGGCCCTCGGGCTCTCGGCCGCGGCCGACCCGCGCGAGTGAGCGACCCTTGGCCGCTCGGGGATGGCGGGCGGGGGGGGTGGACGCGAGCCGGCACTGTTTTGCACACATGTGGGGGAGATGGTGAGACTGCGGTATTGGTTGATCCGTGTTTGGGTTCGGGTTTGGGTTCGTGTTCCTTAGGTTAGTGTCAGTAGGGTATTAGGCTGGGGAGTTTGTGTGTTAAATCTGAATAAAGGAACAAAACTGTCGGGTCACGACGAGCGCGCCGCCGTGCTGGCGCTGGCCAACCTTGCAAAAAAAGAAATTCGAATTTCGGGCAGCACTGGCTCCTCTCCCGTGGAGGAGCCCGAAAAAATCATTTTCCTTTTATTCAGGGTTGGGCGCTGGCCCGGTTTGCCGGTGGTGTACCGGGAGGAGATAGAGAGATAGATAGATCGGTCGTTTTGAAGCTGGAATTACTCACTCAAAATCTCTTCGCGGGGCTCTGCCCCGCACCCCGCTGGGGCTGCCCGCCCCAGACCCGGCCTGGGGCTGCCCGCCCCAGACCCCGCAACCCATCTCTGGACGCACCTCCCCGTCAGCCCGGACCGCCTGTCAGTCACGCCCCCAGGGCGCAGCAGCTGGACGAAACGCCTCGTCGCTTTGGGCGACGTCTTGCTCTATCCATCTATCTATCTATCTATCCAGGAGGAACGCGCGCGACGTCGGTGCGTGCAAAGGAAGATGAAGGAGGTTAGGCTAGTTTAACCCCCCTTTAGATATTGATTCTTTGGGTGGTGAATCCCCTCCGCGAGCGCATGTGGCAATGTCGGCGCGCAGGGGTACCAAGCGTCGGCACCCCTTCACCAGCATGAAATTCGCCTTGCTTGGGCTCGCGCTGACTTCTACATCCGCGCTAAGAATGCAGCAACGAGCCACGACCGTAAGAATTGGCCGCGAGGTGGTGCGCCGATGCAGCAGTCTCAGCATGTGTGACGCTGTCGACGAGGCATCGATCCCGGTGCTCTCAGGCTGGTCGCAGCTGCAGGATGGTAGATTCACCGGCGTGCTGTCGACTGTCAGCCCGGAGGATGGACGCCAGGTGTGGCTTCGTGCATCGTCCATCAGTTTGACGCCAGGTCCAGAGCCGCGAATGGCGTTCATAAAGTCGCCGGGCGGCAGGCTATACCAGCTCGGCGAGCAGGACGGAGCGGACGCCCATCTGCTGCGCAGTCGACACTCGTGGGCTGCCTTCAGGCATACCAAGCACGCGCTGCTTACGTTCGCACTGCTCAGCTGGTCAGCGCTGACCCGTGCGGCGATGGACGAGGACCTTCTGCCCAAGCTCGGCGTGGCGTGCGGCGCATCCACGGTGCTGATGCTCACGTACCTGGCCGTCACGACCAGCGGCACGGAGTACATGTACTCACAACTCGAAAGTACGCTCTCATGACGTTACCCGTGTTTTCCGAAAATGAATCGAGTAATGCAATAGCAAGCAATGCATTTTGCATAGAAGTTTTCTTACATCTCTGCCCTTACTTTACACCCTCTAGCTTTTGCCAATCTCTAGAGTCCTGTGTGCTGTTCTTTCGAAGTTGCCGGGCCCGGGAGCCGCGCCGCTTTACGCGGTGCAGCTCGCGGAGCATGAGTTGATTTGGGGCTCGGAGCGACGGCGCACCATTGCTTCACAGTGTTTGTATTAAGCTCCATCGCTTCGTTCGTAAGATCGTAACCACAGGGCTCGTCGTCGTCTGAGGAAGAGGAGTCGGCTGAGCATGTGGTCAGCTCCGGGTTGTTGTTCTCCTCTTCGAGGTCCTGGTAGTAGAGCTCGAAGAGCTCTGTGATGTTGGCTTCGATGGCATCGTTGAACTCGAGGAACTCGAACGGGAACTTGTCGTACTTGCTGTTCCAGGCTTGGGCCGGGGAGAGGAGTGTGCCCTCGCCAGACTCGATCCTTGTCGCCATGACGCCAGGCCACATGTTGAGGAGGCGAGCGAAGGCGGTGATGTGGAATGGTGCCTCGTTGATGAGCCTCGGGAGGAAGCGGTATATGTTCTCGGTGATGATCCTGAGGTAGTTGCTCCCCAGCCTCTCCTCCCTCTGCGACAGCTGGGCCGAGTAGAGGACCATCATGCCGGGCGGCCACGTCTCGGGGAACTGCCGGTACTGTGTGGCCGCGTAGATGGTCTCAATCAGGTTGAGGCTGCCGACCAGCGAGTACTTGAGAAGGTCCAGGTCCTTGTGCTGTCAGTGAGTCCGTCCCTTGGCATCCCGTGGGAAGAGAATCAACATAAGACGGGCACAGTTTCGATGCTGTCAAAGAAGTGCAGCTTCGCCTGCGGGTCGAAGTCTGTCGGCATAACTGGGGGGTATGTGGCATGGCCATGGCGCCTCTTCTTTTTCTTCTCCTTCTTGTTCGTGTCGGCCGCCACGCGAGCTTTCCAGAGCCGTTGGCCTTCCGAGATGAAGAAGTCCTTGGCACGTGCATTGAGTGCTGCAGTTCGACGGTTTTGAGCCTCGAATTTCGCGTCAGCAACGGCCTTGCGTCCCGCTGAGCTGCGCGGCCAGAAGTATAATTGGATCGTCACCACTGCCTGCAATATCACCAGCACATTGTGAACGAGCCACCGACGCGTTGCGGCCTGGATCTGCACCGCTGCTTTATAGCGTCGCAGCTCGCGGAAGGCCCGGCGGTTGTTCCGGTAGCGAAGTGCACGTTGGACTTTGACTGCTGCATTGATCTTGAGCCGGCGGGCGCGCAGCACGAGGGCGATGATGCCCACACCGAGGATGAGCGCACTCAGA
>Ga0209713_10001398_pt1 | contig 14362 bp, 13 predicted proteins | sample ArcOceMetagenome_3_FD_187444 | JGI IMG/M metagenome (GOLD analysis project Ga0209713, IMG submission 187444) | Marine eukaryotic phytoplankton communities from Arctic Ocean - Arctic Ocean- Svalbard ARC20M Metagenome (SPAdes) (version 2) | ecosystem: Environmental > Aquatic > Marine > Oceanic...
GGCCGCAACACGTCCGTCAATACCATTCGCTGGCCATGATGCTGGCGCTTAAAACTGGCCAATGCTAGCATCCATTATTGAGAGATGTACGTTGTACGATATTCCCACCCCCTATTTGACAAAGCTGCGTACGGCCATTGCAAATGGTTGCAAGTGGAAAGGCATAAAGCAATTGCTCAGGCGGATTTTTGGAAATTGCGACACCGCATACCTCAAAACCACCGCAGGCTGAAATAGAAAAGAGGCTGATTTTAATGCCGCCCGCGACAACACAATGCCGCCGCTTATGCGGCCGAGTATTGCTCTGCCGTCCACTCTGAAAATCATCGGAACAAAAGTTGGTATTATGATAAACCTGTGTCAGTTTAGCATTAAAGCCGCTGGGTTTTCGACGAGTTCCTTGAATTTCTTCAACCAAACGGCCCCAAGAGCGCCATCAACAACCCGGTGATCGCAAGACAAAGTAACACACATCACTGTGACAACTTTGGGCTTTCCCTCACCGTCAGGAATGAACTGAGGTGTGCCTTGCCCCACTGCGAGGATCATGCTCTGAGGGGGATTGATGATTGCAGTGAAAGATTTAACACCAAACATCCCAAGGTTTGAGATCGAAAATGATCCCCCCTGATATTCTTGGCTAGAAAGCTTACCAGTTTTTGCGCGTGCAGCAAGATCGCCAATTTCGGCAGAGATTGTTTGAATATCTTTCTTCTGTGCATCCCTCACGACGGGAGTAATCAGCCCACCATCGACAGAAACAGCAACTGAAATATGCGCGCCCTCATACTTGATAATGTTGTCTCCATCCCAAGACGCATTTGCCTCTGGAACCGCCGTAAGTGCAGCTGCCGACGCTTTGATCAATAGGTCGTTCACGGACACCCTCTTGGAACCGCTATTTTCCAGAACCAAGTTAATCTGCGCCCGCATTGTAAGAAGTGCGTCAATCTCTAAGTCAGCGTTGAGGTAGAAATGCGGAACGGTGTTTTTGCTCTCGGTTAGCCTAGATGCGATCACAGACCGCATGCGGGTCACAGGCACTTTGGTATACGCCAAGCCAAGATCGTCAGCGGTTTTTTGTGCCCCGGTCTTATCGCCAGATTTGATGGTTTCAGACAGCAGGGAAGGCGGGTCTACTTCAGCGGCTTCTTTGACGTCTGCACAGACAATGCGTCCTCTTGGGCCTGAGCCATTTATAGAGTGAATATCGAGGTTTAGTCTTTTTGCCACACGTCTTGCCAGAGGTGTGGCTCTTTTTCCGCCTGCGGTCGAGGATGCAATTTTTGTTTTTTCGGCAGCGGGCGCTTCGGTTTTGGACCCTGCGTCAGCGACGGTATCGAACCCATTACCTTTGCCGTCTGATCCCGTTGGCTGTACCACTTGCTCGCCCTCCGCAAAAAGCCAGCCAACGGTTTGCCCAATTGGAATTATATCCCCATTTTTTGCGCTCACGAAATGCAGGGTTCCGGTGCCTGGGCTCTCCACTTCCATGGTCGCCTTGTCAGTTTCAATGTCAAATAAAGCTTCGCCCTTTGCGACTATTTCACCTTCAGCCTTGTGCCAGCCTGCGATTGTACCGGACGACATGTCCATATCGACCTTTGGTAAAATTACTTCCATTGGCATGATTAGGTTTTACCCTTCACGAGATTGGTCACGTTTTTGATAATATCGGCAATTTGTGGGACGGATGCTTTCTCTAGCTCTGGGTTATAAGGAATTGGGTTTTCAGATCCGCCAAGACGCATGATAGGCGCATCAAGAAAATCAAAGGCATGGCTTTCAGCAACCATCGCGCTGATTTCAGCCCCTATTCCAAGCGTCTTGACCGCTTCATAGACACAAATCAACCGAGAGGTTTTTTCGACGCTTGCCAGTATGGTATCACGATCAATTGGCCGGATCGTGCGTAAATCGATCACTTCGGCTGAGATGCCAGAGGCTGCAAGCTCTTCGGCTGCCGCAAGCGACTTATGGACCATGATTGATGTGGCTACGATAGTGATATCTGTTCCAGATCGTGCAATATGTGCTTGCCCAATTGGAACTGTATACCGCCCCTGTGGAACCATACCCTTGGTTTTGTAAAGAAGCTTGTGTTCAAAAATCATCACCGGGTCGGGATCATCTATCGCTGCGAGTAACATCCCCTTGGCATCATGCGGGGTGGTTGGTTGAATAACCTTTAACCCAGGAACATGCGCCAGCCATGCTTCGAGGCTTTGGGAGTGCTGCGCTGCCGCGCCTGTTCCAGAGCCTGCTGGAAAGCGCATGACAAGTGGGACAGAGACATTACCACCCAGCATATAGCGTACTTTTGCTGCTTGATTGACAATTTGTTCCATCGCAAGTGTTGCGAAATCTGAAAATTGAAATTCAAAGATAGGGCGCAAACCAGTCAATGCTGCGCCAACAGCGATGCCAGCTCCACCAAGTTCGGAAATGGGCGTATCCATCACTCGCTCTTCTCCATAGGTATGCACGAGATCACCAGTGACCTGAAAAGCACCACCATAAACGCCAATGTCTTCGCCCATCAGGATCACACGTTCGTCAGATTTTAAAGCGATATCCAATGCATCTTTGATTGCCTCAGAATATGACATTTCAATTGGGTCAGAGGCTAAGGCTGAAGTTTCCATACTCATGCTTTAATCTCGGTATATACGTCCCGCGATACTTCGCTCATGATCGGATCGGGGCTTAATCTTGCAAATTCAATTGCGGATTCTATCTCAGCTTCTACCGAGGCTTCAATTTCTTTGACATCTTTGGCGTCCAATACCGAATTTTCGATCAGGAAAGACGAGAATCGAACGATTGGATCACGTTCAATCCATTCATTGATTTCCTCTTTAGTGCGATAGCGATTGCGATCTGATTTAGAGTGGCCGCGCCAGCGGTATGTCAGAGATTCTATCAAACTCGGTCCATTGCCATTACGTGCATGTTCGACAGCAGTATCGACAGCCTGAGTTATTGAGTTGAAGTCATTTCCATCAACGGTGACGCCCGGCATTGAATAACTAGCGGCACGGTCAGAGATATTTTTGATCGACGTGGATCGTTCAATCGAAGTTGACATGCCATACTTGTTATTTTCACAGATGAAGACAACGGGCAGCTTCCAAATTGAGGCCATGTTCAGAGATTCGTGAAACGCACCCTCATTGTTTGCTCCATCACCAAAAAAACAAAGTATAACTTTACCGGTGTTGAGACGTTTAGACGTCAGGGCCGCCCCCACTGCAATGGGAATGCCACCAGCAACAATTCCATTGGCGCCAAGGTTGCCCTTTTCAACATCAGCGATATGCATTGAGCCACCACGTCCCTTGCAGTAACCAGTTTCTTTACCGAAAAATTCAGCAAACATTCGTGCAACGTCTGCACCCTTAGCAACGCAATGACCGTGCCCTCTGTGAGTAGAGGTAATCTGATCATCTGCAGCAAGCGGCATGCAGCTGCCCACGGCACTGGTTTCTTGCCCAATTGAAAGGTGCATCGTGCCGTGTATGAGGCCCCGCGTATAGCAGTTTTCTGCGCCTTCCTCAAATTTTCGGATCAAATACATTTTCCGCAATGCATCTTTAAGTTGCTGGCTTGAATACTTTTTCAGCGCGAAAGGCTCATTTTGGGTCTTTTGCTTAGTCATGGAGCTTTTCCAATATTCACCTGCCAAAAATCATTTGATCTTGAAGTGTTCTGAGTTTTACGATTTTTGAATCGGTGGGAAGGGTGGTGTTGTCATAGGTAATTAAGTCGCCTTTGCGAATTGTTTTAGTGACCACAGAGCCCGCGAGCAGACCACAGGGGATGCCGCCAGTTGTTCGAGCTTCAATCGCGTCCATGATCCAAGCCCGATAGCAATATTCACCGATTTGATCTAGCTGCTCACCAATCGAAAGGTCTTTCTTTGCGCGCGCACACACTTCTGCGACGGGTGTAGCGAGAGGGACCATATCTGCTTTGCCATGCAAAACTGCTTTGGCGCAGGTTAGGGGCACCTCAAGCGAGGTCAGGTGATACGGGCGCAAAAACGAAAAATATGGGCCAGCACCCATTTTTAAATCTTTCATACGTTCCCAAATGCGCGGGTGTTCGGCTTCTACGATAACAAAGACACCAGGGGCGACACCTTTGCCTACTGAGAAATCGACCCGGCCGATACCATGTAAAACGCCGCCATCTTTCTGGGGGATAAGCGTAGAGGCAAGGTCTTTGGGTCCAGTCGCAGGGCCGTGCATGCCGGCTATGTCGGGAATTAATCCGGTTGCATTGGCGATCGCGGCCATTTCCACCATCGTCTTTGAACCGTCAACAAACTCGACAAGCATGCGGGAATTCATATTTCTTTCATCCGCCTCGGCTTGATACGCGTCGGGGGTTGCATCGATGTTTAGTGGGTTGTTTTTACCTTTGCCTGCGCAGACAACCTTATGCCCCATCGCTGTGACAAATTCGATGAGTTCCATGCACGAAGAAGGTTCGTCGCCAGCCCCCAGAGAGTAGACAACACCAAGCTCTTCAGCCCTAGATTTAAGGTAAGCGCCGACTGTAATGTCAGCCTCAACATTCATCATGACTAAATGTTTGCCGCGCTCCATCGCCTTTAGCCCAAACTCAGCGCCAACACCCGGAAGGCCCGTGGCCTCGACCACCACGTCAACCATACCACTTTCTAGCAGCAGATTGGCATCATTAACCACACCCACTTTTCCGTCCTCAATGACTGCGTTCAAACCGTCAGTCGTGTGGGCGACTGTGGAAAATCCCTCATCTCCAAAGGCTATTTCCACCGCTTTGGTTGCATTTTCCACTTTGACATCTGCGATCGCAGCAACATTGATGCCTGACATCAAACTTGCCCGGGTCACAATATCTGTGCCCATTTCTCCAGATCCAATAAGACCGATGCGAATTGGCTTGCCACTTTCGGCTCTGGCCTGCAGTTCTTTGGCTAAGCCAGTTAAGGCCACGTTTGATGGCATCGTATAAATCTCCCAAATGTGACCTCATATGAACGAACAAACGTAATTTCGTCAATGCAAATGTTCAAGATTTCTACGGCAAATCTATAAAATAAAAGTTGACAGGTTGCCTTTAATGAACATTAGTAAGCGATATAGTACCTTTGTTCACGTGCATTGGTCGTTAGGGAGCAACAAATGAAACACACAATATGTGCCTGGTTTGGCAATGTAATCGCCGTGCCATTTTGTGTGATAATTAGACGTACAAAGCTCCAAACTTCCTTTCCGAATCATCAACATGGAGGAAATTTTGATGAGTAAACTCATAAAACCCACCCGCAGATCTTTCTTAAAAACGTCTGCTGCATTAGGGGCCACATCCGCAATCAGTTCTGGTCTGGCAATTCCCGCGGTGGCTGGCAGCCATTTGAAAGACCCGTCCGTTATTTTAGACGAGATTTCTGTCGCAAAATATGTGCGTCAGGATTATCAAGACCTGTATAACATGAGTGGCAATCCTCTTTGGGATCCTAATAAAGATTGGATCCGCACAGTCGATTGGGATCAGGTCCGTCAAGAATTGTCAGGGACGACTGTCCGTTTTGCCGTTGGCGCGGCCGATGCCGAGTCTGCAAAAGCAGGTCTGGCTCCGTTTGAAGCTCTCTCCGGCATCACTGTGGAGCTTGTTCCAATTCCAGACGATAGTATGTACGACAAGGTGCTTGCTGAATTCATCTCGGGCAATGCAAGTTTCGATGCGTTGCAGTTTTTCTCGCCTTGGCTGGGCGATTTTGCGGCGCCGGGCTTTTTGCACGAGCTTGACGATTTCGCGGAAAAATGGGCACTGCCTTTAGACGACTTCTACGATACTTACAGCATGAACTATGGTTTCTTCAACGGTAAGATGTACGGTATCCCGTTCGACTGCGACATTCAGATGGTCCACGTTCGAAAGGGCTATATGGAACAGATTTTGGGTGGTGAAGTTGATGTCGTCAACTCAATCCCAACCTATGATGAACTGATCCGTGTATCTGGTGAATTGAATAAGATAGAGCCAGGCGTATCAGGTGTTGGCATGATGGCCGCGCCTGGGTTCTGGTCAACCTATACGTGGGAGCACATTTCGGCTCAGGCTGGGATGATGTTGTTTGACGATAACTGGGAACCAGTCTTCAACGGCGACGAAGGAATGAAGGGCCTGGATACTATTCTTCAACTGGCAAAAAATGCCAACGAAGGTCACGCGGGTGCTGGTTGGCCGGAAAACCGCGCCGCATGGTTGGGTGGTCAGGTGGCTACGAACATCAGTTGGCAGGACAGTGGGACCCAAGCGATGCGCCCGGATCAGTCGCAAATCGTTGATGATTTCGTAACAATTTATGAACCGCGTATCGAAGGTGGACGTTTTGCACCGCCAAATATTGCGGGTTCAACGTCTTGTGTTGCAGCTTCGGCTCAAAACGCAGAAGGCGCGTTCCTGATGCTTGGCTTCCTGACAACGGCCTCAATCATGGCGATGAACGAAGCAAATGCCAACGGTGTTGCGCCGGGCTATCGCTCGGTTCTGGAAAATGAAGAATTGCGGAAGGTGTCTCAGCCTGCCAAAATTTGGGGTGAAAGCCTCGAGCACGCATGGTGCTCACCACGTTTGCCGGGTGCCTTCCCGATTGAGCAAGCCATAGGCAACGAAATTAATCGGGCAGTTGTTGGGCAAATTACGGGTCAAGAGGCGCTTGACAACGCTGCGGCTGCTGTGCGCACCATTATGTCTGAAAATGGTTTCTATCAGGGCAACGATCCAGTTGAGTATGCCGCTGCTGAACCTGGGTTGTATGTAGGTGAGGGGAAGCCCCTACCTTTCTAGCGCTGTCACAATTTTAAAAAGACATCCGGGAACAACTTAAATGAGCGATTCTCAACTGTCAGATATGGGGGCGGCTTCGGCCGCCCCTAAATTTCCGACACCCAAGGCAGCTTTCAAACGAAGAAGCAAACGCCTCAGGGTGTGGTTTCCGTATTTGCTGGTCGCACCAGCGGTTGCATATCTGCTAATGATTACGCTCTACCCCGGCATCTATGCGGTCGTGCAAAGCTTTTATGCTGTCAAGTTTGGTCCTTGGAATCCGATTGGCTTTAACAACTATATCAAATTATGGGGCGACTACCAATTTTGGGGCGCTCTTTGGAATACCTTGATAATGGGCGCTATTTCGCTCACTACGCAGTGCGTAATTGCGCTGGTATTAGCATTTCATGCCTATCGCGATCCTTGGGTCAAAGGTTGGAGAATTGTCTTTTTAATTCCGATGCTTTTCATGCCATCTGCTGTGGCCTTTCTATACAAACTACTTTTCTTGGATGCCCGCGTTTTTGCCGATATTCTTATCCGTCTTGGTCTCATAGACGGAAACCTTGCAATCCAGTCGTCCATCTGGGGCAGTCGCGCTTTGCTGATCTTAACGGATATATGGCAATGGACACCATTTTTGTTTATAATCTTTGTGGCTGGTCTTCAAAGCCAAGATGAAGAGATAGAAGAAGCTGCGCGGCTCGATGGGGCAACTTGGAGTAAGATTTTTTGGAATATCTCGCTCCCTCTCATGCGTCCGGTTATTGCTGTCGCTTTGGTTATCCGCGGAATTGACATCACGACAATGTTTGCAAATGTGTTCATTATTACTAAAGGTGGTCCGGCATTTGGGACAGAGACCATCAGTTACTTTATTTATAGAACAGGCTTTAAATTCTTTAATTTTGGCTATGCATCTGCGGCCTCAGTTATCATGTTGATCATAACCATTGTCTTGGCACAACTAGTAGTAAAACGCGCCTTCAGGTCTGGGAAAGAGTAAATTATGGCTGCTGTAAAGCGCACGAAGGGCGCAAACCTCTTCATTCGTTATCTTATCCTTGGGTCATGGGCACTTTTTTGCATTGGACCAGTCCTGTGGTTTCTTTCCATCGGATTTCGGCCGCGCACAGAGATCATCAATCCTCAACCAATTTACTTACCAACATTTTCTTTAGATGCATGGCACATGATTTGGTCTGATTGGCCGATGGCAAAATACCTCCGCAACTCAGTTGCTGCTATTTTTGGATCTGTTGCGATTGATTTGGCTCTGGCTATTCCTGCAGCCTACTCCCTTGCAAGATACAAATATCGTGGACGTGACGACATCGGATTCTACATTCTGTCGACACGAATGATGGCGCCTGCGATTGTCGCAATCCCTATCTTTTTCTTATTTCGAAATATGGGCCTGCTCGATACAATCTGGGCATTGATGCTGGTATATGCTGCGATCAATCTATCGATTGTCACTTGGATTATTCGCTCGTACATGATGGATATCCCGAAAGAGCTGGAAGACGCTGCGCGTACAGATGGCGCTAGTGATTTGCGTATTTTGTGGGAGATCATTATACCTGCAGTCCTGCCTGGCATTATCACAGCTGCAGTTATAGCGATGATTTTTGCAATCAACGAATTCCTCTTTACCCTTCTCATAGCGTCAACACCCGATGCCTACACAATGTCGGTTGCGCTTGCCAATTTCACCGGTGGCTCGGACGGGTTGATCTACAACGCAATTGCATTGGTTGCATTCCTCGCATTTGTGCCTGTCTTTTTGGTTGTCATCGCCATCCAGAAACATCTGTCCCGTGGTCTTACCATGGGTGCCGTGAAAGGATAAAAATAATGGCAAGAATTCAACTTAGCGGAATCCAAAAGCAATGGGGCGACGTGTGGGGTGTAAGAGATGTAAATATTGATATCGCGGATGAGGAACTTGTTGTTCTTTTAGGACCATCTGGCTGTGGCAAGACAACAACCATGCGGATGATTGCTGGCCTTGAAGATCCCACCGAAGGGGAGATCATTATAGATGGAGAGGTCATGAACGAAGTGGATGCGCGTGATCGAGACGTTGCGATGGTTTTTCAAGGCTATGCACTATACCCCAATATGAGCATCTATGAAAATATCCGCTTCCCGCTCCGGATGCGAAATGTTCCGAAGGGAGATCAAGATCGTCTTGTCCGTCGGGCGGCGGATATGGTTGAAATGGGCGATTACCTCGAGCGAAAGCCAAGCGCCTTATCTGGTGGCCAGCGCCAGCGTGCCGCCTTAGCACGGGCTGTTGTGCGCGAACCACAAGTCTTTTTGATGGATGAACCTCTGTCAAATTTGGACGCAAAACTGCGCCAAGCGATGCGGGTGCAGATCAAGCATCTCCAGCGCCAGCTGAAAATCACCACGGTTTACGTGACACATGACCAAATCGAAGCCATGACGTTGGCGGATCGCATCGTAATAATGCAAGGTGGGACGATCCAGCAAATTGGTACGCCAGATGAAATTTATTCCGATCCTGAAAATACATTTGTTGCTGGATTTATCGGAGCTCCTCCGATGAACCTTATCAGCGGTCACATTCACAAGGGTATTTTTACAGCTGAAAACATTAAAATCCCGGGACTCAACATGCAGGTTGAAGGCGCAATCAAGTTGGGGGTCCGTCCCGAGGACTGTACCGTAATGGATGCGAAAACAAAGACCAGCCATATGACAGGCAAGGTTTTCAGTGTTGAGCCTACGGGTGATTCGACATATCTCACCCTGCATGTCGGTCAAAATAAAATTGAAATTAAAGCGGACCGGAATTACCGTGCAGATCTAGGGCTGATTGAGGAAGTTGAGTTAGACACAGAACGCTTGTACCTCTTCGATGCTGAGAACGGTCAACGAGTGAGGTGAGGTAGAATGACATTTGATTATACGTCCGTAGGTTTCTTTACCTTCGATTGCTTGGGTCGTCCCGTGAATTCTATACCTCCTGGAGGAGATACGTATTTTATCGATGAAATGGCGCTCGCAGTTTCAGGCGCGGCTGGAAGTGCGGCAATTGTGGCTGCAAAACATGGCTTGTCAGTACAGGGTGTTGGGGGCGTCGGTGTCGATGATATGGGCGATTGGGTTATCCAACATCTAAAGAGATTTGGCGTAGACACCAAAAATATGGAACGCATGATTGATTTTCCCACCTCCTCTTCAATCGTCACAACCCGCCCTGACGGGGCCCGCCCTGCCTTGCATCGAAGAGGGGCAACGGCTGGGTTCTATGTGACGGACGCACAGATCAATACGGTATTAGATACCAAGATTTTGCATGTTGGTGGTGTTGGGCTGATGGACGCCATGGATCAGGGACGAACCGTGGAAATCTTAAAAGAGGCTAAGGTTCGCGGATGCGTGACAACGCTTGATGTCTTTGCCGCGTCTCAAGAAGATTTCACGCTTATTGAACCACTCTTGCCGTTCACTGACTATTTTATGCCTTCTGAAGAAGAAGCCATGGCGTTAACGGGTTTAACAAATTTTGAAGAGGTTTGTTCTTTGCTGCTCGAAAAGGGTGCAAAGGCAGTTGTACTCACTCTAGGCGCGGATGGCGCAATGTATCGTGATCAAACTGGCCTATCCTTTGAGACACCAGCTTATGATCTTGATGTGATCTGCACTTGTGGGTGTGGTGATTGCTTCAATGGTGGATTTGCAACGGGTCTACATTTGGGACTTACTCCTCAAAATTGTGTCCAAATGGCGCAAGCGTCTTCTGCTCAGAATGCACTGGGGCTCGGATCGCAAGCTGTCATCAGCGACCTGACTGCAACAAAGACTTTTATGGAAAACAACCCTCTGAAATGTTGATATAAATGCAAAGAGCATTTTGTTCATAGGCCCAGATTACAGGGGACGACATTTTCAAGAAACAACCGTGAACCCCTGTAATTGCGTGTGGTTTAATTGGTATCACATTTCGTTGAAGTAAGAATGTTTCTGACGATATAAATCAACTTTAATTACCCATTATGGTGTTTTTATCACCAGTTCTAGGCAGGCCAATGTGGGCGTGATAAAGCCCTGTTAACGCGAGCATTAATGCTGTTTTTTGGTGCATTAGTATATTTTGTTGTTCTGTCAGTACCATTGAAAACTTAGGTGGCAGAGGCTTCAGCGGTATCACGCCGGGATTTTGGCCCCTATTATACGTTTGATCATGTCCAAAATGCTTGTCAGCGTTGCGGTGGCACCGAAGGCTTTCTGGTCTGTCATTTTCTTGTTATTGTGGACGGTATCCATTCGTTGTTCCAAGAATATCAGCAACGGCTTGTCATCAATATTTTTTGTTCTGATGGCGTCAACTATCATCGCCTAAACCAGAATTTCAACTGTGCAGAGCTGTCTCCTGATTGTTTAGATGTTGTGCTCGAGGCCCTTCACTTTGTTCATTACCACGGCTGCTTCTGTTGATGGTTTTTTCCAAAGTGCCAAGGAGTGAGTTCATCGCTGTGCGTGTTTGGATGCGCTGCTGCGATGGCTTTAAAGGTTGCCTTGGGATAGGCGGATAGCCTGACGCCTTTGAGCTTGCAGGTTTCGATCAGCGAGGCAATGCGCGCTCAGGTGTGACCGTCTTCGTCATAGCCAGAAAACAGTGCATTCTTGCGATTGCGGGCAGTGATCCGCCGGAATTCTGCATCAGTTAATAGCTTGGCTTGTTCCATAGTATGATCCTTAAATATTCGGATTTGTTACCAAACATTATAAATCGGCACATTTAAAAGAGCGCTCGAAATAGATAATTTTATATCCAATTGAATTCATTGATGGAGGGTGAAGATATCTTCAATCGGTGTTGGAAGCCTTTGACTCACCCCAGCCAAACGATCATCATACATGCTAACAAACGGGTTCTTCAAATCCAGCGCATATTCAGAGATGGCGAAGCTCATCACCGCTCTTACGGAACTGATGACACGACTGACACAGGACCCAGCCATGGCTTTAGCAATCAGATAATCCCTATACTTCAAGGCATCAGCCCTGCTGTAGTCTGCCAAGCCCTTCGCTCCACATGCCTCAACCAGATAGGCACACACCCTTTGAGCGGCGGCATGGAAGGTCTTGCCCTTATTAGCACCCTTCTGAGTAAGGTATGTTTCCAAGGCCTCAGACAGCGTGATATCTGCCTAAGAACCAGTAGACATGTAGGGCTGAGTATTCCGAGAATAAGACTTAATCGACTGTCTTAACAGATTACGCCCGATTAGATCAGGATCAGTCATGCGAAGGTGCGACCAGTATTCGTCTAGCTTAGCCGCAGCCACCAAAGCCCTCGTCTTAGCAGTATGGGCAGACTTGGTCTTTAAGCCCTGAACAATGCGGCGATAGGAATAATTCTGCGTAAGATCAGCGGGAACACGTCTGGAGAAGTAGTAATACCCATAACAGTTAAACGTAAAAGGAACGCTTTTGGTCAGTAATCTGGTCAACACTCTCTCCATCCCTATACTGGGGTAAGCTTAATTATGAGAATGTTATCAGTGGGTTATCTTCCATAAGACTGCTCTAGTCTGGTTGATGATGGTGCCGCTTACGTGACTCGAACACGTGACCTCCGCATTACGAATGCGATGCTCTACCGGCTGAGCTAAAGCGGCGCCTGGTAAGTTCAACTATGAAGAGATCTCTGCACCTAATCAACCATCAAAAATACTTGAGTAAACCTATATCATCCTCGTCCGTTTTGGCCAATTTCAATACTCTGGCTTTATATAGACCGCTGTGACCGCTAAATATCTTTATTGGTTTTTGACCTAGAGATTTCTGCAGCCTCCTGCAAATCTGTTTCTTCCGCCTTGGAGGACGTCTTTAGAGGTTTTGCTTCTGCTGTGTGTACTTGTTCCTCGCTTTGGTCTTCCAATACGCCAATAATCAACGGCAACATCTCTGATCCAGGCGCTATTGGCTCGCATGATGCTGGGGGTATTTTCCAACTCTGGCTGTCAAAACTGTCACAATTAGGACAGACCGCAGACCACTCGGTTTGCAGGCTGTTGCAAGTATCACAAACCCACTGTGGGCCGCGTGACGCCGTAATCGCGCGCGCCAGCCACCCCTTAATGACGGTATCAGAACTGCCTTCGCCGCGCTCAATTGCGGCCATTATAGTCAGGGATCGTACGTCTGGGGCGTCTTCAGCCAAGGTTCCAAGCGCACGTCTTGCGGCTGGAAAATCTTCGGCAGTAATATAAAGTTCGGCCAGAAGTAGGCGGGTTTCGCGGTGGTCGGGATGAAGCTTGACCAGAGCTTGAAATCGTTTGATCCGCTGCATAGGTGTTTCGTCGGGAACAATTTGTGCGAAAGCGGCTGCTAAATCAGGATGAGGTTGCGCCTGCCAGGCGGTTTTTAACACCCGTACCGCGTAGCGTGGCTTGGCTTGGGCAATGTAACCCTGGGCCGTCAACACTGCGGCTGGCACCAAGTCGGGTGACAGGCGATTGGCCTCGACTGCGGCTGTATGGGCGCCTTGCTGATCGTCGTCTATTGCTTCATAGGCCTCAGACAGTGCCAGAACAGCATCGCGTCGCTTGTGGATGTCGCGCGGTAAGGTTCCGTGTTTGAGTTTGGCACTCAGCGTTTTGCGAGCACCGGCCCAATCCTCGCTACTAGCCTGTAATTTGAGCAATACATCTTGAGTGTCTTCATGGCTGGGTTTTAAATCAAATGCGTGTTCGGCCAGTTTCATAGCGGTCTGTGTGTCGCCGTCAGCCAGTTTTTGTTTCATAATACCACGCACCCCGATAAAGCGCGTCGTGGTATTTTGTACCAATTGTTTATAGACCGCTTCGGCTTTGCGCTTGTCGCCGACCATTTCGGCGGCTTGTGCGGTCAATAAGTTGGTCAGCTCGGGTCGGCCAAGATACCGTTCGGCTTTTGAGGCTTTGGCCAGAGCCAGACGACCTTCACCCGATGCCAGTGCCATCAGACCCTCAGATAGCGCCTGAAACCCTTTGCGTTCTCGGTTGCGGTTAAAATACCGTGAAACTGCTGTGTCATCGCCATTGAGAAACCGCAGAACGGCCATCATAAACGACAGAATTTTCAAGGTCAGCCAGACCAACACCAGTAAAATCATGGTAAGGATAGCCGCCTGTAGTGGTGCGAGCGTAAACTCAAATCCTGAAAACGTGACTTGAAGGCCGCCACTGGCCTCCATCAATGCGCCAGCGGCCAGTGTTAACACTGCGATCAAGGCGATAAAAAATATTATTTTAACCAGCGACCAAAGCATTTTAGACATTAATCCTTTTGCAAGTGCTGGCTCAATGCCGCCACGGCAAGCTGTGCTGCCTGTCGTAATTCAGCCTGTTCAATCCAACCCGCCATAGAAGTTCGAGCGCTGTCGGGAAGTGCCGTCAACGCGCTCAGGGCGTTCGATACCTGCCCTGCCTGGATAGCGGCCTCGGCGCGCGACAACACCGCATCCGGATCATTACCCGCGCGTGGTGTTATCGAACGCATACCAAGTTGACTGCGC
>Ga0209713_10001399_pt1 | contig 14351 bp, 10 predicted proteins | sample ArcOceMetagenome_3_FD_187444 | JGI IMG/M metagenome (GOLD analysis project Ga0209713, IMG submission 187444) | Marine eukaryotic phytoplankton communities from Arctic Ocean - Arctic Ocean- Svalbard ARC20M Metagenome (SPAdes) (version 2) | ecosystem: Environmental > Aquatic > Marine > Oceanic...
CATCCACCTCATCAGTCTTATCCGACTTAGCATCCACCTCATCAGTCTTATCCGACTTAGCATCCACCTCATCAGTCTTATCCGACTTAGCATCCACCTCATCAGTCTTATCCGACTTAGCATCCACCTCTTCAGTCTTCTCATCCGCCTCCTCACTCGAATAATTATTTTGAATAACATGTGTGACCTTCCTACCCTTCCTACTCCTGAGTGTTCTGAAATTCTTCGCTTCCCCTTCATTACTGACGCCAAGAGCAGAATTAGACGGGCCAACACCATTGTTCACATCTCTAACAATATTGCCATTATCCAGAGGTATAATATTATGTGTCGACTGATTCCTCAGACAGACACGTCTTGTTTGTCCGTTGTTAGTAACAACCCGACTGCCAAAGGTTCTTGGTGAACTAACATTCAAAGCAGGAGTTTTTATGAAATGTGCATTGACGGTGTCACCATCTAAATTGGCTTCAAGATACTTTTCGTCTGATATAGCACTAGCATGCATAGGGCAAACAAAAATCTCTTTCGTAATGCATTCAATGTTAAAACCAACAGAGCCAATATTGTTGCACCGTCCTTCGCCGGTCACAAAAAAGCAATCATCCTTATTGTAATTTACGCCCGACACAGAACATTTTTTCGTCTCTCCAGTACCATCGGTATGACCAGAAATAGTGCTAAGAGTACATTGAAATAAATTGTTGTCCGCTGCGGTTGAGGGACCTCCCGCCGATGCCGACACGTCACTTGTCGAAGACTTGGCATTTCGCCGCTTCCTAGACGTTGATCCATTCCGTCCCATGATGAAGACTTTATATATTGTCGGAGTGTTGTGATCACCGCCACCAGATAGCCAATGTGGCCGAGTGGGGGAGGCTATATTCACTTTTAGATGTATTTTTTAGCGAGAGAAAGCTAAAAGTGCTTCTTTTACCTTTTTTTATTCCTTTTACGATTTTCTTCACTTTTACCGCACCTAACGCGCAATCTTTTACATACTAAAAGCGAGAAAGGTTAGCCTAAAAGAGACATGTAAAAGAAAAGTAAAAGAGTGTTAGCACAGCTAAAAGAAGGCCATGCATCAATCATGCATCAATCATGTGCTGCACAAATTAGCAATGATATACTAAAACCATGATGAATTGGAGAGTAGATTACCTCCGAGGTCGCCTCCCAGATATGCAAAGGCACCTATCCATCCCGATCGACGACTTTCGTAGGACCATCGGTGTTGCTACAGACATCATTGTGTCCAATGCGTCCATGACTTTCATGAATGGAATTTACAGGAGATGTGAACGAACGCACGACGGTGTGTCGATGTACTATAAACTAGGTGAACTTCCTTCTCCTGAGACGGTCTACGCTATTTTTAGAGCACCAATTGACGTAGACGACGCGAGGGCTGCAGGGCGACGCTGGTATCTAGGCAAAGTTCCACACTGGAGGAATATGGTGGATTCTACAATTCCAGATGATGAAGAAGAAATTTATTATTGTACTGCAGCACCAGTAGGGTTATCTGAGCAGGAGCTTTTGAGTGGCGACCAGAGTGACTGGAATGTTCCAGTCCGTTACGAATGGAGAGCTATCACGAAAGACGACGACTGCGGAAATGACAACACCCCTGATTATGGTAACCCCCCTGTTGTAAAAGTGCGGCTTGTTGATTTGACAACTGAAAACACTGAAGATACTGCTATTGATCGGATTAATATTGAAGAACGCTTGCTTAACCGTCGTCGTTTTGACAACCGTGCATTGATGAAGACTCTTTTCCACGCTGGAAGAATGAGACTACACGTCCAAGTAGATATGACGGAGAATTGCGCTGTGTGTTTAGAGCGGTTGAAGAATGATCATCACAAAGGTGTTGCGGTGGCACAAATCGGCGGGTGCAAGCACAATTTTCACATCACCTGTCTCGAGCAATGCCTCAATATAGAGCATTTTGATTGCCCAATTTGTAGGGGCGAAATTTAGCTCTCCTTCAGCTTAAGAAGTAGATCCACTAACAGTTAAGATTTGTTGCTTGTCCTAGTCAATACATTTACCTCGAACATATCAAACTCATTAACATACAACAAACAACAGAAGTTCTTCTTCTTGGTTTGTTTGTTGAGGTGATGCCTTCGTCGTAGGAGTGGGCTCCTTACTGTGCGGCTGCCTTACTTTCAAGTGCGGTATTCTTCTTGGGAGCTGCCTCCTTCATCGTGAAGACAGAATTCTTCGCCGCTGTCTGTTCATGTCTTCGTTGCGATTGCCTACTTATTGGTTTCTTTGTAGATGACGCCTTCTTCTTAGGAGTGGCAGTCTTCCTGGATGTTGTCTTTCTCTTAGTTGGAGCGATGTCGTTTTCAAGTTGCTCCGGGTTGTATTCATAATTACACCTTAAGGACCCACGGGGATTCTCTACACGTATACCCTGGAATGTCCGGGGATATCTAAGGACCCCCTCTCTCCTTGGGAACAAATAGATTACGCTCTGGGCGAAATGATTGGTGCATAAATGAGGCCAAGTGTTATGATCTCCTGCTTCATACTCTTCTTCACAAACTGACTGGCAAATTTGTCGGTAGAAATGATACGCTCGCTTGGAAGGTTCATTGATCCCGTCTTGAATTCGAGAGGCCAGGCGAGCAGCGAAAGAAACGCACCTGTTTCGACCGTGCATGCAATTGATAATGATGTTGAAGCAATCTTGCATCCAACGAAATACGCAATAAATAGATTCAACAAGTTCACTGGTGAATCCTGCTGAAGAAATCTCATCAGGAAAGTTGGTAACCGTAACCAAGATATCACCACGCCAAAATATACACTCCTCAAGCAGGTCACCAATTTCATTTGCTCTCCTCGCATCAAGACGCAAAAGCTTTACATTTACATGAGCAGATGGTTGAATTTGAACACCGGATAGATTGACACGCAACGATTTAGTTCCTTGCCTATCATCTAGGTTAAGAAGTGATGCCGTGCTGTCATGTAAACTCATGGTTTGGATACAAACGGAGGCGACAATCGACGACATGGTAATGTAATCGAGTATGATGAATGTGTACTACGTGCCCTGCCATCTCAAGCTAAAGTGCTTCTTTTACCTTCTTTTACCTTCTTTTATTCCTTTTACGATTTTCCTCACTTTTACCGCACCTAACGCGCAATCTTTTACATACTAAAAGCAGAAAAGTTAGCCTAAAAGAGACATGTAAAAGAAAAGTAAAAGACTGTGCTCATTTATCATTTCACATCCGCCTCTCTCATCCTCTCTACTACACAACAAACGATGTCGGACGAATCAATTTCAAACAGGGATGCACCCGGCAACTGTGGTGGTACAGAGGGCGGTCATTCAGATAGTGACAGTGACGCAACAGTACCGTTTGTTATCCCTGCTGAAGTGATTGCGGCTGCCACTTCAAATAATGACGACGGAGGTAAAAATTATGAGTCCGGCAGCAGCGTTGAGCAAGAGAGTAATGATGCAAACAATTGTCGTGATGGCGTTGACAACGGAGTGGTAGCACCAGCACCAGCAGCACCACCAGCAGCAGCAGCACCAGCAGCAGCAGCAGCAGCAGCACCACCCGATGATGCTGCGGAAGTGATTCCACCGGAACAGGGCAGAGCGGCGGCCGTTGACAACAGAGAGGTAGCAGCACCCGAAGTGTTCCACCCGGAACAAGACGAGGACGAATGGTTCGATGCTTATGTCGATGGTGGGGGCTTCATGAGGGAGTTGGAAGTACGTGCACAAGAACGACGTGACAATGAAGAACGACAGCGAGTAAGAATTGAGGCAGATAGACGCCAAAGAGAGGAAGAAGCAGATAGACAAAGAGAACGACGCGATGCTCTCAATCTTGATCACTGGGATAATGTCATGCTGGATCGGGTGACAAATCAGTTGCGGGACATCCTCCCCCGTCTGGAAGGCCATGCAGTCTTGCTCATTCATCAGCTACAACCAAGTCCACTTTTAGTTGATCCAGATGTGGCAGTTGAGAGATCACTTCACACTATTGCATATACTAATGGAAGTGATCGTGAATTACTGGAGGAGCACCTTAACTGGGAAAATGGGTTTCCTCTGATGACATTTTACAGGAGAAACATGTCGACTGAAATTTACAATATTCCCGATGATGATAATGATTTTAACATTTGGGCGAGAGAAATGTCAACTACCGTCGAGTTGGATAGTGACTTAGACAGGTATGCATTTAATGTGTTTGTGGATCTTGTTGATACTGCGAGGAACGGACTCTGGCGTGACGAAGAGTAAGAGAAGCAACGATTCACCAACTATCAACAGTCTTTTGGCAGGCAACAAAAGCTTGTTGTGTGGATTTACATCAGACGTAATGGACATAGAACCAGCAGCTATAATAATGGCAATGATGCTTAACTGGAGTATAACGTTTGTTTTGTCAAGAACTTTGCTGAGGCTTAAAAACTACCAATACCAACAGAGCAACAGTACAGAGATGTAAGCCTGATCCAATAGAAGGATATATTTTGTACTACTCGATTTGTTACCGTGTGCAATATTGCGATTGGAAGCTTCTAGTGGCCCATCACATACTCGGTACCGGTAGTAGGGAAGGAACTATCTTCGACTTAAACACACTCCACTCCTATCTGCGTTGCTACATCTACTTAGCTGACCTGATGAGCCCAAGCGGCACTATATCTGAAGTCCTAACCGTTTGCAACGCCTGTAATATGGCGTTTGGAAGCTTCTAGTGTTTCATCTATTTTGAGGGCGAATAAGGAATGTTCTTTTTTCGCTCCCGTTTCAATGGTGCATCGCATTGTGAGACATACCTTTCGATCTCATTGTGAATCTGGTTGTCACAGCCAAACCGATGACGTCTAATGTCATTGACACTTGGGGATGATTCGTCAAGTGGAGGTGAGGTTTCCAAGAACGTGTCGTGAGGTGATCCAACATAAGCATAAATCAAGCTGTCGCCTGATGTCCCTCCACGAAAAGTGAATCGCTCAGTAATGCCAACGACCTGGATATCGGAGAAAACATCTTCCAGCAATGCCTTAGAGCGATATATCCACTTTTCATTTGACATAATCAGCAAGAATGGTTGTGTATATGACCTGGCGAGCGATTGAAATGATGCTTCAACGACGTCGTCATTGAAAGCACGATCCCAAAGCAAGCATATGTTGGTACTAAACGCGGCAACGATGCAGTTAGTCGCATGAGTGCAAGGATCAGGAAGGACAAAATGGAACAGGAATTTACTCACCCTCGTAGGTTCAACGGTTGACAACAATCGGCTTGAATAAAGCCTACATTCAATTTGCGTGTCGACGAGGATTCATTCCTCCATTTGGTGTCAAATAATTTGCAGATTTCTGCTCCAAGCCTCAGCCTGTTGGCGCAGATTTCCACGCCGGTCCATATCATTTTAGAGGAAGCTATGGATCCGCTTATGACGGCAATGAGGATTCCTCCTCCAATGTCTACGCAGTGCCATTCCACAAGGGTATCACCAAATAAAGCAGTAGCATACATAATCGTCGTGTCGTGTATTTTCGACCAGGAATCGTGATCAAACGTTTGATGATTGCCGCCTCCCGACGTTTTCGTTGTGACACTATTCGATAGCTCTTCCAGCATTCGAGCGTCTTTTTGAATAATGCAATTGGCAGCTTCACGCTCCTTTTGAGCCTGTGCATCTACCGTTTCCACATGGGTAACTACCGATTCAAGAAGCATTGTCCTTTTGCGGAGTACATGCATTTGTTCACGGAACCTTGAGGTAGCTCGACGCTTAACATAATCGAAATGTTCCTTTAACTGCAGTTCTCTCACTCGTTCGGCCATCTCCTTAATACTATCGTTGAGTTCGCGTCTGGAGTATTGTACAACAACACATCCGTCCATGCTGTTTCCGAAAGGTAACAGATCCACAGACTTGTCAAAGCAGTAGCAGTAGTCCTTGGTGTGTGCGAGGGAGGCTTTGATAGATCCGTACCAACCACAGCCATTTGTGCAATGGATAGAAAGAGCGTCAATGCTGCTGTCAATGGAGCGACACTGTGGGCAATATTCCATTTCACCAATGGACTTTTGACATTCCTTTAATGGACACATGTTCCCCGCCTCACGTGCGCATTGATAACAAATGATTGTGTTGCAACATTGAAGCTTTCGTGGACACGCAGCTAGTTCTCCACAAACAGGACAGACAAGTGCGTTCGGAACATTATCAATCACAAATGATAGCAGTGTTTTGTTGTCATCGTTGTCGAAGCAAGGAAGTTGTTGTGAAAGTGGGTCGTCGTTGGAATTGTAATGTCGAATTCCTGCTGTGAAGTCAATGAACTCCGCATCCTTTTTCTTCTCGGGCAGCTTATTCAATTTCAATTTAGGCATCTTCTTCTTCTTCTTGCGATTGGCCCTCCCTTGACGACGTGCTGACTGCGACCTCGTGTTTGGCCTGTTGGGCGTCTTGGATATATTATTCTTGCGACGGTTTTTCGCATTCACCTTTTGGCTGGTAGTTCTGTTAGCAGCATTGCGAGTGCGAGCCGAAGGACCTTCAACAGCAAGATCGTTGCATTCAGCCTTGATCACCTCAGCCTCTTCTTTGCGATCTACCTCACTTTTTGAAAGCTCGTCTCCATCTTCGTCATCAGATTGTGTACAAATATGCAGGGAAGCATAAACATCCTGTCCGCCGGATTGTATGAGATTGATCACTTTGCGGACAACATCCTTCGGTCCGCTAATGCATCTACAAACAAGCAGCAATGCAACACGCTGCCTTGTTTGAAATGCATGAAAATCTTTCTGAAGGTAAGATGTTTGCACCAATGGTAACCCTTGTGATAGAATGGTGGCGTTCGCAATAAGAAAGAGCCCACAGTTATAGCCATCCGATTGTATTGGTGAGCAGTGGGAGTTATCAGCAAGCGTCCACCCGACCAACCAGTTCTCGCCATGAGGTGCTCCTGCTTCCATGTGTTTGTCCTTCAAAAAACGATACATTGTTTTCAAATACAATTGATTAGACTTCATGACACCCCTAGGATCGTACAATTCAATGCTCTTTCGCACCAAATCTGCACACAGCAAGATCCAATGATAGCCGCCAGCATTGATAGGAACATATATCTGCTTGAAGTTTAGGATTGAATTCCTTTTATCCCATTGTTTCACCTCTTTATAATTATACCGCGGGTTCCCAATGCTGTCATTCCGACCATTAAGAAGCTTCGACATGAACATTGACGAAGAGAACATCACTTGTCGATCCTTCAAAATCGGCTTAAGAGTAACTTCGAAAAAGCCGTTGATGACTTCATCGTTGAGCCACTCACCCGCACCGAGCGATTGTATACCGTTGTCACTTAGACGATATGCATTGTGTTCAGACTTGATCAAACAAATATTCGGGTGTTCTAAGTCTGTTGGAAGTTGCGTTAAATGCTCCAGAACGCTAGCAATCTCTGACTCAGTGTTGAGTTGAAGAAGACCGACTTGTTCCTCATGCTCATGGCTTCTGCTAATACAAGTATCATCCCGTTGAAGTTGCAATCTCATATTCACACTTGACGCAATAAAACGACTGCCAGGAGTAGCTTCATCATTATCCTCAACACTTGTATTGGCAATTGTGTTATCAGCCTCCTCCTTAACATGTCGATGTAGTTCCAATACATGTTTCTCTAACGCAGTGTTGAGTTGAAGAAGACCGACTTGTTCCTCATGCTCATGGCTTCTGCTAATACAAGTATCATCCCGTTGAAGTTGCAATCTCATATTCACACTTGATGCACTAAAACGACTGCCAGGAGTAGCTTCATCATTATCCTCAACACTTGTATTGGCAATTGTGTTATCAGCCTCCTCCTTAACATGTCGATGTAGATGTAGTTCCAATATATTCATGATGACTAAATATAATTCCTTTGAACGTGTGTGGTCATCAGATCTCCCATTTCCATACACAACATCATTGAAGGATTCATAAAAACAATGCCGAGAACCAATACCAAAATCTTTGCCAAACAAATAAGTAAATTGATTCGGATCTTGCCAACAAATGGAGCCGTTATCTGTTGAAGGGGGTCCGATATGTTGCAACATTTCTTGCCAGAATTTGCAGTTAGAGAGCATTCTCATGTCCTTACAATATAGTGCTGGCCATAACACGGGCGGTGTTTGGTGGTCGTATACTACCACACAAAGTAGTTCAGACAAATCGCATATAACATCATATGGTAAAAGTTCTAGTGCTGCCGATGCTGCTGAACAGGGAGTGTCTGTTTCTTCCTTTACCGCTACCGACCAATCCATGTGGTGGAGGATAAATTCTAACGCTGGACATGGCATCGGGAGGTTAATCATCGTGTGAGCAGGTGGATATTGTGTGAGCTTTATTGTAGGCGTCATTGGCGTCATTGTATATCATCCACACAAGTCGGATCTTGTGAGCTTTTACATCTTCAAGGCTTTTAGTGCTCTTTACGTAAACTTTTACCTGTAAAGGTTTCTTTTACATAGCGCTTTACGGGCTTTTACATCTTAAAAGAAGTTCCGCATGTAAAAGATCACTCATCGATCCGTGTCAAATATTATGCTCCGCAGCAAGGAATGTCGCTAGAACAGCCACTATCGCATGACGAAACCCCTTACAAGATTGTTTGAATCATCTACACATGCAGAGAAGACATCATTTTACATTCTTTTACATGTAAAGGTTTCTTTTACATAGCGCTTTTACGGGCTTTTACATCTTAAAAGAAGTTCCAGCATGTAAAAGATCACTCATCGATCCGAGTCAAATATTATGCTCCGCAGCAAGGAATGTCTCTGGAACAGCTACTATCGCATGACGAAACCCCTTACAAGATTGTTTGAATCATCTACATGAATGGATCGTTGGTTAGTGGGGCACAAATACAGATTGCCGAGGAACCATGGCGATGAGGACTTTGCCATCACCATCGCCATCGCCATCGCCATCGGCTAATGCTAACGCTAACGCTAACGCTAACGCTAACGCTAACGCTAACGCTAACGCTAACGCTAACGCATTAGCGTCGACGGGCGAGCAACTATCGATGGAAGAGCAACGTGACAACGTGGTATTAACCGAAGTGAAATCAATACAACAGATCGTTCATGAAAGGGTTGCAGCTGCCGACGTCATCGAGCTCGACAAAGATGAAAAAGACGCAGATAGTGACATTAAATTCATTGGCATTATGACAGCAGAGGAGATCGCTCAAGATAACATTGAAGCAGCAAAAGTAGCGGAACCAACAACCGACATTGACAAATACAACAAAGTAGAACAGAAAGAGGATAACGACGGGAAAGGAGGAAAGAGTTTCGATACATTGAAGGATCTTGATAAGGAATGTGTTTCAGACCGCTTAACTCAACTTTACAAATTGACAGCGGCAGGGACGTATCGGTGTAATGATTGCAGGAAGGCCGCAGAAGTGAATGATGATCTCATTCAATGCGCACAATGCCAGAGAAGGTTTCATGAATCTTGTTTGAAAGAAAGATATCATATGGCACTTGAGGATATCGTGGGTACGTTTGTCTGCCCAGTTTGCAAAAATATACCTTCTGAGAAATGTGATAGTGATGGTGATACCAGCGAGTACTGTGATGATTAGTGAAGTATCAAGACACTGCCTCACAAATGGCAAGGGGCAAAATGAGTTAATACGTCAATACGTCATAGATGAAGAGGATATCGATAAGCAAGAGCAAGAGGTAAAGGTAATCTAACGACTTCTCTAACCACCATGTTTTTATTTATAAAATGTAACGGATGCAGATGGAGCCGCCTCAAGCCAGACTTCCCTCTGAGGTCCAGCCACCTTAAGAAAGGCATCTCTCTGTTCACTCTTGACAGCATCCACAGCTGCCTTGTGGGCACGAAGGGCTTCAGCAAGATCGTCTTTGCTAACAAATTTCTTCTTTCTTTTGAAGATGAAAAGCAGAGCTGTCATTGATTGATTTTCTCCTTGTTTGGCAGCAATGATTAAATGTCTCACAGCCCTATCAAGATTGCCCTTATCATCATTTTCGTCACAGGCTAGCTTGTATCTTGCTAGCATATGGCCTCTTATTGCAGCCTGTTCCAGATGGTACACTTTCTTTCCATCGTCCTTGTCAACACCCTCCCCGTATTGATACATCTCGGCTAAGGACAAATGGGCTCCCGCACTGCCTAATGCAGCAGCCTTCGTCAAAGACTCAATTCCAATCAAATACTCTTTTCTGATACGACGAATTTGTCCCTCTTGATACAATGCCATTGGATCATTCATCTCTACTCTCTTCATCCTTAGCTGATAACACTCTTCCTCTGTTTCAGGCATAAGTTTGCGACAAAATGGACAAGATCTAAGTGACCATGGGGTCGCCACCTGATGGGCATAATTGCAACCTCCACAAACTATTTTGCTGCAACAGCTATACATAACGACTTCATCTTCGTTATTTGTCGGCAGGGGGATCATGCAAATCGGGCAGTCACCCAAATCAGTGGCTTTAGGCTGCTGGAACAAGACCTCGTCGCCGAATTTAGTCCTTTGTTCCACAGCCTCATTATCTCCGCTCTTTTTTTGGCAACGTATGGCAACTACGTTCACTGTCATTGTTACCACTCTTGGATGTGTTGAGCTGACTGATGAAGACTCGACTTTTGTAGTGTAAAAGGTCTTTTACATCTAACATTTTCTTTTACAACGTAAAAGGTAGGTAAAAGCATCTATGTACTTTTACATACGGTAAAAGCGTCTTTTACATATGTAAAAGACGCTTTTACTACCTTTTAAGCGTCTTTTACACATGACATCTTTGAGGTACAGGAGGAGGAGCAGGCCCCCCCCCTTCCCCCTTCCAGACCACTATCTCCAGAGATAGAACAACTGAAGAACCCCGTCACTCTAAACTGATGGCATGGTTAATGGGCCCCTTCACATACTATACATAGTCAGACATGGATAGTTCGCTTCCACAAATGAGAGATTCCACCATACGAGACAGACTGGCCAATGAGCCAAGAGACTTTGACGCCGCAAATTTATTAATATCACTCCAGTCTAGTGTGAGAATGACGGAATTTGAAAGTTCTTCCGTACATCCCGCTACAACCAAGAAAATTGACAACGTCATCAGACGGACAACATCAATCTCCCCTGATAATTTAAGTCGTGGAGAGGTAAAGACGGACAGTGATGAAGCACCGAGCGTTGTGCCAAAAATGAATGATGACGAGAATATTATTACACAATGGATTAAATGTGTAAATGATATGCCCAGACCTGAGATAGATTTGATTCAATTTTTGGGCGAATATGTGCTACACAAATGCGTAGCTATGTGGCACGATAAGATTTTCAATAGGAGTTTTCGAATCGACAGTGACTTTGTCCTTGGATTTGATAATTCGAGAATAATCTGGCTAGAGTTACTTTCTGATCTTAGGTCTTTCATAGAACAATATGGTAGGCGATATGCTGCATCAATGCTGAGACGTACAGTGTTTAAAAACCTGAGAAGTGTTCAGGATCGTTCGCAACCAATAAGCAAACTTGCGTTAGAGTGGGCGGTAGGAGCTGTAAACGATCTTCTCGAAAAAGGGGTGGGTTCAAGATGGCATGGGCAAACTGTTCTAAGTTTTTGCACCAAACACAATCAATTCAAGTATATTGATGATAACATGCAAACCAATAGGGGAATTCAAGACGCACACAACCGACTTATGATGTATATTGAAAGACGTAGTGCAGAGAAGCAGAATGTGTTGGGGGAGACATATGTTGCTTGAAACCTACATAGTGGATACATCGAATGTTAAATTGTTGTTATTGCCGCATTGAGACTTCTATAACTGTCTTTGCCGCGGTGGTTTTGCTTTAGGAGAAGGATTGTTTGTTGTCGTCGTAATGGATTGTAGATACCAGCGTTCTGGCAGTCTTTCGCATCCATATCACTCATTCGTCTGCATCATCTCTAGGCTTTGTTTATTGGCTTCGTAAAATCTTGTCACGTCAGTCATGTGATAATGGATAACAGATGCCATTTTTGTAGCATTCTGACGCGCCCAACCAGCCGCCAAAGCTTCGGTGCCTTCAAAAGACGAGGTAACATCAGCAGTATCAAACTCAGTATCAAACTTAGCGTCAGCAGACATATTACTCAAAAGCGATAGCAATTTTTGCCGCGGATGATGAAACAGTGGTGTCATTAACTTGTCGGCTATGCCATCATCTAGGTTGTTGCGTGCACCGTCTCGAAGCACGACGTACGCATCATTACACGCTTCTTTGGCGAGGGTTTTGAAGGTTTTCATTGCATTTTTGGACACTACACTGTTGAAGGTGTTGTCAACCCCTCCCATAACTCTCGCTGTATTCAGGTGAGCGCTAAAGAACGAATCTATTTTTGCTTGATAAGACCCTTCCACCAATTGAAGGAAGACACTATAGAATTTCGTGTGCAGCTCCTTAGCTAGTAATTCATCGTCTGTGTTGTTGCGTTGGCGGTGCTGTTGAGCAACATTTGCGAATCTTTGAATGATTTTCGCAAGACTCCGCTGCAATTGATTTTCCTTGTGCATACTGGTGTAACTGAATACAAAAAGATACATAGGCATCACTTGGAGTATCAGCACCATACGGCCTAGACCCCCCTCTGCAACCTCATTTTGTCGCCACTTGAATATATCTAAGCGATCCAGAGGGAGAGCGTAAACATCTTTTCTGTGACTTCTCCACTCATCATGTGATTTGGCGTTGGAGGAAAATACGTCTTGCCGTAATATGGGATAATGTCCGGTGCTGCAACGGATCGTCGTACCAATCATCACTTCGATTGGGGGAAAGGGTGGTGGCAAATCCTTCTTACAGCATGGGCATATGTATGAACCGTCGAAAGTGACACTTATTGTTTGATTTCGAGCCTTCTTCTTCTCTGATTCGCCTGTATCATCACCAGTGGAATCCGGACGACGGGTCGTATCTTCTGCAGCAGAAGACAACGCAGAAATTTCCAACCCAGTCGTCGAATTGGGCGGAGCTTCTGCAACGGGTGCAACCGCCTTATGTTTAGATGGTAAAGGAACTGTCATCTCGGTCCTGGCGGACTCTGCATAATTTGCATCGCAACGAGCAATAACCTCAGACATGAGATCCAAAAGTGAGTTGCCATCATTTCTACGAGCGTTTTCATTCATGACATCAGCCTTTCGCTCAAGGACACCGAGCAGTTCAGTGAAGTTTTGAACGACTTTATGCTTCGAGGGTATGGTCGAATTGCCACCCTCTTCCCCTTCAAACTCATCCGCGTAATAAGATTTTGTAACACGTGTAAGATTGGACTGTAATAGGTGCAGATGTTCATCACGGTGAAAGAGTGTTTCATAAGAACTCTTCATCCTCGATTTCACTTCATTCCAACTGCGTCGAGCTCCATCCTGAATCTCAGTATTGTTGTTTGCCATGTTTCCCCACTCAACGGAATGAGAAGTGAGATAAATAACCCTTGCTTCTTCACTGAAGTCCAAAAAAAGTTCCTTATCATAATCAGCTAGAACCACATTATCGGAGACAGGTTCTTTGTCCTTCCCTACAAGCACTGCTATATGAACTTTCTCTTGTACATCTTTCCTTACTTGACGCATCGTGGTGTTGGTTGGGTACAATTTATCTACCAATTCCTCACCGGTTGCCTTCGTTACACGCACCCGAACACTGTCGGGTTTCAAATTCAAACAATCAGATGCATCAAACACTAGCGCAGACACGTCATTAATCGTTTCACCACAACCAGTTTTATCATCCAACCCATGATCCGCCCCAGCATTCGACTCATTCGACTCATCCGACTTAGCATCCACCTCACCAGTCTTCTCATCCGCCTCCTCACTCGAATGATTATTTGTTACATCAGATGCTTGACTCATCACCTTCCTACTCCTGAGTGTTCGGCCCTTCTTCGCTTCCCCTTCATTACTGACGCCAAGAGCAGACTCGTCATCCAACTCATTATACGCCTCATCAGTCTTATCCGACTTAGCATCCACCTCATCAGTCTTATCCGACTTAGCATCCACCTCATCAGTCTTATCCGACTTAGCATCCGCCTCCTCACTCGAATGATTATTTGTTACATCAGATGCTTGACTCATCACCTTCCTACTCCTGAGTGTTCGGCCCTTCTTCTCTTCCCCTTCATTACTGACGCCAAGAGCAGACTCGTCATCCAACTCATTATACGCCTCATCAGTCTTATCCGACTTAGCATCCACCTCATCAGTCTTATCCGACTTAGCATCCACCTCATCAGTCTT
>Ga0209713_10001400_pt1 | contig 14351 bp, 4 predicted proteins | sample ArcOceMetagenome_3_FD_187444 | JGI IMG/M metagenome (GOLD analysis project Ga0209713, IMG submission 187444) | Marine eukaryotic phytoplankton communities from Arctic Ocean - Arctic Ocean- Svalbard ARC20M Metagenome (SPAdes) (version 2) | ecosystem: Environmental > Aquatic > Marine > Oceanic...
TTGGTTGGTCGGCTGCGCACATCGCGCAGCGCGTCGCCCACCACCATGTTTCGGTGGCGTTTAGGTCGTCTGATTGGCGTGGAGCTGCAGTCAACGTTCGCGCTGCTGCGGGGCACGGTGCTTCTCAACCACCTGCTGATGGCGCTCGGGGCCGCCGTCGATCGGGACGCCGCGGTCTACACCACGGACGTACACGACTGGGATCTGGTGCAGCTGGACGCGCGCGCAACGTTGCTCGAGGAGTCGAGCGTTTCGGGTGCGCGCCTGTACCCAGATAGGCTCGCGCTGCACCGAGTGATTGTCGACGATCTGGTCGAGTGCAAGGCTCACGTAAATGCTGGCTCGAGCGTGAAAGAGCCATTGCACCGCTTGCAATGCAGCTCCGCTGCCAGTTCAAAGGACCCTCAGCCCCGCAAGGCTGAGCTTGTCGGGCAAGCACAACGGCTCCCACTCTGCAACTGGCTTGCCGCCGTGCTTGCCACCGGCGTTTGCTTTGCCCTCGCCAACATGCTGACGCTGGTCCTTTTGCTGGGCGTGCTTTCACTGCTTTCAATCCATATCAGCAGCGACGTCCTCGTGACGATGTACAACGTGTGGACGGCACCGCTGTGGAAAATCTTCGTGGTCGCCCTTGTGTACACGCTTTCTGGGAGGATCATGGAGCCTCCGGTGGCAACCTTGCTCCTGGCAGCGGGCCGCTGCGCCTTCGTCCGCCCGGTGCGGGACGGCGATGCCTCCTCCTCAAACGGCATTGGAAGTATCTTTCTTGAGCAGGCGCTGCGCAGTCCCCAGGTGAAGTATGCGGCTCAGCTCGCACAACTCTGCTACAGCACGTGCGTTCTACGCGCGTTCGGGATGCGCACCTCGAGTGCTCTGAACGCTTTCCCGCTGCCAAAGCTCGACCGACCCGAGCTCGTCAGCGTGGACCCTGGCGCTTACACGGGAGGAGGGAACATGCTTCTTACTCTCAGCTCTCGCGATAGCGCCGGGCGGTACAAAGCGATTCACCTCAAGGCGGACACGTTCATTGCCAACGGCTCGATTGTCGCGCCCGGCTGCTCGCTCGGTCCGCGTGCCCTTCTGGGCAATCGTTCAGTGATTGACTCTCCGGGAGCTCACGAGGATGGCGTCTGGCTTGGGGCGCCGGCCAGCCTGCTCTACCAAAGCACGCATGCTCTGCTTGCGCTTCTGGGGCACACGATCACGCTGGGTGCGCCGGTTCGGATGTTTTTCATCTTCCTGGCGTTTTTGTCGCTACTCACGATCTTCCCGGCCGCGGCCTCAGTGGTTGTGGTCGCGGTGTACAACAGCTTCAGCGACGCGGGTGCAGGCGCCGCTGTCGAATACATCATCGTGCTATGCCTCCTGCCATGGGTGTCCATGTTCTGGTCCATGCTGCTGGCAACGCTGGCCAAGTGGATCCTCGTCGGGCGCTATCGAGAGGAGAAGGAGTATGAGATGGGCTCTAGCGAAGGCAACGCTCGAGACGTGACGGTGGAGCTGCTCGTAGAGGCAGAGGTCCTTGCCGAGCCCATCAAGGGGACCCCACTCTACAGCCTGCTGCAGCGCGCGCAGGGTGCAAAGGTGGGACGCAACGTCTGCTGGCTGGGTAACGGCTGTCCAGAGCCCGACATGCTGTCCGTTGGCGACGGTGTGCTCGTCGCGCCCAGCGTCGACTTTTTCACTCACAAGTGCGTGCCCTCTCCCTGCCACGCTTCCGGCTCGAGCCGTTTAGGTGCTCATTTGCCCGTCGAATTTCCGCTCCCCTGCGCAGCGCGGAGAACATGCGCTTCCAGTTTGAGCCGATCCGGATTGGGGACGGCTGCGTCCTTGGCGAGCGCTCCTCGGTGATGGGCCACTCGGTGATGGAAGCCGCCTCGATGCTGATGCCGATGGCACAAGGGCTCAAAGGCACGGTGTTTAGCAGCGGCAAGGCGTATGGGGGCAATCCTGCCGATTGCGTATGCGCCCAGGGTGCAGGCAGTGGCCATATCTCCCACCGCGGCTGCGCCCATTCAGAGGTCGCAAGTGCCGGGAGAGGGCCTTGGCAAGGATGCTGCACCCCAAGGAGCCTCGGACTGAGAGTGTCGCCCATCCTTTGTGCAGGTGGCAATGCTCGACCCGCTTCCGCCGGACGACGATGAAGAGGGGGGTGCGCACACCACGCCGTTGCCGATGGAGCGCCCCGTCAGACCGAGCATGGTGGCACAGCTCGAGGCCGCGGTGGCTGGCAGTGGCGCGCCCTTCCGCGGTAAGGGGTTCAAGCTTCTCCTGACACGCACGCCACGCGGCAAGATTGCTCCGCTCGATAGTGACGAGCCGGACGACCGCCTGCACTCCGAGGCGTTGGAAGCAGGCCCAAGTGATGAGGCCGATCCTGGTCCCGGGGAGGAGGAGCTGGTGACGGAGGCTCCTGTCGAGCCGGCACAGGACGACTCGTGGTGGGCGCGGCTGCTGGCAGTGGCCTCGTTTCGGGCGCGCTGGAAGCTGCTGCGCGACGAGTCGGGCAACTGACCTTTTTGATTCGCAATTTTGAAAAGCGCGCGTTGGAACGAGATGAGGGCTGATGGGAGAGGGCTTATGTTTGTTTCTTTGTTTGTTTGTTTTCCGTGATACTTTAGATACTTTAGATCATTGCTTTGCCTAAGCTGCCGGTCAGGAGAGCCCACACGTGAGAACTACAACCGCCTCGTGTTATGCCCCCTCACCTCACTCATGCAAAGACTTGCGTCAACAACTATGTTAGCAGCCACCGCAGCCCCCCCCCCTAGACGTTGCAATGTCCTTAGAAGTCCACCCCCCCCCTGCGAGCGAGCTGCCTCTGCCCAAGCCCATGCCAGCATGGAAGCCCATGCCAGGTCTGCTCGTGTGAGTTCGCGGCGCGTTCGGTTTGCAATGCGCGCCGCCCTGCGCGCGTACCACTTGCAGCAGAGCGGGCCGCAGCCGGGCGGCTCGCATTTGAACCGGCAGCTCGGGCCGCAGGGCATGCGTCGCGCAAGGCATTGGTCGAACAAGCTTCGTGTCGCCAGCTCAGCGCGTCGTTTGAACGCTAGCGACCTTTGACGCTTCCCCACGCTAGCGACCTTTGACGCTATCCCCACGCGCAGCAACCAGATGACCTTTCGCGTCATCGTCCGTCTCCGTCCGACCCAAAACGACGAGAAGGCTGTGGTGCACAAGGCCGGAGCCACCGAGGTCAAGACGGCGCAGCACTTCAGCGCCAAGGACCGCGACAGCAAGGGCCCGATCGAGAAGAGCTTCGGCTTCGACCACGTGCTCGACGGCGAGGCCACGCAGGCCGACGTCTGGGAGCACTGCAGCGCACTCGTCGAGGCGACGCTGTGCGGCTACAACGCCACGATCCTGGCCTACGGGATGACAGGCTCGGGCAAGACGCACACTATGGGGACGGCGCCCGGCATGAGCGACGGCGTCGTGCCGTCGGCGCTCCGCAGGCTCTTCTCCGCGAGCTGCGTGCGCGGGGGCGAGGTGTGCGTCTCGTTCGTCGAGATCTACCAGGACCAGATCACCGACCTGCTCTCGGCAGACAAGGCGCGGGTGGCGATCCGTCTCGACACGAACACGGGCGGCGTGCGCCTCGAGGGCGAGACGCGGCGGCGCGTGGCCTCGGAGGCGGAGGCGCTCACGGTACTGAGCGAGGGCGCGCAGAACCGCGTCACGGCGGCCACCAACATGAACGAGGTCTCGTCGCGCTCGCACGCCGTCTTCACCGTCTCGCTGCTGCTGCGGCCCGCAGCGGCAGAGGGCGACGGCCCCGGTGGTGGTGGTGGCGGCTCCGCTGCCACCGCCGAGCTGTCGCCGAAGCTGCACTTTGTCGACCTCGCCGGCTCGGAGCGCGCGGCGCGGACGGGCGCGACGGGCGTGCGCGCCTCGGAGAGCACGGCGATCAACAAGGGGCTACTCGCGCTCGGCAACGTCATCTCCGCGCTGGCCGACCCAAAGAAGGCGAAGCGGGGCGCCGCCGCGCACGTGCCGTACCGCGACTCGAAGCTGACGCGGCTGCTGACCGACAGCCTCGGCGGCAACGCGCACACGCTGATGGTGGCGTGCCTCTCGCCGGCGGCGGCGTCGCTGAGCGAGAGCCTGCACACGCTGCAGTACGCGTGCAAGGCGCGCACGATCCAGAACAAGCCGCGCCTCGCGAGGGACCCGGCGCAGGAGAAGATCGCGCAGCTCGAGGAGCGGCTTCGCGCGCTCGACGCGCAGCTCAAGGCGGCGCAGGCGCACAACGACAACAACCACAACGGCGGTGATGGTGCTGTCGAGGGTGGAGACTACGGCGACGGTGCAGAGGGCGGCGAGGGCGGCGGCGGTGCGCGGGCCGAGCTGGAGGAGAGCGCGGCGAGATGCGCGACGCTCGAGGCGGAGAAGAGTGCGCTGGCGGCGAAGCTGCAGAAGCTCGAGGAGAAGGATCACGCCGAGCGGGAGGCGCGGCGGGAGGCAGAGAGGGCGGCGGCAGAGCGGGCGGCGGCGGCAATGGAGGCGGTGAGGGACTCGTCGCAGGCGGCGGCGGAGGCGGCGGCGCAGCAGGCGCAACGGCTTGCGGCGGACGCGGCGCGGCGTGAGCAGGCGAGCGCGGCGGTGGAGGCGGCGCAGAGGGAGGCGGCGCTGCAGGCGGCGGCGGAGGAGGAGATGGGTGCGGCGGCGGAGCGCGAGGCGGCGGCAGTGGAGGCGGCGGTGGAGGCGGCGCGGGAGGCGGCGGCGGCTGAGGTGGAGAGGGCGAGGGCGGAGGCGGAGGCGAGGGCGGAGGCGAGGGCGGAGGCGGCGCAGCGACAGGCGCGCGAGGAAGTCGACGAGATGCGCAGGGCGGCGGCGGCGCGCGAGGCGGCGGCGCAGCGACAGATGCAGGCGGCGGTGGCGGCGGCCAGGGCGAAGGCGGACGAGGAGGCGGCGGCGCGTGACAAGGCCGCCAAGGAGGCGGCGGACGCGGAGCGCGACGCGGCGGTGGCGGAGGCGCGGGCCGAGGCGGCGGCGCTGCGCACGGGGTACGGCGCGCAGCTGCAGGCGGCGCACGAGCAGGCGATGGACGAGGCGCAGAGGCAGCAGGACGCGTTGGTGGCGGCGGAGATGGCGGCGCTGCGTGCGCAGCTGGCAGCGGCGGAGGCGGCGGCCGCCGCGGCGGTCAGCCGCGCGGAGGCGGCCGAGCGGGCGGCGACGCCGGCGCCGACGGTGCCACGCACCGTGCCGCGCACCGACGCGCCGCGCACGCCTCGTGAGACGCCGCGCCGCACGCCCGTGCCGCACGGCAACACGCACGCGCACGCGCACGCGCACATGCCCGTGCCCGTGCCCGCCGCGCAAATGTGCACGCCCGTGCCTGGCTCGTCGGTGCCTCAGTCGCTCCGGCGGCGGCGGCTGCTGTGGTCGGCAAGCACGACGTGGGAGCCGCCACCCGCCGCCGCCGCCGCCGCCGCCGCCGCGCCGCCCGCGCCGCCCGCGCCGCCCGCGCCGCCCGCGCCGCCCGCGCCGCCCGTGGGGATGCGCTCGCCGCTCGCCCCCCGGTCTGCGGCGTCGTCGTCGATCAACCGCGGCGCGAGGGAGCTCTTTGCCCCGGCCGCAAAAGCCGGTGGCGCAGTGGCGGCAGTGGGCGAGCGGGATACGCTGCCGATGGCGGATCTTGGCGTCGACTGACGCTTGTAAATTACTCGCTTGTCATGCGTGATGCAGAATCTATGCGTAGGGCTAGGGGGTACCAGGGGGACTTCACAGTTCTAATTCACAACTTTCATAATGTGCCATCCGAGTTGAAGCTCAAATAGCAACACAGACCACCCTCATCCTATCGCTTGCGGCGGCCACCCGCCTCGCGACTCTGCTGCGCGCGCCGCTTCTCGCCACGCTTGCGCGGGCCCCGCTCCTCCTCCTCCTCCTCCTCCTCCTCCTCCTCCTCTTCGGCCGGTATCTCGCTGTCGAGCTCGTACAGCCGGCCGGCCTCCAACCACCAGCCGAAGAGCGACAAGCGGCGGCGCGCGTCGCTCAGCACGGGCGCCACAAAGTGCATGCGCGGCACCTCAAAGACGATGAGGCTGTTGAAGGCGGGCACGTGCTCCGCCTCGCCCTCCAGGTCGACGAAGGCACCGCCCCACTGCCGCTTCCACCCCTTGGAGAGGTAGAGCACCGCCGCGTACCGGCGCGAGTGCAGCACCTCGCCGCCACCCTCCTCCCGCTCCACACCGACGTGCGCCTTGTCGTCGTGCGGATGGATGAAGTCGCCACGACCGTAGGCAGCCACGCTGAACGACGGCACCAGCTCCGGGAAGACGCTCGCCACGGCGCTGGAAAGCAGCCCCAGCGTCTCCGGGTGGTCCTCCGGCTCGGCAAACTGGAAGGCGTGCTCGATCGCCTGCTCGTCGTCCCCGACCTGCTCGCCGCGATCCATGACATCCCACTCGTCGGCGGGCAGGTCCGTCAGCATCGCGTTGGCCGCCTCGGCGACGTGCTTCGGCAGGAAGTTGGGCACCCTCGCGAAGCCTCCGTCGGCGATCTGTCGCAGGATCGCGCAACGCGCCTCGTGGCAGTGCGTCTGCACAGCCGCGGAGTCGGAAAGCCATGCGAGCGCTCCGGATGGCGAGTCGCTGCACGATCGCGCCGCTTTGTTTGTTGCTGCCTTTTCAGCTGCAGCTGCTTTGGTCGGCGGCATGGATAAGAAACCGAGGTACTGAAGGACAGTGTGGCTGGACGTCCCGAGGTCCAAGCGAGTCACCCCGTCGACTCGCATGCATACCCGTGCATGGCGCGGGGTAACATCAGCGCACTGGATTCGCGTAGGCTAAAGGCGAAATCTCATGCTTTCAGTAATAGAGCCTGCTTTCATGTTGCCTCGGTACTCACAGCTCACAATAAACTCATGATCGATTCTCCTGTGCCATCCCAACTGTACACCCCATCCCACATGAGCTCCTGATCCATGCCCCCCCCCTCCCTCTTGCCAAACCAATACATGCCCGGATAGTTCGAGACCTCACGACGACATGTGCTGCGGGACGATCCGCGGCAGCCCGTTGCTGACGGCCCAGTGGAAGAGCTGCTCCTTGCCCATCCTATCCATCGATCCGGCGACGACGGCGCCCTCGCGGGACGAGTAGTGCGCGGAGACGTGCGCGGCCACATCGAGCTGCAGAAGCGGGTGCAGCTTGGCGCGCAGCGCCACCGCCTCGTCCTCGGCCGCCTCGGCGCGCGCGCACGCCGCGTCGCGCGCCGCCTCGGCCTCCTGCGCCTGCCGCTCCGCCGACGAGAGGCTGGTCGCCATCTTTGCCTGCGCCGCCGCCGCGCCGGCCGCCGCCTTCCTGGCGGCCTCCGCCTCGGCCTCCACCAGGCTGGCCGCCTCGCGCGTCTGGGCCGCGTCCGCCGTCGCCTGCGCCGCCGCCGCCTCCGCCGTCGCCGCGCGCTCCGCCGCCTCGCCGCGCGCACGCCGGGCCGCCTCCGCCTGCTCCTCCGCGCGCCGCTTGGCCGAGATGGCCTCCTCACGCACCCGCGACGCCTCCGACGCCTCCTTCTCCGCCGACACGGCGCGACTCGACGCCGCGTCGCGCTCTCTGCGCGCCGCCGTCGCCTCCGCCCTCGCCGAGCCCAGCGTGGCCTTGACGCGCTTCGCCAGGTTGGCCGCCGCCTCGGCCGAGCGCTCCGCCGCCGTCGCGCGTGCCGTCGCCTGGTCGCGCTGTCGTGCGGCGTCGATGCCTTGCTGCTGCGCCGCCTTGGCCTCGGCGCGCCACCGCTTCTTGGCGAGGCCCAGCTCCGTCGCCTCCTCCTCGGCCCTCATCGCGCGCTGCGTCGCCTGCTCGCACTCCGTCTGCGCCGCCGCGACCGCCGCCTTGGCGTGCTGCGCCGCGCCCTGCACGTCCATCTTCGTCTCCGCGACGGCCGCCGCCGCCGCCTCCTCCGCCGCGGCCGCGCGCGCGACGGCCGCATCGCGCGCCGCCAGCGCCTCCGCCGCCTGCCGCTCCGTCAAACCCATCGCGCCTCGCACCTTCTGCTGCTCCGCCGTGGCGGCGGCCGCCGCCGCGTCGGCCGCCGCCGCACGCGACAGCGCCTCGTCACGCGCCTCAAGCGCCTTTGCCGTCTCGGCCTTCTCGCGCTGCAGTCTCTGCTGCAGATCGGCGCGCGCCTTGGCCTCCGCCGCCTCCGCCGCGCCCTTGGCCGCCTCCGCCGCCGCCTCCGCCGCCGCCGCGCGCCCCGCCGCCTCGCTCTTCTCCCGGAGCGCCACCTCGGCCTCACGCCTCGCCTGATGCAGCTCCGCCTCGATCTCCGCCGCCGCCCTCTTCGCCGCCGCCGCCTCCGCGGCCGCGGCGGCCTGCAGCGAGGCCGCCTCCTCTTGCGCCATGTCGCGCGCCTTCAGCGCCGCCGCCATCTCCGCCGCCTGCTCCCGCATCGCGCGCTCCTTCCTCGTCAGGTCGTCCTGCGCGCGCTCGAACGCGTCGTCGAGGTTGTCCACGATCTCGGCCGCCTCCTTGATCGCCTCCTCCAGCTCGGCCTGCGTGCTCGCCAGCGCCCTCGCCGTGTCGTTGAGACGCACCGAGGTGCTGCGCTCGGCGTCCTCCGCTGCCGCCGCACGCGCCGACGCCTCCTTGCGCTCGGCGAGCGCCGCCGCCGCCTCCGCCTTGGCCAGCGTCACAGACGCCTCCGCAGCTGCCCTCGCGGCCGCCGCCTCCGCCGCCGCCTCCGCCGCCGCCTCGTCGGCCTTTGCGGCACGGCCAGTCGCCGTGTCGCGTGCCTCCAACGCCTTTGTCGCCTCGAGCAGTACCTGTTGCGCCATCTCATCCACCTCGGCCTTGGCCTTGGCTGCCGCCAGCGCCCTCTCCTCCGCTGTGGCGGCACGCTCCGCCGCGGCGTTGCGTGCGCTCCGTGCCCAGATGCCGAGCCGCTTGCGGGCTCGCTCCTCCTGCGCCTGCGCCTGCTCCGCCTCAGCCACCTGCTCCGTCTTGGTCTTCACTTCGGCAGTGGCGCGCTCAAGAGCCTCCGCAGTCTCTTTGACTGCATGCTCCGCGGCCACCGCACGCGCCTTCTCCGCGTCGCGCTGTGCGCTGGTGCGCTCCAGCTGGACGCTGGCCTCCTGCGCCCTGGCCTGGGCCTCAGCGGCCTGTGCTGACGCCTTTGCAGCCACCTCCCGTGTGCTGCGTACGACACCCTGGGCCTCATCGAGCTTGAAGATCACGTGCTGATCGAGCTCAGCCACGGTCCGCTCCAGCTCTTCGACCTTTTTAGCTCGCTCGGCGGCAGCAGCAGCGCCGTCGAAAAAGTCCTTGATGACGTCGGTGACCGCCACCACGGGACGGTTGCGAGTACGGATAGTACTAGGGCGTGAGACGCCCAGCTGGAGGCCGGCGACGCCCGCTGCGAGCACCAGCAGTTGCACGAAGCTGTCGAGCTTCATGGATGGAGGAGTGATCTCTGGCGTCTGCAATCTTCGAGCACTTGATCGCAATCCGAGGGCAACCGAGGAGGCACACCACGTAGCCGCGCAAACAACAGCAAAGTTGGTGAGGAGGAGGTGTTACAGCACGTGGATCGACCGCGAACACAGCGCCTGCATGCCTTCCTTCCGTTTCTATATGCTCATGTAAGTAGTGTTTCCCCTCGGCGAGAATGGCGCCGAAGCGGGAGTCGTCAAGCGCACGAGCTCGTGTGCGTGAGCGTCGGAGGCGTTCGTTATTCCCCACTGAGCTATCTGTCCACCGGACACGCCGGACGCTAGAAACGCGCAATGTCGTCAACGGTGAGTGCTATGCTGTTCGGGGTCGTCGCTGGCATCGCCGTCGGCTTCGCTGCCAACGCCAACACGCCGCAGGCGGTGCATCTCACTCGCACGCTGAGCAACGGGCTCTCTCCGCGACGCGAGACGACGTACGACAGCGGGGTGTCCGAAATGGAGCGGAGCGTACGAGAGAGCCTTCGACCGACAAGGTAACGAGAGGCATCAAATAGCTTGGATGAAATGTGCGCGGAGCATATTGCTCGCGCAGACATTGTTGTTTGTCATGTGGCGCACCGTGTTCATTAGCAGTTGCCGTGCGCGGGTCTGTGTGTACAGTTGATAATCTACCTACGCGAAGAATGAGATCCCCTGGAGGTCGTGGCGCCACCCTCTTTCTCTCACTCTTGAGTGTCTGGCAGTAGTCTGGGGCGCCCATGCACCATGCTCCCATGCTGCCGGAAATCGGCGGCGCGCCGACCGATGGCGTCAAGGCTGCTCCCGCTGTTTGTCCACGTCGTGGGTATCATGGCAGCGAAGGCTGCGGCGTCAAACCACAAGCGGGCCGGCAACCGGTCGACAAGGCGGCGCTGCCGAGCTTCACGGCACAGTCGCGATGCCAGCCAATTTGCCAGCCCTGCAAGCTGCCCTGGTGCTGCTGTTGGCGCCGCTAGCAGCTGCGACGACTGCCGTGGTCGTCCGGCTGACCGGGGCGCCGGGCTGCGGCGTCGCCTACCTCTCGGCGCCGGCTGACGCGCGGGTGGCGGTCGGCGCCTCGGCTCCAGCTTCCGACGACTCGGCGTGGAGCAGCATCGGCGGCGACCGGCTGTTGCTCGACGACATATCACCGGCCGGCGACGCGGCGTGGCTCGAGCTGACCGAGGACAACACCACGTCGGTGACGGCCGTGCCGGTGCTCGAGGCGACTCACCTGGTGGACCCGAGCCTCGACTTCAGCGGGTCGTCGTCGTGCGCTGGGAACTGGAGCCGGACGCTGCAGGAGGGCGTCGATGCCGTGCCACCATCGGGCGGGGCGGTCGTTCTCGCGGCGCCCGACGCGTTCAGGGGGGCGGGCAACTGCGGCGTCAAGTTCTCGGGCAAGGCCGTGCGCCTCGGCGGAGCGCTCGGAGCGGACGCGACGAGCATCGACTGCGAGAACGTCGGCTCGGCCTCGACGGGCGCGAGCGGCGTCGTCTTCGAGGACGGCGAGGGCGCCGACTCGATCCTCGAGGACCTCACCGTGACGCGCGTCGCCTCCGGCTCGGACGGCGCGGCGGTGCTCGTCACGCCGTCCTCGACGACAGGCGTCGTCTCGTCGCCGACGATCCGGCGGTGCGTGGTGGAGGAGTCGACGTCGACGGGGCGCGGCGGCGGGCTGCTGATCGTGCGCGGGACGGCGCTCGTGCAGAACTGCACGGTCCGCGACAACAAGGCGACGGGCGGCGGCGGCGGCGCCTTCCTCGATCGGCCCGAGGGCGTGCGGCTCGAGGGAAGCCTCTTCACGCTCAACGCCGCGTCGTCCACGTCGACGCGCGGCGGCGGCGGCGTGCTGGTCGAGGGGGGCGAGGCGCACTTCGTGGCGTGCGAGCTGCGCGCGAACACGTGCGACTCGACGCACGCCGACGGCGCGGCGGGCGGCGGCCTCCACGTGCTGCACGGCGCGGTGTCGCTGGCGGCGTCGACGCTGGCGACCAACGTGGCGAGCGGCGCGGGCGGCGGGGTCTTCCTCGAGGCGAGCGCGCAGCTCGACGCGCGCGGGACGAGCCTCCGCGCCAACACGGCGCGTGCGGGCGGCGGCCTCGCGCTGTGGGCGTGCGCCGACGACTTCCGCGACCGCGACGCGTGCGCGTCGTACGCGCTGCACCCGGCGGCGACGCCCGCGGCGCGCGCGGCCCTCTCCGGGGGCGAGGTGCACGGCAACGAGGCGACGAGCGGCGGCGGCGGCGGGCTGATGCTGTGGGGCGGCGTGTCGGTCGTCGCGTCGGGCGGCGTCGCCATCGAGGCCAACCGCGCGCCGTACGCCGAGGGCGGCGGCGCGTATCTCCGCCCCGTCGACGGCGCCGTCGGGCAGCCGCCGCCGAGCCTCACGCTCGAGGGCGTGGCGGTGCGCGCCAACGAGGCGGCGGCGGGCGGCGGCGTCTTCGTGCGAGAGGCGCGGCTCAACGTGACGGGCGACGCGACGGCCGGCGGCGAAGGTGGTGGAGCGGACGGAGGAGCGGGCGGCGTCACGACCTTTGAAGGCAACCGCGCGCGGCTGCTGCCGTCGTCGTCGCTCTCGCCTTGCGTCGGCGTCGACGAGGGCTCCGGCGGCGGCCTCTACCTGCTCCGCTCGCACGCGCACATTGCCAACGGCACGCGGATCGTAGCCAACGAGGCGGCGCAGAGCGGCGGCGGCCTCTTCGCCGTCGGCTCCGACGCGGCGCGTGGCGCGTCGGAGGCGGCCGCGCTCGGGCTGGTCGGGCTCACGCCGGCGCTCACCGTCGAGGGCGCGTGGCTCGGCGCCAACCTCGCCACGCACGGCGCGGGCGCCGCGCTCGATGGAGGCGCGCCGACGCTCTCCCGCGTCACGTTCGACGCCAACGGCGCGCCGCCCTCCACGCCGTCCGCTCCGGCCGCGGGGGGCGACGACGACGACGACGACGACGACGACGACGACGACGACGACGACGACGACGACGACGACGACGACGACGACGACGACGACGTGGCGCGGGTGGGCGGCGGGCTGCAGTGCTTCGGAGGCGCGCGCGTCGAGCTGCGAGACGGCGTGGTGCGCGCCAACACGGCGCTCCTCGGCGGCGGCCTCGCGGTGGGCTCGTCGGAGCTGGCGGCGGTGGGCGGCGCCGGCGCCGGCTGCGAGCTCGTCGCGACGTCGCTGGTGTGCGAGGGCAACCGCGCGCAGACGCGCGCAGTCGCGTCGCACGGGGGAGGCTGCGCCTTCGTGGGCGGCGGCTCGTCGCTGCAGCTCGTCGACGCCTCCGTCGTCGCCAACTCGGCCGCCGGCTACGCGGGCGGGGTGCTGGTGGCGGGAGGGAGTCTCAACGTGAGCGGCGCGTCGGCCGTCTGCGCCAACACCGGCGCGCTGGGCGGCGCGCTCGCGCTCGTCGACCCGTTTGGCGACGGCGCCGCGTCGCCGCGCGCGGTGCTCGACGGCACCAACGTCTCCGACAACACGGCGTCGGTCGACGGCGGCGTCGCGTATGTCGACGCGGGCGAGCTGCGTGTGACGGCGGCCGTGCTCGCGCGCAACACCGCCGACGGAGGCGGCGGCGTGCTCGCCCTCGCCGCCACCGCCGCCGACGGCGACGATGGTGCCTCGGCGCCGGTGACGGTGGGCGTGACGGCGAGCGTGGTCGAGGCCAACCGTGCCGCGCACGGAGCCATCGGCTTCGTGGCGGCGCAGCGAGCGGCGCACCTCGCCGAGATGCTGCCGTGTGCCGCCACCACCTCCGATGATGCCGGCGGCGGCGGCAACACCTGCCGCGACAACGTGGCCAGCGAATGGGGCGACGACTACGCTTCGCTGCCCACCAGCCTCGCGTACGTCGCGGACAATGCCACGGCCGCCGCTGAGGGCGCGGAGTCGGCTGCGGTGCTCGGCGCGCCGTTGCCCGGTCACCTGGCGCTCCTCGATGCGTATGGGCAGCACGCGCCAATGGCGTTGACGGAGCTGCGGCTCTCCCACGAAGCGGACGGTGGTGGTGGTGGTGCGGGGGCGAGCTCGGAGGAGGAGGCGGCGGAGGTGGTGGATGCGACGCTGCTCGACGCGAGTGGGTGCACGTCGAGCCACTGCCTGCGCGGTGCGCGGCTGCTGGTGCTCGGGGGCAACGCGACGCTCCCTCTCGACGGCTACAGCCTGAGCGGCGCGCCGGGGCGCCGTGTGCTAACGGCGACAGCGCGCGGCGACGGCCGCGGCTGGTCCGCCAACGTCTCGGTGCCGTTGGAGCTGCTGCCGTGTGGGGCGGGCGAGGGAGCCAGCTGGGTGGCGGTGGCGGGCGGCGCGGCGGTGGCGGCGCTGGTGGCGCACGATGCGACGCGGGCGTGCGCGCCGTGCCTGCCGGGCACTGCCAAGCCCACCGCCGGCATGGAGGCGTGCACGGCGTGCCTGTCCGGCTCCTACGCCTCCGCGGCCGGCAGCGGCGTGTGCGCCCCGTGCGAGGCGGGGCATGTCGCGCCGTCCAACGGCTCGAGCGCGTGCGTGCCCTGCGCGGCCGGCGAGTCGACCGACGGCATGCGGGGCCGCTCCAACTGTTCGCTGTGCGCACCGGGCCACTCGACGTCGCCATACGGTGGCAGCTCCATTGTGGCCGACGGCGACGACGGCGGCGGCAACGCCGGGCAGCCGTACTGCACGCCGTGCGCGCCGGGCAACTTCCAGCCCGACCAGGGGCAGCCGGCCTGCCGCGAGTGCGCCGGCGCGAGCAACGGGGGCCTCGCCGTCTATTCTGGCGAGGGCCAGGCGCGCTGTGCGGTCTGCGCCGACGGAGTCGACTGCGAGCACAAGGACTCGTCGCTCGTCTCGCCGAGCTGGTGGTTCTGCGAGAGCGGCGGCGGGCGCGGCGGCCGCGCGGGGTGCGAGCTGCTGCAGCGCGAGGCGGAGGCGGAGGCGGAGGCGGAGGCGAGCAGCAACGCGACGGGCGTG
>Ga0209713_10001402_pt1 | contig 14343 bp, 7 predicted proteins | sample ArcOceMetagenome_3_FD_187444 | JGI IMG/M metagenome (GOLD analysis project Ga0209713, IMG submission 187444) | Marine eukaryotic phytoplankton communities from Arctic Ocean - Arctic Ocean- Svalbard ARC20M Metagenome (SPAdes) (version 2) | ecosystem: Environmental > Aquatic > Marine > Oceanic...
GCGGGAGCAGGCAGACCGAGCGCATCGAGGGACGCCTTCAGCAGGCGCTCCCTACGCACCTGCAACATCTCTTCTGGCCAAGGCCTGTGCGTGATCACGCCCATTCGATGCGTCTCGTTGAGACGCTCCCAACGGTGTGCGATACGTCATGGTTCGCGCCTAGAAATCGATCATTTTGAGGTCCTAGACGGCCAAAATTTTCGCGGGGGCTCCGCCCCCGCACCCCCATTTTTCGCGGGGGCTCCGCCCCCGCACCCCTCCGAAAGGCAGTATCAACATTCACTGGAGCACCGTGACTGTGGCTGGAGCCCAGCGCGCTGTGGGGTGGGGTCACGTGCGTGGCTACCTTTGCGCGTAGGCTCGGGAGGAATGCGGCTTTCTCTGCGGCTGCGAGCAGGCTGAGCGGCGTCGCGCGGGACGGTGCGAGCAGCTCAAGCGTCTGGGTGTAGTCGGCCCGCGGGCGGGCCACCTTTTTACGAAGGAGACAATTCATCGAATCGTGTTTGTGGCCACGGATCGGTGTCGTTCCGACACCTGGCTGGCGCTCGATGCTACGGTGCGTCGTCTCGCTGCCGAGCGTAGTGCGCACGTTCCAGCCGTTGGCAAGTGCATGCTCTGCGCACGCCAGGCCTGCGAGCGCAGCCGCATGCTGCGCCACCTGAGGCGTGTGCTGCGGGGCGGCTGAGGGCGGAGCTCTGGCGCCATGTGTGGCTAGGTGGCTACAGCTGGCACCGCGCCGCTCGCCGCGAGCACGAGCGTCTCCGTGCCGTCGGCCTGAACCTGGTGTGCGGTGAGGCTGAAGCCTGAGCCGGGGCCACGCTTGCCTTTCGTTTTCACGTATGCTCCGCAGGTGCGGATGTGCCAAGATTGTGGCTTCGAACCCACGTTTTCGACTCTGTGCGTCTGTGGCGATCGTCCACGCCCGCGCACGTGGCGCTCGAGTGGCGCGCAGCGCCTCCCACCGCGGAGCGGCGCCTTTAGAAAATGTTGGGCCCACAGGGAGTCCATGCGTGAAATTTCCGTGAGCGGGATGGCACTGGGGTTGTCTATGGGAAAAACCTTTTTTTGTCAGGAATCTCGAGCTCCTGAGCATGTAGGTACCCTTCCGCACACCGCCCCGCACACCGGCACCAGGCTTCTTCATGCCTCGGGCGCCCACTTCGACGTGCTCTACCTCGGTCATGAGATTGCCGGTGCGCCGCTTTTTAAGGCCGACTGGGGATCCCCCCACCGCCAATCACCGCGGACAGGGGTGTTTACCAGCTTACCAGCTTAGGACCACTGTTAGAACTGTTATTGTTGTTGTTGTCGATGCCACCGGCTGCATCAAGAACGGAGGTTATACATGCGCCTTTCGGGCGGACGAGTGGCCTCCACGGCCTATCTGCAAGCCAGGGAATTTACGCATCCACGTCGCAGCACGCACCTTGAGAAGGAAGAGTCATTTCAAGCAAGTGCCTCCCGTGCCGACCATCAATCCGAGGACGAGCAAGCGAGCGTGCGCCATGCACGTTGTGCTCGCAGTGCTGTGCGCAAGAGCACCTAACGAGGAGCTTCCTGACGGGCTAAAGAGGACGGTTTGGGTAGGATCCATGATCCTCAAAACCACGGACCCATTTGGAGGTGTGTACGGGCCTGCGATCCGAACGGTATACAACGGTTTGCAGGTGTCCGATTCGGGCTTACCAAGCGGCGCTGGCTGCAGCTTTCGCCTTCTCGGCGGAGCATGGCCAAGGCACAATGCCACGCAGGCGCTCATGCGCTTCAATCCAGTGCAGTCCGGCGACATACTGGTTTGGATTGGCGTCGCAGGCTACAGTGAGGTGCCTTGGCGAGAGTTGCGGAGCCGCAACGTTACGCTGATCTACTTCAATTCGGAGCCGCTCACCGACTGCCCAAATCGACGTGTAAGCTTTCAAAGGCCGACATACACTGCCGATGGCCAGCAGTGCGTGCAAGGAAGGACGGGTTGCGTCATCGACAGCTCCATTGTCGACGAACTCTGGGACTACAGCATCCACAACCAGAGGCTGTGCAGGCGCACGCCAGCAGGCGTTCTACCTCCTTTGCGGCTCGTGCCACCCAGCATCGCCACCGACTCCCCGCGCCCAGCACAAGGGCGAAGCACGGCCCCTGGCTTGCTGTTTTTGGGCTCCATCGGCAGGAACACCTCGGCAGGGGTTGCGCGGAACAAGTGCTGGGCCGACCTCAAGCGGTCCCTCAGCGACCGACTCCAGTTCCGCATGGACATCAGGCAAGCTCCCACCCATCACAATGCCGCACGCATCATGATGCTGCGCACCCATTGCATGCGACGCCGCGAGCGCGTGTGGCAGCTCTAATGATGACTTATCACAGCTGTTGCAAGAAAAGGACTACATCTTCCTCAATATCCACCGCAGGTGCGGCTCCGACACCGTGCCGCTCGAGTCTTTTCGGTTGCAAAAGCTGCTCAGTGCGGCGCAGTTGGTCATCTCAGAGCATGCTACGCCCGGCGACGAGGACATGTATCGGGACCTGGTGACGTTTGCGAATCTAACGGATGTCCCGCGGGTTTACAGCTTGCTTGCGAACATGAGCCTGGAAGAGCGTCGAGCATTGGCGTCCTACCGATACGAATCGTTTGCCAGGAGGTTTTCAGCTGACCACCTCCTTTCGAAAGCAGGCGCGTTTGCACTCTTCCACGAATGCTTCGCGCCAGCTCATCCCCATGCCACGTCAAAGGGTACCAAAATAGAGGAGACCACACTACAACAGTACTAGCCTGGTTAGACCGCTAGCAGCTAAGTCGTTACAGCCATTGCCGATGATAGCGGTACAATTAGTCGTTCGAGGGTCACGGCGTGTGCCCACGCCGCCGCCTGATAGCCCCACGGGCAGCGCCGAGTCCGCACGACCCGGAGGCAGTGTTTTATCACTTTTGTTCCGCCGGGCGGCGCCCCTCGCCGCACTTGTAACGTCGTTTAGGTCGTGATTTGGCGCTAAAATGGCGCTACGTGGTCCAACCACTATATCATTTGGTGAGGGGTGAACCCTAACGCTATCCCCACGCGCCGAGCGCTTGGAACTAGCCAAATTGGGTGCAAAACTCAATATACGCCACCTCAGATGTCGGGTAGGACAGTCTTCTTTTTCGGAGTCGAACCCGCGGAGGCCTTCGCCTTGGGGGCCTTGGCGGGTTTCCCGGCGGCGCCGTCCTTGGCCTTGGCCTTGGCCTGGATGCGCGGCGAGGACGCGCGCGTCGGAGAGCTGGCGGCGGGCGGCATATGTAAATAGTAAATAGAATATACCGCTGTACGCAGTGCGTGGCGACCAGAAACTAACACACAAGTGCTTTGCCTCCTCATCAATACACGCACTCCATAAGGCGGCGGGCGGCATATGTGCCGACAGTGTCTCGAATGAGCCAATGGACTGACGGTTTCGCCGGGATCGGCGCAGCGGGATGGGCCATGTTGCCATATTGGCGTGATGGCGCCTACCGCGGTCCCAGGGCCTCGCCGAGCGGTCCCGGCACGGGACGAGGTGCGTGGCGAGATCCGGCAGCCGCTGGCGTCACGGCCGTTCCGGCGCGAAGCCGGCGCGCGGCGGAGGCTGCTCGTTGCGCCGGCGCAGCATGGGCCACTGGATGGCGGGCCAATGAGCGCGCTCCATATCGGGAATTATATCGGGGATTGATTCCCTTCGCCAAGGCGAAGTCCCGGCCGGGGTCGCGAGGGTCGGCCGCGGTCGGCGGTCGGACGCCTGCGCGGCTACTCGATGGCGGCTGGGACTCGGTCGCGATGGCGCCAGCGCGGCCGCCTGGTCGGCCCGCCAGCGCCGAGACCTGGTGATTCCCGTGGCGGAGAACAGGCTGGAGCCGGCCTCCGAGGCGGTACGCCAGGTGGAGCCGCAGCGCGTCGAGGAGGTGGTGCAGTCTGTCCGAGTGGCGCTGGTGCAGGCGCTGTGAGGTGCTGCCGGCATCGCCGGTTCGAACCTCGCGTCTTCTGGCGAGAGCGGGGTCTAGTGCGAGCTCATGCGCGACCCGTTTCGCGCGCGAGGGAATTGACGCCACGTACGGGCGCTTCTGGCCGGCGGGGCGTCGGCGGAGACGGTCGAGATTTGGCAAGGGGTTGAGCGGTGCCGAGGCCGGCCAGGGGCGGCACGCTGGCGTTGTGGCGCGCGCTCGGAGGATTCGAGCGGCGTGTGGGGAGCGGGTTCGTGCGGAGGCAGCGGCAGATTGGTCAGCTTGGGGTCCTCGCAGTGCACGTGACCGACATGTCGCTGACGGCCGAGTTGTGCGGCGAGCGTGCGCTGCACTTCGTCGGCGGTGCATCCGCGGTGGCGGCGCTGTCCGAGGAGGTGCTCAGGAGTGCCTGGCTCAGCGCGCCTCGTGAGCGTGTTCCGTGCATATGCGGCAGGTCTCGGCTGCGCGACGTGCTTTGGGTGCGTCAGCTCGCGGCGGCAGCGTGTTCGCTGCGTGCGCAGGACTCCGCCGCGCGGTAGGCGTGCGGCGAGGACGGGAGGAACCTGGGCGCCGTCGCGCACGTCGCGGGCGTCCAGGGCGCAGGGGCCATGTGGGCTCTCCCCGTGGTGATGCAGGGCGTCGCCTTTGTGTTTGGCCAGCTCCAGGGGAGCCGGCATGCGTGGGGTCGGCAGGCTGTCAGGTCGGTGGGCCGACAGCGGGTTGGTGAGTTGAGGCCGGCGAGCCTCCTCCCGACCCCGCGCACTATTCTCGTCCTCACAGGACGTTCCCGGGCATTGTATCTCTACACTTCACAGGCAGATCCGCTAGTACACTGTATCGCTACTTAAAGGGTATGGACCTTATGGTGTACAGGGTGCGGAGGTCCCTGCCGATTCCGGACCTTTGCTCCGATGACCTCCGCTCCTTGACGGGGACACTCTGTGCGAATCATAGATTGTCCCCGTCAAGGCCTCGACCCGAGGTCAATCGGAGCAAAGGTCCGGAATCGGCAGGGACCTCCAGTGAAGAGCTGCACCGGGCAGCGCCGACTGACTGGCAGCAACAGGCAGCCAGCTCCTCAAGGAGCGCGTTCCAGACGAAGAGCTTAGTGTACGAGATGTCCGTGATGGCGATGCGGTGGCGGCTAGCGAGCTCGAGCGTGCTCAACGTCGACTCGATGCCATGGCCACCGTCTGCGCCGACTCGATCATCACACCGTCGCCGAGCAGCCGGTGGTCTTCGACCAACGTCGAGATCCGCGACTGCCAGCTCTGTCACCTCATCACTGACCAGCTGAGTGTCGGTGGTGGCTTCAGCCACCACCGAATGCCACCTCGGAGTGGACGGGAGAAGAGCGCGCATATTGACCGTTCACCATAAAGTCCGCACCCCGTACTGCTCGAACTTCGAGCCCGCGGTGGTCCAAGTGGCCAACCGCCACGCGCGCGGGTTCGCGAGCCGTGACTCCGATGTGGTCATCACGCGGCCGGGCCCGCTCGCCAACCCCTTCCCGATGGAGGACGGCGACTCGCGCGACGACGTGTGCGGCGCGTTCCGGGTGCTTCTGGAGGGCGGCGCGTCGGCGAGAGCGATCGCGTGCGACAGAGGCTTGAACGCGGTGCCGAGGCCGATCAAGGGCGGCACGCCGGCGTTCTGGCGCGCGCTCGGAGAGCTCGAGCAGCGCGTGGCGCGTGACGAGCACTTCAGGCTGGTGTGCGGCTGCGCGCCGCGCAGGTGCCACGGCCACGAGCTCCTCGAATTCTTGGGCGTCGACGGCGCCGAAGAGTCGAGCATCTCGCTGGGAGCGATGGCGTCGTTGCGTTTCTACGCGTCGCTGCTCACGGCGAGGCTCGGAGGTCGTGAGTAGGCGCCCTCAATCACCGTTCTCATCCACTCGAACACGCAACCTCCTCATCTTTCTTACTTTCTATACACAATAATTGTACTTCGTGTACCACCTCTGATCTTAGAGCTACGACTAGTTCCGCCGCTTCATTGTCAGCTCAGCAGCTGAGAACTCGGATGCTGAATGAATGAACTCAGAACTGACGACGAGGATGACGAGGTTGACCAGGCGGAGGAGCCAGAGGATTGATTGATGGAGCAGGGCCGCATTTGCCTGAGGTGAGAGTCGTGGTGGGCGTCTCTGGGCAGGTGCCTTTTGAATCGCATTCGTTGTAAAAGTGAACGAGATTCGCTAATCTTTTCAGCACGTTTTGATTGCGTGATTTAGCGAACGATTCGTTGATTTCGCGCACAGGCGGTATTAGAAAGTAAGAAAATGAGGAGTTGCGTGTTCTATACACCGCACGCCGCACGGCACACAAGACGCCGACTGTTTAGGCTGTTTAGGCGGTTAGCTAGCGGATCACCCCCTGGACGAGCTCAACTCATACGGCTATGGTGCCTATCCGCGACGATGGGAGTCCGCCAGTAAAGGGTGCCGCCCGGGCAGGTGCTGCAAGGAGTTTGGTTAGATAGTGACCTTAACAGCACCCCACAACCAAACACAGAGGTCCACGGTGTTGTTCTGAGGTCCGACACTTGAGCCGTGCACGCAGCAGTCACAGTTCCGACATGTCGACAGCACTGGCGACCGGTCATGACGGTAGCGCTCAAGGCCAAGGCGCTCGCGGTCAGTGGCAGCATGTCGAAGTTCGGCGACCGAGCACCTGCCGAGCATCCAGGCACGTGGCTTCGGTGCAGATGTGTAGTAGTACCGTACCTGACACTATCTGTACGGGACAGGTGCTGTACTTTACTTTAGGGGTGGGTGTGTAGCGTTGTGAAGCGAATATGACGCGTCCTGCTCCGGGAGCGCCTTGGCCTCGGGCGTCATCGGCAGGGGCAGCGCCAGGGCAGCGCGAGGGCCTTGCGACCCGCAGGGCCGCGCCCGGCGGCAGAGCCGCCCTTGGGCGTCTCCCCGACGCCGAGTCCCTTGGGAAGCGCGGGCCTCGTGCCCAAGCGACAGTCCATGCCGCGTGGCGGCGGCGGCGGCGAGCTCGGGTCGGCTGCGGCCGCAGCCCCAGCGTGCCTGCCGCTGCCAACGCCGCTGGCGCGCGGGCTGAGCGTCTTGCGCGCCGAGAGCGGCCGCCCGAGTGGACCTCCTGAGCCTGGCGGCGCGCCGCCAGTGGCGTGCGAGCGGTCAGTCGAGGCGCCGGAGGTCGAGCGATGCGTCGAGCGCCCCGACTGGCGCGGCGTACCCTGCTGAGGCCCCGACGACGACGGCACGGCCAGCGCGAGGCCCGACGCGCGCGGCGTTGCGCTCGTGCGGCCACCGCCCGCTGGCGAGGCGCCGGCGCGGAATGAGTCACGAGGCGTGCTCTGGACGCTCGGCGCTTCGGCCTTGGCTGTCAGGGAGAACGGGCTGCCCACGACTGCTACGCCCTCGACAGCGACGGCCACCGAGTAGTCGCCGGAGACGTGCACGCCGAAGTTGACGGCGTACGAGCCATCGTCGCGGTCGTGCACATCGACGGCGATCGGGCCGGGCCCGTCCTTGACCTGCACGCGCACCTGCGCCCCGCCGTCGGTGGCGCGGCGCCCCATCTCGTCGGCGGTGCGCAGCGTCAGCTCGTACGCGCGCTTGGTCAGTAGCCGCAGCACGCCGGTCGACGGGTGCGGCGCGCACGCGTCGGAGAAGCTGATCGGCGCCTCGACGAGCAGGTTGGCGACGTGCGTCGGGAGCGACGCGTGCTGCAGTCCCACCCACACCTCCCACGCGCCCGGCGCCTTGACCGCGTGGGCGACGTCGACGGTGCCGTCGCCCAGGTCGCGGCAGCTCGAGCACGTGAGCGTCGGCTGCTTGGGTGACGTCACCCCCTTCGGCGCGCGCAGCTCGCATCGCAGCGAGCGGCCGATGCTCGTGGTGCGCGCGTTGCCAAACCTGTCGTACGTGGCGAGGACGAAGCGGAGCGGCGCGCTCCCCGCCACGCGGCGCAGCTCGCGCGCCCCGACGCCATCGCCGTCGCCGTCGCCGCCCATGCCGGGCGCCAATGCGATCCTCTCGACGTTCAACGGCCCCGCGACGCACCGCACCGGAAACGGCGAGCCCGCGACGGCACGCCCGCTGCCTTTCGCCGTCACGCCGAGCCGGTACTCGCCCGGTCGCTCGAGCGTGTAACGGACGGCGTAGCAGCCGTTGCCCTCGGCCTCGACGGTCGCTTGCGCGACCACGTCGGCCGCGACGGGCGCACCCGCCGCTGTCAGCACTGCCACCTCGAACGTGTCGTGGCTGCCGCGGCGGAGGTTGCCGTGCCAGTCGCGCGCCTCGATCACGAATCGCTGCGGCATCCCCGTCTCGGCCACGCCACTACCATTGGCACCGCCACCGCCGCCGCAACCGCCATCCGCGCCGCCACCGCCGTCGGTGCCTCCCTTGCCCGCGGCGGCGGCGCCGCCCATGACACGCGCCTGCGTGGTGCATTGGTCCGGCGAGAGCTCGCCCGGCTCGACGGCCACCACAAACGGCGAGCCGTGCACCGGCCCGGCGCCCACGATCTCGGCGTGTAGCTGCAGCTCGCCGCAGCAGCGCACGCAGTACGACACCTCGAAGGTGTTGCCGTCGGTGCTGCGCCGGTAGTCGCGCAGCTCAAACATCTCGTCGCCGTCGCCACCGCGCGGCGCCGCGCCGCGGCAGCGCCGCACGACGCCTCGCACCACGAGCTCGCTCGGCGGCGCGGCGCCGCCGCCCGACTTGGCCGCAGCCGCAACCATTGTCGGAGGCGCGTGCCACGTCACTCGGAAGCGCGCCTCCTCGCCCGCGCGCGCCCCCCTGAGCCCCTCGCCGTCGGCCTCGCTGTGCTGCGCTGCCTCAGCGAGCAGCTGCGCCTCGATCGCCGCGTCGACCCGCGCCTGCTGCTCCGAAGCGCTCAACCCCTGCGCCTTGGCCTGCCGGAGCAGGTCCTTGGTGTGCGCGGGGCGCATCGTCACGGTCGCGCACCGCCCGCCGACGAGCCGCTCGATCGACTCGTGTCCCACGGCGACGGCGTCGGCGCCGGCGGGGGTGGGCGGCACCCACACAGACAGCTCGAGCTTCCCGGCGTGTGGCGCCGTGTAGCTCACCAGGTGGCGGCCGTCAGCACGGTCCTGCACCGCGCAGTGGTCGAGTGTCGCCACCTCGCGCCGCCCGCCGGGCAGCAGCCGCACCGCCCTCAGCGCGAAGCGGTTGCCGCCGCCGCCGCCGCCGCCGCCGCCGCCGCCGCCGCCGCCGCCGCCGCCGCCGCCGCCGCCGCTGCTCACCGATGAGCTACTCGACGCGACGCCGGTCGAGACGTTACCGTAGACGTCGTACGCCTTGACCTCAAAGGTGCACCGCTCGCCCTGCACGCCGTGCTCGAGGCCGTCGCCCGACAGCACGCACGACGGCGCGTGCGCCACCGACGGCACCACACACACGCGCTCCGCCAGCAGCCCCACCACCGGCAGCCACTCGTCGCCGTTGACGCCAGCGCCGAAGGCGACGGTGTCGTCGCCGTCGGCGGCCGCCGCAATCTCGTTCGAGCTCGCCTCGATCGCGGGGTGGTCGAGTTGCAGCAAGAGCGCGTAGCTCTGCGCCGGCCCGGCGCGTAGCTTGAGCTGGTAGATGCCGTCGTCCACGTACGAAGCCTCGCCGTCGAGCGTCGCATTCGCGGGGAGCGCGCGCGTCAGCTGGTGCGGCTGATGGGACGCCGCCGCCACACCATCACTGCCACCAGCGGCCGCGACCGCCGCGAGGCCCTCGAGGCGCGTCGCCTCGTTGAGCAGCCGCTGCCACTCCCGGGGCAGCGCGGCACCGGAGGCAGCAGAAGCTCCTAGTGCCTCCCTCGCCAGCGTCTCTAGTCGCGACGAGAAGGCATTGCTCATGGCGTCCGGCCACACGGCAGCCAGCGGGTTGCTGCCGCCACCCACGACCTCCGCCATCGGTATCGCGTAGCTGGTGGGTTGCTGCCCGCTGCTGTGCGGTGCGAGCCAGCAGCGCGGCGCGCCGAGGGAAGACGGCTCGAGCACGGCGTTGCCGAATCGGTCGCGCGCCTGCAGGTGGAGTGCCGTCGCCTCGCCAGCGACCATGTCGGGCCACCCGTCGGGCACGCCGCAGATCGAGAAGGAGGGCGCGTGCGCCGGGCCGGGCAGCACGGCCATTGGAGACGGCGCCCCCCGGACCTTTTCGCCCATGCACGTCACGCTCAGCACGGCGTCGCCCGTGCGGCGCGGCAGCAGCCGCAGCTCAAACGTCCCCTTCTCCAGCTCGCGCACGGCTGCGTGCTCGGTGGCGTCGCGGCCGCGCAGGCTCGCCGCCACCTGCGCGGCCGCGCACGCCTCCCCGACCACGTTGCCAAACTTGTCGCGCACCGACAGCACCAGCACGAGCTCCTCGCCGCAGCGCGCGACGCTCGGCGGCGGGCTCGCGAGCACGCACGAGCGCGCATCGACCGCCGACGGCCTCACCGGCACCTCGAAGGGCGAGCCGACAATCTGCCCGCCGTTGGGCGCGAGGCCGACGGCGACGGTGTAGGCTCCCGACGCGCGCGCCACGTACGTGACCGTGTACGAGCCGTCGAGGTTGTCCTTGATCTGGCAGTCCCACCGGCCAGGGCCCTTGACGTCGGCGTAAAAGTGGTCGTTGCCGCGCAGCCGCGGCTGGCCGTGCCGGTTCTTTTTGTAGATCATGAACGAGGCCGGCTGCCCGGCGAGCGCGCCCTGCAGGCCGGCGCCCTCGGCCGAGCACTGCAGCGGCTGCGTTGCGTCCGGGCTGACCAGCAGCGCAAACGGCGAGCCCATGATGTGCGTACGATCCTTTTTGAGCGTCACGTGCACGGCGTAGACGCCGGTGATGTTGATCGAGTAGCTCGCCGTGTAGGAGCCGTCGCCGTTGTCGACCACCGTCGCCGTCGTGTTCTGGTTGCCGCGGAGGCGCACCTCGAAGGCGTCGCCGCCCCTTTTCACGTCGTTGTGCAGCCAGTCGCGTGCCTGGATCGCAAAGGTCGCCTGCTGGTGGGTGAACGCGGTGGCGAGGCCCTCGCCGAAGGCGACGGTGTGCTGTGGGAACGTCTCCTCCGAGCGCAGCCAGCAGCGCTGGTCGTCGAGCGCCTCGTGTGTCGAATAGAGCGACTTGAGCTGCAGCGCCGCCACCTCGGCGAGCGTCACGGTGGTGGTGCCGCCGACGCGGTCGAGCAGCGTCACCTGCTCGCTGGTACGCTGCGCGCCCTTCATCACGTAGCTCACCACCTCGCACAGCCCGATGAAGTCAAGCCCCCCGTCGTCGCGAGTCGAGAGCTGCAGCACGATCGACTGCAGCTCGGCCATCTCAAACTCGCGCTCCAGCGCCAGCACGACCGCGCCCGTCTTGTCCAGCGGCACCAGCCCCGCCCCGTCCTCCACGCGCGCGAAGAGCTCACGGCAGGCCTGGAGCGCCTCGCGCGCCATCGCGAAAACCAAAGTATCGAAATGTTAGGTGATTGTATCGATCCAGCCCCGGCTCCCAACGGCTACAGTAACTCTACGCGACCGACCGACCGATTCACCGCGCCACAGGGCCGAAGATTTTCGGTCATCACCTTAGGTGTATCTCACACGACGACGCACACGCTCTCGTGACCGGACCGGACCTATACCAACGGCTTGGTCGCATGCGATTGATTGATTGATTTTCCAGAATGCTTACCTACCGTCAAGCGCTGGCCTCCGGCCACGCTGGCACCGGCGGTCGTGGTCGATCCGGGACTCGCGCACGCGCTCGGCCCGCTCGCCCCGTTCACCGCACGACGCACATCGACGCGGGCCGCCCGCCGACGCGTCCGGCTCGCTGCAGCAGTGTCTGTTGTGGCAACTTGTGCTTCGGCAGTCGAATCGGCGTGCACACGTCGGTCAAACGGCAACAGAGGCCTCAATGGCGAGCGCGCGCTTCACCAAGCGCTGAGTCAACTCGTGTTGTGCGCGTATCAGAGGAGTCATGCCCCATCCCTAGAGTGTAGTCCCATAGGTTAATGAAGAACTCAATCAATCGGTCGCATGCATGGTCGCATGGAACATGACACACAGCCGCGTGGGTCGTCGCTCATGGCGTAAACAGCGTGGGCCTCATGCCTTTCGAGGGCTTTCACGCCGACGTCTTCTGCCTCTTGGTGCTGGTGCAGCAGGCAGGGCCAGGGCACATGTTGTCCACTTTGCCCTTCTTGATCAGCTTTTGCATCACGTGCTCGCGCTCGTGCTTGCTGAGCTGCACCTGCGTGCGGTCCAGCTCAAACTTCGTCGCGAACGGGAAGACCGTCTGGTTCATGATGGCGCATTTTTCACGATCTGGGCGTGAAGACAGCTGATATGATCCTGGGTGTCCGATGCATCCGCTTTGCTGTCTCAGATGGAGAGATTCAGCTGTGATCGGTCGACGACTCGCGCGCTCTGGTGAGTCCACACGCCGCTCGCTGGCTCTCGCCATCGCCGCTCACCCGTCGGCACGTCGCTCGGCGTCGGCAGTCACTGCTTCTGCGCGAGACCGTCGCGGTTGACGTGCTTATGAGCCGTGTCCAAGCAGAGCTCGTCATCTTCGACATGGTCGACGCAGTGCGCTGTGGTTGACGACGGCACCGCCGCCGAGGTCATGTTCATCGACTGCTGCTGCTCGCCGCATGCTGCGCGCGACTGCGCCGCTGCTCCGAGGCGTTGCACGGAGGCCACAGGCCAGCCTGCGACGCCGCGAGCGAACTGTTTAGCTTTGAGTGGCCGCCAAGGGCCCGTGGAAGGTGTGGAAGCCTGAGTGCATGCAAATGTTCACATGCCCGAACGCAAGTTTGGTCTGTTTGGCGTGCCCTCTCCTTTACATGCCGTTACTTAGTCCATGCCGCCCAGCCCACCGCACGGGAGAGCGCCAGCAAGCGATTCTGATGAGCGCACCGGCCTTTGGGGTGTTCTGCCACGGGAGCGCTTGAAGCCAGCGCCAGGGAGAATAGCTGCGAGGCTGGTGCGCCAGTCCTCGACGCCGAGGCTGGTAGCTAGATGCGTCTTTTTCGACCAGACCACTTGGAGTGTGTTGATATTAGTGAGTCCTAGCAGCGAGTGTCGCGCGTTTGATGAGAAACGCGCGCCGTTGAGTGCACTGATGCTCTCCTCGTGCCGGCGTCGGCGCTCAAGGTCGAGTCGAGCAGCGTGCATGGCAATGGCCGCGGCGTCGGCTAACTAACGCCGAACCGGCTCGGCGCCGCACGCGCCACAGCGAGAGAGGCTGGGCAGCGTTCCCGCTTCGAACAACATTTGAAATAGCCACTCAACGAAAGCCAACGACGCTCTCTGGTCGCTACAAAAGAAGGTTGAGATGCTAGAAAAGTGCATCTACTGGTAGACTGGTAGACTGGTAGACGCCCCATCCGGTGGCAATCGCGGAGGGGAGGGTGCTGCCGGGTATCCGTCCCACGGTCTTAGGGACCCTACGCCGCATTGACGAAAGGTTCGGGCCTGGCCTCGCTCATCTCGCTCCTAATCATCCTTTAGATACTTTAGATCATTGCTTTTCCTAAGCTGCGGGTCAGGAGAGCCCACGTGGGGAGACCACCAACGCAAGTTTGACCATGCGCGCGTTCAATCTTGCGGAAGGCGGGCACGCGCGGCGTCAGCACGATTGACCCTGCGAACTCTGCCGGAAGCAAGCCACAGCACGACATCGCACCAGCAAAGCCGCACCGAGCACTCAGACTACTCAGAAGACGTGAGAGGGCATGCCTTTTGAGGCAACCAGGCGGCGCAAGGCCCACACACCTGCCAAGCCTAGCCGCGGGCTTCTCATGTCATCATGAGGCTTGCGCTTCAGCTTGAACTAGCGGCACGCAGGTGATCACACGACCTACTGGACCACAGGCTGGCCAACTGACCCCACAAAACACGACAGACGAGCACGGGAGGAGGTGGCTCGTGCTGTGCTCCAAGCACATGCAAAAGACCCGGGCAGCTGAGCTGCTCCACGAGGCGCAGGGTGGCTTGCGGAGCGGCCAGTCCGCGACGCCTTGACCAGCACGCTTATCGCGGCCTGGGGCCGCGCTGCCGCGAGCTCCGCGGAAGCTGCGATGGCAGGGCAGCGGAGAAGGGTCAGGTTGACCAGGGTGCCCGAGCTCAGCGCCCCTTGAGCTCGTTTGTCGGCTCGTTCTCGCCCTTGACCATTCGCTCGAGCTTCTTGACCAGCCCACCTGCCACACTCAAAAGGGGGCTCTCAACGGCTGCACTTTGAGGGGCGCATGTCGGCTCATTAGCGCACCGGGAGAAGAGGTTCAACCGGCTTTTTTGGGCAATTTTGGGTCAAGGAACTCGGAAATCGTATGCTTCGCCGCCTGCGGCGCCTCCTTTGGGTCGAACTCGCGAGGTGAATACCACCAGCTCCAGCCTGGCTTACTTTTTGGCCTGAAGCATGCCCCAGTGACATGATCCATGCT
>Ga0209713_10001403_pt1 | contig 14342 bp, 10 predicted proteins | sample ArcOceMetagenome_3_FD_187444 | JGI IMG/M metagenome (GOLD analysis project Ga0209713, IMG submission 187444) | Marine eukaryotic phytoplankton communities from Arctic Ocean - Arctic Ocean- Svalbard ARC20M Metagenome (SPAdes) (version 2) | ecosystem: Environmental > Aquatic > Marine > Oceanic...
GGGCGAGGTGGCGGTGGCGGGGCAGAAGCAGCGGCGGTCGGCGGATGGCGAGCGAGGCGATGACGATGGCGACGACGGCGACGACGGCGGCGACGGCGGCGACGGCGGCGACGGCGGCGACAGCGGCGGCAGCAGCGGCGGCGGCAGCAGCGCGGCGTCGCCTGGAGCGACGCCGCAGGACGAGGCGGCGACGGCGGCGGCGGCGGCGGGTACGAGACGGAAAAATCCAATGAGGCGGCGCAATGGCGGGTCGAGGGGCAAGCCGAGCAGGAACGAGAGGAAGGCAGCGACGCGTGGTTGATGAGTCCGCCAGGGGGGTTAGATTCCAGCACCTACGGGAGTGCAGGATTGGCCACCCGGCGGCGACGTGATGCAGCGCGAGGGCGACGAGCGGCAGCGACGCGAGCGGATGCCTAGTGCCACCTGCCACCTGCAAAAGGTGCGCAGATGAGGGGATGCTGCACGTGGGTGCAGGCCGGCAGTTGGCAGGGCGATGCTCGCGCTCGCAGACGTGCATGCAGGTGCGTAAAGAGGCTCTTCCTGTCGACCATCTCCTACACCGCCCTCTGCGTGAGGTGAGGGCGCGGTATCTTCTTCCTCAACGTCGTGCTTTGATGTCGACATGACCGTCCCACCACTTCTTCAGCCACGCCTTCTGCGCTGGCGGCCGGCACAGAGGTGCCAAGGCCAAGGCGCGTCGACAGGCCCCCGCTTCGATGTACTGTGCGGGGTCGTCGCGTCGAGTTCCCTTAGTCAGAGGGGGCGAGATTCCACCTCTCCCTACATCGGTCCTGTGGTCCCAGGTGGGTGGGTTCCTCTCCGAGAGTGTGTAGCGTACTAGTGTAGCCCCAGTCGTGATACCAAAAATCTATCTATCTATCTATCCAAGCCAGGTGGAGCTTGGCACATACACACTACTACTACTAATACAGGTGAGGGTGGGTGGGAAAATCAAACTGGACAATCGGCTCGGACATGACGGGGGCGGAGCGGGAGCGGGGCGACGAGCGGTCGGGGGGGGGGCGTCACGCCGTGGTGGAGAGGGCGCAGCGCAACACTCAACACGTCAGCGAAGCAGCGATGACGTCATCAATCAATCTCGAGATACCGAGAGGGTAATAGTAGCGCACGGGTGAGGGGCAACACCAGCGCACGCGCCGACTTGGCCTAATGGACTTGCGCGTTGGGGTACGATGCTAGGGGCATGTGTGGGGCCCGTTGGAACCTCCGCGGCGATGCACGGAGCTTGCGTTTCGGACTACGAGGCGATGCTCGAAGTCGGCGAGTAGGCGATGCTACTCGTGTGACGTGTGCCACGCCAGCAGCTAACGGCGACATCTAAACCGCTTTGGCTCGGGCTCGCCCGAGGCCAAAGAGCCGTAAACAGCTAAATCTCAACTGATAAAAGCCCCCGGGAGAAAGGCGAAGATCTCTGTGACCACAGACGACCTCAATACAATACACACACGACATGCCTTGAACACGTACTCAACCTGTACACTATTTCTTTTCGGGCGGCGACTCCTCCTTTTTGGGCGGTGACTCGCCCTTTGGCAGCGGCGCCTTGCCCGACATGATGTCCTTCATCGAGCCGGTGTTCATGCTCTTGCCGCCGCCCTTGGTGAGCGAGGCGCGGTGCACCGGGTTGGCGACGCGGTAGCGGTGCATAATCTTCTGCAGCTCCATCAGATCGATGGAGCCGTCCTTGTCGGGGTCCCACTCGTCGAAGAGCGCGTCGACCTTGTCGGGCGGCGCGTCGAAGTGCACCTGGCGCATCGCCTCGTGGAACTCGTCGCGCGTCACGACGCCGTCGGAGTCGGTGTCCCACTCGTGGAAGAGGTCGGAGAGCCGCACGTGCGCCTCGCGGATCGCCTCGTGCAGCTGCTCGGCCACCGTCTTCTTCGACTCCTCGTCGACGTCAAAGTTGCCCAGCAGGGCCGAGCTCTCTCCCCCGCAGCAGGCTCGGCCTCGGCTTCGGCCGGTCGGGGCTCGCGTCCACGTCCTTCTTCTCCTCGACCGGCCGCTTGTCGGCCGCAGTCGAGCGCGGCAGCGGCGTCCTCTTGGCGGGAGACTTGGCGGGAGACTTGGCGGGAGACTTGGCGGGAGATTTGGCGGGAGACTTGGGCTTGCCGCCCTTGGGCGGCGTCGAAGCGGCGGGCGTCGCGGCGGCGGGTGCCGGCGCACCGCGCGCCTTTGCGATGGCCTCGGTCGCCTCGGGCGGCGGCTCGACCTTGCCCGCGTAGAAGCCGCCGCCAAACTTGACGAGGTTTCCCGCGCGCTTGGCGTCGCCCCACAGCGCGTCCATCCGCGCGCCGTCGATGCCGAGGAGAGCGCACGCGTCGACGGCGTTGTGCACGGCGCCCTTCTGCAGCGCGCCCCGCCACGAGACGCCAAACCTGGCGGCGAACTCGTCCTGCTTTTGCTGCGGCGGGTTGAGCTCCTGCGGCTTCGAGAGCGACGCCTTGTTGGCGATGGCGTAGTAGTGGTTGTCGATCAGCTTCCTCCTCTCGATCGCGTCGGCGCCAATCGTCCTCTCGGCGGAGACCGACATGCCGCTCGCCTTGAACGCGGCCGTCGCCAGCTTCCTGGTCGCGTCGGTCACCGCGTGCGGCTTGAGGAAGACGAACGCGTGCTGCTTGCCCGCCGGCCGCTTCTTGCTGCCCTCCTTGATGCCGGCGATCGCCTGCGCCCTCGCGAGGCACGCGTCGTGGTCGAGGTCCTCGAGGAGGTCGAAGAGGCTCGAGGACGTGCCCTCGTACGGCACCTGCGGGTCCTTGGTCCATGCGAGGATCGTCGCCTTCGGGATGCCGCTCGCGAGCATCGCCTTGCCGAAGGCGTCCGCCTCGAGCTTGGCGCCGAGCCAGTTGAGCCGCTCGCACAGCGCCTCAAACGGAGACGCCGACGCGTGCACGCCGTTGTCGCCGACGTTGGGCTCGCCCTGCAGGCCGAGCGCCTTCCACGTCTGGTAGATCTGCTTGCGCAGCGTCCCGTTGATCGCCGCGGCGGGGTCGGTCGCGCCGAGCACCTTGGCGCGGAAGTCGGCCCACGAGAGCTTCGCGGCGTCCCACTCGACGAGGTAGTAGTAGATCGATGCGCCGGGCCGCGTGAACTTCTCGCGCATCGCCATGTAGAAGCCGTTGATCACGAAGAAGGGCCCCTCGCCCGCCTTGGCCACAGCTGTGGAGCCCCCGTTGCGCGCGGCCGCCACCGCGGCCGCGGCGGGAGCGGCGGCGGGAGCCGCTCCGCACGAGCCCCCCCTGGCCTTGGCGGTCCCCAGGGCGTTGGCAGCCGCCGCCGCCCTGGACCCCCTTGCGGCAGTGGCGGCATCCGCGCCCTTGCCCACCCCCTTCTCCACGTCCGCCTTCTTGTGCCCCGGCGCGGCGCCCTCCTCGTCGGTCATGTGCGTGTAGCCCAGGGCGGCACGGTCGCCGAGCGCCGAGCGGATCGCCGTGTATAGCGCGAGCAGAATCATCAGGCACGCGCCGACCAGGACGCCCATCGGCATGGCGAGCGCCGGCGCCGAGTGCGCGTCGGGCCAGATCATCGGGCCGGGCGGCAATCCGCCAAATGCCAGCTGACTTTGGCGGTCCCGAGCGGACGAATCGCTCTCGGCCCCCGCCAGCCCTCCGGGTGCCCCGCCGCTGCCCCCACACACACGGTGCCCCGTGGTCATGCCAGTGCCTGGCGTGACCGGCGGAGCGATTTCGCGCCGTCGGCTCGGCCCACACCTGCTGCGGCCGTGCGCCTGCGCAGGTGCTCGGCATCAACGTCAAGACGAGCTCCGTGGAGCCCGTGCCTGGGTGTAGGTCAAGGTAGGCGCACTCCCAGATGTCTGCCAGCATCCCTGTTCCTCGCGGGTCGGCGCACACCGCCGCTGTGAGGTGCTCTACCTCTCGAGCCCAGACGCAGCCGCACGACTCCTCACAGCAGGGCAGCGGGGCCGCTTCCGAGTCGCGCGACGTCCCGACGGCACCGAAGCAGCGTCGCCGTCCGTCGGACGACCCGCATCGCGCCAGACGCCTCCAGCGCGACCATAGCGGCTATCAGAACTGGAGGTTGCATGGTGCTGCGACCATCTTCTTCGACCGCGACGCCAAGCTTTCTGTCTGTCGCTCGGGCGGGTGCCGCCGCCTGCCTGGTCGAACACAACTCGCCCGGACAGCGCGCACGCTCCCCCGCCCGCCCGCCCGCTCGGTCGATCGACCCGGCGTGCCCCGCCCCGTGCTGCAGCACGCACGCGATGCTTCGGCTGATCCGGAAGCCGCACCGCCCGTGCCGCGACGAGTGCTTCTGCAGCCGCGACTCCGAGTGGCTGCGCGCGGACGCAGGCCTCGAGGAGATCCGACACATCTACATGTAGATCACAGAACTCTGCCAGCCGGGCCGCGGGAATCGTGCCCCAATCCGCCAAATGTATGCCGCGCCGAAAGAGCGCGCGCCGACCCGCGGCCGCTACGAGTACAGTTAGTCGCGGCCATTTAGAAAGCGGGGATTCGCCTGCTGTGCACCGTTTCTTAGGCTTTCCTCGGCCCGCCAGCGGGGCCCTGCACCATTTCTTAGCGCGCCCAGGGGAGGGGTAAAAGCACCGCAAGATCCGGGATCCAGGTCCTCAGCGCCGTGGGTGGGCAGCAAAGGCGGCGGGCAGACTGCCCGCGGCGACCATGTCGCTCATCGACAAGGTCGGCGCGCTATGGCGGAGCCTGTTTGGCCGCCGCACGCAGCCCGCGCTGGCTGAGGCCGTCGAGAATGTAGGCGTGCTCCGAAGCCAGCTAGCTGCCACGGCCTCGGCGGCTGACGCTGCGGCGGGTCTGTATCTTGTGATTGTGGTTTTCTTAGCGGTGTCTGGTGACTGCATGCACCATTTCTTATCCTGAAATCGGAAAATGTGTCGCGCCATTTCTTAATGCCACGGTTTCTTAATGCCCGCGACTAACTGTAAATTCAACGGAGACACCTCTGCCTGAGAATGCTTGGCAAAAGTCGCAAGTGGGTGCCTTGACGCTTGCCAACCGTGAGGCCGGGTGCAGGTGAGCGGCCAGGGCGGCCGACCCAGCCGCGTACGCAGCAGCTTGGCACGTGGGCGGCACGGCGAGGCCCTGCGCTCCGCTCTGGGCTAGGCCAGCCCCCCTCCGCGTGCGTCAGAGGCGAGCCCGACAGCGCTGTCAGAGGTCAGGATGAGGGGTACTGGGTGGTCCGACGTGGGATGGCACGCGCTACTGGGGTGACGGAAGGGGCGGTGAACGGCATGTGTTGACCATGCCACCCTCCCGCCGTGTCAGGCACGAGCTTGGCGGCGAACAATGACATTCTGGCCCTTCAGGCGCTGGGGGGAGGACCGCAAGGCAGGCTCTCCCTCCCAGGCTCGCGAGCTGCGCATCGCGACGAGCGGCTCGTTCAGCGTCAAGGCGTTGATCGAGCTGCTCCGCGTCGACGGCGCTGGCAGCTACTCACAACCTGCGCGCGTGCGCGCGGCACTCTTCGCGCCAGACGGAGCGACGACGCTGCAGTGAGCGTCACGCGTCACCAAAAAGGCGGCCGGTGTGGGGGGCGTTTCGCTGCGCAGCGGCGCTGCGCGGTGGCACAGGGGCCAAGTGTGACCTGGAGGAGCCACCGCACCGCTCAGGGCGCCCTCTCCCCTCCCCGCCGTCGCGCCACACCAAAGATTCCCTCGCCTCATCTAGCGCGGCCTGATTGTCATCAAACGGGTGGAAACGACGGATTTTTGCTGCGTCTTCTTCCCCTGCAGGTTCCACGCGGACAACAGCAAGAAGCCTGGCTCTTGCGCGCGTGCCTCGTGCGTGCACGCGCTGCGGATGTTCTCCGCGGAGGAGACGCAGAACATCCTCGACGACGCCCAGCGGATTGGTGCCTCGATCGGCTGGAGCGACCGCGGCGTGAGCTTGCCCACGCAGGACGTGCTGGTGCAGAACCTGTCCAAGGAGTCGCAGGAGTGTGTGCATCGCGCGATTCGCGAGCAGCTGCTCCCGTTTGCGCGCCGCCACTACCCACACCTCAACGCCGCCTTCGACAAGCAGCCCTACCCGAGGCCCGGCAACCTCTTCATTGTGCGGTACCAGTCCACCTCGGCTCGGCCAGGCGGCCGCGGGCTGAAGCTGCACAAGGACGAGACCGCGCTCACGTTCAACCTTTGTCTCTCGCCCCTGGACGGCTTCACCGGCGGCGGCACGTATTTCCCCGCGATGTCAGCCGACGTCGACGGCATTCTGCTGCGGCCAAACCCGGGCTGCTGCCTGATCCACGACGGCAACATCAAGCACGCTGGCAACGAGGTGGTCTCGGGGCAGCGCTTCATCCTGGTGGGCTTCTACAATGCCGACGGGCGCGACCGCGCGGGCGAGGAGCAGTACTTCTCGAAGAAGGCGCTCGAGGAGCAGCGCGCCCGCGGCAAGGTCCCCGTACCGCAGACGGCGCAGACCATCTACTTTACGACGGCGGTCCCCTCGGCGCGCGGCAACTCTCCCGTCCTGGGCGCGCCGTCGTCGACGGGCGGCTGCGCCGTCGGGCCGACGTCACCCCAGGACGCCGTGGTGCCGACAGCGGAGTCGGAGGCCGCGCCCGAGGCGGCGGACGTGCGGCCACCGATGGGCGCGAGCTCGGTCGCCATCCAGGGCCCGATCGGCACCGGCGCGGGCGACCCCGTCCCGCTGTCGACTGCGCAGAGCGCAGGCACCGCAGGCTTCGCGGGACCCTCCTCAACACACTTCACGCCGATCTCGGCACTCAACGGCCTTGGCGCTGGCGAGGTCGGCTCGTCGGCACGCGACCGGCCCGAGGAGGCGGCGGGCACCAACCGCGACCGGCCGCTGCAGCTCTCGGACTACAGCGATGCGGGCGCAGGCGGCGGCAGCAGCACGATGCCGCGAGATTGGGAGTCGCAGGCGGCCAGGTCGCGAAGACACAAGCAGCAGCCTAACGGCCAGGTGTCTCGCTTCCCGGCGCAGGCGCGGCCGGATGAGCAGCAGGGGTCGCAGCAGGGCCGCGACGGGCGCAACGGCGTCGCGACGTGCATGCCGGGCTGGTCGGTGCTTCAGATGCTGCATGGCCGATCGCGGCCGCACCTGCCCAAGGGAGGGCACTAGATGACGCAGATGCTGAGATGAGAGCAGAGAGGCGAGGCCTCTTGACCGCGGGCGGCGACTACTGGGCGCGTGGCCTCGAGGAGGTGCACCGCCGCGCCAGCTCGGCGGGCTCGATATACGAAGAGTGAACCGATGGGTGTCGAATCCACCATGAGTGATAACCGCGGCAGATGGAACCCGCCTGTGTGTTTACAGTTTAGGCTGGTTGTTGAGTTGCTGGAGTCTAGTAAAAAGTCTTGCATGCGCAAGCACTGCCCAGAGCGGAGCGCAGGGCCTCGCCGTGCAGCCCACCCAGCCCACGTGCCAAGCTGCTGCGCACGCGGCTGCCGGCTGGGTCGGCCGCCCTGGCCGCTCACCTGCAAGAGGACTTTTGCCCAGCCTTCTCAGGATTGGATCGCGTTCTCGACCACCGCGCTGTCCTTCTCTCCCGCCGCGACCTCGAACCTTGCCGTTTCGGTTTAAAAGCTTGCATCGCGCGATGCAAAACATCAAGACTTGCGGCTCTGACTGATCAGCACGGGATGCGCGCACTCGTCCTCGGCGCCCTGCTCGCGCTGTCGTCTGGTGCGCGCTGCCCGCACCGCCGCCACGCGCTCGCGCACCGCCCACCCTCGCATCCGCGCGCCGCCGTGTGGCCTCGCTTGTGCGCTCACGCCGCGCACGCGCCCCGATCAGGCTACAAGACCGGCAAGGTCATCTCGTGCAACGCGTGACGGCTCAACCGGCTACCGCGCGTGAAGCGCTTCCTCAAGGAAGCCGGCGGCATCGACCAGTACCCCGACGTCAAGATCGAGTGGATCTTCCACCACAACCCCGACTTGTTTGTGTTCCAGGACGGCAAGCAGGTCCAAAGCATCGACCTGTCGCGCTACGACTACGAAGGGCTGCACACGCTCTTCAAGCAAAACTTCCGCACCAAGGCGATGGTGGCGGCCGGCGGCGGCGCGCCCGAGGCCCCCAGCCATCGCGCCCTCGCGAGCGACGGACACGCACCGTCGTCGACGCCCCATGCTCTGCTCCATGACGCGAACGCGCCGCAGCCCGATTCCGGGTGGCGCTTCGCCGACTCCCTCGCAGAGGTCGGGATCTCGACGACCGTGCTGTGCCTGCTCATGCTCTTCTCCGTCCTCTCCGCGCTGGCATATTTCACGATGCCCAGCCGCAAGCCCCGCCACACCTTCGGCCTGGACGGGCCGAAGAGCGCGACTGATCAGGACGGGCAGGGCGGGTGTCACGTTGCGTGATTGAAATTCACGCGTTACTGCACTTCGTAAACCATGGGAAAGCAAATCGCGTGTGTGGGACCCGGGTGACTGACCCGGGCTCCTACCCACGACCACGCCCCTCATCTCTCCCCTTACTACCAGCTCCTCCATCTTCTCCCCACCCTCTCCGCCGCCAACCAGTAACTCACCTAAGTCAAAGCACCGCATGCAGGCAGAACTTGCGGTCGCCGTCACTCGGCACCACCGATCACATACGTAGTAGGCTTCGCCCCTCGTCGCCGCTCATCCGCATTCATACATGTCCCTCGCTCTCATCGCGCTCGTTCCCGGCCTCGAGGACGGCTCGGCGCCCTTCTACGCGGCCGTGAAGGCCCAGTCCGGCCTCGACAACAGCACTGGCGTGCTGGTCAAGCTCGAGGCGGCCGTCGCCGCCACCGGCGCCCGCTGCCTTGACGGCACGCCCGGAGCCTACTACTATCGCAAGGGCGTGGGCACGGGCGCCGACAAGTGGTACATCCATCACCAGGGCGGCGGCTGGTGCGAGTCGCTCGACGACTGCCTGGGCCGCTCCAAGACGGGCCTCGGTAGCTCCACGGGCTACGGGCCCACCTCGGGGATGGGCGGCGGATACTTCTCGCCCCTGCCGAGCGACAACCCGATGATGTACAACTGGAACATGGTGCTGCTCAACTACTGCGATGGCGGCTCCTTCTCCGGCAACAACGAGACCGTCACCGTCTACCAGAACACGAGCCTCTACTTCCGCGGCAAGCGCGTGCGCGAGGCTGCCTACGCCTCGCTCCTAGCGAGCGGGCTGGACAAGGCCACCGACGTCGTGATCTCCGGCTGCTCCGCCGGCGGCCTCGCGACCTTCCTGCACACGGACCAGTGGTGCGACGCGCTCGGCGAAGACGCGCCGTTGGCCAAGTGCGTCGGCATGCCCGACTCGGGCTTTTTCCTCGACTACCAAAGCACCAAGGTGCCGGGTCTCGACGTGGTGGAGCAGGCCTCGTCGAAGGTGCCCGGTCTCGACGTGGTGGAGCAGGCCTCGTCGCGCCGCGGCCGCCAGCTCACCACCGCGCCGGGCAATTACCACGCCGGGCTCAAGTGGTGCTTCGAGACGTTCAACGCCACCGCCGGCGTCAACCAGGACTGCATCGCCGCGCACGGCACCGGCGGCTTCGCGACTGACTCGCCGGAGTACCTGTGCATGTTCGCCGAGCACGCATCGGTCTTCACGCACACGCCGATCTTCGCGCTGCAGTCCGAGTATGACTCGTGGCAGACGGGCCACGTGCTCTACCCCACCGACGACGTCCAGCTGCTCGGCGACAACCTGACCGCGCGCATCCAGGGCAACCTCTTCGGCCCGCACCCGAGCAGCGGCGCCTTCCTCGACTCGTGCCACCACCACTGCGGCATGTGGAACTCGATCCGCATCGACGGCCAGCTCGTCAGCGAGGCCTTTGCGCAGTGGTACGACTCCATCGGCACCAAGAAGCCGAAGACCGTCTGGAAGCAGGGCGAGGACTACCCGTGCGATGCCTGCTGCAAGCCCTAGCGCCTAGGGCTGCCTCGGGCCAACCGAATCAAGAATCAGCGGAAGGGAACGTGGGGAGAGGACATTTCTCTCCTCGAGTGGGAGGGTGACACTCGTGTATTTGTGAGTATACCAAGCTCGACAACCGCCATATCAACACACTCGAAACGCTGAAGAGACCCTAGTCCGATCTAGGCCTTCCCGAGTCCAACGAGGGAAAGAAAATCCCCCCCTCTCCGTGCGTGCTGGCTAGACATTCTTGGGGATGCGAGCGCGCAGGCCCTTCACCCAGTAGTCGAGCGCCGCCTTGTCGGGTGCGCGGAACTTGTACTCCCGACCGCTGACGCGCACCTCGAACACGAGCTTCGACGGGTCGGGGACGACGACGCTCTTGACGAGCTGCATGTCGATCGACTTCTCGTCCTCCTTGCCGGTGACGTATGTGATCTTCGTGGCGTCGGCCTTCACCGTGCGCGACTGCCACGGGTGGCCCATGGCGGGGCTCTGCTTCTCGAGCGTGCCCTCGAGCGGCTCGAGCTCGATCGGCCCCGACGGCGGCACCGGCGCCGGCGTGTCCCCGCCGCTCGAGGACGATGGCGCCGCCTGCTGGAGGTCCGGGTCTCGCCTGATGGTCAGCTTGATGTCGAGGCCGGCGGCGCCGAGCAGCTGGGCCGCCTCGGCGTCCGAGTTGCACTGCGTGCCGTCGACCGCGAAGAGCACGTCCCTGGGCTTGAGCTGGCCGCACTTGGCCGCCGCCATCCCGTCGCTCATGTCCTTGATGCGAGGGTGCGGGACGTCGTCCGAGAACATGGCAAGCGTCATGCCGAGCTTGTCCGCCGCGGAGGCCTTGTTCACGACGACGGTGAGCTCCTCGGTCAGCTTGAACTTGGCCCAGTCTGTCATGGTTAGGCTCGCAAAACGATTTTTTTTTGGACTGTGAATGTGAAATCAGCGAAGCTATACGCAGAGCTGCCGCCCTTGCTTCGTCCCAAGGCCACATCCCTGGGCTAGCCTCCCATCGGAACCATGAACTGGATGACGGCCGAGGCGGCGATGTACCACGGCGATTGCGAGGCCGATGCCGAGGCCGAGGCCGAGGCGGCCGCCTACGCCGAGCACCTGCGCCGCTCGAAGAAGGCGGCAGCGGCGCCCGTGTACTCGGACCCCTCGGCGGCCATGGCGGCGGAACACCTGAAGATTCGCGGACGGGAGCAGGCGCGGCGCGCCGAGCTGGTCGAGCGCGAGCGGCAGGAGAACGAGCTCAGCACGTCGCTCGTCGCGGGGCAGTACCGGCTGCCGCCGGACGTCTCGGGCGAGATCCTGCAGCGCGTGGGAGAGCCGTCGGGCACGCGCACCTTTCACTTTGCCTCCACACACCAGGCGATCACCGAGAACGAGCACAGCCGTCGCGAGCAGCACCGAGCGGGCGTGCTCGCCTTTGAGAAGCGCGTCGACGGCTACACCAACGAGCTCGCCAGCAGCGCCGCGCAGGAGCGGCGATGGGACGAGATGCCGACGGCGACGGCGCAGCAGACCAAGGAGATGGTCGACAGGGGCAACGCGCAGACCCACGGGAGGGAGAACAAGCAGTTTGTAGCGATGTACCGTTCTTGATAAAGTTATCTGTTGCCCCCGACGTTGAACAAAGGGCACATCACCGCACGCAAGCGTTTACAAGTTTAGGCTCGGCGCCCGTCGGTGGCGCCGGCCTAGCCACCACTGCGCGGAGAACACGGCAGAGATGCCGAACTCACCCACCCCCGAGGGCTTGTCGCCTCCCGACAAGTACCGGGTCACGCCGATGCGCTGGTTCGTCCTCTTCTACTTCTCGCTGCTCAGCTGCAACCAGTGCCTGGCGTGGTTCTCCTTCTCGTCGCTCTCGATGCCGCTGCTGCAGGAGTACTTTGGCGCGGCGCTCGATAAGGCCACCATCGACCTCCTGCTCAACTGGGGACCGATCATCGGCGTGGTCTTCTTCCCCGTCCAGACGTGGCTGCTGCAGCAGAAGCACGGCCTGCAGCGGGGCATCTGGCTCGGCCTGCACCTGCAGCTCGCCGGCTGCGTGATCCGCTGCGTGCCGATCCTCATCACGGAGGCGAGCGGCTGGAAGCCCGGCTCGCCCGACGCCACGTTTGCGCAGAGCTCCGCCGCCTTCGCCATGTACCACATCGGCCAGATTCTGATCGCCGCCGCGGGGCCGCTCGTCATGGGCACCGTCACGCGCCTCGCCGTCGTCTGGTTCCCCGAGGACGAGCGGACGACGGCCACCGCGATCGCGCAGACGGCCAACGGGCTGGGTACCACCGTCGGCTTCCTCAACCCGCAGTGGCTCGCCACCTCCTCCGCCTCCGTTCCCAACATCTTCTGGTTCTCGCTGGTGCTCGCGGTCGTCTCGGAGGCCTGCGCGTGCTTCTACCTCCCGCCCACGCCGCCCTCGCCGCCGTCGGCGGCGGCGGCGGCGACCTTTGGCACCGCGGCCACGGCGCCGTCGCCCGACCCCTCGACGGCCGCCGCCAGAGCCGTCGACGCCGTGCTCTCGAGCAACCACGCGCTCCCGCTCCTCGAGCCCGCCGGCAGCACGAGCTCCACAATAGGAGTCGGTGGCGGCAGCGAGGCGTCCGGCGGCGGGCTGCGCAACTACGTCGCGACGGTGTGCGTGGCCTTCTCGAGCCGCTCGTACATGCTGCTCGTGCTCGTGGCGTCGCTGCTCTCGGGCGTGCTCATCGGCTGGCAGGGCCTGCTGCAGAGCATCCTCGGCCCCACGAGCCTCTCGCCAAGCGCCGTCTCGTGGGTCGGCTTCGCCAACGGCCTCGCGATCAACGTCGGCGCCATCCTCGCCGCGCGCGTCATGGACACGTGGCTGCAGCGCCGCCTCAAGCTCGGCCTGCTCGTGGGGCTCGGCGGCTGCCTCCTCTCGACGGCGTGGTTCACGCTGCAGCTGCCGTGCTCGCTATACCCGACGGAGCGGATGCTCGTGCCGCGCTCCGAGGTAAGCCTCGTCGTCGCGATCACGCTGGCCGGCCTCTGCCAGGGCGCGATCACGCCGCTCTTCTACGAGCTCGCGGCCGAGCTCGTCTACCCGGTGCGCGAGGGCATGTCCGCGGGCATCCTCGTCATGCTCCTCAACACCGCCGCGGGCGTCCTCATCTTCTGCAACAACGCGCTGCCCGAGAGCGACATGAACCTCATCGCCACGATCACCATCGCCGTCACCATCCTCGTCCTCGCGTTCGCCGTCAAGGAGGAGTACCGCCGGCCGCAGGATGTCAAGGGGTGAGCTGCCGGTGTATAGTGAGAAAGTTTTCACGATTTGTCTGGGTGGATTGCCCCCTGCGCCAAAACAAGCAGAACACTCTATATCTGGAAGCCAGACTCCGGATCGCCATTTGCGCCATCGCCCACTCAACCGCGTGACTTTTAGATAATTCACGGTGTTGTGACGCCGCGAGTCCCGGGGCCCCCGCGCGCGCGCGCGCGCGCGCGCGCGCGGCGCGCGCCCAAGATCCCAAGCACTCGGTCCGACCCCATCCCGCACGCGCGCAACAGCCATCATGTCGACGCTAAGATGGGACGTTAGTAAGATTCTCCGGGCGACTGCGTCGCAGACGAGCGCGGGCGGGCGTCCGTACAACCAGGACACGTGCGACATCGCCTCGTTCGGGCGCAAGTGCGGCGTGGCCGCCGTCTACGACGGGCACGGCGAGTACGGGCAGCAGTGCGCCGAGTTTGTGCGCGACCGCATGCGCGCGGAGCTGCGACAGGCACACGCGACCAAGGGCGTCCGCTCCGAGGCCCTCTCGAACGCGTTCGTCGACACGCACACGGCGCTCGTCAAGAGCGACGGCACGCCGCCCGGGACACAGGCCGATCTGAGCGGCTCTACCGCGAGCGTGGCGTGGCTGTGGGAGGACGAGCTGATGGTGGGCCATGCGGGCGACTCGAGCGTGGTCGTCGTCCGCCGTGAGCCGGACACCGCCAAGCTCACGGCCAGCCAGGTCACCGTCAACCATCATCCAGACGTCGAGGGCGAGCGCGCCCGCATAGATAGGTAGGTCACGGTCAAGGATTTCCCAGGGATCAGGTTTACGGTCGGGGATTTCCCAGGGACATAGGGATTTACCAGGGGGATCAGGTTCACGGTCGGGGATTTCCCAGGGACATCAGGTTACGGTCGGGGATTTCCCAGGCACGTTAGGGTCACGGTCGGGGATTTCCCGGGGACATCAGGGTTACGGTCGGGGATTTCCCAGGCACGTTAGGGTCACGGTCGGGGGTTTCCCGGGGACATCAGGGTTACGGTCGGGGATTTCCCAGGCACGTTAGGGTCACGGTCGGGGATTTCCCGGGGACATCAGGGTTAGGACATCAGGGTTACAGTCGGGGATTTTCCAGGCAGCTAACGGACCAACCAAACAACCAACCAACTACCCAATCAATCGAGACCGATCGACCGATCACAAGACCGATCGCGAGACC